>SAMEA3663112__coassemble_57_pt1 | contig 35366 bp, 39 predicted proteins | sample SAMEA3663112__metabat2_low_PE_006 | metagenome-assembled genome bin SAMEA3663112 (sample SAMEA3663112) | pig gut metagenome | biome: pig gut; feature: pig-associated habitat; material: faeces | place: Denmark | collected 2012
TATAATTTTTTCTTATAATTGAATATAGACAAAATCATTTACCCCACCTTGTCCAAATCAATTAGAATGTTTCTAATCCCTTCTACTTATGGGGATTTCAACTATTTACGCAAGGTGGTTAATTTATGTCAGAAATTGAAACAAAATGCATCCATTCAGGATATGAGCCAAAAAACGGTGAATCTAGAATGATTCCTATCGTTCAGAGTACAACTTTCAAATACGATACAAGTGAAGATATGGCCAAGCTTTTTGACCTTGAGGCTTCCGGATATTTTTATACAAGGCGTCAGAATCCTACAAATGATTATGTTGCTGCAAAAATCTGTGACCTTGAAGGTGGAACTGCAGCAATGCTTACTTCTTCTGGTCAGGCTGCAAATTTCTATGCTGTCTTCAATATTGCCAATGCTGGTGATCATGTTATTGCCTGTTCAACAATCTACGGCGGAACATTCAACCTTTTTAATGTTACAATGCGCAAGATGGGAATTGAATTTACTTTTGTTGATCCTGACTGCACTAACGAGGAGCTTCAATCTGCATTCAAGCCAAATACAAAATGTGTTTTCGGAGAAACTCTTGCTAATCCATCGATGAAGGTTTTTGACATCCAGCGTTTTGCTGAAGTTGCTCATAAAAACGGTGTTCCCCTTATTGTTGACAATACTTTTGCAACTCCCATTAACTGCCGTCCGTTTGAGTGGGGCTGTGACATTGTAACTCATTCAACAACAAAATACATGGATGGTCATGATGCAACTGTTGGAGGTTGTATTGTTGACAGTGGAAAATTTGACTGGCTTGCACATGCACAAAAATTCCCGGGCCTTACAACTCCAGATGACAGCTATCATGGAATCACTTATGCAAAGAAATTCGGTCTTGGCGGTGCATTCATTACAAAATGTACTGCACAGCTCATGAGAGACTTTGGTTCAATTCAGGCTCCAATGAATGCATATTTCCTTAACCTTGGTCTTGAAAGTCTTCCACTTAGAATGGAACGCCATGTTTCAAACGCTCAGAAAGTTGCTGAATTCCTGGAATCTCATCCAAATGTGGAATGGGTAAACTATCCTGGACTTAAGTCTAACAAATACTATGAGCTTGCAAAAAAGATGATGCCTAAGGGAACTTGTGGTGTCGTTTCTTTTGGAATTAAGGGTGGCCGTGACGCTGCTGAGAAATTCATGAAAAAGCTCAAGCTTGCCATGATTGCTACTCACGTTGCAGACAGCCGCACTTGTGTACTTCATCCTGCATCTGCAACACATCGCCAGCTTACAGATGAACAGCTTGTAGAATGTGGAATCAGTGCAAATATGATTCGTTTCAGCGTAGGTGTAGAAAATGTGAATGACATTCTCGCTGACTTAAAGCAGGCATTGGAGATTTAGTTTCTATGGATAGTCTTGAAAGGGTTTTGTTTGCAGGTAATGGCTTTAATTGTCTGGATCGCAACTATGTTTCATGGGGCGAACTTTCTAAAAGGTTGTTCAAGAAATTTGGTGTGTATGATACATATTTGAGGCTGTTTGTTGAGAACATTTCTCCCTACATGCAGTACGAACTTTTGGCCAGGGCTATCCAGGAAAAGAACGGTAAGTTTGATGAAGAGGACGATGAAAAAATCAGGCAGGAAATTGCCTCTTTGACTTCAAAGTCTCTTCATCCGTCTTCTGTTCATATTGATGCAGTAAAATCTTTTGATCAGATTATTACCATGAATTATGATGCCTGCTTTGAGAATGCTGCCATTCATGATTCAGATAAAATTTATCCTCCAAGTTCAATAGACAAAATTTCAAAACTAAAGGTTTCCATTCCCAGGGAGCGGGCTATTGATGGCCTTAGGACAACTGCAGTGTGGCATGCTCATGGCGCAGTTTCGGAGAAGGGCATGGTCAACACCTTGTGCATGTGGTTCAATACATACATCAGAAATGTGGGTGAGCTTAAGTCTGAACTTTACCCGCTTTTGTTTTCAAAAAAGAAATCCAGAGATTCTTCCCAGATAAAAAAAGTTGTTTCCGAAATGCAGCAAAAGGGATCCTACTCTGGAAAAATTACTTCCTGGGTACAGCTTTTTTTCTGTGCCAATATTGATATCATAGGTACTGAGCTTTCCTATGACGAAATTGACGTGTGGTGGATTCTTTCCTGCAGGTCTAAGCTTATCCGACAGGGTGTTCTGCCAAGAGGATTCAATTCAATCAGGTACTTCATGCTAAAACCCTATGCCGGATGCAAAATGTCTGAAAAGAATGTTGCAAAGATTTCCCTTCTGAAAAGCATGGATGTTGATATAGTTTTTATTGATCCACAGGACTATTTTTCCGAAAACAGGATTTTTCTTTCGGATGACAAGAGTGTTAATCTTCATGAACTTGCGTCTCCTCCATTGCATAGCGATCTGTATAATACAAAATGGTACTATAAAAAATGCATGTCAATTGATATAATGCAGGTATCACTTTCAGATTGAGGGAATCAGATGATTGTAATTCTTAAGAAAGACTGTGAAAAATCACGGATTGATGAATTTATTGATGATATCAGGCAGAAGGGACTTGATGTTCATGTTTCTAACGGTGTAGACAAGGTTGTTATTGGACTTCTTGGAGATACTTCAAGACTTGATCCCCATGATTTTCTTGCCAATGATGTGGTGGAATCCTGCGAGCGTGTATCGGCTCCTTATAAGATGGCAAGCCGTTCCTTTCATCCTGAATCTACTGTAGTTGAGATTGGAAAAAATCAGCCTGGTGTTGTTTCATGCTTTGTTGGTGATGGAAAGACTGTTCCGGTAATTGCAGGTCCTTGTTCAGTTGAAACAGAGGAACAGGTTATGAATGCAGCCGTTGCTGTTAAAAAAGCAGGTGCAAGAATTTTCCGCGGTGGAGCATATAAGCCAAGAACTTCACCATACAGTTTTCAGGGACTTGGAGTTGAGGGAATCAGGCTTCTTGAACAGGTTAAAAAGGAAACTGGTCTTCCTATTTGTACTGAACTTATGTCTGTCTCTGAAATTGATAATTTTCAGAATGTTGATTTGATTCAGGTTGGTGCAAGAAATTTCCAGAATTTTGATTTGCTAAAGGAACTCGGAAAATTCGGAAAGCCGGTTCTTCTCAAGCGAGGACTTTCTGGTACAATTCAGGAACTTTTGATGAGTGCAGAATACATCATGGCAAACGGAAATGAGAATGTTATTCTTTGTGAACGTGGAATCAGGACTTATGACTCTTACACAAGAAATTGTCTTGATGTGAGTGCTGTTCCTTATCTTCACAATGTGTGTCATTTGCCTGTTGTCCTTGATCCTAGCCATGCATGTGGAATCAGATGGATGGTTCCTGTTTTGGCTCAGAGTGCTGTTGCATGTGGTGCTGATGGTCTTGAAATTGAGGTTCACTGTAATCCGGAAAAGGCGTGGAGTGATGCAAGTCAGCAGTTGACTCCAGCTATGTTTGAAAATCTCATGGCAAAACTTTCCAGATATGCCGCAGTTGAAGATAAAACAATGTAGGATTTATGATGAAAAAACTGAATGAACTGACTTATGGAATTGTTGGTCTAGGCCTCATGGGTGGATCCATTGCTAAGGCTATCCGTGAATATGTTTTGTCCAAGCATGGCAGCACTGGCAGAATTCTTTCTTCAAGCAGAAATCTGTCTTCTCTTAAAATGGCTAAGGATCAGAATGTAATTGATGAATTCTATCCCCTGGATAAAGCTGATGATATGCTTTCACAGTGTGATTTTGTATTTGTTTGTCTTTATCCTCACATGACAGTTGAATTTATTGTGGAGCACAAGAATGCCTTTAAGAGTGGTTCCATTTTGACTGACATTAACGGCGTCAAGGCAGAAATATTTGACCGCATGGATGAAATCAGGCGTGAAGATATTGATTTTATTCCAGGACATCCAATGGCTGGTCGTGAAAAGGAAGGCTATTCATTTTCTTCCGGAGATATTTTTAAGAATCATAATTATATTCTCATGCCTTTGAAAGAAAGCAGAAAAGAAAATATTGATCTGTTCAAGAGCCTTGTTACCGAGATTGGTTTTTCAAGAATTGTTGAAACTGACGGCAGGGTTCATGATCACAAGATTGCATTTACCTCCCAGCTTTGTCACGTCCTTGCATCTTGTCTTGTTGACAGCGCGGAGAATTCAGATGTCACTCAGTTTGGCGGGGGAAGTTTTGAGGATCTTACAAGAATTGCAATGATTAATGCTCCCTTATGGACTGAGCTTTTCCTTGCAAACAAGAATGAACTTTTGTCTCACATTGAAAGCTTTGAAAACTCTCTTACAACCCTGAAGAATTTCATAAAGAATGATGATGCACAAGGCTGCGAGTCATATCTGGAGAATGTCAGGACAAAGAGACTTGAAATGTCAAGAATAGACGTAAAGAATGAGAATTAATAGTCGGAGGATATATGCTTAAGAAGGATTTTGAAAAACTTGATGGCTCAGTCAATCGTGTTCCGGATTTTCCAAAGCCTGGAATTTTGTTCTATGATGTTACAGGAATCCTGAAGAATCCTGAAAGCTTTAAGTATTGCATTGACCGCATGGCTGAAATCTATTCAAACAAAAATATTGATGTTGTTTGCGGTATAGAAAGCCGCGGTTTTGTTTTTGCTGCTGCTCTGGCTGACCGTCTTTCACTTCCACTGGTTCTCATCAGAAAAAAAGGTAAGCTTCCTGGCAAGACATATTCCTGTGCCTATTCTCTTGAATATGGTAAAGCTGAAATCGAGGTTCACATTGATGATGTGAAGGAAGGTCAGAATTTCCTCCTTGTTGACGATCTTATTGCAACTGGCGGAACATTGAAGGCTGCCTGTGAACTTGTATTAAAGGGTGGAGCAAGAGTGACTGATGTTTTTGGTGTCATTGGACTTCCTTTCCTTAATTTCAAGAAAGTTCTCAGTGGTGTTGAGATTACAACATTAATTGACTACGACAGCGAATAGAAATTGATTTGTTTCAGGAACCTGGATTTTCTTTCAGGTTCCTTTTTTTTAATCCTGTTTTATTCCTTTGTTCCAGAAGTCAAGGTCGAATTTACCCTCAATTGAATTTTCAGTTTCATCGTCAAGTAATTCAAAGAAATCCAGGCTGCTTCTTCTTTCAACTTCATCAACTGTCACACAAAAATCCATAAATGACTTGTCATATCCAGTGTTTGGCAGGATAAATCCGATTGCCTGGTATTTATTGTTCTTGTCTTTTGCAAGGAGAACCTTGTAGAAATATTCTGGAACAGCAACCTTATTTGATCCGATTGAAGCATATTCTGTGCTTGGTTTTTCAAGGATAGGACCTGTTATTACAACAACTTCTCCATGTTCCTTTGCCCAATCCCGCACCTGATGTTCCAGCTTTCCCCAGATACCGCGGTTAAAATCAGGTTTCTGAGGCGTCATGTTGCTCATGAAAAAACTATCACTTACACTTTCCTTGCTCCATTCCATGTCAGCTGCCGGTGCAAGATGTCCCCTGTCATAGCCGGATTTTTTGTAGTCTTCAAGTGTAGCTGAACCTGTAGAGATTGCAGGATCTTTCCTGAAGTTGTTGGATCTTCCCGTTACATGGATTGTTTCTTCTTTTGTAAGTACATAGCTTACCCATTCTGCAACTTCGTATGATTCCCTGTAGCAGAGTGTGAATCCGCAGTAGGTATGAACTTCATGGTCATTTCCGTTTGCATGTGATGTTGTTGCCCTGCATGCTGGAATGTAAATATCATTAAGGGTAAGCTCTGATGCTATAAGGGCATCTGCAGTTTCAGTTTTTGTTTTGCCTGCATCTTGCTTTGTTTCGTTTTGTCCTGCTTCAGTTTCATTTGCTTTATCTTTTTCCAGGGATTGTGTAATCTGTTCTTCAATCAGGCTGTTGACATCAAAGGATTTTTGGGAAGTCAGAAAGTACAGCCCTATCAGCACAAGTAAAATAATTGTGAGAGTCACAAAAAAATGGGATAACTTATTCTTGTTTCTTCTTTGTTTTCTTGCCATGTCATTATTTTATAAGCAAAAGATAAATTTTTCAATTTGCACTTAAAAAATCTGGAAAGTAAAATATCTTTATTTGGTGCGCAACAGTTGCTCTTTTTCTTTTTCTGCAAGTTTGACAGGTGGATTCATTAAAACTATCATTTAGGCATGAGCATTTATGAATCAATTAAGGCCCTTGCAGGCTATGGACTTACCACAAAGTTAATCACTCAGGATGATGTTGTTTACGTTCAGAACAGGCTTCTTGAAACCCTTGGTCTGGATGGGTTTGATGAGCAGTCTATGGACAGTGAAATTCCGGACACAAAAATTGAGTCTCTTGAATCCATTCTCAAATCAATTCTTGATTATGCTGCAGAAAATGGTTTGATTGAAAACAATAGCGTTGTCTACAGGGATCTTTTTGATACCAGGATCATGTCCTGCCTTGTTGACAGACCTTCTGCAATCAGAAGCAGGTTTGATTCCCTTTACAAGATTTCGCCAAAAGATGCCACAAACTGGTATTACAAGTTCAGCCAGGATACGGATTACATAAGGCGATACCGTGTTTCCAGGGACTTGAAGTGGAAAAGTTCTACAGAATATGGTGAGCTTGACATAACAATCAATTTGTCAAAGCCAGAGAAAGATCCAAAGGCCATAGCAGCAGCTCTCAATGCTCCAAAAAGCGGATACCCGGCCTGTCTTTTGTGCAAGGAAAATGAAGGCTATGCTGGTCGCGTAAACCATCCGGCAAGGCAGAATCACAGAATAATTCCATTCGAACTTCAGGGGGAAAAATTTGGCCTGCAGTATTCTCCCTATGTTTACTACAATGAACATTGTATTGTATTTGCAATGGATCATGTTCCAATGGCAATTACTAATAAGACATGGAGATACCTTTTTGACTTTGTAAAGCTTTTTCCTCACTATACAATCGGATCTAATGCTGATCTTCCAATTGTTGGCGGTTCAATTCTCACTCACAATCATTTCCAGGGCGGAAACTATGAATTTGCCATGACAAAAGCTCCATGTGAATGTGAGTTCAAAATCCCGGGGTTTCATGACGTTAAGTGTTCAATTGTCAGATGGCCAATGAGTGTTATCAGGCTTGATGGAAGGGACAGTGAAAGGGTAGCTCTCCTTGCAGATAAGATTCACGAGGCATGGAGAAAATATACTGATGAAAGTGCTTTTGTTTTTGCACAGACTGATGGTGTTCCCCACAACACAATTACCCCTATTGCACGAAGGCGCGGGGAAGACTTTGAGCTTGACCTTGTCCTCAGGAACAACATTACCACAAAGGAGCATCCTCTTGGTGTATATCATCCTCATGCAGATCTTCATCATATCAAGAAGGAAAATATTGGACTTATTGAAGTCATGGGACTTGCCGTTTTGCCTAGCAGATTGAAAAAGGAGCTTGCTGATCTTGGACAGGCTATTGTTGAGGGAAGAAACATAGAAAATGATCAGGTCCTTTCAAAGCATGCTGCCTGGGTAAGGCAATTCTCCGGAAAATATGGCAAAATTGACAGTTCAAATGTGGAGAAAATCATACAGGATGAGGTTGGAATTGTCTTCTCCAGGGTTCTTGAGGATGCCGGTGTATTCAAGAGAAATGAGGATGGCATGAAAGCCTTTGCCCGATTCATTGAAAGTCTTTAATATCGTAATGTTTATGATGATTTTGCCTCCAGAAGACAATTGTTTTTCCGGAGGCACTCTTTTATAAAACTCCATTCTTATGATATAATTTCACTCATCAGGGGTAATATTATGTCTTTATACATACCAGAAAATTATAAGCCGCTTTTGTCTGTTAAGGAAACAGAAAAGGCAATCATTCTTCTTAAGGATTTCTTTCAGCTTTCTCTTTCTACTGAGTTAAGTCTTACTCGCGTTACGGCACCTCTTTTTGTAAGATCGGGTGTTGGTCTAAATGATGACCTTAATGGAATCGAGCGTCCTGTCCGTTTTCCCATTAAGTGCATGAATGAAACTCAGGTTGAAATTGTTCATTCTCTTGCCAAGTGGAAGCGTCTTAAGGTTACTGAGCTTGGTCTCAAGAGGGGATTTGGTATCTATACTGATATGAATGCCATCCGCGCAGATGAGGATCTTGATAATCTTCACTCCCTTTATGTTGACCAGTGGGACTGGTGCATGGCAATTGATCCTGCAGACCGCAATATTGAATATCTCAAGGAAGTTGTGAGAAAAATCTTCCGTTGTCTCAAGCAGACTGAATTTTTTGTTTATGACAGATATGAGTGCATTAAGCCAATCCTTCCAGAAAACATTACTTTTGTTTATGCCGAGGATCTTCAGAAGGAATTCCCGGATATGACTCCAAAGCAGAGAGAAACAGAAGTTTGCAAGAAGTATGGTGCCGTGTTCATCATTGGTATCGGAGGAAAGATGGCCGATGGAACAATCCATGACGGACGCGCTCCAGACTATGATGACTGGATTACAAAGACAGCTGACGGCCACACAGGACTTAATGGTGACCTTATGGTATGGAATCCTGTTCTTGACAGTGCTATGGAACTTTCCTCAATGGGTATTCGTGTTAGCCCGGAAAGTCTCAAGGCTCAGCTTGAGGAACGTGGATGTCCGGAAAGGGCAAAGCTGGAATTCCATTCAAAGCTTCTTAATGGTGAGTTGACACAGACTCTTGGCGGTGGTATAGGTCAGTCAAGACTGTGCATGTATTTCCTTCGTAAGGCTCACATTGGTGAAATCCAGGTTAGCACATGGCCACAAGACATGCTTGATAAGTGTGCAAAGAACAATATTGCCATTCTCTAAATGAAAGAAGTTTCCTTTTCGGCAGCATCAATTATTTCCTCTATTGAAGAGTTTTCTCAGCAGAACATAACTGAACTTTACCTGCACGACAAAAATTGCATCGAGGACCGCCAAATGCTGGAAAAACTCATAGGCAAGGTTAAGTCATGCTGCCCGGATCTTTTTCTCTCCCTTCCCGTCAGCCCAAAAGTCATTGACCATGGTTTTGTGAAACTTTTGGATGGTGCTTATTGTTCCCTTGAAATAGATCTTTGTCCTGTCTCAAAGAATGGAAAACTGCTTTTTGACAAGAAAATGTATTCTTCAAAGGCAAAAATACTCAATGATGCGGGAATTGTCTTTGGCTTCAACATGGATTTTGGTCTTATGAAAGGGGACACTTTCAAATTGTTCAGGGACAGGCTTGATTTTGCACTGTCTTTGTATCCTAATCATGTGGATTTTGCCCAGCTTGAAGGTGAGTATTCTGCTCCAAAGCCAACTGGCGTGTTTTCTTCAAAAGACATAGATTTTGCCCGTGGAATTGCCTTTGCATGCAAGGTTTTTTACACCCTTGGCAGGGCTGTTCCCTGGTTTAATCCGGTATTGAATCCACTAAAGATTTTTCCAAGTACGTTTCTTGCAGATTTTGAGGAATGGCAGCAGTGCAATAACTGTTCCTTTGAAAGTGGTTTTGATACGGAAAATGTCCTTCATTCAGAAGTTGAAAAAATGCAGATCAGGTTTCTTGAGCAGAAATATGAAGAAAAAAATAAGGGCCAGTTTTTTGGGGTTGTTTCTGACCTTGTGCGCCTGAATGGTGCTTTCAGCCGTGTGTCTGAGTCTGGGGAAAGTGAAGTTGTGGAGACTTCCTACAATCCTGATGATCTTTTATCGCCTTATTCCCTCAATATTTCATCTTTTGCCGATAATGTTACCCAGGAATTCTCAACAACAAGAATTTTTGCCACAGAATATGGCATTGACTACAAGATTCTTTAGGCATCTGATATTTTTCAAATAAAATTTGACTTTTTCTTTTAATATTTCATACCTTTGAAAATGTGAATATATTAGACATAGCGGTATCATCCATACCATTTCTTTCCCTCCGTGAAAAAATCCTTTTGCGGAAAAATATTGACAGTTTAGACAAACTTAGTATACTCTCTAAAGTAGAACTTTCTTCTATAATACAAAGAGATGTTAGAAAAGCTTTCTGGGATGGAAATCATTTTCGTGCCCTTACTGAAAAAGCTTCTCTCATAATGGGTGCAAAGGACATTAAGTCAGTGGTTTTCGGTTCGGCAGAATATCCTTACCTGCTTTCCCAGATTCCTGATGCTCCCTACGTATTGTACTACCGGGGCAATCTTGAAGTCCTGGAAAGACAATGCATATCTGTTGTGGGGACGCGAAATCTTGATGAAGAAGGTGCAGAATCGGCTCTGGAGTTTTCCAGAAATGCTGCCTCCTTTGGGAATACCATTGTCAGTGGCCTTGCCTTTGGAACTGATTCTTTTGCCCACAGAGGGGCTGTTGAGGCTAAAGGTGCAACATGTGCAGTTCTTCCCTGCGGAATTGATACTGTTGTTCCACTGTCAAACAGAGGCCTTGCTCAAAGAATATTGAGTAATAATGGTGTTGTTTGCGGAGAGTATTTGCCAGGAACTCCCTGTGAAGGCTGGAGATTTGTGCAGCGTAACAGGATCATTGCAGCCCTGTCATGTGCAACTGTTGTGATTCAGGCCGGAAAAGGAAGCGGTTCTCTTTTGACTGCTGATTTTGCTTTGGACTATGACCGTGACTTGTTTTTTCATCGTTCGTGCCTTGAATATGAAAAAAAATGTCGCGTTCAACCTAAAAATATAAATAAGAGGTCTCCTTCATCGTATATTGAAGAGGGAGCCCAGATTATAGATTCATATGCTGATTTTGTTGACCTTGAGAATAATCCCTATGGATTGTCCAGGAATTCCAGTGGTCAGCTGAATCTGTCGTTTTGAGGTAAACAGATGGCTAAAAAAACTGTAAAGAAAGCTAAGCAGACTCTTGTTATAGTAGAGTCTCCAGCCAAGGCAAAGACAATTGAACACTATCTTGGAGCAGGTTATGTTGTTAAGGCTTCTATGGGACATTTGATTGACCTTCCTAAGAGCCGGCTTGCAATTGATGTTGAACATGATTTTCAGCCTGAATACATTACAGTTCGTGGAAGGGCAAAGCTTTTGAAAGAACTCCAAAAGGATGCAAAGAATTCAAATCTCGTCCTTCTCGCATCCGATCCTGACCGTGAGGGAGAAGCAATTGCATGGCATCTGAACCATGCTCTCAAGGACAAGACAGATGCAGAAATCCGCCGTATTGAATTTACGGAAATCACGCCAAAGGTTATCAAGGAAGCCGTCAACAATCCGCGTGAAATCAATGAATCAATGGTAAATGCACAGAAAGCACGCCGTGTTCTTGACCGTCTTGTAGGTTATAACTTGAGCCCGCTTCTCTGGAAGAAAGTAAAGAATGGTTTGAGTGCTGGTCGAGTTCAGTCTGTAGCCCTGAGACTTATTTGTGAAAGGGAAAAGGAAGTTGAGGATTTTATTCCGGAAGAATACTGGAGCCTTGATGCAGACTTTTCAAAGGGAAAGACAAAGTTTACGGCACAGCTTGTTCAGTATAAGGATTCAAAGCCTGAACTCAAGAATGAGAAGCAGGTTAACGAAATTATCAGTGAAATTCAGAGTGCAGATTGTATCGTAACTGACATAAAGGAAAGCGAGAAGACTGTTCGCCCAAAGCCTCCCTTCACAACATCAAAACTTCAGCAGGCATCGGCAAACAGACTTGGTTACACATCAAGAAAGACTATGCAGATTGCCCAGCAGCTTTATGAAGGTATTCAGATTGGAAGCACTCGTGTTGGTCTTATTACTTACATGCGTACAGACTCAACTCGTATCAGTCAGACTGCAATTGATGATGTTCGTTCATGGATTGGTGAAAACTTTCCAGATGATCTTCCTGCAGAAAAGATTGAGTATGCAGTTGGAAAAAGTGCTCAGGATGCCCATGAAGCAATCCGTCCTACATACGTTAAATATACTCCTGACAGCGTAAAGGAATATCTCACTCGCGATCAGCTCAGGCTTTATTCAATAATCTGGGAACGATTTGTTTCAAGTCAGATGAACAATGCAAAGTCAAAGACAACAAGCCTTGATATTACTGCTGGTGATGCCCTGTTCCGTGTGAGTGCATCAAAGCTTTCTTATAAGGGGTTCTACAATGTAATCAAGACTCTTTCTTCAAAGGAAGATGTTTCAGGAAACTTGCCGTCACTCAAGATCGGTGAAAAGCTTGAAAGCGGAAAATTCTATCCGGAACAGCATTTTACACAGGGACCTGCCAGATACACAGATGCATCCATGGTTAAGACTCTTGAAGAAAAGGGTATTGGGCGTCCATCAACCTATTCTCCAATTATTTCTGTTCTTCTTGACCGCTATTATGTTACAAGAAGCAATAAGCAGCTTGTTCCTACTATGCTTGGAAAGATTATCTGCAAGATCCTTGTTGAATCTTTCCCTCAGGTAATCAATGTTGAGTTTACTTCACAGGTAGAAAATGATCTTGATAAGGTTGAACAGAATTCCCTCGTATGGAACAACATGATTGGTGATTTCTTTGGACCTTTCAAGACTCGTGTTGATGAAGTCATGGAAAGTCAGGAAAGTCTCAAGGGAACTCTTGACGAGCCTACCAATGAAATTTGTGAGAAGTGCGGAAAGCCAATGGTCAAGAAGCTTGGTCGTTTTGGATACTTTCTTGCCTGTTCAGGATTCCCGGAGTGCCATAACACTAAGAGCGTTCCACTGGCCAAGTGTCCTCGCGAAGGATGCAACGGGCAGATTGTTGCAAGAAAGACAAAGGGTAGAGGTAAGGAATTCTACGGATGTACAAACTATCCAGAATGTAATTTTATCTCTCACTTCAAGCCTATTGATGTTTACTGTCCAAAGTGCAACTGGTTCCTTGTTGAAAAGTATGACAAAAAGAATGGTTCTTACAAGAGCTGCATCAATCCGGATTGTGATTACCTCCATTCTCCTGATGAAGCAATTGAGGCAGAAGCAGCAGGTGCTTTTGCAAAGGCCAACGAGACTGACAAGCAGAACAAGACTGTGGAGAGCTGATATTGGATTTGACTCAGAAGACTCTGGAAAACTGCATAGAAGAATTCCTTGTCTATATTTCAAGTGTGCGCCGGTTGTCAGATAATACTGTGACCGGCTACGCTGAGGATTTCATTCATCTCAAGAATTTTCTTGGAAATGAAAGACTTGTTTCTCAAGTGTCACTTGAAGATTTGAGAATGTGCATTGGAGAACTAAGCCGGGAAAAATATTCCGTCACTTCAATAAATAGATTTATTTCTGCCCTTCGCGGTCTTTTTTTCTATCTAAAGAAATTCAACATCATTCAAAAAAATCCAGCCCTTGAACTTAAAACCCTGAGGGCTCCAAAGCATCTTCCAAAATTCATGACGCAGACAGAAGTTGAACAAATGTGCCGTATTCCAACGGAAAAGGAATTGCTATGGCCCATGAGGGATCTTGCTGTTTTCGAGATGCTCTATTCATCAGGATGTCGTGTAAGTGAACTTGCTTCCCTGAAATTCAGTGATTTTACCTCGGATTTTTCAAGCGCAATTGTTCGTGGAAAGGGATCAAAGGACAGGCGTGTGTATTTTGAAAAGGAAGCCAGGTTTGCTCTCAAAAGATATCTTCTTGAGCGTAAGCAGAGATTTCCCCAGTGTGAAGCTGGATGCCCCCTTTACGTTGAGAACATATTCATCAATCAGAAGGGAACCATGCTTACTGCACATGGAATTGGTTTTATCGTCAAGACATACAGCGGTGTGCAGGGAACAAACAGACCTGTTTCTCCTCATGCTTTCAGGCATACCTTTGCAACAACTTTACTGAATAACGGTGCAGATATCCGCATTGTTCAGGAACTTTTGGGACATTCAAACATATCAACAACTCAGCGGTATACTCATGTCACTACCGAGCATTTGATTGAAGTTTACAAGCAGGCCTTTCCTCATTCCGGAAACTGACCTGTCAGCCTTTCAATGTGTATTCGTCTGCGTAGATTTTTTTCATTTCTTCTTTAAGGTTGAATTTTTCTCCAATGCAGAATTCCTTTGACCACAGCATGAAATATGCCCATGGAATTTTTGATTCTCTTAGAATGTCAATTTCCGGGAGATAACCTATTTCTGCCAGAGCACAGACTTTGCTTCTTGAAGTGTTTGCAACTAGTTTTTTCCATTGCTTCTTGTAGTCAGTTTTTTCCTTCTTCTGAAGATACACATCAATGGAAACAACATCTACCATGTCATCCCCGGGATAGCAGAATTTTTTGTCGCTGTTCCATACCCAGAGAAGATTGTTCAGTTTGTGTATTTTTGTGTAATGCTCGTACATGAGTTTGTAGAGTTTCATTGCAGTTCTGTTTCCTTTTCGTCCCCACCAGAACCATTTTCCGTAGCTTTCATGGAATGGCCTCCACAGAACTGGAATGTTTTCGTCCCTGAATACTTTAAGCTCTTCTGCAATCTTATCCATGTCTTCAAAAAAGGCTTTTCTTTCATCTGTATTTTTTTTAAGGACTTTCTTTGGGTTAAAATCAGTGTTTTTTGCATAAAAACTTTTGTCTCTTCCGCCAATAGGGGAAAACCAGTGAAATGAAAAAGTTACGATTCCATTTGGATTGTCTTTTGCCCATTTAAGTGCTGTTTTTAGTGTTCCCTTGTTTTCATTAATCTCTGTAAGGCATGCACTATCCGAATCCGCATAGTTGATGTTTGGTGAGTAGGAAAGAAGCTCAAATCCGCGGAGTAATGGTTCCCGACCTGTAATGTCCTTTATGTAAGCAATTTCTTCCATGGGGTTCGTCTGTGTGTGCTGGCCGGTAATCAGATTTTTACCTGAGATTTCTGAAAGATAGTTTAAAAGTTTTTTTGCCTCTGGGCTTGCGTTAGGGTTTGCTGTAAGCTGCATTTTTTCTCCCATAAAAAGTCAAGGAGGAAATATCAATTTCCGATTTGACTTTTTAAGCACATTCGCAATGAAATGAGAATGTGCAGTTGATAAAAAAGTTTGCAACGCAAACTTTAGGTAAGATAAAGCCGCGCTATATTAGCGGTTTTATCTTACACCTCCTTGAAATTATTTGCCTGATGGAATAAAGTCGACGATTACGTATTCGGAAAAAGTTCCAGTCTTGTATGGAATTGACCAGGAAGAAAATCCAGAATTAATAATGAACGTACTTTTCCCGATTTTGTGCATTCCGTATATTTCATCGTTTTCACCAAGAATTTTTACAAGAATACCAAGAGGTATCATCTGCCCTCCGTGAGTGTGTCCTGAAAGTATAAGGTCAAATCCAGATTGAGTCTCATTTTCAAAATCATTTGGCTCGTGATCAAGAAGAATTACTGCCTTTGACTCATTACATTTTTTCATGAGCTTATCTGATGATATTCTTTCCCTTGATATGTGCTTGTCTTTTCTTGCTGCAAGAATTATTTCATCGTTAAGTGGAATCATATCGTCCTCAAGTATTTTGATTCCGTTTTCTTCAAGGCATTCTCTCAAATCCTTGTCCGTGAAGTCCCTGTTGTTGTAGTATCCCTTGTCATGGTTTCCGTAGCAGAAATAAATTCCCAACGGTGGGTTTAATTGTGCTGTTGCCTTTGTGCATTTTTCCATTGAGGTTCTTTTTGACTCGTCATCAACATAGTCTCCTGTTATGACAACAAGGTCTGCACCGGCTTTTTTCATTTTTTCAAGTTCTTTTATGTATCTTTCTGTGTCGTATTTTGTTCGCAGGTGAGTGTCGCTTATCTGCAGTATTCTGACTGGTTTCCTTATCTTTTCAGATTCTACTGTATATCTTGTTTCCCTTATGTTGTGAGCCTGAATCCAGCCATAGGCCAGATAGACTATTGTAACCAAAACTGCATATAGACACAGAATGTCATGGACTGATTTGCCTTTGATTTTTTTTGAAATAAATTTTTCTGCAATATTGAAAAATGTAAATGAAAAACAAAGGTGAATGAATGAAACTGCTGCTGCAACAAAGTTTAGTGTCAGAGTCATTAAAGCCTGAATCAACACAAGGATTGTGAATGCCAGAATCCAGGATTTTCTTTTTCCGAGTCTTGACAAAACTGAAATCATTCTGATTCTTGATGCAACGTAGTAGTTGGAAAAAATCCAGAATACAAGTGAAAGAATAAGAACTGATGTCCACATATTTAATTCAAATTATAGTGGCAAGTTGAGGGAGTGTCCATTGAACAGAATGTCTGCTTGTTTTAGTCAATCTGTCCAATGAATTCCCAGGGTATATATTTTATTTCTGGTAGTAAGAAACACCGTCACCTGATTCACAGCTGAAGAATCCTGCTGCATATCCGATTTTTTGTGTGTATTCTTTCTGAACAGTCTCAACGAAAGATTCAACCTTATCCTTGTGAACCAGGGCAATGGCACATCCACCGAATCCGGCTCCAGTCATTCTAGCTCCAAGACATCCATCTGCATTCTGTGCTGCATGTGCAAGAGTGTTTAGTTCTATTCCTGTAACTTCATAGTCCTCATCCAGTGACTTGTGGCTTTCATTCAGAAGCTTTCCCAGTTCTGCCAGGTCACCTTTGTTAAGTGCTTTCACTGCATCAAGAACACGCTGGTTTTCGTAAACGCAGTGCCTTACTCTTTTTGCAAGAATTTCGTCAGAAATGAGGCTCTTCGAATTTTCCCACATTTCTGGTGTAATCTGACAGAGTGCTGAAACTTTTACTCCGTTTGAATTGAGGATTTCAAGTGCCTTCTCGCACTGGCTTCTTCTTTCGTTGTATTTTGAATCAGCAAGTCGTCTCTGCTTGTTTGTGTTCATTACAACGAATCTGTAGTCGCCCATTTTAAGTGGTGCATATTCATATTCGAGTGTGTTGCAGTCCAGTACAATTGCTGTTTCCTTTTTTCCTGTAGCAATAATGAACTGATCCATGATTCCACAGTTTACTCCCATGAAGTTGTGCTCACTCATCTGGCCAAGCTTTGCAATTTCAACCCTGTCAATGTTGAATCCGAAAGTCTGGCTTACTGCATATGCAAATCCGCATTCAAGTGCTGAAGATGATGAAATTCCACCTCCTGCAGGAACATTTGATGCCATGAGAACTTCAAATCCGCACGGAAAGTTGAATCCCTTTGCCTTGAGCTGTGAAAGAATTCCATTCAGGTAGTTTGAATAGCTGTTTTTTTCGTCAAATGCAAAATTATCATTCACATCAAACTGGTATGTCCCGTCAAACTGAATGCTTTTGTAGAAAATTTTTGTGTCCTGTCTTTTTCTTATGGCAACATAAAGGTATCGGTTGATTGCTGTCGGGAAAACTTTTCCGCCGTTGTAGTCAATGTGCTCCCCAATAATGTTTATTCTTGCAGGAGAAGAAAAAACACCAATTTCCTTTTCCTGACCACCGTATGTCTTGATGAAGTCAGCCTTGAGATTTTCCGGATTGTATTCTGCTTTTGTAAGTGAATTCATTATGCACCCCTCGTGTCATTTTGGAATCAGTTTGCCAGTTCCCTGGTTGTGACTAAATCATACTCCACATTTTTTGTGCATTCAAGTTTGCAGGAATCTCTTTGCGCAAACTGTTGCTCAGTATATGGGAGTCTTTATGGCCATGTATTCTGTTATGGCGTCCTGATTTGACGTCCTGATTTTGCAATTGAATTATCTTCAAAAAACCATTATATTTAGTCTATACTTTTTGTATAAATTCCATTTGGAGGATTTTTTTATATGATTAAGACAGTAAAAGATGTTGATCTTAAGGGAAAGCGCATCATCATGCGAGTTGACTTCAATGTTCCAATGAAGGACGGAGTTGTACAGGATGACACACGTATCATGGCAGCTCTCCCTACAATCAAGTACATTCTTGAACAGGGTCCACGTTCCCTCGTTCTCATGAGCCACCTTGGCGATCCAAAAAAGGATGTAAAGAAGGCAGCAGAAAAGGCAGCTAAGGCTGGAAAGGAATGGACAGATGCAGATGCAGAAAAGTTCATCAACGGCAAGAACCGCATGGCTCCAGTTGTAAAATATTTCTCTGAAAAACTTGGAAAGGAAGTTACATTCCTCCCTGATGCTCTCGGACAGAAGGCAGCAATCGACGCTCTCCCAGAAGGTGGAGTTGCAATGCTGGAAAACACAAGATTCCACAAGGAAGAAACATCTAAGGATGCTGCAGAACGTGATGTAATGGCAAAGGAACTTGCTACATACGGCGACATCTTCGTTAACGATGCATTCGGTACAGCACACCGCGACCAGGCTTCTACAGCTTCCATCGCAAAGTTCATGCCAGTTCCATCTGTTGGTGGATTCCTTATGGAAAAGGAAGTTAAGTATATCCAGCCAATGGTAACAAACCCAGAAAAGCCAATGACAGCAATCATCGGTGGTGCAAAGGTTTCTTCAAAGATTGCAGTTCTCGAAAGCCTCATGAAGAATGCTTCTACACTCATTGTTGGTGGTGGTATGGCATACACATTCCTTAAGGCACAGGGACACGAAGTAGGTAAGTCACTTGTTGAAGACGACTTCCTCGGAACAGCAAAGGATCTTCTTGCAAAGGCTGCTGAAAAGGGTGTTAAGATTCTTCTCCCAGTTGACCATGTAGGGGCAGCTGAATTTGCAGACAAGGATCCAGTTGCAGTAGACGCTGTTGATCTCCCTGCTGATCTTATGGGTCTTGATGTTGGTCCAAAAACTGTTGCTCTTTACAAGGATGCAATCCTTGCTTCTAAATCTATTGTATGGAACGGACCTGTTGGAGTATTCGAATTTGAAAACTTCGCAAAGGGAACAGAAGCTGTAGCTCGCCTCGTTGCAGAAGCAACAGGAAAGGGAGCCATGACAGTTGTTGGTGGCGGTGACTCAGTTGCAGCCGTTAACAAGTTCAAGCTTTCTGACAAGATGAGCCACGTTTCAACTGGTGGTGGTGCTTCCCTCGAATTCCTCGAAGGAAAGACATTGCCAGGAATTGCAATCCTTGCTACAAAATAAGTTTTATGCGGACAGCCTTTGGCTGCCGCATAAAACACTATATCACGACGGCTTTCGCCGCATGATAAATTAATTTCGTATCCGACAGCATCCGCTGCGGTACAAATCGCAGGGGCTGGCATCGTCTTGGTGCATGGCAAACCAATTTCGTATCCGACAGCATCCGCTGCGGTACAAATCGCAGGGGCTGGCATCGTTTTGGTGCATGGCAAATCAATTTCGTGTTCGACAGCATGGGCTGCGGTACAGATCATAGATGCCGGTGTCTTTTGGGATGCCGGCTATTTTTTTGCCATGGGCAACTCCAGTGGCTGCCGTATAAAACACCATATTACGCCGGCTTTCGCCGCATGATAAATCAATTTCGTACCAGACAGCATCCGCTGCGGTACAAATCGCAGGGGCTGGCATCGTTTTGGTGCAAGGCAAACTAATTTCGTACCCGACAGCATCTGCTGCGGTACAAATCATAGATGCCGGTGTCTTTGGAATGCCGGCTTTTTGTTTTATGGCTTCGCCGTTGTGGCTCATGTCATCCTCGGCCTTGAGCCGGGGATTCCTCTTTCACCGATAATGCATTAAGCAATAGGAATTGTCGGATCAAGTCTGACAATGGCACGGTATAAGTCCGAAGGTTTGTCATATAAAGTTTGACCTTACAACCAATAAGTGTTATATTTAAACAAAGGAAATGCCCGACTCCGTCGGTCGTCTCCACTTTGCGTTAATGCCGCTTTTAGTGTGTCGGACTAGAGCGGTTTTTTTTTGTTTACTCTTTTCTATTTTTAAGGTAGGAGAACACTGCCATAACAGTAGTAATTATCCCACTCTGCACAAATCTGCGAAATCTGCGGGAGACTTATCAGCGCAAATCCGCGAGATCAGCGGGAGATCTATCATCAGAATTTGTGCGAAAATTTTTTTTCGCGAACTGCATTTTTTTGATTTTTTTCGGATATATATATATCATGGAGAGTTTCTTCTCCGCATTTTACTTAACCGGAGAGTCCAGTGCCAGAAGAAATCAGAATCACAGACAACTTTATGTTCGCAACCGTCATGCAGAACGAGAGGATCTGCAGACCATTCATCGAACGCATGCTTGGAATCAGCATTGAAAAGATCATCTACCTTGAGCGGGAAAAAGATCTTAGGTCGGATCCGTTCTCTAAGGGAATCCGCCTGGATGTATTCGTGAAGGATTCCAGCCGTGTCTTTACGATCGAAATGCAGTGCCTTGACAGAAAGGATCTGCCGTTGAGGACTCGATACTATCAGGGGCTTCAGGACATCTCCTTTCTGGACAAAGGGAATCTGTACAGGTCCCTTCCTGAGTCCTACATTCTTTTTGTGTGCCTCTTTGATCTGTTCGGAAAAGATCTGCCTGTGTATTCATTCAAGAATATCTGTGAGGAAGATCCTTCCGTTTTCTTAAATGACAAAACCCACAAAGTATTTTATAATGTGAATGCGTGGAAAAAGGAAAAGAATACTGAACGCCGCGCGCTGCTAAAATATTTTTTCGGCATTAATGCCGATGATGATCTTACAAAAGACATAGAAGAGCAGGTGCACATCACCCGGAATCTGAGGGAATGGAGGAAGGAACACATGACAGTGGAACAGGAAATAAAGATTCAGGCAAGCTACGCCTATGATGACGGATTCTCTAATGGTGTTTCTCAGGGTGCGCACGACAAGGCTGTGGAGACTGCAAGGATCCTGCTTGATAGTAAAATTGATCTTCTTCTCATCTCAAAAAGCACAGGACTATCTCTTGAAGAAATCGAGCATCTTGCCGACAGCACAATGACTGCTCGGTGAACTTTGCTTTTCCGGCTTTGCCGTCGTGGCTCATGTTACCTTCGGCCTTAACTTGGGGATCCTTCACCGGTATGGTATTATACATGCTACAACATGAATTATACGGATCAGAAAAAAAATTCCCCGCGGAAAAGAGCCCTGAAATTATTGAGGAAAGCGGATCAAAAAAATCTTTGATGCAGAGACTTATAGCATCCATGAACAAAAAAACATCCGGCATGGTTGATTATGTTGAACTTGCATTTGATGTCCATATAAAGAATTTCAATGATGATGCATTCAGCTCCAAATACAAAAAAGCATGGAATTTCATCATGGAATATGACAGAAAAAATGAAGCTTGTTCCAAACATCCAGTTCGGCTTTAAATTCTGATTCATATCGCTTATATGTTATGGGAATTTTTTTCCAGCTTCTTGTAGAGGATGAAGCTTATGGCCGTGCTCAGCATTTTGTCCGTAAGGTTCTGGATGAATCCCGAAGTGTAGATGCAGAAGATGCGGTTGTGTACAGCTGTAAAGAATGCCTGTGCTACTGTGTCAGCCTGTGGAAGTCCTGTCAAGGCGCCATAGACTTTGTCTGTTATGATGTTTCCAAGAATAGAGTTGGAAATTGCCGCAAAAAATCCAGCCCACAAAAAAGAGTCTATTGAAAGCTCTTTATCAGGATTCCTGTTCTTAAAATGCATGAAGGACAGCCATGCGATGACTGCTGTTGTTACATGGCAGATTGTGTAAAGGGGAGAACTTCCCATAAAAAGCACCATCAGCATGTTGGTACTGACGGCGCAGAAGATTCCCGGTATCAAACCAAAGAGTGCAACTACAGAAATAGTCATGATGGAATCAAGATATAACGGAAAATATGCAGAGGCTGCGCCTTTTGCTCCAAGATAATTGACAGAAATACATATCATTGTGTACAAAAAGATAAAGAACTTCCTCATACAATCACTCCAAGAATTTTTGCGGCTTCAATAAGATCAAGCCTGTCATGCAGATTTAGTTTCCCGTAGATGTTTGACCGCTGGTTGATGATTGTTTTTTCAGATTTACCTAATATTTCAGATACTTCTCTTGAGGTTTTGTTCATGGCAAGCAGCTTAAACACTTCCTGTTCTTTTTTTGTAAGCTGCTTATAGTTTTTTACAAGATTCATTATATTGACATCTTTGTCGCTTAAATCTTCTGAATTTGTGTTCAGCAGAGCGTGCATGATCTGGCTGGCTCTTTTGTTGTAATAGATGCTGCCTTCACTCACAGCAACAATGGCTTTCTTCAGTTCTTCAAGGGAAGCGTCTTTTGTGATGTATCCGTCTATCTTTGACTTGAGCGCCTGCATTATGTGTGGAGAATCCGAATACATGGTATAGACGACGAATTTTGCATCCATAATAATTTTTCTGATCTGTGGAATAAGTTCAAGTCCGTTTTCTCCGTCAAGATTTATGTCTACAACAACAACCTTTATGTCTGGATTTTTTGCAGCTTCTTCAAGGGCCTGTGTACAGTTGGATGCATATATAAAATCAAAGCAGGAATCATTCTGCTGAAGCAACTGTCCGATTCCGTTGCGTATTCCTTCATGATCATCAACGAATAATATTTTCAATGCAGATCGCAATTGTACATCCTCCATCATTTTTGAATTCAACTTTGCCGCCTATATGGTCAACACGTGCTTTAATGTTTTTAATTCCATAGTGTTTTTTCTCGTCTGAATGTGAATAAAGATTTTCAGGATCAATGCCTTTTCCGTTGTCCTTGATGATGAGGTTGAGATCTCTTCCGACTTCCGTTATCTTTACATTCACTAAAGAAGCGCCTGAATGTCTGGCAATATTGCTTAATGTTTCCTGCAGTATGCGAAGTAGTTCTATATGGATTCTACTGTCTATTTTTTCAAGACTGCTGCTGGCGATCAAAAGATCTGTTTTTATTCCAAAGTTTGTCTCGAAATTTTCAAGATTGTTTTTTACAAGCTGAACAAAATCTTTTGAAAGTTCAGCATGCATTGAATCAATAAGGTATCGCACATCCTTTAAAGCCTGTTCCGCATAGAAGAAAGATTTTTCTGTTTCATTTTTATTGAGATATATTTTCACTGCCGCAAGATCCTGGGCTATTCCATCATGAAGATTTCTGCTGAACTGAAGCTGCTGCTCGTTTATGATTTTAATTTTTAAAAGCTCATTTTTCTGATGGACGATTTTATAGAAGATTACAGCTCCGGAAATAAAACAAAGAATAAGGGAGCAGTAAAGTATCGCGTCATAACTGAATATAAGCTGCTGTTCACGCTTTCTTATTGATGTAGAAAAATTATCTGCAGCTTCAGTAAGATTTTCTTTTTGATTTTCGTCAGCATAATCTTTCAATCTTATTATTTCTTCAATCTGATTTTTAAGTTCCCTGCTGAAATATGTGAACTGATAGAAAGTATCTTCAAGTTCTCCGCTTTCTATGCTGTTTATATTTTCAAGTACATTCTCCATATTGATGAAATTGTTCTGCGACATGTTTTTTAAACTTACTGTAGAACAGAAATTAAGCAGTGAGATGATCAGAAGAATGTATTCAATTTTTAGCTGAAACTTTTTCATGTTGTAAATGTACCGGATTTTGCATAATGATATGATAATTTTTATTTCAAGTAAATGTATAATCAAAAATATAGTCGGGAAAAAATCCCGTTTTTTTTAGGGTGGTTAACTCTTTTGCCTATTCTGCCGTTGATTATAATTACTAAAAATAATTTTTAAGGAGTTCTTATGAACAAGATTAAGTTTTTCGCATTGACAGTATTGACTGTGATGATGGTTGCATTTGTTTCTTGCGGTGGTAGACAGGATGCTACTTACAAGGGAAGATTTGGAACAATTGAATTCAAGGGCGACACTGTAACATGGACTTATGACGACGGAGTATCCAAGGGAACTTACACAGGTAATGCCGCTAAGAATGGTAATGTTAACATCACTATCAATGAATATAGCAATGATGGTGGAAAAACGTTCTCTGACGACATGGAGATTTACAAGGCATCAGTAGAAGACGGTGTTCTTACATTTGAACTTGATGGAGTTCCATGTAACTGGTCAATCGTAAAATAGTTTTCCCGTCTGAAAGACATGAAGGCGCGTTGTCGTTCGGCAATGCGTCTTTTTTTTGCCATGGGCAACTTCACTGGCTGCCGAATAACACCATATCACGACGGCTTTCGCATCATGATAAATTAATTTCGTGTCCGACAGCATGGGCTGCGGTAAAAATCATAGATGCCGGTGTCTTTTGGGATGCCGGCTTTTTTTTATTATTGAAGTAGACATGAATGTGTATTACAATGTGTATATAGAGGTGTATATGCGTACGAATATTGTTCTCAATGACGAGCTTGTAAGATTGGCCTTTATGTGTGTTCCGTTCATAAAGACAAAAAAAGATTTGATAGAGGCGGCCTTAAGGGAATTTGTTGAAGTAAGAAAAACAAAGGAAATTCAGGACATCCGCGGCATGGATCTTTTTGATGAATCTTACGATTACAAGGCCATGAGGAAAGGAAAATAATGGTTCTCGTGGATACGTCTGTGCTCATAAATTATCTGAAAAATGTTGAGGATGAGTATTCCAATGCGCTCAATATCTTGATTGAAAATCATTATCCCATTGGAATCAACAATTTTATCTACATGGAAATCCTCCAGGGTGCAAAGTCTCCAAAGGAATATGAGATATTGAAAAAATACTTGTCGCAGTTCCATTTTTATGCGTTGAAGGACGATTCTTCCTACGAAAAGGCGGCCCTGCTTAAGGTGGTCTGCAAAAACAAAGGCATCAACGTAAGAAGTACAATCGATCTGTTGATAGTCCAGACCGCCATAGACAATGAAGTGATGCTCCTTGCCAACGATTCTGATTTTTATAACATGGCAAAAGCTGTCGCTGATTTAAAGATGTTTGAGGTGTAAGGTTCCTGCAGATGAATCTGTCGATGGATTCTTCTATCCTGAACGCGGAGACATTGTTTCTTTAAGTGGAAAGAACATCCTGGTTTTGTCGAAGAATAAGGATAATTCCCAGAATGCATGTTTTATTGGTGCAGTTCTGGACTCTGAATCCGACGGAGCTGTTCATGTTAAGGGTGAAACTGTAGAAGGTTATGTTTCAGTAAGAAATATGAGCAGCTTTACTTATGCCAGAAGAAATCCTGTTTTGGTGGATAAGGCTGAATCGGAAAAGATGGATGAAGTGTTGAAATTATATAAAAGACTATTTTCTTAAAAAATGTGAAATTTTTGGTGTGTGCTATCGTAATTTGATAGGATGACCATAGTATCCTTTCAGCATATCTAGCTAACGAGGAGAAAAATATGGCTAATTGTTATTGTGTTTATTGTGGACAGAGATACTTAAATGTATCTTCTCTTACATCAAGTTTATGTAGTCGTCATCCTAATGGAAGCAACAAAGGAAAGCATGTATTGTACGAGGGGTCTGAAAAATCAAGATATACATGTAAATATTGTGGACAGCAATATACGACAATTGCATCTTTGACTTCAAGCTTGTGCAGCCGTCATCCAGAGGGGTCTAATAAAGGGAAACATAGTCCTGCATTGTAATTGTAAGAGCTCCAGAATTCTGGAGCCCTTATTTTTTATCTGTTCATGTTTTCATACATAGCTGTGACTTCTTTTTTCCATTCATTTACGAGTCGTTTTGGGGCAAGAGGTTTTGCTCCAGAACCTAAGCTCAGGACTAATTCCTTTACTTTTGCAAACTGACATGAAGAGAATCTGATAATTACATCTTCTTCATCAAGTTCTTCAAAAGTCTGGTCATCTGCCCATTTATGGTCTTTAATCCAGTAACTTGCATATCCAGTCACTTCAATTTCATAATTTTCGACTTTATCGCTTGAGAAAGCTCCGAGACGCCCACCTTTGCATCTTTTTGTAAAATCGAAGTCGTCAGGAAGTTCAAATTCTTCATTTGTTATAGTAATTCCTTCCAGTTTATTAAAGTCATAGAGCAAATCTTTGTTTTTCTCTTCATGGTGAGCAAAAAGATATACAGTTCCGTTGTCTAGAAGAATCTGATATGGCCAAAGAGTTCTTCGGATACCAGAATTTTTATATGGAGCAGCATATCTGGTTTTGATTTTTCTATTTTGCTCCATGGCAAGAAGAATTTTACTCCAGTTACCTTCATTGATTTTGAATTCCATCTGTGGAGGAACAGCAATTCTTGCAGAAGATAAAAGTCCACTGGATTTTGCGATTTTTGGAACAATGAAGTAGAAGAGTTTTTCAATATTTTTTAAAAGGGGAGTATCCTTGTATTGCTGAAGAAGTCCTTTGATTCCGGCAATTAAGACAATCTGTTTTTTTGTATCACTGCTTAAAATTTCATCATCAAATCCTTTTTTGAGAATATATTGATGATGCTTGCTTTCTATAAGTTCATGATTTTTTAAAATCCTTGCATCGCGTAAAATCGTAACATTTGATTTATGAAAATATTTTTCAAAATATTTTGAGTTGTATTTTATATCAGGATGTTCAGGGGCTTCTCTAAGAATTAGAAGCATTTCAATGCAGCGTTCATTTAATTCTTTTTCATGTTGGTTTGAGTAATTCATAATCACATCATATCACAAAAAACTATCTTTGTATGATAGCCTTTTTATAATTTATAGATATTTAATTTGCATTTAGAAAGAAGCTCTTCTATAGATGAAGCATCCCATTTTTCAGCTGCAAGATTTACAACTTGGCCGCAGTTTTTTAAACTGGTTTGCGGTTTCAAAGTCGATAGCAATGTAATCTAATTTATTGTTCATAGGTCTAAAATAATGCTCAAATTCTATCATATTGTGATAAGAAGTTGTCTTTTTTGAAAAAAATGTTGGATCAGTTGGATTTTCTAAACCCTATCTCAAAATGATAGTGTTTCAATGCTAATATTTGATTAATTTGGTATAATAAACAGGAGGATTTACAATATTTTTTGTGATAGAGCTCTTATATGAGGAAAAGCATAAATATAAGGAGGTCCGAGAATGAGTGAAAAGATAAACTTATTTTTTGAATCAATGGCTGAGAGATTAACCAATGAAAATGATCTTTCAGATATTACTTATGCTTTATGTAAAACGGACGATGACTTTAGAAAATTCTTTTTAGAATATTGTTTTGAATCGCCTGTAGATACAGATAATTTAATAAGAGAATATGCGGATGAAGGTTCACGTCCTGATTTTTACTTCACAAGCAGAGATAACAACGAATATCTGATAGAAGTTAAAATCTATGATAGAAATCAGCATTTTGATCAGTACAACAAACAATTTCCAAATGCGAACTATGCTTACATATCAAACTATATTCTTAATGATGAAGATTTGTGTGATGCTGATAGAAAAGCATTGCCGTTATGGAAATTAAAAACTTGGCTAGAGTTTTATGAAAAATTATCCGAATCTGGCATCCGGGAAAAAGAACTTGTCGTAGGATATTTAAGTTATCTTCGGGAAGTAATTCATGTTAGGGAGTTTGAGAAAATGGACATAACTAAGATTAGTTGTTTACCAATTTTTATTGGAAATATGGAAAAAGTAGCTAATGACAAAGGCTTCTCTACATATAGTGGAGCGAAGGCCATCAATGAATGTTATTATGGCAGATTTTTTCAAAAAGAAAGTTTTTATTTCTGGTATGGACTTTATTTACCTGAAGAATCTATATACATTGGATTAAAGAATCATGAAAGCTGGATAACTTCTGAAGTAAAAGATGTGTTAAACAAAAATCTTAAAGAAATTAGTGAATCAGAATTTAGTGAGAAACCTTTTTATAATTCAGATGGAAATTATGGATATTATTGGTTTAAGTTAAAGGAAGAAAAATATAAGGTCCTTAAGGATAAATCGCAAAAAGACAAACAATTAGAAGTTTTACAAGGGTTTTTAACTTCAGTAATGAAATCTATTGGAATTGAATAAAAAATAATATCGCTCTCACTAAATGATAGTGTGTATGTTTTACACTGTCTTATAGTGAGGTAAAACATGAAATTAGTCGAATTTAGAAAACTTACAGAAAATCTTTCAGATGGTATAGATATTGTAGTTTGTTATAGAATTGAAGTCGATGGGTGTGTTGATATTCCAATGATGAATGTCAGATTGGATAATAAAGAGAATATCTGGTGTGGGGATGAATATTCAGACCAAGTGATTTATGTTGATGAACCAGATTATTACTAGGGGAATGTTTTATGGCTAAAGAAAAAATTGATGAACTAAACAGACAGTTAGGAAAGATGCTGGAAAGAGATGGCATAAAGAATGCCTTTTATTATGAACCAGGACCTGAATATTTTGCAGCTCCAGAAGGTGTTGTGAAAATAGCATTCTGCAATCTGGAACCATATTACAGGAATGATAAAAGTGAACTATTAAACGGTTTCTGTCGTTTTCCAAATGAAAAATTTGAATTTACAGAAGATGGAAGCGATGAGCAGTGGTCAAAAGTGAAGACAATCAGATGGACCGAGATCATAAATTATGCGATTGATTACAATCTGAATGGTAAGCATGGTCCTAAAATTGAAAATGAATTTGGAGACAAAATTACCGAGGATAATCTAAAGCGAATTCATAGTACTCAAAATGAAGATTTGTGGCAGAGTCTGATAAAATGTGCAGCATATTTCAATTTCAGATATACAGCTGGAAAAGGTGTTGCTCAGCACGGTTCTGATATAGTTTCTCTTTATTATGATGCAAATAAAAAAGATTATATAAATTTTTACAAGGAATATGTGAAGGCTCTCGAATGTAATGTTCTTGTCCTTGGTGGAAAAATCAGTTGTGAGCTGGCAAATAAAATATACCCAGGATTGAATCTATCGTTTAATGATGACACCGACGATATAAAATTCCATGATGGAGTTTTGTTTGTTTCCATTAAACATCCAAGCAGAATTGGTTATGCTTATGTTGCAGAAATTGCAAATAAAATTTCAGATGCTTACAAAGAAATTAAATGAAAATTCTAGCAGTAGCAGATAGTCATGGAAGTTCAATTCCTTTGACCATAGCAGAGAGAAATCTGGATTGTTTTGATAAGGTAATTTTCCTTGGTGATTTTTTTGACCATGAGGACAAGGAGTACGAAGAACAAAAAGAAAATTTCCTTAAAGTAATGAAGTTCAAAAAAGCTAATCCTGATAAAGTAAAGATTCTTATTGGCAACCATGATGCTAATTATATTGTTCCAGAATTATATGGCTGGCAATATGAACATGAAACCGAAATTGAGAAAATGATTTTAAGGAATCTTGAATTCATTGATTTAGGCTTTATGGCAGGGAAATGGATTTTTACTCATGCAGGAGTATCTGGAATATGGTTTTATAACCAACTCAAAAATGATGGTTTTGATATACAAGATGACAAAGTTCCAGATATTCAATTCTCTGAGGAATTCTTAAACCAATATAATGACAGGCTCCATAATGGAGATTTCTCTATTTTAAGATTTACTGGAATTACCGGTTATGGAGATGAAATAACTCAGAATCCCTTGTGGATTAGACCAGGTTCTTTGAAGATAGCAGCTGTTTCTGGTTTTAATCAGGTAGTTGGACATACATCAGTGCCGGATGAAGAACGAATTCAAAAGAAAGATACTGATGTTCTGCTTTTTTTAGATTCTCTTCCATTCAACAGAAATGTATTTGCAGAAATTGATACAGAAACAAATCAATATGAAATAAAGAAATTCGAAGATCCTTTTGCCAATTGGTAGGAACTTCTTATGGACGCTCACTAAATGATAGACTTCATATGGCATCATTTTCTTGCGAGGAAAAAATATGATAGAAGGAATTGGTTCTATAGTAAGATACATGGGTAAAAATTGGATTAATGGATGTGTTGAAACACCTGCAGTCTTTGGTGTTAGAAAAGATACGGAAGTAGAAAATTCTTTATGCAATGACTTTGAAGAAAAAAAGACATTCCAGCAGTTGTTAGAAGAGGCTAAGAATAAGGAGAACTAAAGAATGAACAAAGAATTTCTAATTGCTGAACAGAATAGAATTGATGAATTAATAAAAAAGCAATGGGCCGGAAGCGTTGCTTTGGATGGTATAGGAGATATAGATTCCTACCTAAAATATGATGATGTCAGAATATGTTGGTTTTTGAAAGAACCTGTACTAAGTTATAAAGATTATGGAACTCCATATTCATATCGCACAAGATTCACAGACGCTGCAGATGCAAAAGGATGGAGAAGCACTACTTTTGGACATATAGCAATAGTCTCTTATGGAATCATGAAATGTAAAATTGATGGAAGCATGACGGAATTTGATGATTTGCCAAAAATTTCTTTGTATAAAGGTGATAGTTCCCCACATATGGAAGATAGTGAAGAAACACGTCCATTGGATTTTATTTCAGTATTAAATATGAAAAAACAGAATGGGGCAAGCAAGTCAAATAATGCAGAGATTATTGCTGAGTATAATAAAAAAGAAGTCAAAGATATTTTATTTCAACAGATAAAGTACATTAATCCGCAAGTAATTATTGTTGCTAACAGAGTAGAGAAATTAGCAGAAGATTTGGCCGAAGTTAAGCTTTCAAATTTCGAAACAAAATCAAGAGTGTATGAAGGGAAAAAGAAAAAAGAGACAGTAGTGACGAAATTTTATTTCAATACAGAATTAAACCGATTGGTTATATATGCACGACATCCATCTATGTTAAGTCTTGTAGGTGGACTTAAACCGTATTATACAGATTTAGTTAATATAGCAAACAGTTTTATTCATCATTTCTAACATATTCCCTTAACCCGGCACCATTGGTTAAAAAACTTCCAGCAATTCTCCTTGAGGTGCATGGTTTGAAAATGCATTTTAATGAAGAGTATGAAGCTGTAATTAAAGATATTTGAAATGTAAGGACTGGAGAGGAAGAGGTTGATTAGGAACATAATAAAAGGATTTGATAGAAATTATACGTTTTCGTAAATTAAAGAAACTCGCAAAGGAATTAAACATTGCAATTATAGTTTCTACTCCATTATCTCGTTCTGTAGATGACTCTGAAATAAGTTTAAATCAGTTACGAGGAACTGGTGAAGTGGAAATCTTATCTGATGTTGTTTTTCTTCTTCCAAAACCTGATGGAAAAATTCAGAAGTTTATTATTGCAAAGAATAACAGAGGCAACACTGGAGAAGGAAGTATTTTCGGATAAATTAATTTAACAATTCCTGCCCACACATTTACCGTTACCTTCATTTATTTAACTTATAAATGTGTGGGCTTTTTTTCACAAGTCATCGTTTCTCAAAGCGTGAGAAATCAAAATTGTATAGTTTATTTATAACTCAAGCGGAGGTGCTTATGAATAAAAAAGAAAAGAATTCAGTATTAGGTTTAGCATACGCAATAAACGGAATGACGCTTGCAATGAATATGATGATGTTAACCGCTTTTTATGAAGATAAAGAAGATTTTCCACCTTTTAATTCTCTACAGGAATTTTTTGAAAAATTTGAAAAGTTTATTCAATCTGCTGCTGATCCTGATAAAAAAGGAAATTTTAAAGATGTTTATGATTCTGGGAAAAAATATTTAGCAGAATATAAAGCTTTTAAAAAGTTGCCGGAAGTTCAGGTTGAATATCTTCAAGACGTTCTCGAAACAGGAATAAAAGAAATCAATAAAATTTTGAATTTAGAAGACGAATATAAAAACTTATAAAAAAAGGAGGCTGAGATGTACTATACCTACAACTACAAAAATCAAAAATGGATTTCCTCAGATGCAGATATATATCAGCCTCTTTTTACTCCATTTTCTGTAAAGCAGAAAAAAGCCTGGTGTTCAGTTCATAAAAAATGGGAAGCCTGTGGAAAAGCACTTAACGGAAAACTATTTTATGAATGTGGTTGTCCTATTCCTTCTCAATTTGCTTCTGTTAATAAACCCTGCAACAGAAATCTTCCTGCTGAAATCAGGAACATTATCAGAAAATGGGCATTGGAAAGAGATATTGGCATTGCTACAACTCATCTTAGGAGATAACCATGAAATCAGTTTTTGGAACAGCACAAACACCTTTTGGGATCTGTGGTTTTGGCTACATTGATGACAATGATCTTCTTCAATATTTGCAGGAAAACAAAGCTACAGATAAAGACGGTCTTAAGGACTGTAAAATTTACGATTCACCTGTTCCCTCTGCATAAATTACAAAAGAACAGGCTTTGCAGAAAGTCAGGTACGAAATGCAAAATAACCAGCAATTAAGATTTTTTCTATCAAGATTAGCACTGGATCAGCAGCGTAACATTGTCCGGGATATGCTGGATACGATTATGGGATTGTATAAGTAGGAGAAACTAATATATGGAAAACCATTCAGTATTTAATTCAAAAGAACTGGCAAATGACATTGTTCATTTTATAGAAGAAAGAAATAAAACTAAAGACTCGCCTAATGTACTTCTTACAGGAATCGAAGCAATTGATGATGCAACTGAAGGTATAAAGCCATGACAGGTTATAACAATAACAGATGATTCTTCATGCAGAATGTCATTGTTTTCTCAGCTTATTGAAATTATTTCATTAAACGGAAAAACTACAGGACTTGTGTATACAAAGAACATTGTAGAATACCTTTGCCAACTAAAATAGAGTTCTAACATATTCCCTTAACCCGGCACCATTGGTTAAAAACTTCCAGCAATTCTTCTTGAGGTGCATGGTTTGAATATGCACTTTTTTGAAACAATCTGAAGCGGTTATTTGTAGCTTTATGAAGTTCAATACAAAGTTCGTAATCATCAGCTTTTTTTGCATAAACAATGGTACATTGTTTATTGGCAGCCTTATCACGATATAAATGACCTACACAAATATTCATTTTGGAACCGATATCCAAAAGACGATTTGTATCTTCTGGCAGGCAGAAAGTATAACCGGAATTCTCCCAATTTAGTTCTTTCTCTTCCGGGGTGTAAGGAATTTCCTGGTTTTCAAAAGATTCACTTGGAGCAGGATATATATCCTGATACATACGCATTAATAAATTATGATTGTAAGAAGTAAATCCTTCTTTGCCAATTTTTCTGATTACATCATTAGTCAAATGGTTTTCATCATTCAAAGTAATTAAATAGTCCAATGCATCTGGGGTGATATAACTTTCTTTTTTTGATATAAGTTCAACCGTCAATGTTCCTGCTTTTTTTTCATCATAAAGTCGAAATAGATATCGGATATCATAAAACAAGAAAGGCTCATCTGTAAAACAGAGACAAGTTTCCTCCCTAGGTTCATCATTGTCATTATCAGCATAAATTCCAAAGGTCACGTTGCCATTGAATGTTGCGGCAAATAACATGTGATCATCTGCTGAGATAATTTTTTCAATAGTTTTTTCGTCCCTAAAGCCTGCATGCCAGATTCCTAAATATTCAAGAAAAGGTCGATGTCCTTGCAGAAAAATTCCGTTATTCTTTGGTGTGTATGGTATACCGCATAATTTGAAAAATTCGTGGACAGCAGCTGGATTTCTTTTTAAATTTTCTTCTAAACCAACAGGAGACTTATATTCAATATTATGACTGTCTGTATTATAAGATCCCGGTTTATCATGATTGAAAAAATGAGAGAATTCATTTAATTCTGGTGCAAATGGGAAATTTGCAAAGTTTACAAGTCGGTCAAAGTTTGTAACTCCGTATGCAAGGTCTGGAACAAAGCCACATTCTTCTTTCATCTGATTATTCATGATTTCCATTATTTTTGAGTATTCTTCATCTGTAATATGGAACCATTCGTCCCCTTTGTCGGCAAATACTCTTGAGATACGTTTTCTCACATTTAGGGTGAGATATCTTTTTAATTGCACAAGCTCACCAGTTTCAGAGTTTATACAAAAATAAGTGTTTTCAATTTCGACTGTTCCGTCATCTTTTTCTGATATCTTGGTAGGACAAATATATTTTAGTTTTGATTCAAGCTTGCCATCTTCGTAGGTAAAATTTTCTTTTATTGGGGTATCAATAGAAATTAACTTCTCTAGGTTGTTGAGAATATATTCTGTTTCTTTTCCGTTCGTATATCCTTCATATTCAACAATACAATCAAGAGGAACAATTCTCTTACATCCATTTCTATAGAATACTGTCGCTGCCATAACAGAACATCCGTCATTTTTAGATGGTGCATAATCACAGGCTTCCAGATCATTTGTGTCTTTTTCATAAATCCCAAGTGTTGTTGAGAGAAGTACATTTTCAATTTTTACAACAACGCCAGAGAAATCTTTATCTTTTAGTTCGTATTTTAGATTGTGTTTCCAATTATTCGGATTTATTGAAGCTTTTCCGGCATATTGTTCCAGATTCCTGTCTTTGCGATAGTACCAGCTATTGTCCTGTTCATTATGTTCAAGAACATAATTTCCGTGAGTAGCTTTCAGATATTTTGTGCAATGGACTTTCTGAAAAATTAATTTCTTTTGTACTGGGGTAAGTGCCATACAAATCCTCCAATGATTAAAGTATAGATTGCACACACTATCATTTAGTGAGCGACTTCAAAAAAATTTCTTAGCAAATATTTTAAACTTACGTTCATCAAATGATAGCTTTTACATGTTAATAATATAGACGTGGAAGGATCTACTGGAATACAGAGACCGAAGACAATAAAAGTATATCTCCTGCGTAATCAGAAAATCATTTCTTTTGTAATGATTATTAATGAATTGTGTAAAATTCAAGAAGAGAAAGCAATAACAGTAAGAGAATTGTGATTTGAATGCTAGGTGAAAGTTATGAAATTAGATTTATTTGTTTACAACAATACTTCTATCGTAGGTCTAATATATTTGCCAGATTTGTGTGCAGCTCCTGTTATTACTTTTGTGCGTGATAGTGAAGATCCGTTAACAGAAGAACAAAAGAGATTGTTTCCGACTCATACCAGATTTATAAGGTTTGATAAGGAATTAACTGTTTATTTGAAGCGAAAATACAAATCGGGTGACATGATTAAATCTGAAGATTATATGCAAATTGCAGTAATTTATGATGATTTAATTAATCAGGGACTGGATCTTTATAAACGAGATAACAATTTTTATGAACTTGCCTGTTGCAGTGGTGAAACTTTTATCTTGATGATTATGGAATATCTTAGAAAAAATCTGACAGGAGTAAACCGAGAATACTATTTCAAATGTGCGGAAATTCTGGAAGATGCATATAACGGTATTGGATATCGGATACAAGCTTACTGTTATCAAGAAGGTATCTATGTGAAAAAATCAAAGAAACCAATTTATGGTCTTATAAAGAAAGCTGCGGAATGTGGAGATGAACAATCTATTGAATTGATTAAGCAGGAGAAAAGCAAATGGCAAACGAAGAAAAACTAGATTTCACTCAGGAACCAATAATAATTGAATTGGTAACCATTCACCACAAAAAATTTACAAAAAATGGACATTACCCACTGTTTAAAG
>SAMEA3663112__coassemble_69_pt1 | contig 33244 bp, 20 predicted proteins | sample SAMEA3663112__metabat2_low_PE_006 | metagenome-assembled genome bin SAMEA3663112 (sample SAMEA3663112) | pig gut metagenome | biome: pig gut; feature: pig-associated habitat; material: faeces | place: Denmark | collected 2012
ATCTGACTGGAAACTCAGATACCAGATGAATCTGGACCTCTTGAAAAAAGGTACAATCAATGACATTGCAGCAATTGTCCGCTGTCTTTACCACCGTTCTAAGGTAAAGGAACTTCCAATCCTCGAAAGAAAGCTCTACGACAACGCAAAAAAGCTTCTTGAAGATGAGATTGCAGAAGCCATGGGAATCTCAACAAGCGAGGTTGAAGCAATGCTCCATGCAAAGCTGGAACCACTTGGACTCAAGATTGAAAAGAAACAGTCATACCAGGAAGACGAGGATGAAGACGAAGACGAGTTTGCAGATGTTGACGCTTCAGACAAGGAATCCGACGATGACGACGATGACGATGAAGATTAATCCATCGAAAAAGAACGCAATAATCATTACTGCCGCAGGCTCATCCACACGAATGGGTCTGGGCAAAAAAAAAGAATACCTGCAACTTGGAAAAGGAACTGTCCTTTCCCAGGCTGCAATAATTTTTTTAAAGACACTTCATGTTGATGTTCTTGTAATAACAATCCCGCAAAATCAGGAAAAAGAAGCAAAAGAAGCTCTCTACGCCGACAAGGACTTCCAGGGTATTTTAGGTAAAACAAAGCTTGTGTTCACCAGCGGAGGAAAAACCAGGCAGGAATCTGTGCTCAACGGACTTCTTGCAGCAAGGAAAACACTCGGCGACAATGCCCTAGTCCTGATTCATGATGGGGCACGCCCCTTTGTAACAGAAAAAATAATCCGTAAAACCCATGAAGCTGCCCTACTGTACAAGGCCTCAGTTCCAGCCATTGGACCTGTGGACACACAAAAAGAAATTGATGAAAACAACAACATTGCAAGGCATCTGCAGAGAAAAATGCTTGCAGCCGTCCAGACACCGCAGGGTTTTGACCTGGACATACTCATAAAATGCCACAAGAAAGCCATGGAAAAGAAACTGAAATGCACCGATGACACGGAAATCTGGGATTCATTTCCGGAAATTACAGGCGGACAGAAAGTGCATGTAGTTGAGGGAGACATCATCAACAAGAAAATTACCTTTGCCAGCGACATTATTGGGGAAAGGGGAGAAAACGAAATGGAACAGACAAAAATTGGCATGGGAACTGATCTGCACAAACTGGTTGAAGGCAGAAGGCTGATTCTCGGAGGAGTTGTAATTCCTTCTGACAAGGGATGCCTTGGTCATTCAGATGCAGACGTTCTTCTCCACTCCATCAGCGATGCATTGCTTGGTGCTGCAGGTCTGGGAGACATTGGATCATATTTTCCTCCAGAAAGCCCGCAATGGAAGGATACAGACTCAGCCCTGCTTTTGAAAAAAATCTGGGATGATGTAAAAAATGAAGGCTGGGAACTTAATAACCTTGACTGTGTTCTTGAAATGGAGAAACCAAAATTCCTGCCATGGAGAAACAAAGTAATTGAATCCATAGCAGGAATTCTTCAATGCGAAAAGGAAAGAGTCTTTGTAAAAGCAAAAACAAACGAAAAGCTTGACTCAGTAGGCCAGGGTCTTGCCGTTAAAGCCTACTGCGTTTGCCTTCTTACTCGCCGTCATCACCGAACTCAAGAATAGCCTCAACAAGGTTTTCCTCAAGCTTGAGTCTTGATGCAATTTCCTTGACAGACCATCCTTCCTTTCTAAGCTTATGGATAGTCTGCTTCATTGAAGGAGATATATGCTTTGATGCAGGTGAAGATGCACCCTTCTTTGAAGTCTCTTCCTTTGTTATGTCATGAAGAAGCTTCATCCTTTCATCTATATTTCCATAAAGTTCATGAAGACGCTTTTCACTTTCCTGAATACCCTTCTTTGATTCATTGAGTTTCTTGATTTTTTCATCAGTTGAATTAATCAATGACTCAAGAGAAGTAAGCTTGTCCACAGCTTCATTGATGGAACCATTGTTCATCATGACAGCATTGAACTTTTCATGGGCAACCTCAAATTCATGAATCTTGTCACCGCACTGCTTCAATCTATTTTCAAGGGAAGTAATATCCTCAAAGGAATGATCAACGGACTCTGAAACACGATCAATGGACTCACTCTTTGCTTCAATCTTGTCAAACTTATTCTGCATTGAAGTAATGTTTTCCTGGAACTTCTTTACACTTGAACGCATAGTCTTTATCTCTGCATTCATGTCAGAAAGCTCCTGGATTCTGGAATCAATTCCATCACTCATAGATGAAAGAGTTGAAATTTTTTCTTCGATAATCTCAATCTTTTCCTTGTCAGAACTGTAGGTACTGATCCTGTGATTTACTTCCTCGCCATACTGTTCAAGTTTCTTCATGTGAGTTGCAAGATCATTAAGCTTGTCTTCATATTTCTTGATTCCGGCAAGTCCCTTCATGATGCCCTCAACTTCATCCTCAAGCTGCTTTTTCATTACATCAGCCTTTTCAAACACCGCTGTCTGCGAAATGAAATTTGAAATACTCTTGTTGATTTCATCAACCTTCAGCTGGAGATTGTTTGTCTCATCATTAATCTTGTCAAAGTTTGTCCTATAGAATTCCCTGTACTCATCAGCATCAGTCTTAAACTGCTTCTTGAGATCCTTTGACTTCTGGTCTGCATAGGATATCTGTTCATCTGTATAATGTTTGATGTTTGTGAGCATGTTGTCATACTGTTCCTGGAAATCCTGAAGGAATATCTTGGACTTCTTTTCATAGTCAGAAAGAATATCCTGAGCTCTTGTGGTAGCCTGAGAAAGATTTTCTGAAAGTTCCCCAAGTTTCTGCTCGTTTGTATCCTCAATAAGCTTGAGCTGATCACGGATCTGATTTGTAGACTCATCATACTGACTCTGAAGTCGCATCTTCCATTCCTTGAATTCCTGAAGAGAAGAATCAATAGTTGCTGACTGTGATTCCTGCTTAGAAGAAAGAACCTTGCGGAAATCATCAATCTGATCACCAATTTCCTTTTCACTTCTGGCAAGAGCATCATTCATGCGGTCTTTGTATGCATTAGTCTCATCCTTAAGATAATCATTTGCCGTATCAATGGTTGATTTGATTTCATTCTTGTACTGTTCCATGAAATCATGAATCTTCTGATTAACAGTATTTATCTGATCCTGAATTGTTGTCTGACCAGCAAGCAATGCAGACTGGAATTTCTTTTCCTGATCCATTGTCTTTTTCTGAAGTTCATTGATTCGCTTGGCAAGATTAGATTCATAGGTTGCCTCAAGCAATGCCCTCTTTTCCTCATAGTCCTGAGTAAATGTTTCAAATTCAGAGTCAAATGAATTTTTCCATTCAGAAAGCTTTGCCTGAACATCATTCTGTCTTTTAACAAGATCATTGACAAATCCATCTTCAAAGACCTTAACCTTGGCACTCATGTTTGCAGCTGCCTTCTTCTTAATGTCCTCAAGAGAAACCTGCATTGTGTCAAGTTCCGTGCGGAGCTTTTCGTAGCGTGAGGCAAGTGAGTTCTCGGCATCTTCCTGCATTCGGATTGTATTGTTCTGGAACTTTTCAAAGTCAGTCAAAACCTTTTTCTGGCTCTGGTCCATAAGCTTTCTCAAAGAAGACTCAAGCTTGTCAACATCTGCGCCGGCCGTACTGATTTTCTTGAAGCGGTACTCCATTTCCTTTTTGTACGACTCAAGCTGAGTATCAAGTTCAGTAAGATGATTGAGCTGTCTTTCATTGTATTCATCAGTTATTGACTTAACGGAAGAAGACAACCTGGATTCCAGATCGTTCATCTGATCCTGAATTGACCTTGTAAACTTCTCGAGCCTGTCAAGGTTCTCTGAATTTTCTGTTTCGATTCTTGATGAAATTGATGCTGAATCAGATTCCATTTTCTCATACTTTGAGCGCATGTCTTCAATACCCGAAGTCAGATCCTTTCGGATTGATTCGGCACGTTCCTCAAGACTGACAAGAGAATTTGAAAGCTCAGACTGAAGATCATCAACGCGCTTCTTTATATCAACCCTGTATGACTCAAGATTTGAATTGCTGATTTCATAGAACTTTCTGTAGTTTTCCTCTTCATCAGACTTAGCCTTCTTCATAAGGTCAGTGAAAATTCCATCGTACTGTTCCTTAAGTTCAGTTGTCTGGGAATCAATTGCCTTTGAAACTGCAAGAAGCTTATCCTCATAGCGAGTCAAAAGTTCATCTGCCTGCTTGTCCACATTTTTCTGCATTGTTTCAAGTTTTTCTGTGTTAAGCCTTGAATCATTTCCCAGAGCATTTGCCGTAGACATGATTTCTGATGCAACGCTATTGAGTTCATTCTTTATGGAAGCAAGTGTTTCATCAATATCACCTGAAGCTGAGTCTACCTTTTCTCTCAGGCCACCGACAGTTGATTCAATAAGATCTTCAAGGCTGTTGGCTTTTTCCTCAAGTTCCTGTCGCAATGACTTTGTATGGTCTTCAACTTCCTGTGAATATGACAAGGTTGAATTCCTGTACTTTTCAATTGCTCCAGTTGTCTGCTCATCAACTTCTCGAGACAAATCAAGAAGTCTCTTTTCTATGCCAGAAACACTATCAGAAATCTGTGTCTCAAGAGAGTGGGTCCTTTCATCAAGTTCCTTTCTGAGCCTGTCAGTTCTGTCTTCGATATCCTGAGTATAACTGGAAGTTGTGGTTCGGTAGCGTTCAACAGCCTGAGCAGTCTGAGACTTAACGTCTTCTGTGAGTTCAGAAAGCTTCTTTCTGACATCATCTTCAAGGGACTGAGTTCTTGTCTTGATTTCTGTAGAAACAGACTGAGCCCTGGCATTAAGATCATCAAGCTTTTTCTTGATAGACGAATCTATTGCTTCTGACTTGTCGGCAAAGGCATTCTGAAGTGAAGTTGTCTTGTCCTTGATTTCAGTCTCAATCTTGGAAACTGCAGTTTCCAGTGAAGATGTAAGAGCCGATGTCTTATGTTTGATCTTGGAATTCAAGTCATCAACATTCTTTTCAAGATCTTCATCAAGACTCTGGACCTTCTGTTTTATTTTTGCATCAATTGACGATACCTTGTCATTGAAAATGGCAACCAGAGACTGGGTCTTCTGCTTCATTTCAGACTCATATTTTTCTGTACTCTGTTCAAGAGTTTCTTTGATTGTTTTCTGTTTTGAATCATACACATCTTCAAGTTCATGAACCTTATCCTCGAAAGACTGAACAAGTTCCTGGCTCTTGTCTGTGAATGTTCTTGAAATGTTATCCGTCTTTTCCTCGTAACTCTTGAGAATATCCTTGCATCTGGTTTCTGCATTCTCAATTATGTCATCATATTTGCGGTCAAGAATATTTCCAATTTCATCAGCCTTATCAGAAAAACGGTTTTCAAGGTCTTCGGTGCTGCTCCTGAACTGTGCATCAAGCTCACCTGTCTTGTCATAAACAAGGGAATCAAGTTCAGAAATCTTAATCTGAATTAATGTGTCCAGATCACTTGTCTTTTCCTGGAACTGTGAGTTAAGATCCTGAGTCTTGCTTTCAAGTTCACTCAAAATTGCAGAAAGTTTTTCATCAAGTTCATTGACCCTGGATTCAATCTTTTCATCAATTCCAGATGTTTTTGATTCAAGAGCCTGGTCGATTTCACTTGTTCTTGAATCAAGTTTTTCTGCAAGTTCCCTTATTCTGCCATCAATTTTTTCATCAAATCCCTTTGTGCTTTCTTCAACTATTGCATTGAAGTTATCTGATTTTTCCTGAATTATACTCTGGAAAGACTGAGTCTGTTCCTCAAATTTACGTGTCTGATCCTCAAAAACATGAGTAACACTCTGTGCCCTGGATGTAAAATCCTCCGACATTTTTCCGAAATCTGATTCAAGGGAAGACTTGATTTTTTCTGATTTTGCAGTGAAATCATCATCCATGGCCTTGAGAGTTTTCTCAACTTTTTCAGAAAGGACATTGGAGTGAGCCTCAAGATTTTCATTGATTCTCCTGGTCTTGTCCTCAAACATTACCTTGAAATTCTGAGTCTGCTCCTTGAGAGCCTCATTGAATCCCCTGGTCTTGTCCTCAAGTTTTTTCTGAGTGTCATTTATTCTTGCATCAAGAATGGCATCAATCTGCTTGATCTGAACCTGAATTTCGTTTTCCATGTCACGGATTTTATTTTCAAACTGAGTATTCAAATTCTTGAAGGCGGCATCCTCAAGCTGCTTGGCATTTGTTATGGCATTTGAATAGGCAACCTTTATGTCATCCTTGATTTTTTCCATGATAGCCTTGTTCTGTTCCATGGAAACACTTGTTGTCTTTTCACACTCCTGTGCTCTCTGCTCATACTTTTCAAGAAGATCAGTTCCAATGGTCTTAAGCTGCTCTGCATTTTTCACAGAAAAATCCTTTGTGATTGATGCAATTGTCTTTTCCAGTTCATCAGCATTTCGCTGCTGGCGGACAAGCCTCTGGTTAACCTTTTCAATAACCTGGCTTTCCTTTTTTACGGAGTCAAGATTTACCTCAACGGCCTTTGTCATTTCCATGAGTTCAGAAAGAGCATTGTCATAGGATTTGATTTTTTCTTCAATGTTCTGGATTGCAGAAACAGGAGCCTCAAAGGATGAGCGGATCTTGTCACATTCATCAATCTGAACCTGCATTCGCTTTACTGCTGCCTTTGCCTGGATATCCTTTGTCTCCAGATCACTTGCAAGAAGATTCAACTTGTTTTTCTGTTCTTCAAAATAAGTGTCAAAGCCTGCCTGTCTGTTATCTGCATAGCGCTTGATTTTTTCCATTGAATTTTCATTCCTGCCAAGCCTTGAAATAATGGCAGAAACAACAGTCGATACAATGACTGAAATAATGATTCCAATAGCTACACTCACTTTAATTTCCCACCCGTTCTTATTTTTATGTATTTAGAACAGCCCTTTCAAGCTGCCTGTATGTCTTGAATGTTATGTCAGCCTCATCAAGCTTTCCGCCAAAGATTCTTTTTAACCCCGACAAAATATATGCACTTTTCATTCCGGCATTATTGGCACCGCGAACATCATACTTGATGCTGTTTCCCACATAGAGAATTTTCTCGGGAGCAACACCCAGTTTTTTTGAAAGAATTCCAAAAGGATAAATTGAAGGCTTCAAGGCACCTGCTTCTTCTGAACCAATGCACACATCGCAAAGATCCCTGATTCCCCAGATATCCCCCTTCTGATCAGGAGGAAAATCCGAGAGAATGCCAATTTTAAGCCCCTTTTCCTTCATGTGCTTTATGCACTCGTAAGCATATTTGTATGGTTTGATTTTCAAAAAGAATTTCTTGAGTCCATCGTATGATACACTTTTGATAAGTTCACGTGATCTGGGAATATCTATTCCTGAGTACTCAGAAAACAAGCGAGCCTGATACTCATAAAAATCAGCAAGAGGAGCTGTCTTGTGCAAAGCATTTCTGGCCTTATTGTAGCTGATGTAAAATCTGAAATTTCTGAGAATATAGAACGGCATGCGAATATAAAGTTTCCAAGATGGATACAATGTGCCGTCAATATCAAAAGCCACTGCCTCAATTCCGTCAATCATATTGAATAATTATACAGGAATAATTACCTAATCTCAAGAGAAAAGTATAATCAAGTGTCTTATATAAGTAGAAAACCGCTATTTCTTGTATGGGAAGAATATCTGTGTAGCCTTGATTCTTTCAAGATGAACAAATGACCCCTTATGCCTTGAAATGAATTTTTCAATTGACATAACTTCTCCCTTTTCAAAAACAAAGCATCCGAACCTTCCCTTGTCATCAAAATATGGGAAAAAGACAGCACAATCATTGAACACAATTTCATCAGGTTTCTGTGCAGAGGGCTGTCTTATTGCACCTAGAAAGAACCAGGAAGGCTCAGTAACAGCAAGCACATAGAGCATGGACTTTATTCTGTCTGTACTGTAGCCCGTATTCTTAATATATCCTACAGAAGAAACAAGCTTGCCGTCTATCAAATCAGAGACAAAATAGTTGTGAAACACGTCAATTCCACCAGTCTCAAAAGTAACATCACGCCTTGTCCTTATTTCCATGGCCTTTGCACCAAGGTTTCTTACCCAGTCAAGTGTAAAGAAAAGATTCCAGTCCTGGGACATAACTCCAGTTTTTCCAGTCTGGCTATAGTCAATTGTAGGGCTTGTAAGATCCTTTAATTTTGTGCCGCGTCCAGTTGCCGGCTCCACAATACCATCAACAATCCATTTTACAAAACCTGCACCGGAAAGAAGATGTGTATTCTTAAGCTCAGGAACATAATCCTTTCCCTCGTCATCCTTGCGTGTGTATGGAAGGCCTGTGAAAATATCTATGAGCTGCCCCTTTTCATCATAGCAGGTATTTGGATCATACTCGAAATTTCCAAGATTTTCCTTGATAACTGAGACCATATACAGGGAATCCCTGTACTGACCCGGCACTACCTGAATTTTATCCCAGGGGAGAGAAGTCTTTGTCCACCTTCTAACATCCTGAAACGATGCAGAATAAAGCTTTGTGAATGGAACTCCAACAGGAACAGAACGTGCAAGATATGAACCAAAAACAACAAGATCAACATAGGTCTTGTTTTTCATGGGTCTGAACTCAATGTGAACATCAGAGTCAGGATTGAAATACCATTCGATTTTTGTGGACTCCTCAGTTTTCTTGTTTCTGTACAGAACCCAGCTTCCGGCAGCACCCTTTGGATAGATTTGAGCCTTCACTGTCCTTACAGAATCTCCATTCCTGAGTTCCATGTCCATTTTTGTTTCAGGAGCCAGAACAATGGCAAAGTCCCTGTCATTTTCCTCAAGCCTTACCTGAAACCTGGTACCAACATTATTGACGATAATTTCATCACTTTTGTTTCGAAGGCTTGAAAGAGGAGCCATGAGCCAGCTTCCAGTAATCCTGGACCTGATTTCCTGAGAAGAAGGGATTTTCATTTCATTGTATTCACCCCATGCAAAAGCACAAAGTCCAAAAACTCCCAGAAACGCAAAAATCAACTTCTTCATAAACAAACTCCAAAAACCTTAGAATACAATTACCTGCCGGAATCAGACAGCTCCCATAGCACCTTCGGCAAGTTTGATTTCAGGCTTTACAACAGACTTGTCAGGATTATGGATCATTCCATCTGACTGCTCATCCGGATGCTTTCCTGCAGGTGCATTGCTCAACAAAAGCTTGAGGCGGTTAAGCTGATTAACTTCACTTGAACCAGGATCAAAGTCAATTGCACTGATATTTGATTCAGGGTATCTTCTGCGCAGTTCCTTGATCATTCCTTTTCCGGTAACGTGGTTAGGAAGACATGCAAAAGGCTGAACGCAGGCAATACTTGGAACACCAGAGTGAATGAGCTCAACCATTTCAGCAGTAAGGAACCAGCCTTCACCAGTAATATTTCCAAGCTGGACAATATCATCAACACCATCCATCAAGTCATAGATTACTGAAGGTGCCTCAAAACGACGGCTCTTTCTCAGACACTTCTTGATGTAGCTTCTGTATGTTTCAAGGAACCATACAAGACGTCTTGCATTCTTTTCTGTTTTCTTAGGGAATGCAAGTTTTTCATGCCTGAATATTCCAGTACTGAATGTGTAGAATAAAAAGTCAGCAAGATCCGGCATGACACACTCTGCTCCCTCACGCTCAATTACATTAACGATATCATTGTTTGCTGTCGGATGGAACTTAACGAGAATTTCTCCTACAACACCGACCCTAGGCTTCTTCACAGGAAGCAAAGGAAGATTGTCAAAATCACGGACAATACCGCGGATAATACTCTTGTACTTCAGCGTTGAAAGTGACTTCATTGAATCCTCACATTGCTTTGACCATTTTTCATAGAGAGCATTTGCACTACCCTTTTCTGCCTCATAAGGTCTTGTTCTGTAAAGAACTCTCATGAGAAGGTCACCCAACATAATGGATCTCATACATCTTGTGAGCATTGGGAGTGTAATCTTCCATCCAGGATTCTTTTCAAATCCAAGTGCATTGAGGGAAATGACAGGAACATGAGAGAATCCCGCATCATTCAGGGCACGACGGATAAATCCAATATAGTTAGTGGCACGACATCCACCACCAGTCTGGGTAATTAGAAGGCTTGTATTGTTAATGTCATAGTCACCGCTTTGAAGTGCAGAAATCATCTGACCGGCGACAAGAATTGACGGATAGCAGGCATCATTGTTTACATACTTCAAGCCAACTTCAACAGCAGTAGGATCGATTGACTTAAGAATGACAAACCGGTATCCGGAAGCCTCAAAAGCCTTCTGAAGAATCCTGAAATGAATCGGACTCATCTGAGGAGCAATGATTGTGTGTGTCTTTTTCATTTCCTTTTCGAAGATCTTTCTCTTGTATGCAGCACTTCGAACAGTCAGCTTAACGCGGTTTCTTTCCCGGGCACGGACTGCAGCAATGAGGGATCTGATTCGAATGCGAACGGCTCCAAGATTTGATCCTTCATCAATCTTAATGAGAGTATACATTCGGCTCTTGGACTTCATGATTTCATCAACCTGATCTGCTGTTACGGCATCAAGCCCACATCCAAATGAAGTAAGCTGAACCATCTCAATGTTTGCCATTTCACTGACAAATGCAGCAGCACGATAAAGCCTGTTATGGTAAGACCACTGGTCAATAACGCGCAGAGGTCTTTCAATTTTTCCAAGATGACATACTGAGTCTTCGGTAAACACAGCCATTCCAAGACCATTGATCATTTCCGGAATACCATGGTTAATCTCAGGATCAAGATGATATGGACGCCCAGCAAGAACAATACCATTTGCACCACGGCGGATTGTCTCCTCAAGGGCTTCCTCACCGTGCTCCATCACCTCACGCTTGAATTTCTCCTGCTCAGCCCAGGCCTCATCAAGGGCAGAAAGAATCTTTTCCCTGGAAAGACTCTTAAACACTGGAAGAAGTTCCTCACACAGGCGTTCACCAAGTCTGGGTTTGTCATATATTGGAAGGAACGGATTAAGGAATGTTATGGAATCATCCTGACGAAGAGATTCAATATTGTTTCTGAGTACCTCAGGATAGCTTGTTACGATAGGACAGTTGTAGTGATTTCCTGCACCGGCATCTTCCTTTCTTTCATAAGGAATACACGGGTAGAAAATAAATTTAACTCCCTGATTGATAAGGCTTTCAATATGTCCGTGAGAAATTTTTCCAGGATAGCAGACTGACTCTGACGGAATAGTCTCAAGCCCCTTTTCATAGACTGCACGGCTTGATCTTGGTGAAAGGCGAACCCTGAATCCCATTTTTGTGAAGAAAGTAAACCACAAAGGATAGTTTTCATACATGTTCAGAACTCTTGGAAGACCAACATCTCCCATAGGGGCATCCTCTTTCTTGAGAGGAACATAGCTGAACAGTCTCTTATATTTCCATTCAAAAAGGTTTGGAAGATTCTTACCGTCATCCTCACCATTGATTGTATTGTTCTTGTTGCTTGCATCAACTATGCTTGACTTCTTTTCTTCATCAAGCTCAGCACCGCGCTCACATCTGTTTCCCGTAATGAACTTGCGGATAGTCTTCTTACCATTTGCTCCATCAGAACTCTGAGTTGAGAATGAGTTGATTGTAAGAAGACAGTTATTTGAACACTTGCCGCATCTTCTCAGCTCAAGGGAAACATCAAATGTCTCAAGCTGATCAAGAGTTGCAATGTTTGACTTAACGAACTTAGGAGTCTGATCCGGATCATCAGGCTTTGGACGACGAAGATCTTCCCACTGGTCCTGAGCAATGAGTGCAGAACCATAGGCACCCATGAGTCCCGCAACATCCGGACGGAATACATTCACACCGGCGATTTTCTCAAAGGCACGAAGAACGGCATCATTATTGAAAGTACCACCCTGAACCACAACCTTTGTACCAATGTCACTTGCCTTTCTGAGCTTAATAACCTTGAAAAGTGCATTCTTGATAACTGAATATGAAAGACCTGCCGAAATATCTGCAACTTCAGCACCTTCCTTCTGAGCCTGCTTAACACGGGAATTCATGAATACAGTACATCGGGTACCCAAATCAACAGGATTCTTTGCAAGAAGAGCAATCTTTGAGAAATCCTGAACACTCATTCCCATTGTGCGGGCAAAGTTGTCGAGGAAGGAACCACAACCTGCAGAGCATGCCTCATTAAGCTGAATGCTTACAATGGCACCATCCTTCATGCGAAGGCACTTCATGTCCTGTCCACCAATATCAAGAAGGAATTCAACTCCAGGAACAAAGAAATCGGCAGCACGATAGTGAGTGATAGTCTCTACTTCACCGGCATCAACACCAAGAGCAGCCTGGAACAAAGCTTCTCCATAACCTGTTGAAACGGCTCTGGCAATATAGCAGTCCTTCGGAATGATCTTGTAAAGCTGCTTAAGAACCCTAACTGCAAGGTCCACGGGATTTCCTGCATTAACATCATAGAATCTCCACAGAATGCGTCCCTTTGTATCTGTAAGAACAGCCTTTGTTGTTGTGGATCCGGCATCAAGACCAAGGAACACAGGTCCCGTTGTTTCTTCCAGTTTGCCCACAAGAGCCTTTTCCTGTGAATGCCTGTGATTGAATTCCTCAAGCTCTGCCTCATTCAGGAAAAGAGGATCAAGTCTCTGGACTTCCTGCATTTCTGCGCCCACAAGATTCTTGAGGCTTTCACGGAATTCCTCGATTGTAGGAAACCTGTTTGACTTTGAGTTCTTTGGTGCATTTGGAGAAATTTCCCTCTCTGCTGAATATGCTGCTCCCGATGCTACAAAAAGCTGGGAGTTTTCAGGAACTATCTGTTCCTCATCCTTAAGCTTGAGGGTAACAACGAATCTCTGCCTGAGCTGATCAAGAAAGTGCAACGGGCCTCCAAGAAATGCAACATTTCCGCGGATAGGCTTTCCGCAGGCAAGCCCCGAAATAGTCTGGGTTACCATAGCCTGGAAAATGGAAGCCGCAATATCTTCTCTACGGGCCCCCTCGTTAATGAGAGGCTGAACGTCTGTCTTTGCAAAAACACCGCAGCGAGCAGCAATTGGATAGATTGTAGTGGCACCGCGTGCAAGCTCGTTGAGTCCGGAGGCATCCGTTTCAAGAAGAGCAGCCATCTGGTCAATGAAGGCTCCCGTACCGCCGGCACAGGTTCCATTCATTCTCTGCTCCACGCCTCCCTTGAAATATGTAATCTTGGCATCTTCACCACCAAGCTCAATGACAACGTCTGTCTGTGGAATGATTTTGCGTACAGCTGTAGTTGCCGCAACAACTTCCTGAATGAAAGGTATGTCAAGCCACTGGGAAACAGAGAATCCTCCGGACCCTGTAACCTTAAGCGAAAGTGTCTGGTTCTTCCCCATTGGAAGCTTTTTCTCAAGTTCATCAAAAGCACGGTTTGCAACTGTAATGATGGTGCTCCTAATGTCTGCCCTGTGTCTCTCATATGCACCGTACAAAAGCTCGTCATTGTCCCCAAGAGCCACAACCTTTACTGTCGTGGAACCAACGTCAATACCAATGCGGATAGGTTTTACGACTGGCTTCAATGACGAATCAATTACAATATTTTCCATAACTATCATGCACCTTTCTCTTGATGTGTCTATCTGGGGGAATTCCTAAACCATCAGATTACAGGAGACCCCACCTTTTTGCTAATTAGTAGAACAAAGTCAAATTGTAGTATATAGTAAAATAAAATTATACTCAAGGCAACAAATCTATGAAGGAAAACAACGACTACCTGACAACGCAACTCATAACCTACATCGGAAACAAGCGCATCCTCATAGGCCAGATACAAAAAGAAGTCGAAGAAATCTGCAGGAAACTGGGCAGAAAGAAACTTGTATGTGCAGACCTGTTTTCCGGATCAGGAGTCGTGGCCCGAATGCTCAAGCAGTACTCCTCAACAATCATTGTCAATGACCTTGAAAACTACTCAAGAATACTTGCATCATGCTACCTGTCCAACAAGAAGGAATTTGACCAGGAACGATACTTTGAGTGCCGGAATGCCATTGAAAGGGATTTTTTCAACACAAAGACCCCGGGAATCATATGCGCCAACTATGCCCCGAAAGACACAAACAACGTGCTTCCGGGAGAAAGGGCCTTCTACACGAGGGAAAACGCAGAGAGAATCGACACCTACAGGCATCTCATAGACATCCATGCAGACCAGAACATGAAGAATTTCTTTCTGGCACCTCTTCTGACAGAAGCATCCATACACGTAAACACCAGCGGAGTATTCAAGGGATTCTACAAGGATAAATCCACGGGAACAGGATGCTTTGGTGGCACAGGAAAGAATGCACTTTCACGAATAATGGGACAAATAGAACTTCCCGTTCCTGTTTTCAGCAATTTTTCTTCAAAAATGGAAATTTACCAGAAAGACACTGTTCTTCTGTCGTCTGAACTGAGGAAAATTGACATTGCATACCTGGATCCGCCATACAATCAGCATCCCTACGGCTCAAATTACTTCATGCTGAACATAATTGCCGCTAATTCCATGCCGGACGACAGAATCAGCAAGGTATCGGGCATTCCAAGCAACTGGAACAGGTCAAAATTCAACAAAAGAGCCTATGCCCTCGAAAGCATGGAAAAAATCATTTCAAATCTGGACGCAAAATACACCATCGTTTCATACAACAGCGAAGGCTTCATAGGTTTTGACGAGATGAAAGGCATGCTCAGGAAATATGGTGCCGTAAAAACCGTGGAAATCCAGTACAATACATTCCGTGGCAGCCGAAACCTCAAGAACCGGGACATTCACGTAAGCGAGTACCTTTTTGTGCTTGAAAAGTAAATGAAAAAAGGGACTTCCGGGAAATACTTTGTCATTCATCAATCTTCTGATTTTCAAAGTCCCAGCCATTTTGTTGCGGGCAAAAAAAATCCCCCGGCAGCCTGAAAACCACCAGACCGTCCGGAGGACCCAATTATGAATTATGCATTATTAACTATTACTTGATTTCAACAACCCAGCCTTCTGGTCCCTTTACAGTACCCATCTGGATTCCTGTCAAAGTCTCGCGAAGTTTCTGCATGACTGGACCGATGTTTTCCATTCCGCTTGGAAGCATGATTGACTTTCCGTGGTCATCAATCTGTCCGATTGGAGAAATAACGGCTGCAGTACCGCAAAGACCGCATTCAACGAACTTCTTGAGTTCCTTTTTGTTTACCTTGCGTTCTTCAACCTTCATGCCAAGGATGTCCTTTGCAACTGTAATCAAAGAACGGCGTGTGATTGAAGGAAGAATTGAACCTGACTTTGGAGTAATGAGAGTTCCCTTCTTGTCAACGAAGAGAATGTTTGCTCCACCAGTTTCTTCAATATAAGTATGTGTTGCAGGGTCTGTGTACATGTTTTCTGCATATCCGCAGTTGTGGGCATCAACAATGTTATAGAGAGACATTGCGTAGTTGAGACCAGCCTTGATGTCGCCAGTTCCGTGAGGGGCTGCACGGTCGCGGTCAGAAATGCGAACCTTGATAGGCTTTACTCCGCCCTTGAAATATGGTCCTACTGGAGTTACAAGAATTCTGAACTGGAATTCTGTAGCAGGCTTAACACCGATAACTGCATTTGAACCGAACATGAATGGACGAATGTAGAGTGTAGCGCCGCTTCCGTAAGGTGGAACATAGTCAAGGTTAGCCTTAACGACATCGATTACTGCCTGAATGAATTTTTCCTTTGGGAACACTGGCATTTCAAGGCGTGTGCAGCTGTCTGCCATGCGGTCTGCATTAAGGTCCGGGCGGAATGTAACCACCTTTCCGTCTGAAGTTGTATATGCCTTAAGTCCTTCAAAACATGTCTGTGCATACTGAAGAACACAGGCACATTCGCTCATTGTGATTGAGTGGTCAGAAGTAAGAGTTCCTTCATCCCATTTTCCGTCTTTCCAGTTTGCTACGAAACTCTTGTTTGTTTCCATGTAGCCGAATGGTAAATTACCCCAATCAATGTCTTTTGCCATAAAAAACCTCACTCGTCGGCACATCTATATGTCGAGCCATAATATTAGTTTAATTGACTTTAATATAATTAAAGTTTTTGCACAATATACGCACCGTCCATTATTCCCAAAAGCAGAATCTAAAGAAGAAAAAACATCTTTACATACAAGACTGCAAATGTTCTTCTTGTGTATGCATCCAAAATTGAAATTATTTTGCATTCATTATATATTGACCCAATGAGCATCATTAAACTTTTTCTAATAGGAATTATAATCGGCATTGCAAACGTCATTCCCGGAGTATCCGGCGGCACACTGATTGTCGTGTTCAACATCTACGACAAATTCATGGAATCCATCACCCTCAACGTGAAAAAACTTTGGGCAAACAAAGCCTTCCTGACACCACTTCTTTTGGGAATGGTATTTGGAATCCTTGTATTCTCCAAGCTCATTTCATATCTGTACGACAACTTTCCGCTCCAGACATTCTATGTTTTCACGGGACTGATTCTTGGATGCATTCCCCTCATTGCAGGATATGCATGGAAAACTGAACCTGCCGGAGAAAATGAATCAGAAAAAAAATCCCCTGCACGCATTGCAGTCCTAGCAGTTTTCTTCATTCTCGGACTGGCGGCAATCCTTTATTTTGCCTACATCAAGTCCAGGATGGGAACCAGCGTACCAGACACACAGGAAATTCCAGACTTCTCACCCTTACTGGCACTAAAGCTCTTCCTTGCAGGACTTCTTGCAGCAGTTGCCATGGTCATCCCGGGAATTTCAGGCTCACTTCTCCTGCTCATCCTGGGAGTTTACACACTGATCCTTTCATCAATAGGAGCCTTCTTTGTTCCAGACACAATGATAAAGTCCGCACTTGTGCTGATGCCATTCGCTCTTGGAGTTCTTTCCGGCATTTTAGGAGGATCAAGACTCATATCAATCCTGCTGAAAAAATTCAAGAACCAGACTTACTCAGTTATCCTGGGACTCATTGTGGGATCCCTCGCAGTGACATTTCCGGGAGTTGGATTTGAGTCAGCCTCACAGTGCGTAGCCTGCATCATATGCCTTGCAGCGGGAACATCTCTTGCATTCTTCGGAAAATAAGTGAAATGCCAGTAACAAAACCCTTTTCCATTGGTTTTACAGACAGAAGACAATAAAGACTTGCATATTTGGAGATTCAGGCCAATGAAATCACTAAGAAAAGCAATTGTCCTTTCGGCATTGATTCTTGTTTCCCGCGGAATATTTGCCCAAAGCTTCTCGCCGGCTGCAGTCAAACTGATCACAGATTTTGACAAGACAAGACTGGAACTCACCACATTCCAGGACAAGGCAGACTCCGTGAAAAGAATCGACCAGTTCATTGAAGAAAGAACAAGTGACATATCAAATCTTTCACAGGAAGAAAAGTGCGTGTTTGACAGCCTTGTTTACATGGAAAAATTCACCTACTCAGTTTTCTATGCCGGTGAGGGAAAGGAGCATGCACCAGTCTTCAAGAACTTCAAGAACCAGCTGAAGAAATACGCCAAAAACCCAGGAGCAGACAAGTGGACACACTACACTTACGGATGCATCGTATCATACTGGATGGCCTACTCAATTCCGGACATACTCCTGAACGGCATGTCAGTAAAGGGAATGTATGAGGATTCACTGGAAAAAGATCCAAACTTCTCGCCATCTTACCTCATGCTGGGGCAATGGTACTTCTATTCACCTGTAATATTCGGCGGCGGAAAGGAGAAGGCAAAGACATACTACAAGAAAGCCCTGGACACTGCAGTCTCGGACACCGACAGATACCTTGCAAACATGTACTACTCACAGATTCTCTTTGAACTGAAGGAATATGCAGAAAGCTCAAAGTACCTGGCCGCAGCAAAGTCATTCTGTCCCAACAGCCAGTACCTTGCCAGGGTTGCCGAGTACAACGCCCGCGGAAATTCAATGTTTGAAATGAACGAAGAAAAATCAACCATAATAAAAAAAGGCAGCGAATACAAGAAAGAAAAAAACTGGTAATCCTTGGGAAATGGGCTTAAAATCATTGTGGAGGCCCATTCTTATGGAATCAAATGAAATACTCGGAAAAATCAGAAAAGAAACACTAGTCGAATTCACAGACCACATAATCCCATTCTGGAAATCCATGATAGACAGGGAAAATGGCGGTTTCTACGGAAAGATGGACTACAGCCTGAAGCTGGACAAACTGTCTCCTAAAGGATGCATCCTTCACTCAAGAATTCTCTGGTTCTTCAGCAAGGCCCTGATCACAACAAAAGATCAGTCCCTCAGGGAATATGCTGACCACGCATACAAATTCATCAGGGACAAATGCATTGACAGTGAGCACTCAGGAATCTACTGGTCAATAAATGCCGACGGTACAATAGCAGACTCAACAAAGCACACATACAACCAGGCTTTCACAGTCTATGCCCTTTCTGCATACCATGATGCAACAGGAAACATGGAAGCACTGGATCTTGCATGGAAAATACACGACATAATCGAGACAAAATGCAGGGACGAAACAGGCTACATGGAGGCATTCACAAGGGACTTCAAGCCTGAATCAAATGAAAAGCTTAGCGAGAATGGTGTCATGGCAGAAAAAACAATGAACACACTTCTCCACGTTTTTGAGGCTTACACTGAACTTTACAGGATAACAGGCGACGAGAATCTCAGGAAAACACTATACGCAATAATCCGCCAGTGGAAGGACAAAATCTGGAACCCTAAGCTTGAGAGGCAGGAAGTATTCTTCGACAGGAATTTCAACTCCATAATCGACCTGTATTCATACGGCCACGATATTGAAACATCATGGCTTATGGACAGGTGCCTTGACATTCTTAATGATGAGGAACTTACAAGGGAAATACATCCCATAACAACAAGAATCGCGGAAAAAATTCTCCAGGTTGCCTACAGGGATTCCTCTTTGATGAATGAATGTGACAAGGGAATCGTCAGCACAAAGCGAATCTGGTGGGTTCAGGCTGAGGGAGTGGTAGGATTCATCAATGCATACGAAAAGACCATGGACAAAAAATTCCTTGATGCCGCAGCTTCAATCTGGGAGTACATAAAGGAATTCCAGATTGACAGGAGAAGTGGTTCTGAGTGGTACAACGAAATTGATGAAAACCACAAGCCAATAGAATCAGAACTCATTCTTGGCCCGTGGAAATGCCCATACCACAACGGAAGAATGTGCATGGAAATGCAGGACAGAATCAGCAGATAGACTGAACAAATCCAATCCTGCATAAAAGGGAACTGCAGGGACTATATCAACGCCATAAAGGCAATTGTCTTTGCATCCCTTGCAATATTCTCAATGACTGCGTGTTCATTTGGCTGGTGTGCAGTCTCTTCCATTGTTGACCACACAACGGCATCGAACCCCATGTTTCTTAATCCTGCCGCAACAGTGCCGCCTCCGATTCCAATGCATCTGGGCTCAATTCCATGGACTTCACTGATTGCCTTCTTCAATTCCCGAACAACCGGAGCATCTTCAGACGTGGCCTTGCTTTCCTCAGACTGAAGCTTCTCAGTTTCAACCCTGACTCCATATTCAGATTCAATATGAGCAATTACACAAAGAACCTTTTCCATGACCTCCTGAAGACTGTAAACAGGCAGGATTCTCATGTCCATGCAGAACACGTCATCGCCAGGAATAATGTTCACACCTGACACATTCTGATACTGCATTGTTGGCTGAAATGTTGAATAAGGAGGCTCAAAGGCAGGATCATTTTTCGAGAAAACCTTTTCAAGGCCATGAAGACGCATGGCAAGATCACATGCAGCAAGCTTTGCGTTACAACCCTGATCCGGTCTTGACCCATGAGACTGCCTTCCAATTGTATGAATCTTGAGCCAGAGAAGATTTTTTTCGGCAATCTCAATTGTCTCTCCCTTTTCATCACCGCCATCAGGAATCAGGATCCTGTCATTTTTTGAAAAAAGCTCCCCATGGTTTTCAAGAAGCCAGTTCATGCCGTAATTTGAACCGACTTCCTCATCAGCCATAAACAAAAGCTTTATTGTGTGCCTTGGCTTAATCTTCTGATGAACAAAGGAAAGTGCCGCAAGAACTCCGGAACACAGGCCCTGCTGGTTATCTTCAACTCCACGCCCGTAAATTTTTCCATCCCTTACGGTAACCTGCCATGGATCAGAATCCCAGAGAGAAAGTTCTCCCTGAGGAACTACATCAAGATGTGCACAAACCCATAGGGTATAATCACTGCTCTCACCAGGAATCTCAGCAATCAGATTTGGCCTTATTCCAGAAGACACTCTTGAGTCCGGAGCATCATATCTTGCAAGCAATTCAATTCCATGGGACCTGAGATACTTTTCAAGAACAAGACACTTTTCCAGTTCCCCGTCACCACCATTTTCCGGGGCCAGAGCCTTCACAGGAACAAGTATTTTTTCCAGCTCAACCATTTCATTAACATTTTCTTCTATGTATTTTTCAACCTGACTGAATCTTTGCATTTTCTTTTCTCCCGACAAAAGTTTATCAAAAATTCCATTAATTGCAATTACTTTGGTAAACTGATATATTTTTCCTAGACGCCTTTGTGTTCAGCAGATGCTGCCTGATCACGATGTACACCGTCTGCAAAATTATTTTTGGAGGACGAAATGCATTCAACAATCAGCAAAAGTGCACTTTTTACAGATTTCTATGAACTCACAATGGCTCAAGGCTACTGGAAAAACAACATGAACGACGAAGTTGTCTTTGACATGTTTTTCAGAAGGCAGCCTTACAACGGGGGATTCTCAGTTTTTGCCGGAATTGAACCTCTCCTGGATTCCCTCGAAGACTTTACATTCGATGAATCTGAAATTGAATACTTAAGAAGCCAGAAAATTTTTGAGGAAGGATTTCTTGACTATTTGAAGACATTCAAATTTTCCGGCGATCTTTACTCCTTTGAAGAAGGATCCATAATTTTTCCACAGGAACCACTTGTAAGGATTCATGCAAAACTCATTGAAGCCCAAATCATTGAGGGATTAGTCCTGAATCTCTGTAACTTCCAGAGTCTCATTGCAACAAAGACTGCACGAGTCTGGCTTGCAGCAAAGAAAGGCAACGTCATGGAATTCGGACTTAGAAGGGCTCAGGGACCAGACGGAGCAATGGGAGCAACCCGCGCATCATATATTGGCGGAGCTCAGGGAACAAGCAACACTCTCGCAGGCCAGGCATGGGGAATTCCAGTAATGGGAACAATGGCCCACTCATGGGTTATGTCATTTCCCTCTGAGCTTGAAGCATTTGAGGCATACGCAAAAATCTATCCTGAAAAAACAATTTTTCTCATTGACACATACGACACTCTCAAAAGCGGAATCAAGAACGCAATCAAGGCCGGGGCAAAGCTTGTTGAAAAGGGATACAACTTTGGCGTAAGACTTGATTCAGGCGACATGTCCTATCTCACATCCGAAGTACGAAAGGAACTGGACAAGGCTGGATTCCCACAGGCATTCATCTGCGTTTCAAACGATCTCACAGAAGAAATAGTTGAGACACTTGTTCAGCAAAATGCACCAATTGCCAGCTGGGGAGTTGGAACACACATGGTTACAGGCGGATCAGAAGCCAGCTTCACAGGCGTATACAAGCTTGCGGCAAAAAAGACGGCAGACGGAAACTTCGAGCCAACAATGAAATTCTCAGACAATCCTTCAAAAAACACAAATCCTGGAATCAAAAACGTATTCAGACTCTATGATGAAAACGGAATGGCAAGGGCTGACATTCTTGCAATGGATGGTGAAATTCTGGAAGAAGGAAAGGAATACCGCTATTACCACACAATGGTTGACTACAGACAATTCTCATTCAAGGCATCGAAAATTGTTCCAATGCTCAAGAAAAGAATTGAGGGCGGCAAGAGAATCGGTGAAAAGGAAAATGATGCCGTAATCCTGAGAAAAAGCCGTGAAAGAATGATGAGAGAAATCGAAACCCTTGATGCATCCTTCAAGAGAATCCTCAATCCTCATATCTACAAGGTTTCCATGACAGAAAAGCTCAAGGAGCTTAAGCTTTCATTCATCAAGGCAAATATCAGATAGCAAAAAAAATCCATGCCACAAGGAACGCTTCGGTTTGAACTTCAGGTCGAGGCGTTTTTTTGTTTCACATTCAACTGATAACAACCCTTTCCAACATGTTCAATTGAAAATCCAAATTCCGGATGGGATTCAAAGGCCTTTCTCAGGTGATAGACATAGGTATACAAAACCTGTCTTCTCTTCTGCGAGGATTCATTCCACAAATCAATGCAAATATCATCGCCGGAAATTTTTCTGCCCTTTCTTTCAAAAAGATATTTCATGACACAAAATCTTGAAGGTGGAATTCCCATCTTTTTTCTTGTATCCTCAAGGTCAACCTGATTATCTTCAGGGGCATTGTCATTGCAATCAGAGCAAAAACTAATGGCAGGAACATGGCAATTAATTACAGGGTCATTCAGGATCTGTTCAAGGGCAAGAAATTCATAGCGGAATAAATCAACGCCATCGTCTTTACTAGCCCTGGAAGAATAGAATTTATTCTTTGAAATCCAGTAGGCAGCACGAGTATCCTTGTCTGGAAAAGGATCATTAAACACCACAATGGGAAAATAGTGATCCTGAAAGGAAAATTCAATGTACGGATTAAAGAGATCCATCTGAAAGCAAAGAACATCAACCAGGGCATAATCCACATCACGGCAATTGGACTTAACATAGCAATAGAAGTCCTCATCCACAGTGAAAATCATGAAGTCCTTTCTGCCCATTCTAAAAAGAATTCTCCTCATGATTTCCTGGTTTCTGTCCTTTACCAGCGCAACAATCATCTGCTTTGTTATTTTTTTCTCATGCTGGCATTGATGAAAAGCTCATCCTGATACCAGTCAAGGCGCAGGCTGAAATACTCATCACTGAAACCTTCAGTCTGTGCAATAAATTTGTATATTGCTCCAGTCTTAAGCTTAGTCATGTCAAAATCAGAAACATTCTTGTACTTGCCTCCGCTGGAAATCTGGAACACTGTCTTATCTGTAAGGTCTTCTCCAGTCTCGCTGTCTGTAGCCTGAAAATGAACCGCAAGATTTCTGGTTGCGTTCTTAAGGAAGTCAAGTTTCATGTCAATGGCAGTATCCTCAACATTAAGGCTTTTCCACCAGACACAAGGGCCTTCCGCAATCTTGACCCGATACTTCCCAGGCTTAAGGTAAACGGGCTTTATGGTACATTCAATATTGTCACCGGCAACCTCAGAATCTGCATAGAAGACTCGTCTTGTTCCCTCGACCTCAGGAATCTCACCGCCATCATTTACAAAGAAAAATGCGCGTGCAGGAATATCTGCCTCAGGGGAAGCTGTAGACGGCATTACAAGTCTCAGTGTAACCGGAGTATACCATCTGGTCATGAAATACTTGTGCACAAGACCCTCGTTCCATGCATACCAGAATCCGGCTCCCAGACATGCGGCAACACCAAGTGCCCCGAAAAGTTTCTTTGCTCCGTGATTTTTTTCGACATACTCACTGAACTTATATGCCTTTCCGGAAATTACAGATCTGGCAAGATCAACCCTGATGGCATGAGTGTCATACTTTCCAAGATATTTTTTTATTTTCTGGATTACGGGATCAATTGACTTGTATCTTCTTTCCTTCTTTGGCTTCATCATTTTCTTGATGAGAGTGCGCACAACCTTTGGAAGGTCCTTCACGATTTTCTGAGGAGGAATGTAATCTCCCTTCTTGATTTTCGAGATAGTCTTCTTACTCATGTCGCCGTCATAAGGCTTGTTTCCGGTAACCATTTCATACAGCATGACACCCATGGAATAGATGTCGGCCCTGTAATCAACAGAACTTGCGTCATCCAGCTGTTCAGGTGACATATATGCAGGAGTCCCCAAAGCCGTTCCTGACAGGGTAAGATTCATGTCAGCACCAGTGAGAGTCATGTCTTTTGGTGATGATTGCTTGTCTTCAACCTCAGCGTCATCATCCTTTTCGTTGCCGGCAATGCCAAAATCTGCAAGCTTTACCTGACCAGTCTTTGACATGAGAATGTTTCCCGGCTTAATGTCCCTGTGAATGATTTTCTTTCTGTGAGCAGCCTGAAGTCCATAGCAGGCATCCAGGAATATGAGCAGTGCAAGCTGGGGAGGAAGACTTCCGTTATTCTCGATAAGCTTATCAAGGGAAATACCGTCTACAAGTTCAAGAACAATATAGTCAGACCTTCCCTCATGAAAATGGTCATACAAGCGAACAACATAGGGACTTGAAAGATCCATCATGATTTGTGCCTCACGCCTGAACCTTTCATGGATCATCTTGCCACCAGTCTTGAGAGTGAGTTTCTTTATGATGACCTGACGCTTCAGGGACGGATGTTCTGCAACATAGACAGCACCCATTCCACCCTTGGCAATTTCTTTGGCATGCTTGTACTTTCCAATATCAAGAACAGCCCTTGCAGACTGTGCCCTGGAAATAAGCGATGCCTTTGGCTCTGATGATCTTGAAACAACAGTACTGGATGATGTTTTTGGTGCAGCTTTTGTCTTTGCCTGAATTACAGTTGCACTGCTTTTTTTCGTTGAAACAACGGTCTTGTCATCTGACATTTTTTCCCCCTCAAAAACCTGGAATTCCAGGAAACAACCTATGGGAACCCCTAAAGCTTCAGCTAATAAAAGTTCCCTGAATATGAAATACCCCCTGAAACTGATTTTCAGGAGATTTGAATTTACAGACTGATGATATCCTTTTCCGGGTAAAAATCACGCCCGGGATCAACAAAGGCCACGTTCATTTCATCCGGATTGTGAATCTGAATATACGAGTCCTTCTGCCGCAAGCTGTATTTTGCCTGCATTACAGGTCTGTGTCCGCCAAACCAGATGACACCATTTCTCTTAGATTTTGGACAAAGCTTCTTGAGAATCTTCTGGCATGTGTCATCCTCAACATCATCATTTGCAGTCCAGGTAAAGGACTCAGTTATCTCAGGATTTTTCTTGTAGTTGATGATTTCTTTTTTTGTAAAAACCGAAAAAGGCTCCGCGTGACTAACGGCAAAATCCCTGAACACGGCACAAACAGGAAGAGCCTTTTCCCAATAGCTTATGAGGAACAGAATAATGTCTCCGTACCAGTGGCGGATAAATTCAAGGCACATCTGCCCTTCCTGAACAAACTTCTTGAAACTGTAGTTTCCATTCCCCGTTTCATTGAGAACATTCTCGTGATTCCCTTTGAGGAAATGAAAATTCTTTGGGAATGAATTCTTCAAAAGCATCAGGGACTGCCACACACTGAAATTCTCACGCATTTCTTCCTGCATGGTTTCAGAAACACAGTCACCTGACAGATATGAATCATAACTTGAAACCCATCTTTCGTAGGCTCTCTTCTCACCATGAACGGCATCACCCACACAAACAACAATAATCCTGTCTTCATTGAGTGCATTCAGGACACTAATGTTTTCCATGGCAGGAATCCTGTATTCAAGAAGCCTGATGATAAAATCACATCTGCCGTGAATATCAGGAACCACAATAACAGGAAGGTCACTTTCCGTAAAATCCAGAAGTCCACCAGCCTTCTTGTGGCTATCCAGGGGCCTGTAGTCACTGGATTCATTCTCCAGGTTCTCGAGGGAATTTTCCAGAAATGACTGCAAATCCTTTTCTTCGGGAAGAGGAGCGTCCTTGAGACTGATTATTTTTTTTCCAAGGGATTCAAGCTGTGATTCACTAAGCATTTTAGCCCATGATCAAATTTGACGAACCAATAGTCAGCTTGTCGCCGGCATTGAGCTTTACATACTTATCAGGCGGAATCCTTCTTCCGTTAATGAATGTTCCATTGGTGCTGTTTTCATCCTTCAGGAAGTAATCGTCCTTGATTTTCTGAATGATACAGTGATGGCGGCTTGCAAGCTTTGAATCAATTACAATATCATTATCTGACTCACGGCCAATGCTGATTTTTGCCGTAATCTGAATTTTCTTCTTGTTGAACACAAGGTAGGAAACCTGCTGAGACTCTGCAATCTTGTCCAAATGCTGTCCCAATGGACTTGAGTTAATGATAGTTGAATCTGCCATTATGAAACTCCAATTTGATAATATAAACAGTTTTACCATTCAAACTGTCCTAGAATTATATAACGTAATCTTCAAAAAAGCAAAAAAAACTGTTTTCCGCCCCATCGTTATGTTTCCTGCAGATTAGTCCATCAGTCTTCCGGCCGAGCAACCATTAAAAGTCCTTGATTTTCATCTATCTTAGGATAAACAAATTCTTTCTTCTCATTATTTCCAAAATCAATTTTTGGAAGACTGTTTACAATGTCTACAGTCTGGCAGCTTACATTGATAATGCTTAGAATCAAATCATAAATGTAGCGGGGCTTTTTGTGTTCCTTTGCCCAATCGTTGCAGTCATTCTTGATTCCTGAATCTTTGTCAACAGTTACCTGATAGCGATCCATAATCCATTCGATTGCACTTTTGCCGTTTACAATATATTCATAAGCCTTTTCTGGAATTCCAGAAATTGTAATGTGACTGTTGTAGATGATTGTGTCTTTTTTGTCTTTTGACGGGAAGCGGAGTTTTTCTACAGAGAAATAATCGTACTCATTGCCCATGTCGCCTGTAAACTTAACATCAAGACCAGAAATTGGTTCTACAGTTTCATAATGAAGATGCAAGTTAGCAAGCTGACGGCCCGCTTTACTGAATGCCCAGAAGTCTTCTTTTTTGTCTACAAGTGGAATGCGGGGAAGCATTTTCTTTAAGTCGGCTGCATATTTTGTTCTGTATTCTTTTGAATGAAGGAAGCCGTAGACATAATAGAAGATGTCTTCTTTTTCCACAGATTTTCCATAAATGCTGCGAGCTTGTTTTAGAATCCAGTCAGTGATGCCGTCATGGCGGATGTATTTGTCTTTGTTAAACTCGTCAAACAAAGCATTTTGATTTTCTTCATTCTCTTTATAGTAATAAAGAGGGAAACATTGACCATTTGATAAAGTTTGCAAATCTGGAATTATATCTGTTAGTATTGATGAAAATTCTTTATTTCCTCCAACACCTGAAACACAAATAACAAGATTTGAATGTTTTTTTGATGGGAATAAACTTAACTGCTGATAAGTTCGTTGTAAAAATTGTTTTTCATAAACGAGATTTTGTTTGCAAAAAGGTCTGTAAACACTCGACCAGATGCTTTCTTTATCAAATTCATACTTTATATTATTTTCCAAATCCCTTAAAAATAAATCAGTCCAGTTAATTTTTGAAACATCATATTTTACAACTTTCTTTGGATCCTTTTCACTGTTTTGAGAATGAAATAATTCTCTCTGCTTATTATAAAAATTCACCATTTCCGTTGCATTATTTGATAATTGATTAAAACCATAATTGTATAAAAGATAATCTTTATTAGTTGCTATTCCCAAAGAATAAGTTGCAAATATGCTTTTTGATGCAACATCAAATTTCTTCTCAGGAGCAATCGGAATATATTCAGCAAATTCGTCATTCCTCAAATTTATCCAGTCACCGTCTTTATTAGGATGAAGTTCTGTCATTTCAAGATTTTCAATGGATTTTGTATTCCTAATGATTTTGAGTTTTTGTTCTCGTGTAAGATAGTCACCAATATCTGCATAAAAAATCTGTGCTTTTTTCATTTTTCAATTCTCCGTAATTTTTGAAGCCTGTTCCAAGAATAAATCAAAATCACTTTTGTATTTTTTATCCTGAATCAATCTGTATTTTTCAAATTCAGTTTCTGCTTTTTCTTTTGCAAGCTCGTGACTTATTTTCCCCTTTGTCGTCAAAATATCTTCATCCCCGGCTTTTAAAAATACATCAAGTTTTTTTGCCCAATCTTCCATTGTCATTGGAATTCTTTTTCGTGCCTGCCTGTTAGCAAAATCAAGATACATTTCAACAATCTCATTCAGTTCAGTCATTTCATTTTGTTTGAGATAATTCTTTGCAATGCTAACATCGCTTTTAACTATTTTTCCATTGGGCGCACTTTTCCAAGTTGTAAGTCCCATGTTTGGTTTTGTTGAATCAGCACGGAAATACACAATTTCTGCCGCCGTCTGATGTGTAATTGCATAATGAAGTTTATTCTGTACAGTTGAAAAAAATTCTTTTGTAGTTATAGCCTCATAATCGTAGTCACTGGCAGTTGCATAGATATCAGTAATCTTTTGATAAAATTTTCTTTCACTGGCACGTATTTCCTGAATTTCTTCTACAAGTCTGTCAAAATATTCTTCGTCAAAAATCTGTCCGTTTTCCAATCGCTTTTTATCTAAAACATAACCTTGAATCGTATACAGCTTAAGTACTTTTGTTGCCCACTGGCGAAATTGTGTGGCACGAATGGAATTTACCCTATAACCAACAGAAATAATTGCTTCAAGGTTATAAAACTTATAAGAATATGATTTTCCGTCACTGGCAGTCTGTCGGAAATCCCGACAAACTGATTTTTCATTCAGCTCTCCTTCAGAAAAAATATTTTTCAGATGTTCAATGATTGTTGTTCTTCCTTTATCAAAAAGACGTGCTATTCCTTCCTGCGTGAGCCATACGTTCTCATCCTGTACCCGGACTTCAAGGGTGTCACGGCCGTTTTCTTTTGTAAAGACAAGAAAATCAATGGTACTGTTTCTAATATTCACTTGTTTTTCCATCTTCTATTTTTCCTCTGGCTTTTTTACAAGAATTGTAATTGCAATTGGAGCACGGCTTCCGCTTCCAAAAATCTTACCGCCTTCTTTTCTACTAAGTTCACCACTTGTTCTCTGGTTTCCACGAAGATTAAAGACATAGATTTTTTCAAAATCTTTTTCGATGCATTTTCTAAAACCATCAAGTCCGTTGTTGTCAAGCCATGAACCGTTTGTAACAAAACCAATAATTCCACCGCAGGAAGGATCAAGTCTGTCTGTCGCCCAGCGGAATGCTTTTATATAACTGTCATAGCAAGCTTTACTCAACGCTGCAGAACTTTCCCTTACATAAGTTTCTTCAATTTTTTTATCAAGGTGTTCATAGTGCATATTTTGTGCATTGTCGTTGGCACTTTTCTGTCCAATCGAATATGGAGGGTTTCCAATAACAATATGAATTGGAGTATCAATCTGTTCCTGAACACGTCTTGAATTTACAGGGAACATTTCGCTGAACAGATTTTTATTTTCCTCTGCCAGCTGGAATGTGTCAGTCAAACATATTCCACCAAATGGAGTGTATTTCTTTTCATCATTACTGAAGAAAATTTCATTGTTCAAGATACTGTGATAGGCATTCTCAATATTGATTGATGCAATGTAATAAGCCAGAAGAACAATCTCATTTGCCCTGAGTTCATGCATATATTTTCGTTTGAAATCTTCCGGACGAATAAGACCACTTTGCAAAAGCCGAACTATAAACGTTCCTGTTCCTGTAAATGGATCAATGATATTTACATTTTCATCGGAAATGTTTCTTCCAAATTCTTTTTGCAGGACATAGGACACACTGTTGATGATAAAATCAACAACTTCCACTGGAGTATAGACAATTCCAAGCTGCTCAACCATTTTTGGAAAAGCATTTTTAAAGAAACTGTCGTAAAGTTCAACAATTATTTTTTGTCTGCCTTCAGCAGTTTTTACTCCAGAAGCTCTTTCTTTTACAGAATCATAGAATCGGTTAAGGGTTTCTTCTTCTTCCTGATTTGCAGCTTTAATATCAATAATATCAAGAATATTCTGCATGCTTTTAGAAATAGGGTTATTTGCAATAAACTCACTACCTTCAAAAAGGGACTCAAAAACAGGTTTTGTAATTATATGCTGAGCAAGCATTTCAATTGCCGACTGCTGCGTAATCGACTTATTAATATTCTTATGAAGACCATCTATAAATTTTGAAAATGAATCCTGAGCAATTTTATCTGTTTCAACCTTTGTTGTTATCTGATTTATGTGGCGTTCCGCAATTTCAGCAATGTCTTGTGCCCACTGTACCCAATATCTTCTGTCTCCAACTTTCTGTACCATGCGGGCATAGAATTGAGTTGTTAAGTCCTCTTGTGGAAAATCAAATTTATCTCCATCAAGAATAATAGGGCCACGATTTCCACCGCCTGAACCACCGCTTCCACCCTCACCGCTTGGATCCATGTCAGGATTATTTACAAACAAGTTAAAACGATCATCATGTGAACGCAAAGCACAGGCAACAGACCATACAATCTGAAAATCCTTATTCTTTTCAAGTGCTTTATCAGCTTCTTTTGTTGCATCTACAATAACAGGGATAATCAGATAACCGAATTTCTTTCCTTCGCTTTTACGCATTACACGTCCAACAGACTGAACAATTTCAACCTGAGACTTGCGAGGACTAAGGAATATTGCAGCATCCAAAGATGGAACATCAACACCTTCACTAAGACAACGAACGTTACAGAGAATACGACAATCATTTGAATCCGTTGGTGTATCTTTGAGCCACTGAATATCTGAGTTTCGTTCCTGAGAATTCATGCTTCCGTCTACATGGCGACTTTCTATTTGAACATATTTGTGATTGTCTTTTGTTTCTATTAGTTTATCTGCATAGTCTTTATTTAACACATTGAAAGTATTTTTGATTTTGTTAGATGCCTTTATGTTTGAACAGAATGCAACAGCACGATGCATTAACTGAGGATCATCTTTATATAAAGTTGTATCATCATTCAACGAAATTTTACTGAGAGCAGCAGCAGTTCCAACGAGTTTTTGCCATTCATCAAGATGTTCAGCTTTGGTATCATCTTCTTCTATCTGAATCTTATCCTGGTGTTTTCTGTTCATTGTAAGTACGATTACCTTATAGTCACAAAGAAGATCTTTTTTAACAGCGTCGGCAAATGAAAGACGATAAAATTCCTTTCCATAAAGATTTTCATCATCCATTGAACATAAATAGACATTTTTCTCTTTTGCCTTATCCTGATCTTCTGTTTTATAAAGACGGGGAGTTGCTGTCATGTATAGGCGTTTATTAGCTTTGATAAAGTTATTGTCATGGACACGCACAAAGGCACTTTCTTCTTCACCCTCAAGGGTTACACCTGTTGTTCTGTGGGCTTCATCACAAACAATCAGATCAAAAACAAAGTCATCTCCAATTGCCTTTTGGGCATTTGCAATTACTTCAATTGATTGGTATGTGCTAAAAACAACAAGCATTCCATCTGGATTTATGGATTGCTTTATTTGAATCAACTCACGAATTTTTTCTACATCTGTTGTGGCCGGTTCTGCCAGTTCTTCAACCGAAACCATTCCAGAATCATCTGTTGTTTTCTTTGATGAAACCTTTGTGTCTGAACAAATACAAATAGGACTGATTGCTTCATCTGCATCGGCAGTCCATGCCATAAGAGTCTGGGAAAGAAGTGAAATGCTTGGAACCAAGAAGAGAATTTTACCTTTTCCATTGGTCATTGTTTCGGCAAGCCTGAGTGATGTGAATGTTTTACCACTTCCACAAGCCATTATCAGCTTACCTCTATCATTGATACAAAAATGCTGAGTAGCTTTCTCAATTGCTTCTTTCTGATGGTCTTTTAATTCTTTTCGTTCTTGCAAAGCTTCTTTACCATTCTTGCCTTTATAGATTTTTTCCCAATCTACAGTTGAATTTCCTAAAGCATCCAATCCTATTCTTTGTATGGACGGAGATTGATTTTGCATTGCAAGTTCAGCATTTTTATTAAGAGCCTTTGGAAGGGAGTCTACCCAATAACGGCGAGTAAATCTTTTTGTTACAAGTCCGTCACTAAAAGATTTCCCACTTGTAGCAACAAAAGAATCAACGGCTGATTTATCTATCGTTGTTCCACTATCATAACATTTACACTGAATTGCCCAATATTCATGGTTCTTAGTATGACAAACAACATCAACTCCAATATCATGTCCGCCAAATTCCTTACGGCATGGAAAATCACTCCAAAGCCAGGCATGATCCAATTGATTGGCAAAATTTGGCTCCGTTAAAAAATAATTCAAAATTAAAGTCTCAAACTTTGTTCCCTTATCAGCCGTATTTCTCGAAGTTTCTCTTATATCTGTTAAAATCTCATGAATTGTCATAATGGGTACCTTTTTTAAACGAATAACTTTTTGATTTTATCATAATTTTTCGTTTTTTTTCTATTAATTAATCCCATTCCCACTTGTCCTATCGGTAAAAAAATAACTGCTTCAAACAGTTCCAGCCCATCGGTATGGTTCCTGCAGATTTGACACCGGAACGAAAATTGGATATATTCAATTAAGTTGATCTGAGGAATATTTTTGATTTCGTAAAATATACCATCACGAAAAGTTGGAAAGTTTTATATTTTAATCAACATTCTGTCCGTGAGGGGATATTCTCGTATGATTTTCCGAAGACTCAGCTAACCGGGCAATGGCGCAGTTGGTAGCGCGCTTGGTTCGGGACCAAGAGGCCGTGGGTTCGAATCCCGTTTGCCCGAATCACGAAAAGGACTTGTTTTTTTTATGGAAGAAAACACAGTATCAATGGAAGAAATCAAGGAAATCTGCTCCGTTCTCGCAAAAATTCAGGATGACAAGCTCATCTACGACTTCTTCGAGTGCCTTTTCACAAAATCAGAACTCAAGGACTTTTCCAAAAGATGGAGTCTGGTGAAGGAACTTGAGGCAGGTACACCTCAAAGGGAAATCGCAAAAAAATACAACCTTTCACTGTGCAACATCACCCGCGGATCAAAGGAAATGAAAAAAGAAGACTCCGCATTCAAGAAAATCCTTTCTCTTCGCGACGAAAATCATTAGCAAAAAAAATGCCCTCCTGCGAAAAAAGAGGAAGGCATCCAGCAAAAAAACGTAAAATCTATTTATTCTTGTTCACAATGCGTGATTCTGTCTTTCCAGTGGCAATGTCAATGAAGCGCACAAAGAGAGAAACCTTGTTGTCTTCATTCAGGTTGTTCCAGATTCTGTCAGTAAGCTCATCAATGTTTCCTGCAAGCTCCACGATTTCTGGTTCACCCTCAAAGCTAGGCAATGGATTTCCGTTTTCCATGTAAGTATGGATATAGC
>SAMEA3663112__coassemble_71_pt1 | contig 32746 bp, 32 predicted proteins | sample SAMEA3663112__metabat2_low_PE_006 | metagenome-assembled genome bin SAMEA3663112 (sample SAMEA3663112) | pig gut metagenome | biome: pig gut; feature: pig-associated habitat; material: faeces | place: Denmark | collected 2012
TTAAAATTTTAAAGATTTACGCTTTTTTTGTAAATTCTCAATGAAACTCGAAATTTAGGCTAATTATTATAAAATCGTCTTTTCTGGAAAACCAATTATTTGTAGGTTCTATAGTTATTGAATACCCCATAGGAGAGTCATAACTAAAACCTGGTGAAAGTTTATAATGACCCATTTTCAGTCGAACCGATTTCGTTTTTCCAATTTTAAGTCTGCGTATATAGAATTCTTCATCTCCCATGGAACTTACATATATGTGAAATGGAATCTCTATTATTTTACCTTTAGAACTTTCTGTTTCATCATTCCAGACTATTTTTAAGTTACGAAAAAACGTACTTTCCATTGCTTCTTTGCGTGCTTTTTCTTTAATAGCAATAGTCGAAAACACAACAATACAAGTTAGCGAAAAAAATACTAAAATCGAACTAAGTAAAACTTTCTTTTTCATTATTATTACATATTGTGCTCCCAGTGGACCGTCCGCCTAACAATACTTTCCACAGGCCGTGGAGGAATAGTCCTGAGGTTATATTCTACTCTAAAGGTGCAAAGTACCCGGTTTCGTCTCGGCCAGAGCGGTTGAGAAGGTAAGTTTCAATTTCAACAGGGAGATATTTTCTTCCGTATTCAGTCTGGAAAGATGATGTGTACTTAAACTGATACAATCCAGAAGGAATTGAGATGATGTCCTTTATGACACCAGAAAGTCCCTCAGGCCTGTAAACATAATATGAAGAACCAGTTGTATTTGACGAGATAAATGAAATCTCATCAGAAGGGGCATTCTTTGACAGCATGATTGTACTGAAAGAAATGGCATTGTTGTTCATGTATGTTGAAAGATCCGAAAGACTGTATTTTGTAAATGAATCCTGACCAACAGATCCTGCAGTGATGTAAACAATTCCTCTCTTCTTCTCGGCATTAATAAGCCCATTTGAAGAAAGTCTCATGGCAAGATCAAGAGAACAGATGTTTGTATACGGACACTTCAAGGCTCTCACAGAAAAATTTGAAAGCTGATTTGGCATACCGGAAAATTCAGTAACGGGAACTGCGCCTGCACTTACAACAGTAACCTTTCCCTTGTTTTCCATTGAGGCAGTAATTTCACGAACAGCCGTGTTAACCTGTTCCTCATAATCTTTCATTGATATTGAGCGGTCAATGAGAATTGTTATGTCTGCAATGTCATTGTTGTCAGCACATCCAAGAAGCATCATATTCTTTACCGGAATCTTGTTTTCCGTAATGAGGAAGTTTTCCTGCTTGAGTCCGACAACAGGCTGCCTCTTTCTGTTTTCAACACGAACTTCAACTGTTACTTCCGGATAGTTGTCTGAGATCACACGCTCAAACTGAACGAAAAAACCACCAATAAGCTCAGTCATCTTTGACATGACATAAATTTCATTTGCCTTAAAATCAGTGACTATAATGTTTCCATTCCTATCTGCAACTGCACTTGTAATCTGACTCACACCAGATCCTGTTGTTGCATTCTTATAAACTGATCCATCCTCAGAATCAACTGTGTATACTGTATTTGAATCTGCAAGGAGAAGATACTTTCCCCAGTTCTTCATGCTTTCAGGTCTTGCGAAAACCTTTTCATTGACCAGAAAACCAATATAGTTTCCAGACTTGTCAAACTCGTAGATACAACCACGAACACTGTCCGCAACAAAAACACGACCTGAGACAATTGCAATTCCTGTTGGAGACTTCAGTCCCACAAAATCCTTTGTTTTCTGCCCGAAATGAAGAAGATAGGTTCCCTCAGAATCATATACAACAACACGGCCATTTCCAAAATCCGTAACATAAAGGTTTCCGAATTCATCCTCCGCAAGATACTGAGGTCCAAGAAGCTGACCATCCTTTACGCCCCTGGAACCGACATACTTCTGAAAAATTCCATGGTCGTTGAGAATTGAGATTCTGCATCCTTCATATTCAGATACTGCAAGCATTCCATTTGAAAGACGAATTATATCCATAGGTCTGTCCAAACCATTGACTGCACCACGGCTTCTGGCAACGACAATTCCGTTCACATCAAACTTGAGGATTTCATTTGAACCATGAGACACAACCCAGATTGATCCATCAGGATTTGCAAGGGAAGAAATAGGATGACTGTAAATCATGTCCTTTCCGTTCACATTTGGGAAAGAACCACTTTCTGTAAACTTTTGTGAAAAGCCAAAGTATTCATCAGTAACACGACGGTCACCAACAATCTCCATCCTGTTCTGGAGAAGGACTCCGCCGTATCCGCTCTGGGAGGCATAATTCCATTCCTGAAGGGCAGCACCTTCAATACCTGCCCTATAATAAGCCTTTCCCAACCAGTCAAGAATTCTTGGTTCACCAGGCAAATATGAAAGAGCCTTTTCAAATTCAAGGATGCTCTCATTAAAAGCACCACGATAGTAACTTTGAACACCGCGGCGGAATTCATCTTCTGCAAAACCAGATTCTGCAGATTTGTTTGAAGAATTCTCGTTTTTCATTGTGTCTGTCAAATTTGACTGAGAAAAAGAAAGTGATGCCGAAAGAGCAAAGGCTGCAAAAACAAATAAAGCTTTTTTCATTCTATTCTTCTACCTTTTGAACTTCACGCAGATGTTCAGCAATAATTGGATTTGTATTGTCCTGATCCAATGCCATTTTCAGGTATTTTTTTGATTCATCAATAAGCCCCATCTTGAAATAAACCCAGCCAAGGGAATCAAGGCAGGCAGCACTATCAGGAAGAATATCAAGAGCCTTCTTGCAGTAATTGAGAGCACGAGTCAAATCCCTACCCTCACAGGCAAGAACATATCCAAAACCATTGAGAGCCGTTGGATTTTCATCATCATCTTTCAATGCCTTGTCATAGTAATCAAGACTCAAATCAACATTTCCCTGCTCCCAGGCAATGAAGGCAAGGGAAGCATAAATTGAAGCGGATCTGTAGCCCATGTCAAGAAGTTTGTTAAGCTCAAAATCTGAAAGTTTTTTTCGTCCGCTCAAACAATATATAACGGCAAGCAGATACCGGCACTGAAGAACACGTTCCATTGAAGTCTCATCTTCAGCATCCTTTGAAGACGTAACAACCTGCTCAAGATAAAGAAGTGCATCGTCATAATGCTTAAGTTTTGCATAGGAAAGACCAAGATAATAGGACAACTCCACTGGATCGGCACCACAGTCATCAGGCAATGACAGAAAATAAGTCAAGGCACCAGTATATTTCTGCTGGTTAAAAAGTGAAATTCCTTCTTTTAAAATATTCTCGTTTCCCATATCCCCTTATCCACCTTCATAACATGGTACTCATAGTATCTTATAAAATAAAAAAATTTTCTACTGTTACGGCATTTTTTGATGATGGCTCAGCACGAACTGCACTTACCGAAATTTTCCCATTTTTGACAGCATCCTGATCAGCATATTCCTTACCGGCACTTTCAATAATGGAACCTCCTGTACATGTTGAAGAAAACAAATTCTCACCGCAGGATTTTATTGAAACCTGATCCGGATAACGCCTCAGGCAGCAGGGAACAATTTCAGCCCCGGAATACTTTTCCATGGCTGGAGCATTAACGTTCACGAAAAATTCATAGTCATTGTACAGCTTGCGACGATTCAAAGGACCGCAGAGAACAATAAGACGCTCAAGATTCCTGAGGGCAAATTCAGCAAGACTTTCATAATGATAGTTCTCACTGTCACCAACACTGTTGTCCACACTGAATGCCAGTCCCGGAATTCCACACAAGGCAGCCTGACGAGCAGCAGCACAAGTTCCGGAATAAACCACATCAGTACCCAGATTTGGCCCCTTATTTATTCCAGACACAACAAGGTCAATATGAGGAAGATAACCACCCAGAACACCGGAAATCACGCAGTCAACAGGAGTTCCCTCCAGGGCATATTTCCTGTCAGATATCTTGTGAAGCAAAAGCTCCCTGTAAATTGAAATGCTGGATGAAACACCGGAATTGTTCCTGTGGGGTGCAACGACATAAACCTGGTGCGCCCTGGACAAGACTTTTTCCATGGCATTAATTCCATCAGCATCAACGCCATCATCATTCGTAAGAAGGATTTTCATACGAGGCAAACCCCGCGTCCAGGCTTAACGACATAAGACTTGGCTTCAAAACCGAAGATTCTTGAATACTCGAAAAGTTTTTCCTGATACTTTTCAACATCGGTGGAACGAAGGAATGTATACACTCCACGACCAAACCCCTTGCCGGTAATTCGACCGCAGTTAACGGGAGTCCTCAAGTCATCTGGATTTTCATCAAGCTTGCTTACACGCTTCAAGATCCAGTCAATTTCAGGACATGAAACATCATACAAGTCTCTCATTCCCTCATGGCTCTTTGTTACAGCCCTTGCAAATGAAGCAAAATCACATTTTTCAACAGCCGAAACACAGTCAAGGATACACTTGTGTTCCTGCATGATGCACAACAGCCTGTGCTTTGTTTCTTCATGAACCACGCTCAAGACCTCATTTACCTCGGACTTGCTTTCCTCATAGTGCCAGCCTCCATAGAGAGAGGGCTTTGGTTCCTTTAACTCGCCAAGCAGAAGCACATTTTCCGGCTGAAAAAGACTTTCCTCATTCCAGGTAACAATTCTTGGAGCCCGGGCATCAGTGAGAAGTATTGTCTTGTCCTTGAACTTGAAAGGAATGAGATCATGGGATTTCTTTGCATAGTCCGTGAGAACAAAATTATTTTCCTTTGAATAAACGGCCGAAAAAACATCAGCCATGAAATTATCATTCTGAAGAAAGTTTCTTGAGCCTCTTTCAAGAACCTGCAGAAGAATCTCAGTGCCTGCCCTGAAACCGCATAATTCCTTCATTGCCCAGGCAAATGCAACCTTCGATGCAGTAGTAATTCCAAACCCTGCTGATGGAAGAATATCCGAGTAGACAGTCACATTTACTCCCCTGAGATTGAATCCCATTGAAGCAAACCCATGCAAAACTGATTTGAGGGCGTTGGACCATTTATCTTCTTTCTTAAATTTCAGTGAAGAAAGGGAACACTTCTTGGTTTCCTCCATCTGTGCAAAATTAAATTTTACATTCTGATCGTCGCGAAATGAAACTGAAACATAGACATAGAAATCGCATGCCATTGACAGAGTCTTATCCCTGAAAAACCATGTATGTTCGCCTGCCAGATGAAAATGTCCGGGAGCCCGCGCAATAACATCGGGCTTTGTTCCGAATTCCTTCTTATGTGCTTCTATTATCTCTTCCATAAAATCCCACCTTTTTTCATTAAAGAAAACCATCAAGACACCGTAAGGTTTCAGAGTCTTCCTTATTATATTGAATTTTTTAAATTATGCTAATAAAATGATATAATGCTTCCAGCTATTTTACAACTTTTTTTTTGTGCCCTAATATCAGGAGTTGCACAGGCTTTTGGTATTTCCAATGAATTATTTCTGTACGGATCTCCATTTCTGGGGCTTTTCTGCCTTGTACCAATGTATTTTTGCGCCTACAGAACAAAATCCTACGGACAGGCATTTTTTCTCTTTGCTTCACAGGTACTCACGGTACACATTATATCAAGTTTCTGGCTGGCAAATTTCCATGGTTACGCGGCTTTTACACTTGGAGCAAGCGCCCTTGGTACTGCTTTCGAAGGGGGACTGTGCGGAATCATTCTACATGCCCTGCCTCACAAGGAAAACTCAGAATCTCCTTTATCACACAAAAATGCCTTTGTTTTTGGAAGAATTGCATGGTTTGCATCCTGCTGGGTTCTGTATGAATTCATAAAGTCAAACGGAACTCTGGGATACCCATGGGGAACAGTTTCCATGACATCCTACAAATGGCACCTGCTGACTCAAATTGCTGACCTGGGCGGAGTTTACACCATCACATTTCTTTTTGCCATGTTTTCAGGCCTTGTTTCAGAATGTCTCATGGCACTATCCTTTAATGGAATCGAAATCATAAGGAAAGACAGACTTATAAACCTCAAGAAGACATCCCTTTTTGTTTCAGGCCTTTTTGTATTTTCAATTTTCTATGGACTGATTCAGTATGTGATTCCAAGAACCGTTGAAAAGGAAATGAACATTGTAATGGTTCAGCAGAACATTGATCCATGGGAAGCTGAAGATGATGAATCAATTGTAATTTCAAAACGCCTGACAGAACAGGGATGCCAGGAACTTGATAAAAAGGGATACATTCCGGATGTTATTTTATGGAGCGAGGGGGTTCTCACAAAAAACTACCCGACGGCAAGATATTTCTACGAAAGATTTCCACCAGAAGAAAGCCTGACTAACTTCATCAGGAAAACAGGGGTTCCTTTTATCATCGGTGGAGGCGTAACTGTAGATACTTCAAAAACCCATAAAAAAACAGCCAACAGTGCAATTCTCTATGACAAGGATGGAAAATTCTCAGGATTCTACAGCAAGATTCAACTGGTTCCATTTGCAGAAAAAATCCCATACTACGACAACACGCTGATGAAATTTTTCATGAAGGATATTGTCGGCTTGTACACAACAATGCAAAGCGGATATCAGATTGCCTGCTTCAAGATTCCACTATCATTTCCCCAGACTGTAATTACTCCCCTGGATTACAAGGCTCCTTCTCACGCAACCATAAGCCTGGACATAAACGGAAAATGTGATCAGGAACTTGCGTCCACATACCTTAAAAACCCAAATGAAAACCCATACGGATTCGTGACATTCTCAACACCTATTTGCTTTGAGGATGCATTTCCTTCAGTGTGCAGAAAACTCTACAAAAACGGAAGCGAGATTTTTCTCAACATAACAAATGACTCATGGTCAAAGACAAAATCCTCAGAAATCCAGCACTTTATTGTGGCAAGCTTCAGGGCAATGGAATTCAGGACAACACTGGCACGCTGCACAAATTCAGGATATACGGCAGTTATTGATCCGACAGGAAAAATTATTGAAAGTCTTCCCCTGTTCGAGGAAGGTGTTCTTGCTCAAAGAATTCCTGTATACAAAAGGGAAGCCACATTGTACGCAATTTTCGGTGACTGGTTTGCGATCCTTCTCATAATCTGCATTCTTGCATACATTGGACGGGAATGTTTCATTGAACAGAATCTGAAAGTGCTTTTCTGGAAAAAGGCCCCCATAACAAAAAAACAAATCACAGAAACAGAAAATTCAGAACAGGAAACCAGGCCATTGATTACTGATGCCAAAACAACAGCTGCAAAAAGAACACGAAGAGTCTCAAAAACATCAGATAAAAAGTCACCTGCAAAAAAATCTCCTGCAAAAAAGTCTGCGGTAAAAAAATCTGCATCAAGAAAGGAAAGTGCAGAAAAAAAGACTAATACTGCAAAAAGCACAACAAAGAAAACTGCAGGAACATCTCGCAATAAAAAAAAGCTGCCTTGAAAAACAAAATGGATTCACACCATAAATGCTTAAGGCAGCCTCAATTGAATTCTAGCCGATGATTCTGTCAACAAAAGAATTGATTTCCTCAACAAGTTCTTCATCTTCTATGAATCTTGCCACTTTGTTGACCTTTGCCCGAGTCAAAAGTTTTCTTGCAGTTGACTCATCAACACCACGACTTTGCATGTAAAAAAGCTTTTCCATGTCCAGTTTTCCGATGGAACATCCGTGGCGGCCTTCAACGGCTTCCTCATCGCACAATATTACCGGGAGCGACTTGTTTGTAACCTCAGGGCTCAAAAGAAGAACATCTTCCTGCTCATCACCAATGGACTGTGCACAACCATGCTTGAAGTCAATTGTTCCACGCCATGTTTTCTGAGCGAAATCCATGAGAACTCCATCAACAGTAAAATGGCTTTCAGTGCACTGCCCCTTCTGGTCCACAACCTGATTCATGTCCAGAAGACCGCTGTTTCTAACGGCATAGGATGCATGCCCCACAAACTGACTCTTGTATCCCGAAAGTTCAACATGAGTTCCAGTGTAAGTCTTTGCCCCGCCAAGCTCAAGTTCAGTATATTCAAAGACTCCGGAATCACTGACTCTTGCTCCAACTGAATTGAAAAGCACTGCATCTGAATCAAGCATGTTCACAGTAACAAGATGAATCCTTGCATTTTCCTCAACTTCAATCCGCACCCTGGATCCAAGGCTTTTGGCACAATGATTTTTATATGACAGGATGAAAGTTGAATCTGATCCGGCTGCTGCACGAATCACAATGTCACTGAATGAATTTTCGCCGGAATTACTGAAATCAATTTTTTCAAGAACATCTTTTTCACAAACATCAAAATACTGAGGCCTTGAAATTCCGGAATACCTTGAGTCCATGGCTGAATCAAATTCACAGCCCAGACCAGTGCATATTGATTTATAGTCAACCGGGATTTCAACTTCACCGTCAACTATTGGAAAAATGGAGAAATCAAAATCAGTTTTTGCATTGTTTATATTCAAAAAATTCCATGTCAATGATGGAAAACTATTTACTTTCATTTTTACTCCTAATCCCGAGTTTACATTAAGCTCAAGCATCCTTATGAGAGGCAGCAAACTCTCTGGAATACATATTTTTGTATTTTTATGTATTCCCCTTCATTTCAAGCTGAATAAGATTGTTCATTTCAACAGCATATTCAAGAGGCAGCTCCTTACTTACAGGATTTGCAAATCCAGAAACAATCATTGCCCTTGCATCTTCCTCACTGATTCCACGACTCATCAAATAGAAGATGGCCTTGTTTGAAATGCGTCCGATCTTTGCCTCGTGTCCAATATCACAGTCATCAGTCATGATATTCATTGCCGGAACAGTATCGCTTCGGCTTTCGTTGTCCAGCATGAGACTTGAACAATCAACGGTTGCCCTGGAATTCTTTGCACTCTTATTCACCACGATTGAACTTCGGTAAGTACATGCACCACCGCTTTTTGAAATTGACTTTGTGTTGATTACAGTGCTTGTATTTTTTCCGATGTGAACCATTTTTGCACCAGTATCAAGATTCTGACCATGGCCTGCAAAAGTAATTCCCGTAAATTCAACGCTGGAATTGTCACCCTTGAGAATGGTTGTTGGATAGAGATATGAAATATGGCTTCCAAAACTTCCAGACACCCATTCCATTCTTCCGTTTTCCTCAACAATTGCACGCTTTGTGTTCAGGTTGTACATGTTCTTTGACCAGTTTTCAATTGTTGAATATCTGAGCCTGGCATTTTTCTTTACATAAAGCTCAACGCATCCGGCATGAAGATTTGCAACATTGTATTTAGGAGCAGAACAGCCCTCGATAAAATGAAGGTCTGCACCCTCATCAACAATAATAAGAGTATGCTCAAACTGACCTGCACCTGCGGCATTCAGCCTGAAATATGACTGGAGCGGAATTTTGACCTTCACATTCTTTGGAACATACACAAATGATCCGCCAGACCAAACTGCTCCATGAAGAGCTGCAAATTTGTGATCTTGAGGAGGAACAAGATGCATGAAATATTCCCTGACCATTGGTCCCCACTCTTCACTCTTGAGGGCACTTTCAAAATCTGTATATATTACGCCCTGCTCGGCAACTTCCTTGATAACATTGTGATACACAACCTCGCTGTCATACTGTGCACCTACACCAGCAAGACTCTCACGCTCTGCTTCTGGAATGCCAAGTTTTTCAAAAGTCTCCTTAATGTCAGCTGGAACATCTTCCCACTTGGCAGCCATATCAGTTTTTGCCTTAACATAGGTAACAATCTTTGAAATATCCAGATCACGGATATCCGGTCCCCAGTCAGGCTCTTTGATTTCATTGTAAAGATGAAGAGACTTCAAACGGAATTCCCTCATCCAGTCCGGGTCATTTTTTTCTGCGCTGAGTTTTTCTACGATTGAGTCATCAAGTCCGGCACGAATCTTGTAAAACTCCTCGTCCTTTTCCTCATAGCGAAAATCGTACAAACTTCTGTCTATGTCGTTAATTTTTGTCTTTTCTTCTGACATCTATATTCTTTCTTCCAAATCCAAAAACAATTTGTAATTCAATATGATGAATTTCAAATCACAAACTACTGCAAATCTTCCTTCTTAACTGAATTCTTGATTGCATCCATAGCAGCCTTTGCAGCCGCGGCAAGCTTTTCCTTTCTTTCCTGATCCTTGATTTCCTGTGGAATAAACTGATCAAATCCTTCTGCGTTGATTTTTTCAATAAGTTTTCCATCACCTGTGTGAACAAGATTTCCCTTTACCATGATATGAGTCTTGTCAACTGTAAGGCTTTCAAGGATTCGAGTTGAGTGAGTGATGATAAGAAGAGACCCTCCGCAAGCCTTCATATATTCAGCAATTCCGGCACTTACAATGCGGCATGCATCAACATCAAGACCAGAATCTGTCTCGTCAAGAATTGCCAGCTTAGGCTTAAGCATGAGAAGCTGAAGAATCTCGCTCTTCTTTTTTTCACCGCCAGAAAATCCCACGTTGAGATCGCGCTCTGCATAAGAATGAGCCATCTTCAAAATGTCCATATTCTTTTCAAGTTCCTTTGTAAAAGCAAGTAGTTTTACCTTCTGGCCGGTAACCTGCTGCATGCTGGACCTTATGAAGCTTTCAAGAGAAACACCGGGAACTTCAAGGGGTTCCTGAAAACTAAGGAAGATACCCTGCTTTGCACGCTTGTCTGCATCATCATTAGTTATATCAGTGCCTTCAAACACAATGTTTCCGCCCATGATTTCATATTCAGGACTTCCCATAAGAGTATAGCCGAGAGTTGATTTTCCGGCTCCGTTTGGTCCCATGAGAACATGAGTCTCACCCTTGCCAATGTCCAGTGATATATTCTTGAGAATCTGTTTTTCTCCAACCTTAGTGCTTAAATTCCTGATTGAAAGCAGTGCTTCTGCCATAGACATTCCTCATTTTTCTAAAAATATTATGCATAAAATATACTGGTTTTACTGGTTAATTTCAATTAATGCCGAATTTCGAAAAAGACAAAAAAAATCCCCAGCCAAAAGACCGGGGAAACTGACGCGTGCCCGACTCGAACGGGCGACCCTCTGCTTAGAAGGCAGATGCTCTAATCCAGCTGAGCTAAAGCGCCAAGTGAAAATACTCTACACCATAAATTATTTTTAATCAAGAGATAGAGTATGATTTACCTTTAGTTTTTCTGCTGGAAATGGCTGAATGTCATTCCGAAGCTGGCACGCCCCTGAGTAACAGACCTGAGGCTTGTGGTGAACCCGAACATCTTTTCCATTGGAGCCTGAGCATGAACCACACTTCCACCAGCCTTGTCTTCCATATTCTGAATCATTCCGCCACGCTGTGTAACAAGACTCATTGCATCACCAACAAATTCATTTGGAGACTCAATGTCAACATTCATGACTGGCTCAAGCATTACAGGATTTGAAGCCATGCAGGCCTTGTCAAATGCCTCTGCAGCACCGGCACTGAATGCAAATGAAGTTGAAGTAAGTTCATCATACTTGATTGCAGTAAGTGTAACGCCAACATCAGCACAAGGATATCCCATCCTGATTCCACCGGCAAAACAGTTGTTGATGCTCTGCTCGATGGCATCAAAAATTTCCTGTGGAACAGATGCATCACGAACATTGCATGTATAAAGATTTCCCTCTCCAGTTTTTCTAGGTTCAACATGAAGAGAAAGAACTGCAGCATTTTCCTTTCCACCGATAACGCGGGAGTATTCCTCGGCATAATCCGAAGTTCCGGTAATTGATTCCCTGTAAGTAACCTGAGGAGCACCAACACGGCAGTCAACCTTGAAGTCATCACGAATTCTTGTAACAAGAACATCAAGATGAAGCTCACCCATACCACTGATTACAAGCTGACCTGTTTCCTCATCATCGCGGCTTGTGAAAGTTGGATCCTCACGGCTTAGGATATCAAGAGTTTCCTTGAGCTTGTCAGAATCACTCATTGTTTCAGGCTCAATGGCAATGCTAATTACCGGCTCAGGGAACTTTACGTTTTCAAGAAGAACTGGCATTCCTTCGCTTCCCAATGTGTCACCAGTCTGGGCAAGCTTAAGTCCTACAAATACGGCAATGTCACCGGCGCTTACTGAATCAACCTGTTCCATGTGATTTGCATTTACGCGAAGAATTGAATTGACTCTTTCACGCTTCTTTTTTGTAACATTGTAAACCTGAGTTCCCTTTGTGATTTTACCAGAATACATGCGGACAAAACACTGAATTCCAGCTTCCTTTGAATACTGAATCTTGAAAACAAGTCCGATTGGAGTCTTTGAGTCAGGGTCACACTTAACCTCAACTTCTTCCTCATCGTTTTTCTTGACATGAATTCCCTTTGCAGGAGGAATGTCAGTTGGACATGGAAGATAGTCAATGATTGCATCCATCAATGGCTGGATTCCCTGATTCTTCCTGGATGAACCGCAGACAAAGGGAACAAGAACACGCCCAATAACAGCCTTTCTGATTGCAGCCTTAAGCTGATCAGTTGAAATTTCCTGGCCTTCAAGATAAAGCTCGCCAAGTTCATCATCATTTGAAGCAACAGTATCAATGAGTTTTTCATGCCATTCATCAGCAAGAGCCTTCATTGAATCTGAAATTTCGGAAACTGTAAATTCCTCACCTTCTGTGGATGCATCCCAATGGATTTCCTTCATGTTCACAAGGTCAATAACTCCGTCAAAATCCTGACCTGAACCAACTGGTATTTCAAGAGCAACAGTCTCACAGCCAAACTTTGCACGAACATCATCCATTGCACCAAAGAAATCTGCACCAACGCGATCCATCTTGTTAACGAAACAAATGCGAGGAACATTGAATTCATCTGCCTGTTTCCAGACAGTTTCAGTCTGAGGCTGAACATGACCTACAGCACAAATAACTGCAATGGCCCCATCAAGAACGCGGAGAGAACGCTCAACTTCTGCAGTAAAGTCTACATGCCCCGGAGTATCAATAATGTTGATCTGATGATCCTTCCATTCTGTGGTGATGGCAGCACTTCCGATTGTGATTCCTCGTTCCTGCTCCTGCTTCATGAAGTCCATTGTAGCAGCACCATCATCAATCTCACCGATCTTGTGAATCTTTCCGCTATAAAAAAGAATTCGCTCAGTAGTTGTTGTCTTTCCGGCATCAATATGAGCCATAATTCCAATGTTTCTCATTTTCTCAAGCATAGTCTTTTCCTAAAATGCACCTGTCAAAGTGCGCGTATTTTGAAGTGGCAAAAATAAAAACTGCCACGGTCCACTAGTCTGAAGGTCCAGTAGTTGCCGACCCCTCATTCTTCTTGATGACAGGCTCAACAACAGCTTCTGTTCTTTCATTGATTGGAACGTATTCCCTGAGAGGAAGAACGCTCTTGTATGCCGGACGATAGATTCGGCCACCGGCAACAATTTCCTCAATGCGGTGAGCACTCCAACCTGCAATACGGGCAATAGCAAAAAGCGGTGTGTACAATTCACGAGGAATTCCAAGCATTGAATATACGAAACCAGAATAGAAGTCTACGTTTGTGCAGATTTTCTTCTTGCTTCCGTGAAGGTCAGCAAGAACATCTGGAGCCAGGGTTTCAATTGTCTTGTAAAGGTGGAATTCTTCTTCCATTCCCTTTTCCTTTGCAAGTTCCTCAGCCTTGTTTCTGAGCAATATGGTACGAGGATCGCTGATTGTATAAACACCGTGTCCCTGACCGTAAATCAATCCAGTTCTATCGTATGCTTCCTTTCTTCCGATTTTGTACAGATAGTCACGAACTTCATTTTCATTTGACCAATCCTTAACATTTTCCTTGATGTTATCCATCATTCCCATTACCTGAATGTTGGCACCACCATGACGCTTTCCCTTGAGGGATCCAACGGCTGCAGCAATAGCAGAATATGTATCAGTATCAGCAGAAGATACAACATGAACTGTCAATGATGAGTTGTTGCCTCCACCGTGCTCTGCATGAAGAATAAGTGCCAGGTCAAGAATCTCAGCCTCAAGCCTTGTGTACTGCTTGTCACTTCTTGTGAGACGAAGGAAATTTTCAGCAGTACTAAGTTCAGGCTTAGGAATATGGATGTACATACTCTTTTCATCATAGTATCTTCTCTTTGCCTGATATCCATAGGCTGCAAGAGTAGAAAATCTGGAAATCAATTCAATGCACTGGCGGATAATATTCACCACATCCCTGTTTTCCGGATCAGGATCATACGAATATGATGCAAGAACTCCACGTGCAATTTTGTTCATGATGTCGTTTGACGGAGCCTTCATGATCATGTCTTCCGTAAAGTTTGCAGGAAGAGTTCTCAAGGCACCAAGATATTCCGTGAATTCCTTCAGCTGATCCCTTGTCGGAAGAACACCAAACAGCAGAAGATAAACGCACTGCTCATAACCAAACTGATGGTTTGCAACAGAATCAGCAACAATATCCTCAACGTTGTATCCGCGGTAAATAAGCTTTCCAGGAATGGCAACAGCATGCCCATCCTTATCAAGTTCATACCCCAATACATCACCAATATTTGTAAGTCCGACAAGAACACCACGACCATCAGAATAGCGAAGTCCGCGCTTTACATCATATTTTTCATAAAGAGAACGATCGATGGGATCGTTATACTGAGTGAGCAACGACAACTTGTTGAGAAAAGAATAGTTAATTGCTGATTCCGTCATGTTTTTTTTTAGACTCCTGTTATAAAAAGTCAAGAAGATTGTTTCAACAATCGATTGACTTTTTACGCTGTTCCGTAATGTAATGAGGAACAGCAGTTCAATAATTAAGTTTGCAACGCAAACTTTAGGTAAGATAAAGCCGCGCTATTTCAGCGGTTTTATCTTACAACTCCTTTTTTCATAGTATTTTGCATAATTATACAAATTTATGAATAAAAATGCAATTTACATTTTAGGAAGATACGGAACAAGTACAAGGTCCATAGCTTCCTTGAGAACTGTAAGCGTGCATTCCGCAAGTGCAAGTCTTGCTGACATAAGCTTCTTGTCCTCGAGGGAAAGAATAGGACAGTCCCTGTAAAAACCGGAGAAAGACTTGCTGACATCGTAAAGATATGTTGCAACTACACTAGGATCATATTCCCTTGCAGCCTTTTCAACAACCTTAGGGAATTTCTGCATTTCCTTGATCAATGCCCATTCGCTTTCATGGCAAAGAAGATCAAGCCCATCTGAACCTGGAGTAATTCCCTGTTCTTCAGCCTTTCTTAAAATTGATGCAATACGAGCTCCCATGTACTGAAGATATGGTCCAGTGTTTCCATTGAAGCTCAGGCTTTCCTCAGGATTGAAAAGCATGTCCTTAACCGGATAAACCTGAAGAAGATAATAATGAAGGGCAGCAAGAGCAACCTTTTCTGCAACATCATCAGGATTTTCAAGCTCATTGTCGCGGCCTTTTTCTGTTATTGCCTTGAGAGCCTGTGCATGAAGATTATCAATAAGGTCATCTGCATCAACAACAGTTCCCTCGCGACTCTTCATTCTTCCGCTTGGAAGGTTAACAAGACCATAGCTCAGGTGATAGAGTTTTTCAGTCCAGTCAAATCCAAGCTTCTTGAGAATATGGAACAGAATCTTGAAATGATAATTCTGTTCCGAAGCAACAACATAGATCATTTCGTTGAATGCCCAGTCATCATGGCGGCTGATGGCAGTTCCAATGTCCTGAGTAATGTATACAGAAGTTCCGTCCTTGCGAAGAAGAACTTTTTCATGATTATCCTCATCCTTGCCCTTTCCGACAACATCAGTAACATCTATGCGGACAGAACCATCATCTGCCTTGAAAAACACACCCTTTTCAAGACCCTTGAGAATCTCATCCTTTCCCTTGAGATATGTTTCAGATTCAAGATAGAACTTGTCAAATTCAATGCCTGTTCTTCTGTATGTTTCCTTGACCCCATCAAGAGTCCAGTCATTCATTTTCTGCCAGAGTGCACGAACCTCAGGATCTCCCGACTCCCACTTAATGAGCATGTCTTCTGCTTCCTGAAGTGCTTCTGGATGTTCCTTTGAGTATTTGTCAAATTCAACATAGCACTGACCTACAAAATGGTCTCCCTTCATTCCCAGGGATTGTGGAGTATCTCCCTTTGCTTCATGGAAAAGCTTGTATGCAAGCATTGACTTGCAGATATGAACACCACGGTTGTTGATAAGATCAACCTTGAAAACTTCAGCTCCTGCCTTCTTGAGAATGCGGCTTACCGATTCACCGAGAGCATCGTTGCGAAGATGTCCCAGGTGCAGAGGCTTGTTTGTGTTTGGTGATGAAAACTCAATCATTACACGACGGTCTTCCAAAGGACTCTTGCCGTCTGCCCCAGTACTGCCATACTTTTCCTTCTGGTCAATGATTGCCTTGAGAATTTCCCGGGCAGCAGAAGCCTTGTTGAGCTTTATATTTACATAAGGACCAACGTGAGCAAAAGTACCAAGAGCATCAGCCTTTATTCCACCCAGCAGGCGTGAAGAAGATACTGCATCATTGATGAATGCTGCAATTTCCTGTGCAATAGCCGGAGGTGCCATTCTGAATGCCTTTGCAAAGGGGAACATAGGACAACCCAGGTCACCCATTTCCGGCTTCGGTGGAATCTCAACCCTCACCATGCTTTCTGAAAACTCTGCTTCAATTGATTTTGCAGCAATATATTCCTTGACTGCAGCACACATTACACTGCGAAATTCTTCACTCTGATCAGCCATAATACTTGTCCTTAACATGAATTGAAAACGAAAACACTCCATCTCGGACAAGACATGCTCTTATCTATAAAAACACTACCAGTCAGCCACCAGATGCCAAAACCGCTAGCTAGCGTCGCTACACGCACAAGCCGGCATGGAAACTATCATTCCGACTTGCGAGTGTTTTTGGCATTCCGCTGTCTTCCTTCCCGTATTTTTATAAAAAAATTCTGCTGTCCGTGAAGGCATATTCCCGAATAAAAACAACGCAAACACTTTCATTAAAACATTCGCGAAATTCTACAGGCGCATTTTATCAGATTAGAATAATCAATTCAATCAGCCTGTATTATGGAAAAATTTCAGAGAATTTCTTCAGCCTGACAAAAAGAAAATTTCCACAAAGATAAAAAGAATTTTCTGGAATTCCATATTATAATCAAAGCATGACAGAAATTGAATTGAAAGCCCGGGTAAAAGATCCAGCTGCAGTGGAACAAAAACTTAATCAGTTTGCAGAATTTGAAAAGGAAGTCCTCAAGGAAGACTATTACTACAAGAACAGGAAATACAGTCCAAGCCCAAGCATAAGAATACGACTTGAAACAGTAAACGGCTCAACAACAAACATTCTCACTTACAAGAAAAAGGAAAACAGAATATCGAAAGATGGATCCCAATGTGAGGTAAACCAGGAACTTGAAACAACAATTGAAAACCATAAAGTCCTTGAGCAGTGGCTTTTGGACAGCGGTGCAGAATTGACCACAAGAAAGACAAAGCACGTGAAGTCATGGAAGGCTGCAACAGGTTTCGGAAGTACGCAGGCAACCCTTGAACTGTGCAACATTGAAAGGCTTGGATGGTTCCTTGAAATTGAAATTCTCTCAGAAAAAAACGACAGTGAAACAGTTGGAAAAATCCACGCAGAACTTGAAATGCTTCTGGAAAAATCCGGACTTGAAAAAGCAGACATAGAAACAAAATACTATTCGGAATTATTGAAAGAACTTGAAAAATAATTGATAATCAAGAAATCAAATAAAATAAATCTGGAGGGAAAATGTTATATTCATCATCAACATTCAAGAAACAGGCACTGGAAAGTCTTTCTGGACGCTGGAAGATTCCGGTTATAGCAGTCATTATTTCATACGCAATGTTCATTGCAGTATACTTCGCATTCATGTTATTCACTACAATATCCTTAAAAAGAGTTGAAAATACTGAAACGGCACAATTCTTTACTTTTGGATTAGTATTTTTACTGGAATTGTTCTTTATCTTCATCCTGTCGGGAATAATCATTTCATTTTTAAGGCTCACAATTTTCCTTGAAAAAAATACTCAATCACCCAAATTCTTTGACTGGGCAGAAGGATTCTCAATGTCATTCAAGTTTTTCGCCGCATATCTGTGGTACATACTCTGGGTTTGTCTCTGGGCTTGTCTTTTCTACATTCCTGGAATCATCAAGGCTTACTCATACTCCCAGATGTTCTTCATCATTGCCGAAAATCCAAAGATCAAGATAAACCAGGCCATGCAGCTTTCAAGACGACTCACCTACGGCTACAAGGGAGACTTATTCTGCCTTCAGCTTTCATTCATCGGCTGGCAGATTCTCAACAGCTTAACCTTTGGAATTCTCTTTTTCTGGACCGGACCATACATGGCAATGACATACGAAAAATCATACCAGTATCTCAAGACAATGGCTCTTGAAACAGGCGTCGTAAAACCAGAAGACTTCAACTGATCACGGAATCTGGGCCGGGTGTTTCACCAAAACACAAACCACGCCCGGACTGCACCGGACTTTACTTTCATTTTGTTCATTGATTAAATTTACGGGAGACATTCAATGGATTACGAATCAAGCAATCAGACTCAGGATCCACAGTTTAACCAGACAGCAACAGACCAGGGAACTGCAGATCAGAACAAAAAAAGAGGAAAAGCATTCTTCGCCATTATTGGAACCATTCTTGCAATGATTGTTGCTACAATGATTCTTGCATTTCAGTCGGATTCATTTTCTGCAGAAAAGCCAAAGGCCGATTTTTCCAGAAAGGCACCAAAAGTCACAACTCCATTCAAGTGGAGCATCGGAAAAAAAATTGCACCAGCTGACGACTATGTTGCAAAGCTCTACATTACGGGCACAATTTCAGAATCAAACGAAAGCTACAACCAGAAATGGATAATGGAAACAATCGCAGACCTGAAAGCCAATGAAAAAAACAAGGGAATCATTCTCTACATCAATTCTCCGGGAGGCGGCGTCTACCAGTCTGATGATGTTTACCTTGCCCTCATGGATTACAAGACAACAGGAAAACCGGTCTACGCCTATTTTGGTCCAATGGCAGCTTCTGGGGGATACTACATTGGTTGTGCCGCAGACTATATCATGGCAAACAGAAACACACTCACTGGAAGCATTGGTGTTATCTCGGGACAGTTCATTGACATGACACAGCTCATGGACAAAATCGGAATCAAGTCAACAACAATACACTCAGGAAGAAACAAAATCATGGGAAGCCCTTCACAGCCAATGACAGAAGAACAGAGAAAAATCATGCAGTCAATTTCAGACGAATGCTATGATCAGTTTACTTCAATTGTGGCAGAAAGCCGTGAACTCTCGAAAGAAAAGGTAATTGAACTTGCAGACGGAAGAGTCTACTCCGCAAAGCAGGCTCTTGCCGCCTCACTCATTGACTCAATTGGTTCCTGTGATGATCTTGTAAGCGAACTTGAAAGAAAGGAATTTGATTACGAAAGCTACGACATTATTGACTACAAGTACGAGCCTCCATTCAACCCATACTCTCTTTTCCAGATGGCAGCAAAAAAGCTTTCAAACACGGCAACAACTGATATTGAAGCCGGAATAAATCTTCTTAAGGGTGCAGAAATGAGCTATCCTGCTTACTACTGCAATGTTCTTGACTAAAAACCGATCCTTTATGCCGGGGCTTTCCCGACATAAGGATTTTTTGAGCATCAGGAAAAAATCTCTGAAATAATCTTCAGCAATTCCGGGACAAACACAGGTTTCTTCAAAAAGTACTTTACGCCCAGATCCCGGCACTTCTGCTCAATGCCATCTTCTTCCAGTGCAGTAACAACAATAATCTCAGGATGGCCAAAAACCTCACTGTTATAGATAGTCTTGCAAAGCTTAAGACCATCAACACCAGGCAGATTCAGATCAAGAACAAGGCACTTAGGCTGCTTTTCGACCATCTTTGATCCAGCCTCGAAACCGTCAAAAGCCTGGAAAACCTTGGCCTCAGGAAACTTATTCTCAATGTACTTGACCATAACATTATTAAATCCCTCGTCATCATCAATCACAAGAATCTTAAAATCCTTGAATGACGAAACTTCAGATGAACAATTCTCAAGAACTGATTCCGGAATCCGCATATTTCTGCTCTGCATGAATTCAATAAGATCCTCTGGATAAACACGAAACTGTCCCCCCGGGGTAGAAAATGCCTTCAAATGCTTATTGCGAATCCAGTTTATAGCAGTCTGGTTTACGACACCACAAATATTGGCAACTTCAAGAGCTGAATATACTACTGATTTACCTTCTGATTCTTTCATAAGAACAAGTATAACACTTATTTAGCAAAAAATCTAGAGATATTTGACAAATTAGATATTTTCTTTGACAACAATATCAATGAATTTCAGGGAAAAACCTTTCTGTGCCAGAGTCATGCGGATTTTTTCTTCAGTTTTTCTGGAAATTTGAGCTTTTCTAAAAGCCTTTCTGCAAATTTCAAGCTCATCATGATCGCCAAAAAACTCATCCAGAGCCTTCTTTGCACTTGTCTTGTCAACTCCACGGGCAGACAATTCAGCGGCAAGACGAATTCTTCCCTCTGCATGATCAATGGAACGGCTTCTAAGCCATGCTCCTGCAAAGCGCTCATCATTAAGATAATTGACGCTTTCAAGATAATCCAGGGCCCTGTTTATGACCGACTTATCCATTCCTTTTTTGATTAGTTTCTGTGAAAGTGTAAAACGCGAATGCTCAGCACGAGCAAGATAAGACATGGCAGCCTTTTCTACGCCATAAACGAGAGCTGCCTCAAGAAGATCTGCACTATCCTCATCAGAAATCTCTGCCCCGGAAAACAAATCCTCTTCCTTCAACCGGTTCAAATAGCTTGTTCGCAAAAAAAATGCAGGTCCTTCCCCGGGAGTAATTTCTATCACTCCGGAATAGGCCTGCATAATCTGGCTTATAACCATAAAACCTTGAATAGGTAATGGATTAGCGCTTAGAGAACTGGAATCTTCTACGAGCACCACGCTGACCGTACTTCTTGCGTTCAACCATGCGTGAATCACGTGTAAGATATCCGTTTGCCTTCAATGAAGGACGTGCGTTTGGATCTACCTGAGTCAAAGCGCGAGAAAGTCCATGAAGACATGCAGCTGCCTGACCATTGAGACCACCACCGCAAACGTTGATGAGAATGTCATACTTGCTTGCGTTTGATGTTACGAGGAGAGGCTGGCTTACAAGGCGAACCTGTGCTTCTGATGCGAAGTAATCCTTAACATCCTTTCCATTTACTACGATTTTGCCTGAGCCTTCGCGCAAAAATACACGAGCTGTAGCTGTCTTTCTTCTTCCTGTACCGATTGCAATATTCTTTAACACGATAAACTCCTAATTACACTTCAAGTGGCTTTGGATTCTGAGCAGCATGTGGATGATCTGCACCAGCATAAACCTTAAGGTTGCCATACAACTTGCGTCCAAGACGATTGTGTGGAAGCATTCCCCAGATTGTTCTTTCAAGAGGTTCTGTAGGCTTTCTTTCAATAAGTTCACCAAATGAATATTCGCGAAGACCGTGAACGAAACCTGTATAGTGGCGATAAAGCATATCATCATTCTTCTTTCCAGAAACAACAACCTTTTCTGCATTGATAATGATAACATAGTCACCACACATTGCGTTAGGTGTGTAAGTTGGCTTGTTCTTTCCGCGAAGAACGCTAGCAGCCTTTGCAGCGACACGTCCAAGAGTCTGACCGGCTGCATCAATAACATACCAGTCATTCTTTACATCTACATTCTTTGTAAAAATAGTTTTCATGTATATACCTTCAAATAAGTGTTACGTCCTTGGCTTTGCATCATGCTTCGAACGCTGTCGGGCAATGAGCATATTGCCCTCAACATATACGGGGTATAAAACCATAGCATAATGCAAAAGTTTCGTCAAGGCTAACACCCAATGACATTCAAATTTATTTTTCCCTGAAAAGACTGATTCCAGGCAAAAATAAAAGTGAATTACTTTTCAGTGCTTTCCTCAGCAGCCTTTTCTTCCTTTCTGGCCTCTTTCTTATCCTTGATATCAGCCATACCAATGAAAAGGGCAACAAGACCTGTAAATGCAGCAAAAACAGGAGCAAAACCCTTCAGAAAATCAATAACTTCCCTGCTCCAGTCAAGCCCAAAACCGCAAAGAGATGCCGGAATAACTGCAAACACGCAGAATGCAATGAGAATAACACCAACAATCAAAGCTACCATAAATAAAAACCTCCGATTAAGCCTTTGCTCAAGGCACAATCCATTATGTCCGGTCTTAACAGAAAACCGTATTGGTGGATTATACACAATATGACTCAAAAAAGGAAGACACATTTCATTCCGGAGTATAATCAACAAAACCAGGAATATTTCTGGCAAGTTCCTGCATGCGGTAGTCATTGGCACATATTGCATCAGAAATTGACCTTAACTCAGCGCATATATCATCAGGCATCGAATAGTCTTTCTTATAATGAAGCTGATGCTCAAGGCTGGCCCAAAAGTCCATTCCGATTGTCCTTATCTGAATCTCCACCGGAATCTCACGCTTGCAGTCACTGAAATGAACCTCAACCTTAACTATCAGATGAAGGCTCCTGTATCCGCTTGGTTTTGGATTCTTTATGTAATCCTTAAGCTCAATCTTCTTAATGTCATCATGGGACAAAAGCATATTCGTAACATGATACACATCACTTATAAAGGGACATGTAACCCTGATACCGGCTATGTCATGAAGCTCATTGACCATATTATCCACAGTCACATCAAGACCCTTCTTCTGAAGTTTCTTGGCAATGCTCATGGGATCCTTTATTCTGCTGGAAATAGTGCTGATTGGGTTCCGCTTGTGCTTTCCCGAAAATTCATCCTCAAGGATCTGAAGCTTTGTCTTTATCTGCTTTATTCCGCTTTCATACATCATCAAAAGCTGCTGGAACTCAAGGGCTGCATCCATCATCCTGCGGGGATTCACAACAACATCCTTGTCCATAGATGCTGGAATTAACTGATTACTCATACAACTAAAATACTAAGTTTTTGGTACAAGTTACAAGTTTTTGCCAATTTTTTTCCTACATTAGCCTGGACAGAATCATGTACAGTGCCGTGCTGGAAAAAATGCTTACCATGGTATTTTTCAATGTAAGCTGAAGAACTACAGTAGAAACCACACCGGCAGCAAAGGGAACGACAGAACCGGCAGTTTCGAAGTGGACATCCTTAAAGCAATATACAACAAGAACAGCCATAATCAGTGCCGGAGAATATTTTTCAACAAACCTGACTATTTTTGGAGGATTGCCGGAAGAAAACACAACAAATGGAAGAATGCGTGTTGCATAAATTATTGCAGAAGAAACAAAAATTGCCACTAAGGCCTGGCTTACGCTCAGCATGTCTTTTCCTCCCCGGAAACAAAATCAGCCTTCATTTTAAAAAATGCAGGTCCGCGAACAAGAAGCATTACACCCAGAGCCGCACAGATTGCAGTCCAGATAATGCTTGATGAATCATAGATTCCGAACCTGTACAGGACTACGGCGCACACGCTGGCTAGACCACCAAGAACTGCAGCAAACCAGTCCTTCGTAGCCTGAATCTGACCAATAAGAAGAACAACAAACAAAGATGTGAGGGCAAAATCAACACCCTGAAAATATTCATCCAGATTGTATTTCTTTAATATGGAAAAACCTACGGCACCAGCAAGAGTTCCAAAAAACCAATAGCTGTGATCAAGAAGCGAAACCAGGGTATAGAACTTGAATTTATTCATACCATCAGGAACATCCGCAGTCTGAACAAGGGCAAAAGTCTCATCAGTTATCCCAAACATCATGTAAGGCTTTCTAAGGCCTGCTCCGGAATATTTTGAAATGAGAGACAGCCCGTAGAAAATATGGCGGATGCTCAAAAGGAATTCAACGAGAAAAATTTCGCCCAAAGTAGCACCACCGGCAAAAAGGGCAACGGCAAAATACTGCCCCGCACCGGTAAACATGAAAAGAGACGACACGGGAGTAAGCCACCATGGATACCCGGCATCAACAAAAATAATTCCAAATCCGATTCCAATGGTTATATACCCGAAGAAAACCGGGGAAGTTATTTTAAGACAATGCAAAAACAATGATTTGTTCATATTCTATAAAACTGGATTATACACATAATTTTAAAAAATTCACCTGCATAAAATATGATTTTCTTCTATTAATATTACCTTTCACACTGTTTTGGGTGAATATATTTTTACAAACTATTTTTTCAAAATCTATTGACAATTTAGGGTAATATCGTGAAATTAACGTTAGGATCTAATCCTGCATATCAACTACAAAGGAGACGTACCCTAGTGAACGGAAGTACAGTTTCTATTGACCATGTATCCAAGCATTTTGGTTCATTCCATGCCCTTGATGACATCAATTTCACAATCAAGCAGGGAGAATTCTTCTCGTTACTTGGTCCATCAGGATGCGGAAAGACAACACTGCTCCGCATCATTGCAGGCTTTGAATTCCCGGATGAAGGCGCAATTCTTTTTGATGACACAGACGTTGTTCCTCTTCCTCCAAACAAGAGACAGTCCAACACTGTTTTTCAGAGCTATGCTCTCTTTCCCCACATGAACGTATATGAAAACGTTGCATTTTCACTCAGGCTTAAGGGTGAGAAAAACGAAATCATTGATGAAAAGGTAAAGGAATACCTGAAACTCGTTGACCTTGAGGCCCACATGTACAAAAAGCCCAACCAGCTTTCGGGCGGACAAAGACAGAGAGTTGCCATTGCACGTGCACTCATCAATGAACCAAAAGTCCTTCTTCTTGACGAACCATTGTCAGCACTGGACGCAAAACTAAGGTCAAACCTTCTTGTTGAACTGGACAGGCTTCATGACGAAATCGGAATCACATTCATTTTCGTTACCCATGACCAGAGCGAAGCCCTTGCCGTATCTGACAGAATTGCAGTAATGAACAAGGGAAAGGTTCTTCAAATCGGAACCCCATACGAAATCTATGAAAGCCCCGCAACTCAGTTTGTCGCAGAATTCATCGGAGAAACAAACCTCTTTGAGTCAACTGTAGTCAAGTGCGAGGAATACAAGGTATCAGGAAAGGCTGACATTGAACACATGGTAACACTCAACGTTCCTTCACTGGGAATGCAGGCTCAGCTTCAGGGTGATACTCAGGCGACAAAAGAAGAAGACAAGAATATTCTCGTGACTGACTACGAGCACACAGATGAAGGACAAAAAGTTGCATTTACCGTACGCCCAGAAAAAATCAGGATTACTCTGGAAGAACCAAATGTAAACGGAAGAAAGGACATCAATGTTTTCAAGGGTGTTGTTGAAGAACCCGTATATACAGGATTCCAGTCTAAGTTCTATGTAAAACTTGAAAAGACAGGAACAATTGTAAAGGTATTCAAGCAGCACCAGAACTACTTGGATGATGGTCCGGAAATTCAGTGGAAGGACACAGTCTATATTTCATGGTCTGCTGAAGACGGCTACATTGTTGAAGACATCAACAAATAACTGGAAAAAGAGTAAGCCATATGGTTAGTTTCAACAAGAACAGCAAGTCGGAAAAAGGATGCAAAAAGCCAAATCCAGGACCAGCATATTCATGGCCAATGGGCGGATGGTTTTCTGCATTCTTCATTATTCCAATAGTAATTATCATCATGTACTCTTTCTGCGCAAAAGATATTTTTGGCGGCATCAAATGGGAATTCTCTCTGGATGCTTACAAATCAATATTTGCCCAGATTGACGGAAAGTTTCTCTACATTCCCCTTTTGTGGAGAACTCTGTGGACTGCAGCCATTGCAACACTTGCCTGCATAATTATTGCAATACCATGCGGATATGCCATGGCAAGAAGCAAGAGACAGACATTGTTCCTAATTCTCATCATAATTCCATTCCTCACAAATTCACTGATTCGAATTTTTGCATGGAAAACAATTCTTGGTGAGCAGGGATTCATCAATTCAATTCTTGCAATATTTTCAGTAAGCCCTAAAAAATTTATTGGTTCAAACTGGACAATCATTCTGGTAAACATCTACATGTTCCTGCCTTATGCAATTCTTCCAGTATTCACGGCAGTTGACAGATTTGACTTCACTCTTCTTGAGGCAGCGCGTGATCTTGGTGCAACAAAACCAGGATCAATGTTCAGAATTCTTTTGCCGGGAATCCGAAGCGGAATCATAAGCTCACTTATTTTCACATTCATTCCAATATTCGGAAATTATACGGTTCCTCTTCTGGTCGGTTCAAAAGAAACCCGCATGCTGGGACAGACAATCTACGAAGCATCTACCACGTCGCGAAATCTTCCGCTGGCTTCAGCATTCAGTGTTATCCTCACCCTTGTAAGTATGGCTGCAATTCTCCTGATGATTGCATCAGAAAACAAAGAGGCTAAACTCAACAAAATGTAAAAAGACTAGATTCTGAAAGGAGGTGTAAGATAAAACCGCTAAAATAGCGCGGCTTTATCTTACCTAAAGTTTGCGTTGCAAACTTTTTTATCAACTGCACATTCTCATTTCATTGCGAATGTGCTTAAAAAGTCAAATCGGAAATTGATATTTCCTCCTTGACTTTTTATGGGAGAACACAAATGGATTTTTTGGTTTCCGTAATCATGGCCTTTTTCAATAAGGCTTCCTCCAGCAATAACGAAAACAACAGGCATGCAAAGAGAGCCTGGAAAAGAAAGCAGAGCATATTCAGTTTTTCAAAGATAATGCTTGCACTGACCATTGCGTTTCTTTTTATCCCCCTTCTGGTAATCATCTGCTACTCATTCAATGATTCCAAGGGATCTGAATTCACAAAATTTTCTTTTGTCTGGTACGAACAGCTTTTTTTCAGATCAAACGCATTGTGGCTTTCACTTCTTTACAGTGCAATTGTAGCAGTAGCCAGTGCAATCATTGCAACAGTTCTTGGATCACTGGCAGCAATCGGAAACAAGTGGTACAAATTCACAGGAAAGCAGTACATCACGACAATCAGTTTTTTGCCTATGGTTTTGCCTGAAGTTATCATGGGTGTTTCACTTCTCATTTTCCTGAGTGGTCTTGGAATGAACATGGGACTTGCAACAATCATTATTGCCCACACAACTTTCTGTCTTCCATTTGTTTATCTTATGGTAAGTGCACGCATTGATGAATTTGACTATGCAATTATCGAAGCAAGCCACGACCTGGGAGCAACTGAATCTCAAACTCTGACAAAAGTAATAATTCCTGCCCTCATGCCTGGTATTATCAGCGGATTCATGATGAGCATTACTCTTTCCATAGAAGATTTCGTAATCACATCTCTCGTTAACGGAAATGTTGTTACTCTTCCAATTTATGTCCTTAACCAGACTCGACATGGTGTCAGCCCGGTAATTAATGCATTTTCATTCATCCTCATTATGGGAATCTGTCTTCTGGCATACCTGTTGAGAAAAAGCCTGAAGGGATTTGCTGCATCACACTAGGGCAATATACAATCAACGGAAAAAGACGCCTGTAAACCAATGCAGGCGAAGTCATCTTCAGAAACTGTTTTTTTCAGACTGAAGGTGCAATAACAAAAAAAACACTCTTGTGAGTGGGTATTAATTTTTGGAGGTTAAGCGTATGAAAATCGCCTCTAAAATTTCTGCAGCTGCACTGGTTATTGCAGCTGCATTGGGTCTTACTTCATGTGAATCGAAGAAGACATTGAACGTATTTACCTGGACTTACTACACACCAACAGAAGTAGTAAAGGCATTTGAGCAGGAATACAATTGCCAGGTTATCGTAACAGAATACGATTCCAACGAGACAATGTTCAACAAGCTCATTAATGGTGGTTCTAAAAGCTTTGACATTGTTGTTCCATCTCAGGACTATGCATCAATCATGATTGCAAAAGACATGGTTCAGCCAATCAACCAGGAATTGTTCACTAACAAAAGCAAGATCAATCCTCAGGTTCTTGAAAAAGCCACATATGATTCAGAAATGAAATACTTCGTTCCATACTATTTCGGTGCAGCAGGAATTTCTGTAAACAAGACAAAAGTTCCAGCAGGAAGCTATGAAAGAACCTGGAACATTTTTGCTGACCCACAGTTCAAGGGACACTCTTCAATGATGAATGACTACCGTGAAGTAATCGGTGACTCACTCAAATATCTTGGATACAGCGTTAACACAAAGGATGAAACAGAACTCAACAAGGCTGTGGATCACATTTCAGCAAACTGGGTTCCTAACATTTTCAACTTTGATGCAGAAGGATTCGGAAAGGATTTTGCACAGGGAAACCTCTGGCTTTGTCAGGGATATGTTGAAGTAATTCGTGGAGAAGTTACTCCAGAACAGTGGGAAAATGAAGTTGACTTCTTCATTCCTGAAAACGGCGGACCATCTTACCTGGACAGCATGGGAATTCTCAAGGATTCACAGAATGTAGAACTTGCAACACAGTTCATTAACTTTATTCACAGACCAGAAAACTATGCAAAGTTCCTTGATTATTTTGAGTTTCCTTGCTATGTAAACATGGAAGCTGAAAAATTCATGACAACAAAGCCGCTTTATCCTGCAAGTGCACTGGAAAACTGCGAGCTCAAATATGACTTGGGAGACAAGCTTTCAGACTACTGGAATGCATGGGAAAAAATCCGCATCAACTAAACTGACAGATTTTACTGCATAAGAAAAGCCCTTCGAAAAAAACAATCAACCGGAGGGCTTTTCTTTTGGAAACTATACAACTACTCACAAACATGGTCCATTCCCTGGGCAATGATTGTTCTAACGTGATCATCTGCAAGTGAATAAAAAATCGACTTTCCTTCTCTTCTGCTTTTAATTAGCTTTGACTGCTTCAATATCTTAAGCTGATGGGAAACTGCAGATTGTGTCATATCAAGGGCTCGTGCAAGATCACAGACACAAACCTCACATTCAAACAGCACGTACAGAATTCTGATACGACTCACTTCACCAAAAATCTTAAACAATTCTGCAAGTCCATCAAGTTCTTCAAGTGGAGGCAGTTTTTCCTGCACAATTTTCAGAAGATCCTCATGAATCTCAAGCTCATCACAGCATTCATTTTTTTCATCAATTTCAATACTATTCATCTCATGTCCAGACAGCATCTCCCTTTTCAGGAGAAAACTCATGTTTATTTCCTATATCCAAAGAGTACACGAATTGCATTAAGTACTGCAAGAACCATTACACCAACATCTGCAAAAATCGCAAACCACATTCCTGAAAAACCAAGGGCACCAAGAACAAGACACAACAGTTTAATTCCGATTGCAAACACAATGTTTTCATGAACTATGGCCATACACTTTCTTGAAATGCCAACAGCCTTGCTTATGCACAAAGGATTATCATCCATCAGCACTATGTCACTTGCCTCAATGGCCGCATCACTTCCAAGAGCACCCATAGAGATTCCGACATCACTTCGTGATAGAACAGGTGCATCATTAATTCCGTCACCAACAAAGGCAACTGAAGTTTTTGGATATTTATTCATGAGAATTTCTTCGAGTTTTGAAACCTTGTCCTGCGGCAAAAGTTCTGCATAAAAATCATCCACACCAATTTCTCGAGCAACAATTTCTGCTGATTTTTTCAAGTCTCCAGTAAGCATGACAGTTCTTGTAATGCCGATTTTTTTCAACTCCTGAACAGCCCTTCGTGAATCATCCTTAATCTGATCTGAAACTATAATATATCCGGCATATTTGGAATCAACGCTCACATATATAATTGTTCCCAGCTTGTCCTCACATTTAGAAAAATCAACATGCTCAGACTCCATAAGCTTTGAATTACCTGCAAGAATTTTTTTGCCATCAAGAAATCCCCTGATACCATGGCCGGATACTTCCTCAACCTGACTTACTCTTCCAGCATCAAGATCCTTTTCATATTCATTTCGTATGCTTACTGCAACCGGATGATCAGAATAAATTTCCATGTGGGCACAAATACTCAAAAGCTCATCACGATCCATTCCAACGGGATTAATTTCAGTTACACAGAAAGTTCCCTTTGTTAAAGTTCCAGTCTTGTCAAAAACAACAGTCTTCACAGAGCTCAAAAGTTCAAGATAACTTGCACCCTTAACAAGAATGCCTTCACTGCTTGCCTTGCCAATACCGGCAAAAAAAGAAAGTGGAATGCTGACAACAAGGGCACAAGGACAACTAATGACAAGGAAAGACAAAGCCCTGTAAATCCATTTATTAAAGTCAGGATTCTGGCCATAAACAAGGCTCACAAATAAAGGAGGCACCACAGCAACTACAAGGGCACCAATGCAAACCAGTGGAGTATAGTACTTAGCAAAACGTGTTATGAAGTTTTCTGCCCTGGATTTTTTTGACGAGGCATTTTCCACCAGGTCAAGAATCCTGGAAACTGCAGACTCACCGAATTCCCTTGATGTTCTTATTCTAAGCACACCTGAAAGATTCACGCAGCCACTCATTACTTCATCATTAACTGATACTTTTCGGGGAATACTTTCACCAGTCAATGCCTTTGTATCCAGGAGGGATGAACCTTCAACTACAATGCCATCAAGAGGGATTCTTTCACCACTCTTTACAAGAATAACAGAACCTGAAGGAACAGAATCAGGATTAACCCTGCTTAAAGAACCATCGATTTCAAGATTGGCATGTTCAGGACGAATATCCATCAAGTCTGAAATATTCCTTCGGCTTTTACCTACTGCAATTCCCTGGAACAGTTCACCAATCTGATAGAAAACCATGACGGCAACACCTTCAAGACACTCGCCCAAAGCAAAAGCACCCACAGTTGCAGTTGCCATCAAAAAGTTTTCATCGAATAGCCTTCCCCTGAATATTCCCTTAATTGCTTTTTTAAGAATATCATACCCGGCAATCAAATAAGGCACCAGAAAAAATGGAACCATTATCCAGGAAATGCCCGTCCTTTCTGCCACATTGAAAATATTATCCAGGACCAAAACACATCCGGCCAGAATAATAATAGATAAAATTATTCGTGCCAGCATTTTTTTCTGCTTTTTAGTCATAGAATATCTCGCAATCATCTTCTACTTTCTTGCAGTTTTTCTCAACCATTTTCATGACTGATTTTTCATCTGCACCATCTTCGAATTCAACTTCCATCTTCAGCGTCATGAAATTAACAACACAATCTTTTACGCCTTCAGTTTTTTTTGCCGCTTCCTCCATCTTTGATGCACAGTTAGCACAATCAACTTCAACTGCATATTTCTTTTTCATATCAGGCTCCACAAAATATTTAATATATGAACAATTATTCATATATTAAATATTACATTATATCGTTTTTTTGTCAATAAATAATCAAATCATACATTCCATTTTTATGACCCTCAGTTGAAATTTGGGAATGGTACCATTCCCAATGGGGATCACAAAAAAAATCCATCCAAGGAAAAAATTTGAAACTCACGAGACTACTGTTTACTACAATCATTATGACTGCATTATTTTTCATGGCATGCAAGACCGACTGCAGTTATTTCGATCCGGTCAATGGCCACGATAACATCATAAAAAAGAAAATAACAAGCGGAACAAAAATACTATACATTGGAGACAGTATTACAGATAATTTGTATTCAGTAAGAAATAGATCGGGTTCCTGGGTTGACATATTTTCTGAATACACAAATACCATTCCGAAAAACATTGCAGTAAATGGATCATCATACAACTTATACCGACAAAACGCAGATGGAATCAGCATCAAGCATGGCACAGTGGAACGCATCAATCTTGATGACTACGATTACATAATTATTTCAGGTGGAGTAAATAATATATATGGAGCAAATGATGTCATGACATTTTCCAAAGACATCCTGACATCATTCGAAGACCTGGCATACACATGCAAAGCCCTTTCAAGATTCGGAGACAAAGTTGTTCTATGCAATCCATTCTATTTTGAAGGATCTGTCAATGATATGGAACCGAAGCAGGCATATAAGTTCCGGGAAATGATATATGAATATGCCATTGAGTATGGATTTTCCTATATTGACCTGACAAAATTCGAATACGAGAGATTTGACAAAATACACCCGACACCCGTAGGAGACATTCAGATTGCAACCAGAATGTTTGAAATACTTGGAGAAAAACAAGTGATCTGAATAGTTCCAGTGGCATTATAGATAAATCACCAGTTGACAATAATATTCAGCCAGAGCGCAAATTGTATTATTTTATGAGCCCGATCAGCTGCGCGTTCCAGACGGCCTGGTTTGCGTTTTTGGAATTTAGTTTTCCATAGATTCTTTTGATGTGATATCTGACTGTGTTTACAGACAGGAAAAAATACCTTGCAATGTCTTCATATGTTTTGCCCTGCTGCAAAAGATACAGATAATCTACTTCCTGCTGTGTAAAGGTCTTGTTGTTGTTGTAGCGCGGTCTCAAATACAGCGGATAATGAATGGCCATTTTTCGGCAAGACTCAATGAATGCTGACAAAAAATCTGATTCGGCTGCGGTTTCTGAATATTCGGCGGCCTCTCAGACCATGGCGGCAGCTGACCGGAAG
>SAMEA3663112__coassemble_72_pt1 | contig 32371 bp, 26 predicted proteins | sample SAMEA3663112__metabat2_low_PE_006 | metagenome-assembled genome bin SAMEA3663112 (sample SAMEA3663112) | pig gut metagenome | biome: pig gut; feature: pig-associated habitat; material: faeces | place: Denmark | collected 2012
AGAAGATCCAGAACTGCCATGGCAATTGCTCCTCCTTCCTGAGGGTCTGTTCCGGTTCCCAGTTCATCAAGAAGAATCAGACTGTTTTCATCTGCATTTTTCATGGCCAGGGCAATATTTTTCATTCTGCTTGAGAATGTACTTAGGGACTGGTCTATGGACTGTTCATCACCAATATCTGCAAAAATTGATGAGAACACAGGCAGCCTTGTCCCTTCATGGGCTGGCACTGGGAATCCTGCCTGGTTTAGAAGAGAGAAGAGTGCAATGGTCTTAAGGGTGACTGTCTTTCCACCTGTGTTTGGTCCAGTTATAATAAGTACTCTTTTTCCTTCAATAAAATTTATTGTCACGGGAATTGCCTGTTCACCCAGAAGAGGATGTCTTGCACCAATTATCTTTGGAGCCTCATTTTCTTTAGTATCCTCAGCGTATATTCCCCCAGTTGATTTTCCCCAGAGAGTTGCAGCCTGGGTTGCATCAAGCAGGGTCATCTTGTCCAGTGCTGTTTCAAAATCATCCCTGAATGCCGAAAGTGACTGGGTGAGTTCCCTGAAGATTTTTGCCAGTTCTCTCTGGAGCTCAGCCTCTTTTTCTATGAGTTCGTTGTTTGCCTTGACGATTTCATCTGGTTCTATGTAAACAGTTGATCCTGATGAGGAAACTTCATGTATGATTCCGCTTACCAGGTTTCTGTGGTCATTTCTCACGGCAAGAAGTTCACGTTCGGCCCTGAATGCAGGTACGTTTGACTGGAGTGCCTGATTCATTGACGGGTCAGATGTGTATTTTTTGAGTGCGTTTTCAATTTCCTTTTTGAGGCTGGAAATTTTCTGCATTATTTCACGGATTTGCGGCAGGTCCCGAAGCTGTCCGTCTTCCCTTATGACGGCAAAAATTTGCCCCGCTGGAATTTCAAGAGAAGGCATCTGAAGGGCAGTTTTCCTGAGTTCCGGAATTTCAAGTTCCTGTGATGCTGATTCTATGATGCTTTTTGCTTTTGTTTCGTAGAGACAGAAAAGTCCCAGCGCAAATATCTGGTCCTGCATGAGCTGGGTTCCCTCAATCTTCAGGTATTTGAAATAGCTTCTTACAGGCGGCCATGCCCTTAGGGGTTTTTCCCAGGATGAGGAAAGGTATCTGGTCCAGTCTTGCCCCAGTTTCTTCAGCATGCTGATTCTGGAAGTGTCACTTGTGCTTTCCATTGATAGAATCAGGTCTTTTCCTTCTTCGCTTATGGCATATCCGGAAATCTTTTCCCGTATTCTGTAGAAATCAAAGTCCTGTGCAACCTGACCTCTTAAAAATTCATCCTTTCTAGTCATATTTTTTTAGTCCAAGAATTTGTGCTATCTGAGCGCAGTTTTCGGCAAATATCGGGGCCTTTCCAAAGATTCTTTTCCATTCTTTTTCAAGAAATTCTTTATCCCTGAATCCCCAGAGAACGTTAATGCATTCAATTCCTGTGTTTTTTGCAGTCTGGAGGTCAACCTCAGAGTCACCCACGTAAACTGTTTCATCCTTTGTGACATTCATTTTTTCCATGACCCGGTATAGTCCGTCTGGGGCAGGCTTTCTCTTGATTCCTTCCTTTTCACCGCATGCAAGTTCCTTTTCAACGGTCATGAAGAATTTGTCCCTGAGTTCCTTTACCTGTGCATCAGGCTTGTTTGATACTATGGCAGTCTTGATTCCGTTTTTTTCAAGAAGTTCCATGAGCTCGACAACATTTTCGTATGGTCTGGTCTTTGGCTTTGTGCTTTGTGCATAGTTTGTTTTCAGTGCAAGGAAAACTTTCTCCACGGTTTGTGGGTCAGTGCCATGAGGAACGGCATTTTCGGCAAGTTTGTGAATTCCGTTTCCAACGCATTGCTTTGTCCTTTCAAGAGAGATTTTTTCAAGTCCGCAGGATTCCAGCGCGTAGTTGGTGCTGTCCATGAGATCTTCAATTGAGTCGAGTAAAGTGCCGTCAAGGTCAAATATTACGGCTTTAGGTGTTTTAATCATGAGTTCGATTTTACCGAAAATGGAAAATAATTCATAGTCAAACTCTGTCAAAACTATGGCAAGCATCCGTTCTTTTAGGTATAATTCAGGGAATAGTATTTTTTTTGAATCTAAGTTGCTGTTTGCATAAAAATAATATGGTCATTTTTCCTGGCCTTTAATGGGAGTAATTGATGAAAGAACTTGAATACCCGTTTGATCCTGAGTACGTGCTCAAAAAAAAGAAGTCTCTTAAGAGAGCTTTGCTTGAATCCGGAAGCAGTTTTATTGAAAAGAAGATTGCCATTCTTGGAGGAAGTACTACCAATGACATCAAGAATCTTCTTGAGGTGTTTCTTCTGAATTATGGAATCAAGCCTTCATTCTACGAGTCTGAATACAATCAGTATTATGAGGACGGAATGTTTCCTAATGCTGAGCTTGAGGTCTTTGCTCCTGATGTAATCTACATTCACACATCAAGCAGGAATATTTCCAGTTTTCCGGATTTGTCCGATGACAGGGAAACTGTCCAGAAAAAGCTTGATAATACTTTCAATCGCTTTGAGCAGCTGTGGAAGCGCCTTGCTGATGTTTACAAGTGTCCCATAATCCAGAACAATTTTGAGCTTCCCTTCTACAGGCTCATGGGAAACAAGGATTGTGCCGATTTCCGCGGAAGAGTCAATTTTATCACAAGACTTAACCTCAAGTTCTATGACTATGCCCAGGAAACTCAGAATTTCTTCATTCATGACATAAACTACGAGTCTGCAAGCTACGGTCTTGAAAAGTGGTCTGCTCCATATTACTGGCACATGTACAAGTACGCAATGTGCGTTCCTGCAATTCCGTATGTTTCATTCAACGTTGCAAATATCATCAAGTCAATCTTTGGAAAAAACAAGAAGGTTCTTGATCTTGATATGGACAACACTCTCTGGGGTGGAATCATTGGTGATGACGGGGCAGAAAACATTGAAATTGGTCAGGAAACTTCTCTTGGGCAGACTTATGCTGAATTCCAGAACTATATTAAGCAGCAGAAGCAGCTGGGTGTAATCCTTGCAATCAATTCCAAGAACGAGGAAAGTGTTGCCCTTACAGGACTTGAGCGTCCGGATTCAGTCTTGAAAAAGGAAGATTTCATATCAATAAAGGCCAACTGGAATCCAAAGATCATGAATCTCCAGGAAACTGCAAGGGAACTCAATCTTTTGCCGGAAAGCTTTGTCTTTGTTGATGATAATCCTGCTGAGCGTGAAATCATCATTCAGAACAGTCCCGGAACTGCTGTACCTGTGATGGATGGAGTTGAGAACTACATTCAGACTCTGGATCGAAGCGGATTCTTTGAGGTTACCAATTTTTCTGCTGATGACATGAAGAGAAATGAAATGTACCAGGCCAACAAGCTTCGAGAGGAATCCCAGAATTCATTTGCAGATTATGGGGAATATCTTTACTCCCTGGACATGAAGGGAACAATCAGGCCCTTTGAATCTGTATACATGTCCAGAATATCTCAGCTGTCAAACAAGTCAAATCAGTTTAACCTTACCACAAAACGATACAGTCAGGCTGAGATTGAAGCTGACGCAGCTGATGAAAACAAGATCACACTCTATGGAAAGCTTGAGGACAAGTTTGGTGACAATGGTGTTGTAAGCGTAGTGATAGGTACAAAAAATCCGGTAAAGAAAGAGCTTCACATGGATTTGTGGCTTATGAGCTGCCGTGTGCTGAAGCGCGACATGGAATTTGCCATGATGGATGAGCTTGTTGCAAAATGCAGGGAGTCTGGAATTACTAAAATCATCGGCTATTACTATCCGACTGCAAAAAATGCAATGGTAAGGGAATTCTACGGTACTCAGGGGTTCACAAAGACAAGTGAGGATGAGAAGGGCAATACGGTTTGGGAATTCATCATTCCTGAAAATTATGAAAACAAGAACAGGTATATTAGCGTAAATGGAAAAACTGTCACTAAGAAATAATGTTGAAGTTCCAGTAATGGGGCTTGGAACCTGGAAAATTACTGACCGGGATCTCATGAAGGAAGTCCTTTCAAAGGCTGTTGATCTGGGAATTACTCTAATTGATACTGCAGCTGCCTATTCCAACGAGATGGCAATTGGGCGTGCCCTGAAAGATCTTGGAATATCCAGGGAAAAGCTTTTCATTCAGGACAAGCTGTGGGTGTCAAATCTGGGCTATGAAAGTGCCATTGAGGCTTGCAGGAAATCCATAAAGAAACTCAAGGTTGATTATCTGGATGCCTATTTCATTCACTGGCCGGCATCACCAAAAATCTATGACAATGCTGATGAAGTTAACCTTGAAACCTGGCGAGCCCTTGAGGATTTGTACAGGGAAGGCCTTGTCAGGAGCATAGGTGTGTGCAATTTCAGGGTTCATCATCTTGAAAACATAATGGACAATTGCACTGTGGAGCCAATGATAAACCAGATTGAATTCCATCCGGGAATGACCCAGGATCAGGTGGTTTCCTATTGCAGGAAAAACAATATTGCCCTGGAGGCTTCAAGTCCTTTGGGAAGCGGTTCTCTTCTGTCAAACAATGTTCTTTGTGATATGGCTAAGAAGAATGGAGTTTCTCCGGCTGTTCTTTGCCTGGCATGGGAAATTTCACGTGGCATAAGCGTCATTCCAAAGTCTTCAAATCCTGAACGCATTGCACAGAATCTTGAGGCTCTGAATCTTTCCCTTTCTGAAGAGGATTCTTCGGCTCTCATGTCCCTTGAGTTTTCCGGTGGGCTTGCAATAGATCCTGACCAAATCACGCAGGCTACACTTGACCAGTGGAATCTTGATTCAATGAGCAGGTAAGGTGAGAAAAAATGAACGAATATAAATACGATGAAATTCAGGTTGGTCTAAAGGAATCCTTTTGTGTTCACATTACAAAGGAAATGGAAGATTCTTTTCGCACTATAACCGGTGACATGAATCCTCTTCATATTGATGATGATTTTGCCCGTGCGTCTGGTGACGGCAAGTTTCCGGGGCATGTTACATTCGGCATGATGACTGCAAGTTTCTATTCAACTTTGGCCGGTGTATATATTCCCGGAAAGTACAGTCTGATTCACAGCGTTGACCTCAAGTTCTTGAAACCGGTTTTTGCCGGAAATGATTTGACAGTAACAGGAGAGGTTGTTGAAAAGGTTGATGCCTTGAAACTAATTCAGGTAAAGTGTAAGATTGTCAATGAAAAAAACGAGGCTGTTTCTAAGGCCGGCATGAAGATTGTCGTTTTGAGATAATTTTTTCATGCATGAAATATCATTTTGATTTGGAGAAAGACATGACAAGAGAAGAAGCTTTCAAGAGACTCACAGACGTTTTCAGAGAGGTTTTTGACGATGATTCAATCGAACTTAACGAGGAAACTACTTCAGATGATGTTGAGGATTGGGATTCTTTTGAGCATATTAATCTTGTTGTAGCCGTAGAAAAGGAATTTTCTTTCAAGATCCCAATGGGAAAAGTCATCACAATGAAGAATGTCGGCGAAATGGTTGACATTATTCTTGAACTGGGAAAATAGTTTTCATGACCCTGACATCATTCAGTTTTTTTGCATTTTTGGCAGCAGCTCTGGTTGTTTTCTATTCGGCAAAAAAAATCCAGAAATATGTGCTTCTGGCTGCATGTCTGTTTTTCTACTTTATGGTGTCTCCCGGAACTCCACTGAGGATTCTTGGAACTGTAGCCTACGTATGGTTCATAACATGGGGTGGGGCAATTCTTATTGACAGACTGTCTGGCAGAACAAGGTCAATTCTGTGCGGTCTGTGTGTCATGGCTCTCGTTGGTGTACTTGTCGTAACAAAGTACGCCTACAATATTGCTCTTGAATTCTCAAAGATTTTTTCTCCTGGCAGTGATTTTTCAATGTTGAAATTTGGATCCTGCATAGGAGTTTCCTATTTTTTCCTTGCTGCAATCGGGTATCTTCTTGAGGTTACCTGGCAGTCCTACAAAAGTGAAAATAATCCCGTTAATATTGGTCTTTTTGTTATTTACTTTCCCCAGGTGATTTCTGGTCCTGTAACAAGATTCATGGACATGAACAGTCAGTTCAATGAAAGACATGATTTTGATTCAGACCGTTTCTACCATGGTGTTCGCAGGATGATCTGGGGATATTTCCAGAAACTTGCAATCTCAGAATTCTTTGCGGTTGTCGTTAATTCCGTTTTTTCAAATCATCAGGCTTTTTCTGGACTTGAGCTGGTTTTTGCGACATTCTGCTATGCCGTTCAGCTTTACACGGATTTTTCCGGCTGCATGGATATTGTTCTTGGTGCATCTGAATTGTTTGGTATTACACTGCCTGAAAATTTCAATGCTCCATATCTTTCAAGGTCCATCCAGGAATTCTGGCAGAGATGGCATATCACTCTGGGTACATGGTTCAAGGATTTTCTCATGTATCCTCTCCAGAAGTCATCATTCATGGTTTCTCTGGCTGGAAAATGCAAGAAGGTCTTTGGAAAAAAGCACGGCAAGAAGATTCCAATGTACCTTTCAATGTTTACTTTGTGGACACTCATTGGTATCTGGCATGGTGGAACTGCATTCTATTTTATGGCTTCCGGAATGATTCCATGTTTCCTTCTGATAATAGGTGATCTTACCAGGAATTTGTACAAGAAATTCTTTACACTCATAAAAGTCGATATGAATGGTGCTGGTTTTGCCGCTTTTGAAAGAATAAAGACTTTTGCTGGAGTTCTCTTGAGCTGGTGCTTTATCTGCAGTGGGGATGTTCCAAAGGCATTCAGTGTTCTTGGACGTGTGTTTACGAATTTCCTGCCTGAAGTGTCTTTTTCTCAGATGATTGACGGCTTCGGACTTAATTCCTTCAAGCTTTTTGTGATGTCTGTTGGAATTGTCCTTCTTGTTGCCCATGATATCCTGAAGTACAGGGGATATTCAGTCAGCAGGATTATTGACAGCAGAAATATATTTGTTCGGATTGTGGTTCTTAATGCGGAACTTTTGTTTCTTCTTGCCTTTGGTATGGCCGGAAGCTCATCCTTTATCTATTTCCAGTTCTAGATTATGAAAAAGCTTTTAGTTTTATTGCCATCAGTTTTATTGTATTTCCTTTTTATTGTCCTCATTGATCCGAATTTTTTGTTCAGCACTGAGGATGAAAAAATTGCCCAGTCCATTGTTGACGGAAACAGTGTCTTTGTTTTCAAGAAAGTTGAGCCATACAGAAACCTGAAAAAGTGCATTATCGAGCGAATGCCAAAGAATACTGAATGCGTAGTTGTTGGTCCAAGTACATCTCTGGTTTTTGATTCCCAGTCTGTTGGAACCAGTTCCTTTTACAATCTTTCCATTACACACGGATCATTCCAGGATACTCTTGCCATTTTGGGTATTCTTGAGGCAAATGACGTCAACTACAAGAAACTTGTTCTGAATCTTGATAATTTTTTCTTTGATTCCAAGGCTGACAAGTATGCCAATACAGAGTTTATTAAGCCCTATGCCGATTACATGTCTAGTCTTGTTCTTGACGGCAAAGGCCATAAGTCCAGGGTTCATCCGGATTATTCAGCCCTCCTTTCAAGTAAGGTGGATGCATTGTTTTCCGTGTCATACTTCCAGGATTCATGGAGATATCTTTCTTCCCGAAAACTTCATGCATTGACAAGACGATGGGGTATTGTGGACTCTGGATTCGCTGGTGATGACTTCAGCTATGATCAGAACGCTGCCATATTCTATCCGAAAAAAGCAGTTGAAAAGACTGAGCAGGATGTAATTGACTATGTGTCCACCTATGATATTGAAGGAGTATTCTCCTTTGGTTCTCATATTTCCACAGAACGTGTTCAATTCTTCGATTCCCTTGTGGCATATCTTAAGTCCAGGGGCAGGGAAGTTGAGCTTGTTCTGGTTCCTCTCCCTCCTGTAATGTGGGATAAAGTTTCTGAAAAGTCAGACTGCTATGTGCTTGATGAAGTTTCCAAAGTCATGGAAAAGACCAGGGAAAGATACGGTCTTGTCCTTCATGGCTCATTGAATCCATACAAATGTGGAGTGGTGAATGCTGATTTTTATGATGCACGCCATATCAGAAGAGAAAGTCTGCATAAGCTGTTTACCAAATAGTTCCCTTTCCCAGAAAACCTTGACAAATGTATAATTTAAGTTTACTCTTTGATGGCAATTATTTTAAAGGAATTATACATGTCTGAGCAGGTTTTATCCACAAAAGCAGTTTATTTTGGTACAGATTCAAGAAAAAAACTTGTAGAAGAGCTTAAATCACGTGATTATCAGCGAATTCTCCTTGTTTGTGCAGAAGGAAAGGAATCTTTTACCGCATCAAAGCAGGTTACCACACTTTTTGCTCAGAACAGAATTGTCTATCAGATTTTCTACAAGTCATATAAACCTGCTACATATACAGAAGCCAGAAGCCTGTCTGACATGATCTGCAGTTTCAGGGCTGATGCTGTTGTTGCTCTTGGATCTTCCGGAGCAATGGATGTTTCAAAGGCTGCCTGTGTTCTTGCTGCAAATCCTGAAATCAAGGATCTGAGAAAATCAACAATTACCCGCGCAAAGGTTAATGGTGTTCCATTGTTTGAAATATTGGTTTCACCAGCAAGCCCTCGTGATTTTTCATATGTAAGTATCATTGAGGATGATGCAGGCCGCAGAAAGATTGTTTATAGGGAGCCAATGGCTGTTCCTCAGATTATTGTCTGGGATGACAAGGTTAATGATGCAGCTCTTTCTGTGAATTATCCGTATTTTGCTGTTGCTTCTCTTGCTCATGCAATCGAGTCTTACGTTTCAAAGAATTCCTGGGCTGTTTCCGATTCCTATGCACTTCAGGCTATTTCTCTTATTGGTCAGAACCTGTCTGGTGCAGTTAAGGGTAATGCAAAGTCAAGGGAAAATGTAGTTTACGGCCAGTATCTTGCAGGGCTTTCATATTCATGTTCAGGTGCAGGTGCCTTAACAGCCGCAGCAAATGCTTTTGAGGCAAGCTGTGGAATTGATTCCTTCCGTACTATTCCGTACATGTTTGCTGAAGTCCTTAGGTTTATTTCTCCATCAACTGGAACAAAATTCAGGGATGTTGCAATTGCCCTTGGTGCAAAAGTGTCTCCAACTGCAACGCCAGATTCCTCTAGAAAGGCTTGTGTTGCTGCCATTGAAAAAATTATCAAGGAACTTGGTCTTGCAAAGAAAAAAATTGAGGGGATTGAAATTTCCAAGGACGATATGTCTGTTGCCGCGGACAATGCTCTCAAGGATCCGGAAATGGAATGCAGCCCAAAGGCTTTGAACAAGAAGAAAATTACGGACCTGCTAAAACTTGTCTGCTAGTCGTCTATTTGTGTTTTGATTTATGCCCCGGAGATTTTTTTCTGGGGTATTTTTTTTCTTTAGTTTTTTCCACTAACGTTTCTTGGATCCCCTTCAAGGTCCACGTAGGTCTTTACATCCCTGAATCCGATTTTTTCCATTAGGCATGCTGTTTCCATGGCATTATACTCTCCTGTTTCCAGAATCAGCATTCCGTTTTCAGTTAAATGTGACTTTGCCTGTGAAACAAGGTTCCTGATGATTTCAAGACCGTCTTTTGTTCCGCTTGGGTTTCCTTCAATATCTATGTCACCATCCAGCGCAAGTCTTGGCTCATTTCGGCCGTCTTTTAGAAGTTCTGTTGTCTGGTCGCAGGGAACATAGGGTGGGTTTGACACAATAAGGTCAAAAGATTTGTCTTTAAGGTTTTTAAACAGGTTTGTGCTAACAAAAGTAAGTTTTGATAATGTTTCAGGATCAAGAATCCTTCTGGCGTTTTCCCGTGCTATATCCAGTGCCTTATTGCTTATGTCTGCAAGAGTAAACTTTAGATTTGATTCTCCGGGTGAGTGTAAATCTTTCAGTGTTTTTATAATGCTTATTGCAACACATCCGCTTCCCGTGCACATATCAAGAATGTTTAGCGTGTGGTCAGATTTGTCCTGAAGGCATCTGATGATTTCAATGGAATTTTCCACAAGAATTTCTGTGTCCGGTTTTGGAATGAGTACATCCGGCGATACCATAAAGTCGATTCCATAGAATTCCTTGTGGCCGATTATGTATGCAATGGGAAGTCCTGTCTTTCTGAGGCTGATTGATTTCTTCAGCTGTGATTCCTGTTCTTCGGAAAGTTTCTCGTCCCTGTGGAAAAGAATGTAGGATCTGTCTTTCTTTAAGATCCACTGCATCAATACTTCAACATCAAGAGATGGAGAAGGTGAGCCTGAAAGTTCTTTGATTGATTGAATCTTGAATTGCTGAAAAGTCATTTTTATAATTCACAATTCGTAATTCACAATGTACAATTATATGAGTGCTGACTGCGAATTGCGAATTGTATAATAAACTATTTGTCCAGTTCGTTGAACTGTTCTTCCTTTGCGTAAACATTAAGTGCATCAAGCATTTCATCCATGTTTCCCATCATGAATCCCGGAAGGTTGTGAACGCTCAGGTTGATTCTGTGGTCTGTGATTCTGTCCTGAGGATAGTTGTATGTGCGGATTTTTTCTGAACGATCTCCGTTTCCAACCATGCTCTTTCTTTGTGCAGAACGCTCAGCATCTTTTTTGCTCTGTTCAAGGTCAAATAGTCTTGCACGCAGAACAGACCATGCCTTTTCCTTGTTCTTTATCTGGCTTTTCTGATCCTGCTGGATAACTACGATTCCAGTGGGAATGTGTGTGAGTCGGACAGCTGAGTCCGTTGTATTAACACACTGTCCACCAGGTCCGCCGGCACGCATAACGTCTACTCTTACGTCACCCGGATTGATATGGATGTCAGTTTCCTCAGCTTCTGGCAAAACTGCAACTGTAGCTGTTGAAGTCTGGAGTCTACCCTGGCTTTCCGTTGCTGGAACTCTCTGGACACGGTGAACTCCCGATTCCCAGCGGATTGTTCCGTATACAAAGTTACCTGAAATTGAAGTTACAATTTTGTTGAATCCTCCAACTTCAGTTTCCTGAGCTTCCATTGTTTCTGTTTTCCATCCTTTTCTTTCTGCAAGATGAATGTACATTTCCCAAAGGTCACGAACAAACAAAGAAGCTTCGTCTCCACCGGCAGCAGAACGAATTTCAAGAATGATGTTCTTTTCATCAAGGGGATCAGGAGGAATAAGCTTAATCTTAATTTGTTCCTCAAGCTGAGGTTTCTTTTCTTCAAGTTCCTTCAGTTCTTCACGTGCCATTTCCTTCATGTCTACATCATCTTCTGCAGTGATCATTTCTGTGGCATCTTTGATACCTGCAAGAACTTTTTTGTATTCTTCATAAAGTGCGCAAACATCGGTAAGATATCCGTTTTCACGCATTGTGTCCTTGTATTTTTTCTGGTCCTTGACAAGTTCCGGATCCATAATAAGATCCTGGATTTCCTTGAGTCTTGTTTCACATTCGTCTAGTTTTTTTATTAAATCCATATAAAAAAATATATATTTTTTAGTGCAAAAAATCAATTAAGATGAGTGACTGAAAACCCATGTATAGCAGCAAATTGAATTTGATTCGGAAGAAAACAATGTATGTTTTATTTGTTCCAGATTACAAGAATGCAGTTGCGTGTTTTCCAGTTTATGGTTTTGTTCTGTACTGAATCGGCAAAAAACTGAGTGAACCTGGCAAACTCATTGCTGCCGATTTTTGAGGAAATGAATTGTGCATAGGCTGACTTGCTGGTGTCAAACCATCGGTTGCACTCGTCCTGGCTTATTCTTCTTTTTTCATTGATCATGAAAGTTCTTGCTGCACAGTTCAGGCTTGCGTTTTCAATTGTTTTGACTGCAGTTTTTTCATTCCAGTTGAAAAGACTGTTTTCTTTGCTTGAAAAGAAATCTGTTTCAGCACTTTCAGTTTTTTCTATGATCTGAGTGTCTTCATCAGATAGAGTACCTTCTGGAATAATGTCCCTTACAAGTAGGCTAAGGTGCTGTGCGCTTGAAGGAATTCTCTGACTGACAATTATTTTTGCATGTTGGCTTAGATGTTCTTTTATGTTGAGAATGATTTTAGAGAAATTTTCAATGTCTTTTGTGCTTGTGAAAATGTCGCGGGCAAAGATTCTGTCATATTCAACATCACCTGTTGTTTCCAGAAGTTTTCTTACATCATTGAGTTCAAAAATGTTTCCATCAAAAGGGAAGAGTCCAGGCTTGTCTATGTCATTGAGTGTAGATGAATATTTTTCCAGTGTTTCAATGGCTTTCTGGTTTCTGCAGATTCCGCATGTCAAACCTTCGGGAGTCGATCTTACAATATCAAAAATCATGAGTCCGTCATCAGCATTTAATATGAGACATCTGTGGTGGCGCAAAAGTTCAGCACTTTCCTTCATGGCATTTCTAATCTGCATGAGTACTTCGGCCTTGTTTAAGTCTGTCCGTGCTTTCCACAGGTTTTCTGCCCTTTCAAGAATTCTTGTCCTGGCTTTGTCTTCCTGGGTGAAGGTAAGATTTTCTTCGGTTTTTTTGAATCCGTTGAAATGACCTGTTGCGTTCCACCAGTCAGTCATTGGGTTTACCACCAGGTTTTTCATTGCGTTTTCTTGTTCAACGGCTCTTTCAAGTATTGCGGCAATTTGTGTTTCCCTGCGTGAGATTACTTCGTCTCTGATTGTTTTTTCATATCCCTGGTCACTTGGTGTGTAGAAGACTCTTCCGCAAAGATTGTCTGGAAGATACTGCTGTGCAACCCAGTGGTCGCGGTATGCATGAGGATAGAGGTATCCCTTTCCGTGACCGAAGCCTTCTGCGTCGCGGTTATTGTCCCTCAGGTGGTTTGGAACATCTGCATCTTCTTTTTCAACTGCGCTCATTGCATCAAAGAAGGCCATGCTTGAATTTGATTTTGGTGCAGTAGCCAGGTATAAGGCGGCATGAGCAAGAAAATAGTTGCCCTCCGGAAATCCAACTCTGTCAAATGCCTGGGCACAGCTTTCAACTACTGATATTGCGTGGGGGTCGGCAAGTCCTGTATCCTCGCAGGAACTGATAAGCATTCTTCTGAAAATAAAGTGAGGGTCTTCGCCGGCTTTTACCATTCTTGAAAGCCAGTAGCATGCTGCATCGGGGTCTCGTCCCCTGAGACTTTTTATGAATGCTGAAATAATATCATAATGATAGTCCCCATCCCTATCGTAAAGCACTACCTTTTTTTGTATGGATTCTTCGGCTGTTTCCCTGCTGATGTAAATTGTTTCTCCCGGTTCTGGAGGCCAGCTTTCGGGTGTTGTTTCTACGGCAAGTTCCAGGGCGTTCAAAAGGGATCTGCAGTCTCCGTTGGATGTTTCGACCAGGTGTTCAAGAGCACCATCTTCAAATTCGATTTTCCAGTTACCGTAACCTCTTTCCTTGTCTGCAAATGCCTGCATTGCGGCTTTGGTAAGGTCTTCCTTTGTCAGCTGTTTTAACTGGAACACGCGGCTTCTTGAAACGAGGGCCTTGTTGACTTCAAAGAACGGATTTTCAGTTGTTGCACCAATAAGTATTATTGTTCCGTTTTCAACCCACGGAAGAAGGGCATCCTGTTGGCTTTTGTTCCATCTGTGAACTTCATCAACAAAGAGAATTGTTTTTCTGCCGTAAAAATTTTTCTGGTCCTCGGCTTCTTTTATTGCATCCCTTATATTTGCAACTCCAGTCAGGACTGCATTCAATGTAATGAAATTTGAACTTGTGTGGTTTGCTATGACCCTTGCCAGAGTTGTTTTTCCTGTTCCTGGTGGGCCATAGAATATGACTGATGTGAGCTGGTCTGCTTGAATTGCCCTTCTCAACAGGCGTCCCTTCCCAACAATATGATCCTGTCCAATGTATTCGTCCAGGTTTCTTGGTCTCATGCGTGAGGCAAGAGGTTCATGCTGGGTTTTGCTGGTATCAAACAAGTCGGGCATAGGATTTAGTTTCCATCTTTATTCCAGATTAACTTTGCCGGATAGTAAGCGTATAGTCCTGTGTCTTCCCATGAGTCTGAACTTGATCCAATGGATCCGTAGATTGTGGATGCGCAATATTCATCGGTTCCAGATGAAATGTCTCCGCTTTCTTTTTTGTTCGGATTCAAAACGTAAACCATGTATACATATTCAGAAATGATGGAGCCTCCGTTGTTCTGGAATGAAAGTCTGTTTCCATAGGGAAGACCGGATTCAAGCAATGGAACTCGCTTGAGCCCTGATGCTGTGCCCAGAAGAATGAAGTCACTGGTCTTTGCAATACTGAAAATGCTTCCTGCATCTGTTGCAACTGTTGTTACTGTTTTGTCCTTTGCCATGCAGAAAATCTGGGATCCGCCATAAGACTGTTCATTGTAAGTGTATGAATATGTGAAGTAAAGGTATTTATCTCCTGCTGTCAGACCGTAATACTTTGAGAAGAATGTCTCGTCGTTGAAATATATGGCCTTGATTGTTTCGCCTTCTGTTGTTCCTGGAAGAAGGTTTTCACTTGGTGGTTCTATCTTTGTTGGGGCAGAGCTTCCGTTAAGTTCATAAATTCCATACTTTCCTGATGATGGATTGAAAATTGTGGCGTATGCCTTTCTTTTTGACAAATCATGGGTGTATGACTTGTCCGGATTTTCTGTCACATTGTCATACTGGTTGTCATAAAGGGCTTTTATCAGCAGATAGTCGTATTGCGAATTTGTGATTGCTGTTGTGTCAACAATGGTCCATTTGATGGTGTTCTGTTGTTTTTCGCCTGAAAAAAGAATGGCAGAGGTTGGAGCATTGTCTCCGTCGTCATTTTCATCCCAGGTATAAGTCAATGCATATAGGTAGTTTTCATCAGATGCAATAAGATATGTTGTTGGGCTTTGATTCCCCTTTATGGCAGCTTCAGGAGTTCCAATATTTACCCACTGATGATTGTATAGGTTTGTGTAGGTTGAAGGCTGATTTGTTTTGGCGTAGATGCTTCCGTTTGCTGTCAAAATCCATTCTTTGTAGATAACCATGTTCATGATGTCTCCCTGAAGAATTGACTTGTCCAGGGCAACTTCTTTTTCAATCATTCCAAACAAGTCATCATGGCATGATGTGAATGCAATTGAAAGTGCTGCAAGAAAAATGGCTGATATTTTTGCTATTGTTTTTTTCATGTTGGTCTCCCATAAAAAGTCAAGAAGTTTGTTTCAACAATCGATTTTTTTTTTACGCTGTTCCGTAATGTAATGAACTCGCAGCGCAAGCTTCCAGCGGGAACAGCAGTTCAATAATAAGTTTGCAACGCAAACTTCAGGTAAGATGAATCCGCTCTATTTTAGCGGTTTTATCTTACACTCCTGTCCTTAGAATGCATATTTGGCTGTAAGACCAATTCCCAAGAAGTTTCCGAAATGATTGCTTGCATCGTCATTATACCATGAGGAGAACTGTGGCATGAGCATGTAGAAAACTTCACCACCCAGTGACCAGGATTCAGACATTCTGTAATAGGCACCGGCTTCTGGTTTTATGATAAGTCCCGGGAAATAGTGGTTGTTGTTGTATGATTCCCAGGCAAATCCAAGCCCAATAGTACATGGGAACTGCCATTTTTTATACGAGAACATATAGGTTCCGTTGAAAATGAAAGGGACATAATTGAATATGTGTCCGCCAATTGAAACATTGAAACCGAAACCAATGTCAAATCCGATTGCAATTTCTTTTGTCATGAAGTAGTGGTATCCGATGTTTGCAGTTCCGCCAATTGACAGCTGATGTTCATCTTCCTTAAAAAGACTAGGAACGTCAGGAAAGTTAAGGGGAAAAACTCCATCAAGTGAAAGCTTTAGAAACTGGTCCCCGGCCAGAATCTCATCTCTTTCCTCGTAGTTGCCGCCTTCTTCATATTCATCGTCATCATCGTCTGTTGATTCGGCCTGCTGCTTGATGTCATTGAAATTGGTTTTTGGCGAGAATGTTTGTGCATAAGTTGAAAATGTCCATGCTGACAGAATCAATGCCAGAAAAATAATACGTTTCATAAATTAAAATCCTTTTATGATATGTTATATATAGATAAAACTTTCATTTTTTTGTATAGTCTTTTTCGAAACCATTCTAAAGTTTTTTTATTGGTTGTTCAACAGATTGCCATTTTTTGGTGGCTTTTCCTAATAAAAAAAATTATTTTTCAAGAGGTTACACATGAGCGCAGTTATTATTGATGGAAAGCAGATTGCAGCTGAAGTAAAGGCTGATGTTGCAAAAAAAGTTGCAGGATTGAAGGAAAAGGGAATTGTTCCTTGTCTTGCTGTTGTTCTTGTTGGTGATAATCCTGCAAGTGTCAGCTATGTAACGGGAAAGAGAAAGGCTCTTGAAGAAGCTGGAATGGCAGACAGAAGTGTACTGCTTCCTGCAGAGACTTCAGAAGAAGAAGTCTTGAAGCTTATTGATGAACTTAATAAAGATGATTCTGTTCATGGAATCCTTGTTCAGTTGCCGTTGCCAAAGCATATTGATGAAAAGAAAGTTACAAATGCAATTGTCCCTGAAAAAGATGTAGACGGTTTCCACCCTGTGAATGTGGGAAAACTTGTTACAGGTGAAAAAGGATTCTTGCCATGTACTCCAAATGGAATCACAGTTTTATTGAAGAAAATGGGAGTTGAAACAAGCGGAAAAAATGTTGTTGTTGTTGGCCGCTCAAACATTGTTGGAAAGCCAATGGCACTTCTCATGATCCGCAAGGAATTCAATTCAACGGTTACAATCTGCCATACAGGAACAAAGAATCTTGCTGAATACACAAAGAAAGCAGACATCCTCATTGTTGCATCTGGTCATCCTGCAACAGTTACAGGCGACATGATTAAGGAAGGTGCATGCGTCATTGATGTTGGCGTAAACAGAATTCCTGACAGCACAAAGAAGAGCGGTTTCCGTCTTGTGGGCGATGTTGATTTTGAAGGAGCAAAGGAAAAAGCCAGTTTCATCACTCCGGTTCCAGGTGGAGTAGGACCTATGACAATTGCAATGTTGATCTACAATACACTCGAATCAGCAGAAAACAGAATAATTAAGAATTAAGAATTATGAATTATGAATTAAGAATTAAGAATTATGAATTATGAATTATGAATTGTGAATTAAGAATTATGAAATATGAATTATGAATTAAGAATTATGAATTATGAATTATGAATTATGAATTATAAATTGTGAATTATGAATTATACTATGATTGATATTCAGAATACTGAAGACAAGCGCGAGATTCCTCTTAAAAAAGTTGGTGTTCGTAATGTTGAATACCCGGTTTGCGTCCTGGACAAAAAGCATAAAATCCAGAATACCACGGCCAGAGTTGATCTTTTTGTGAACCTTCCACATCATTTCAAGGGAACACACATGAGCAGATTTATTGAAGTGTTCCATAAATATAAGGATGATATTTCAATAAACCACTTTATGGAGATGCTTGAGGAAATCCGCACAAAACTTGAGGCTGAAAAATCTTTCGGTAAAATTTCTTTTCCATATTTTATAGAAAAAGAAGCACCGGTGACAAAATCAAAAGGTTTCATGAAATATGTGTGTACTTACGAGGCTGAGGTTTCAGAAAAAGAAAATAAATTCTATCTTGAAGTTAAAGTGCCTGTGACCACTCTTTGTCCGTGCTCAAAAGCCATAAGCGAATACGGAGCCCACAATCAGCGTGGGACTGTCACCGTAAAAATTCTCTACAGGGATTTTTTCTGGCTTGAAGATTTGATCGAGGCTGTTGAAAAATCTGCATCGGCTCCTTTGTACTCGGTTTTAAAAAGGCAGGATGAAAAATTTGTGACGGAGCATGCTTACGACAATCCGCGTTTTGTTGAAGATGTTGTCCGCGAAGTTTACATTGCATTGAAAGATTTTGAAGGCGGCGGAAAATTCACCTGGTTCAGTGTGGAAGCAGAAAACGAAGAAAGCATCCATGCACACAACGCATACGCGTATACGGAGTACAACTCATGACATACTTTATAGAAAATTACGGTTGCGAAATGAATATTGCGGAGTCGGCTTCTGTTGAGCAGATTCTCATTAAGCGCGGATGGACAAAAGCGGAAGATGTTCAGCTTGCGGATTTTGTCGTAATCAATACCTGTTCAGTTCGCGGAAGTGCGGAAGAAAGAATCTTTGGACGCCTTGGATTTTTTACAGGGCTTAAGAAAGTTCGTGTCCTTGCAAAGGATGCAAAGAGACGCAATATGGAAATTGCCGCCGATTATGTTGCAAAGAATGGACCAAAACCTTTGACTGTTGTTGTCATGGGGTGCATGGCAGAACGCCTTTTGCATGACCTTAAAAAGCAGTGGCCGGTTGTTGATTATGTTGTGGGTACTTTTGGAAAGGAAAAATTCCATGAGATTATTCCTGCCGTTGAAAAAAACATGAAATATGAAATGGGCCATGTGGAACCTGTCTATAAATTTGCGGAAAGCTATTACGAAGAAAATGCCTTCAGCACATTTGTACCCATCATGCACGGTTGCAACAATTTCTGTACATACTGCATTGTTCCTTATCTTAGGGGAAGAGAAATCAGCAGAAGCGTTGAAGATATTCTTCATGAACTTGACATTCTTTCAGAAAGAAAGGTTCGCGAAATCTGTCTTTTGGGGCAGAACGTAAACAGCTACAACGACAAGGGTGTGAAATTCCCGGAGCTTCTTAAAATCATCAGTTCTCATCTTGACGAGACAAATTCTTCTATTGAGTGGATTCGTTTTGAATCAAGCCATCCAAAGGATTTTAGCGATGAACTCATTGAAGTGATCAGGACAGAGCGAAAAATCTGCCGCGGAATTCATCTTGCGGTTCAGCACGGATCAAGTGAAGTCCTCCGCCGTATGAACAGAAAATATACCCGTGAAGATTACCTCGACCTCATTGCAAAATTAAGGAAAGATGTTCCAGATGTGGAGCTTACAACAGACATCATGCTCGGGTTCCCTGGTGAGACTGAAGAAGAATTTGAGGAAGCCTATTCTTTAATGAAGGAAGTTGAATACGAAAGCGCCTTCATGTATTTCTTTAATCCACGTGAAGGAACTCCTGCAGAAAAAATGGAAAATCAGATTCCGCTGGAAATAAAAAAAGAACGTCTCCAGAAAATAATAAATCTTCAGCTTGAAATGACCCAGAAAGTAATGAAGCGTCGTGTAGGAAAAACTATAAAAGTCCTTGCGGACATTGTTTCCAAGGACGACCAGAACGAGCTTTTGGGAAAGACTGAACAGAACGAACGGGTAGCCTTCCGTGCAGATCCAAAAATCATCGGTTCTTTTGTGAATGTTCGTTTGGACAGTTTGAATGGAAACACATTTAAAGGAACATTGGTTTAGCGAGTTTCGATGGTTTTTTCGAAGTAAAAACTTCGTGGACTGCAGCGAATGGAAACTTTTGGTTTTGAAAATTCAATGGATTTTCAAATACAATACAAGAATTAAGTTTTTATGATAGTATAAAAGTTGAAACTTAAAATAAATTACTGGAGTTTTTTATGGCACATGTTTATCCTGAAGGATGTGTTTTTAATTCATTGGATGATATAGCTGGAAAAAAAGTCACTGTTATGGGACTTGGCCTTAATGGGGGTGGTGAGGCCTGTGTAAGATTTTTCCTGCTTCATGGGGCTTTTGTTACCGTAACAGACATGAAGACTAGAGAACAGCTTTTGCCGACAATCAATTCCATTGAAAATGACAGAATGCTTGATAAGTCAAGATTGCGCTATGTTTTGGGTGAGCATCGCATGGAAGATTTTTCGGATGCATTTTGTGTCATAAAAAATCCTGGCGTAAAAATCGAGGGCAACAAGTATCTTCAGTCAGCCAGGGCTATTGAAACGGATCTCAGCATATTCCTTAAGTTTACCAAGGCTCCTATTATTGCAGTTACAGGCAGCAAGGGAAAGTCCAGTACGGTAAGTGCAATTGAATATGGGTTGAAGTCTGCGGGATTCAAGGTCTTTCTTGGTGGAAACATTACTGTAAGCCCTTTGACATTTCTTCATAAGACAGATGGAACTACTCCTGTTGTTCTTGAACTGTCAAGCTGGCAGCTGGCTGATCTGAGGGGAAGAAAACTCCTTAAACCAAAAATTTCCATAATCACGAAAATAGTTCCGGATCATCAGAATTGGTATGGTGCAATGGATCCTTATGTTGATGATAAGAAATTGATTTATGCAGATCAGACTGAAAAGGATTTTACAATTCTTGATTTTGATGAGGATGATTATCTTACTGAAACAGCAAATCCAAAAGAAGGATGCAAGTGCTGGGGTGATGTTTTTGCCTCTGAAACAAAAGCTACAGTTTTGCGCTACAGCAAAAAAATTCTTCCTGACGGAGTATGGGGTGCCTATCAGGTAAAGACTAGATGTGAGGGAATTAAGGGGTATATCAGGATTCCATTATCACTCACAAATCCAAAGGCCGACAGCCAGACTATTGTTGAAGAAAACGTAATGGGTGAACTTCTTGTTCCTGGCCAGCACATGAAAATCAATGTGCTTAATGCTGCTCTTGTAATGCATATTATGGGAATTGTGCCTCAGCTAACTCTTTCAATCCTTGGTCAGTGGAAAGGTATTCAGCACAGACTGGAAAGATGCCATGATTGGGTTTGTGAGACAACAAAGCGAAAATTTGCTTTCTATAACGATACATGTGCAACTGTTCCTGAAGCTACTGCAGCTGCAACTCAGGCTTTTGATCAGAGTGTGGTTCTTGTTGCCGGTGGCACGGATAAAGGCCTGGATTTTGATTTTCTTGCACAGTCACTTGCAAAAAAAGAACTGCATCATTACAGGCCTTATGAAATCTACCTTCTTTCTGGTACAGGAACAGATAAGCTGACTGCACTTTTGGATCAGCTTTCCGTAAAGTATGTGGGTCCCTTTGATTCTCTTCAGATGCTCCTTGGCATAATGAAGACAAATATGATGGAGCCTAATCATGATAAGGTTTATGGTCCATTCTTTGAAAAAAATTACATCCCGGTTGTGTTTTCTCCTGGTGCAACTTCATTCGGCATGTTTACAAATGAGTTTGACCGTGGAAATAAATTCAAGGATTTGGTAAGAAGTATTTTCTGATTGTAACATTTGATGTTTTTATATATATTATGAATCTGGAAACGCAGGGGTTTGTTCAGAGTCTGAATGAATTCTGTTTTTTTCAGGATATGAATTATTTATCACGTGGAGTGAATCATGGCAGAAAAATTTGACTACAAGAAAGCAGGTGTTGATGTAAACGAAGGTTACAAGGCAGTAGACAAGTACAAGGTGCAGTCAGAACGCGCAAGAATTCCGGGACAGCTCACAGAACTTGGTGCATTCAACGGAATGTTTGCAGTTCCAAAGGGAATGAAGAATCCTGTAATGGTTTCTGGTACAGACGGCGTTGGTACAAAACTTGACATTGCTTTCCAGATGAAAAAATATGACACTGTAGGAATTGACTGTGTTGCCATGAGCGTAAACGATATTCTTTGTTCTGGTGTTCAGACATCATTCTTCCTTGATTACATTGCCTGTGGAAAGCTTGACTCTAAGGTTGCCGGTGAATTGGTTAAGGGAGTTACAGACGGTTGTGTTGAAACAGGATGTGCTCTTCTTGGTGGGGAAACTGCAGAAATGCCAGGTTTCTATGATGAAGGAAAGTATGATCTTGCCGGATTTGGTGTTGGTGTAGTTGATAAGGCTGATGTTATTGATGGAATGAAGATGAAGGAAGGAGATGTTCTCATTGGACTTTCATCAACAGGTCCACACTCAAATGGTTATTCACTTATCAGAAAGCTCGTAAAGAATTTTGATGAAAAGGTTAAGGTTGATGGTAAGGAAAAGAAGATTGGTGAAGTTCTTCTTACTCCAACACGTATTTATGTTAAGCCTGTAATGGAAGTTCTCAAGAAATTCCGTTCATCTGTTCATGGCATGGTTCATGTTACAGGAGGCGGATTCTATGAAAATCTTCCTCGTATGTATCCTCAGGCAAAGGAAGGAAAAAAGCAGCTTTGTTCCATCATTAAGAAGGGAAGCTGGGATGTTCCTGAGATTTTTGACATTCTTGTCAAGAAGGGTGCTGATGCCGCCAATATGTTCAACACATTCAACATGGGAATTGGACTTGTTCTTGCTGTAAAAAAAGAAGATGCAAAGAAGATTCTTGATATGTTCAACAAGAATGCAAAGAAGTACCACAAGAATGGTATCAAGGATATGGTTGCCTATGAAATCGGTTATGTTGGTCACACAGACAAAGTAATTAAGGGTGATTTCAAGGGATCAAAGGAAATGACTAAATTTGTTGACTAGTCATTAACATAAACCAAAGGGGGCTGAAAAGTTCAGGTTGCGGTGGTTGATTCAATCGAATTCACCGGCAGTTTGTTTGATTTTACGGCACCCCTTTTTTTATTATTTTCCGTTGTCAATAACCGGGACAAACATAATGTCTCTGTCTACAATGGTGCTGATTCCATTAACTTTACCATAAGCCGTGTATTGCCAGAACACAAAGTCATAGGGAGTTTGTGGTATTTCCTTATAATCAGCAAACCAGAACTGATAGTCCTTGAGCTTACCCATGTCAAAGAAAACATTCTGCCAGGTCATGTTTGCATAAATCATTGGGGTGAATCCAGCTTCCTTTATTTTTTCACAGAATACAATTGCGTTTTTTGTGAACTGTTCTCCTGACACAGGATCGCTTCTTGCTTCATCATCGCGGATGCTTTCTGGATCAAAGAATACCGGCAGCTCTAGTTCTTCCGGCTTAATGTTGTCAATTATGATCTGGGCTTCTTCTTTTGCTTCCTTTTCATTTATGGCCTGTGAAAAAACATATACGCCTACAGGAAGCTTGTGTTCCCTGGCATTTTTTAGATTTATTCTGAAATTTTCATCCAGTACAAGATCTCCTTTTTTCCCATATCTTCTATATGCCATTCTGATTACAACAAATTCAATTCCGTCTTCACAAACTTTGTCCCAGTCAATTTCTTTTTCGTGTCGGGAAATGTCTATTCCATGGAGTATTTTGTAATTCTTGTCTTTGTATGTGAATCGCTGAGTTTCCTCATCGTACTTAAGTTTCTTGAAATCATAGTTGTGGCGGGGGAACTGAGGGTCTACGATCATTCTTTCCTTAATGCCCCAGGCTGTCTCATAATCCCACAGTTCAATTGAGGGCTTTTTTTCAATGTTTTTGTTTGAGCTTTTGCATGAAAAAAATGCAGGTGCAAGAAGAATTAAAAGTATTATAGCTTTTGTTTTCATAAGTCAAAGGATTATATCCTGAATCAATTGAAAATTGCAATTTTAAAATCTTTCAATTATAATCATCTTGTATGACGAATAAGAAAAAAATTGCCGTTCTTGTTTCTGGCGGTGGAACAAATTTTCAGGCGTTGATTGATTATGCAAATAGTCATGATGATTGTCCTTATGCAATTGATGTTGTAATTTCGAGTACTAAAAATGCTTTTGCCCTGGAACGTGGAAAAAAAGCTGGCATTGATCAGGTTATAAAGAGCCCGTTTAGTGTGATGGGAAAAGAAAATGCCCAGAACGCAACTCGTGAAGAAAAAAATCAGGCTGTTTCCAATTCAATTCTTGAAGAATGCAAATCTCGTCAGATTGATATAATTGTTCTTGCCGGATATTTGAGTGTCCTTCAGGGAAAAATAATTCAGGAGTATTCCGGAAGAATCATTAATCTCCATCCTGCTCTTCTGCCAAAGTTTGGTGGGGTAGGCATGTGGGGACATAATGTTCATGAAGCAGTTCTGGCTGCTGGTGAAACTGAAAGTGGCTGTACTGTTCATCTTGTTGATGGTGGATGTGATACTGGAAAAATTCTTGTTCAGAAAAGGGTTCCTGTTCTTCTCGGAGATGATGTGGATTCCCTGTATGGACGCATAGCACCTAAAGAACATGAGGCAATCGTTGAGGGGTTGCTGATGCTCTGCAAGTGAGATTAGTGAAAATCGCTTTCATTTACAATTGAAAATTTTTGGGGTAGAATAAATTCTATGGGTGGAAAAATAGAAAAGAAATCGGCTGCTGCAAAGACTGCGGTGGCTAAAAAAACTGCGCCTGCAACAAAATTGGTTGCATCAAAAAAGACTTCTCCTGCTAAAAAGGAGTCTGCATCGAAAACTGCAGCAAAAACAACAAAGGCTGCTGCAAAAACAACAGTTGCTAAAAAATCAGCTCCAGCAAAAACTCAGGTCAAGGCGGCTCCTGCAAAAAAGGAAGAACCTGAAAAATTCAGCGCCTGGTCAAACGCAAAGACCGTAAAGAAAACAAAGAAGGAAGTGGAAGCTGAAAAAAAGACGGCTGCAAGAATGGCAAAAAGTGCCGAAGAATCTGAAAAAAAACTGGCTGCCGCAAAACAGATAGATCCTGCATCTCAGCGTGAAAAAAAAGAAGTTCAGGATTACGGCGACGACAAGATCAAGCACCTTGATGCCCTTGAGCACATCCGTCTTCGTTCCGGAATGTACATCGGTCGTCTTGGAAACGGATCCAACGAAAATGACGGTATCTATGTTCTGATGAAGGAAGTAATCGACAACTCAATCGACGAATTTATAGTAGGCTTTGGTAAACAGATTGATGTTTCTGTTGCGGATGGGCGTGTAAAGGTTCGTGACTATGGACGCGGTATTCCTCTTGGAAAAGTTGTTGAATGTGTAAGCCAGATCAATACCGGTGCAAAATACAACGATGATGTTTTCCAGTTTTCAGTAGGTATGAACGGTGTCGGTACAAAGGCCGTGAATGCACTTTCTTCATACTTCCGCGTTGTTTCAGTCCGTGACGGAAAATGCACCGATGCAGTTTTTGAAAAAGGAAAGCTTATAAGCCAGCGTACTGGTGCCCTTAAGAATCCTCAGAAGAACGGAACTTATTTTGAATTTGTTCCTGATGAAGAAATCTTCGGCAAGTACAGTTTCAACATGGAATTTGTTGAATCAAGAATGTGGAACTACGCCTTCCTTAACCCTGGACTTACAATCAGACTTAACGGGCAGGAATATAAATCCGACAACGGACTTCTTGATCTTCTTGGAAAGGAACTTGGTTCATCAAAGGACAAGGAAAACCTTGAGCCTCCGCTTTATGACATAGGCTCATATTCCGGTGAACATCTTAAATTTGCATTCAGCCATGTTTCTGGTGTGAATGAACTTTATTTTTCTTTTGTAAACGGACAGTACACTTCTGACGGCGGTACCCACCTTAACGCTTTCAAAGAAGGTTTCATAAAAGGCATTCGTGAATTCTACGGGGAAAATTTTGACATTGACGATATCCGCTTTGGACTCCGTGCTGCAGTTCTTGTTAAGATCAAGGATCCGATTTTTGAAAGTCAGACAAAGAACAAGCTTGGAAACACAGACATCAAGCAGTGGATTGTTGCAGAAACCCAGTCCGGACTTGACGCCTGGCTCCACAAGAATCCTAAGGCTGCAGAAAAAATCAAGGACAAAATCAAGGCAAACGAAAAATACCGCACAGACCTTAGCAAGGTTAAAAAGGAAGCAAAGGAACTTGACCGCAAGACAAGCGTGCGCATCGAAAAGCTCAAGGACTGCCACTATCATCTTCAGGATGGGGAAAAGGGTGAAAACTCAATGATCTTCATTACGGAAGGTCAGTCTGCATCGGGTACAATGACACACAGCCGCAATGCAGACTACCAGGCAATCTTCAGCCTCCGCGGTAAACCGGAAAACATGTACGGCAAAAGACAGAGCGAAATCTACAAGAATGCCGAACTCTACATGCTCATGAAGGCTCTTGGAATCGAACAGAATGTGGAAGACCTGCGCTATTCAAAAATCGTAATCGCAACTGATGCCGATAACGACGGTTTCCATATCCGCAATCTTCTTTTGACATTCTTCCTTGGATACTTTGAAGAACTTGTATTGCAGCATCATGTGTACATTCTTGAAACTCCGCTTTTCCGCTGCCGAAACAAGAAAGAAAAAATATACTGCTACAGTGAAGAAGAACGCGACGCTGCCCAGAAAAAACTTGGTGTCGGTTGTGAGACAACTCGATTCAAAGGTCTTGGAGAAATTTCCGGAGCAGAGTTCAAGGACTTCATTCAGCCTGAGACAATCCGACTTACTCCTGTAGAAATCAGTCAGTTAAAGATTATTCCAAAGCTTCTTGAATTCTATATGGGAAAGAACACCCCGGAACGCAGAACTTTCATAGAAAAGAATCTTCTGACCAACGACCAGATTGATGCGTAGTTCAATGCATGATTGATAATGCTTAATTCATAATTGTTAAGGAGAAAATTCATTTTTTGCAGTGTTCATTGATTATACATTGTAAATTGTGAATTATGAATTGATTTATGGCTTTTGTAAAAAATATTTTTGATAAAAATTTCATTGAGTTTGCAAGTTATGTTATCCGTTCCCGTGCAATTCCGGATTTGGAAGACGGACTCAAGCCGGTACAAAGACGCATCATGCATACTCTATTCCAGATTGATGACGGACGAATGCACAAGGTTGCTTCTGTTGTGGGTGATTGTATGAAGTTCCATCCACATGGAGATGCTTCAATTGGCGGTGCTCTTGTTGTTCTTGCAAACAAGGGAATCTTCATTCAGCGTCAGGGGAACTTCGGTAACCTTTATACTGGAGACGAAGCTTCTGCAACCCGTTACATCGAATGCAGCGTTCATCCTTTTGCAAAGGATTTTCTCTACAATCCGCACATCACTGAATATGTTCCAAGCTATGACGGCCGCGGAAAAGAACCTATAACTTTCCGTGCAAAACTTCCTGTTGTTCTTCTTGGTGGTGCTGAAGGTATCGCTGTAGGTATGAGCACAAAGATTCTTCCCTATAACATTCGCGAAGTAATTGATGCGGAAATCAAGTGCATCAAGGGTGAAAAATTCCAGATCTATCCGGACAGCTTTACAGGCGGTCTCATTGATGTTTCAAACTACAACGACGGAAACGGAAAGATTGTCACACGAGCAAAGTTTGACCTTAGCGATGAAAAGAAAATCGTCATCACTGAACTTCCATTCGACACAACTTCAAAGGAACTTCTTGATTCCATTGATGCCGCATACAAGGCTGGCAAGATCAAGATCAATTCTGTTGAAGACTATACAACCGACCACTGCAACATTGAAATCAGGCTTCCTCGCGGCGTCTATTCAAAGGATGTGGAAAAAGCCCTTTACGCATACACTGCATGTGAAAAATCAATTTCCTGTTCAATGCTTGTAATCAAGGATAATGTTCCTGTTGTAATGACAGCCACAGAAATCATAAAGTTCTATGCACAGCGTCTTACTTCAATCATCAAGGATGAACTTGAATATGAGCGCGGTTCCCTCATGGAAGATCTTCATGCACGAACTCTCGAACGTATCTTCATTGAAGAACGCATCTATAAGAAGATTGAGCAGATGACTACTGCAGAAGATGTGGACAAGGCAGTAAAAAAAGGATTTGTTCCATTCAAGGATGAACTTATACGCGATGTCAATGATGAAGATGTTGAACGGCTTTTGAAAATTCCAATCCGACGCATTTCTCTTTTTGACATAAACAAGAACCGCGATCAGGTTACTGCAATCAATGCCCGTCTCAAGGAAATTGCAAAGAGACTCAAGAACCTTAAGGTCTGTGCAATTGAGTATCTTAACGGAATGGTTGAGCAGCTTGAAAAATTCTCACAGCTGGATGAAAAAAACGACACAAGATATATTGACCCAAAACTTCTGACACGTCAGACAGAAGTTACAGCATTCAGTGCCGTTGATATTAAGACTGTTGTAAAGCGCGACATTCCTCTTCGTTATGACGACAAGGGATATCTTGGAACCAAGGTTTCAGGTGGACGCGAAATCATCAAGGTTACTCCCTATGACAGAATTTTCATTGTTCGCAAGACAGGAATCTGGGGAGTTCAGGATGTAGCAGAAAAAACTTTCGTTGACCAGGGAATGTTCTACTGTAACTATGCGGAAAAGGAAATCATCAACAATGTATTGTTTACTGTAATTTACCGCGATCCAAAAACCATGCAGTGCTACATCAAGCGTTGCCGTGTTGCAGGATGGATCATGAACCGCGACTACAGTTTTGTTCCGGACGGCATGGAAGTTCTTCATGTTGATACAAGAGAAAAATTCAAGTTTGAGCTCAAGTACATCAAGAAGCCAAGGCTCAAGGCGGAAGGTGCATCTTACAAAGCCCAGGATTATGAGGAAAAGGGTCTTAAGGCTGGTGGCGTAAGAATTGACACTCACGAAGTTGAAAGTATTGTTGTTGAGTTGCCTGATGATCAGAAGCAGCTTTTTACAGAGTAGGGAAATTAGAATGACTAGACCTGACTATAACAGAATGTATGAAGTGATGAAAAGAACCCTTGCACCATTTTTGGGTACATTGACTTTTTCTGTCATGATTTCGGAAATAATTCCATTTGTGTTTGCCTCGGTTTTTTCTGCTGTAAGCATTGGTGTTACAAATTATGCTGCAAGCTATGTCCTGCTTTGTGTCTCAATTGTTCTGATAATGTTTGTTTCCGTTTCTCTTGTAGTGTGCACAATAAATCAGGCTTCAAAAATTACACTTGGAAAAGGCAGCAAAATTTCATCTTTCTTTGAGCCTTTTTTCATAAAAAGAAAGAACCTGTTTTCTGCATCTGCAATTCTGACTTTGGTGCAGGTAGTTTCCTTTTTTATCGTTTTTTTTATTATCATGTTCAACAGGGATTTTTTTGCTCCAGCACTGAAAATTTTTGAAAAGGAAATTGTTTCCGTAGAAGCCCTTCAAAATGATCTTGCCACAATAATGCCATATTATTTTTTTGCAATTGCATTGTTTTCTGTAATTGGATGTGCTCTTTCAATCCCATTTCTTTTTGTCTGGAATGTGATGGAAACTGAAAAAAATATTTCTTTCTCTGGTGCTCTAAAAAAATCAGCTTCAATTTTGGTTTTAAACTATTTCCATTATGTTGGCTTCAATTTCTACGTTGTCATAAAAAATCTCATGGTAATTGCCGTTCTTGCTGGAATCAATTTATTTGTTTCAAGAGTTTCATTTCTTGCGTTTTTTTCACTTGTTACCGGCTTTCTGATTTTGCTTCAGCAGTATACAGTTATTTCTAAAATCATTGATTGCGTTCCTGTTTATTATTATTCATATATGAGTGTGAATGGACTTTTGAATTCTTCTGAAAAGGTCTGATGAAAGTGAAAGTACTTCTCAATAATCCTTCCAATGAAATTATCATAAAGGGCTCAAGATTTATTTCTGAGGTTTTTTCAGTCTCCAGTCAGCAGGAAGCAAGAGATAGACTTCATGAGCAAAAGCTCAGATATTCAGATGCAACCCATGTCTGTCATTGCTTTATTGCAGGGTTAAAGGCTGAGACCTGTGGAATGAGTGATGACGGAGAACCCTCAGGAACTGCCGGTCGACCGATGCTTGACATCTTGAAGGGTAGCGGTATAACAAACATACTTGTAACAGTTACTCGTTATTTCGGAGGAACCCTTCTGGGAACCGGGGGGCTTGTTAAGGCCTATGGTGACAGTGTGAAGGAAGTTCTTGCTTTATGCCAGACAGAAGAATATATTGAACGTTCCTGTTTTACTTTTGTTTGCGACTGGGCATTGTATGAAAATATCAAGCGAAAGATTACAGATGCGTTCCATATTACTGATTTGAATGAAGAATTTGGTGATGGAGTGAATCTTTCCGGAAAAATATATTCTGATGAAAAAGATGCCCTTTGCGATATGGTGACTAATCTGAGTAAGGGAAAGATTTTTGTTCACTTTGTCTGATTACTGTTGATGGGATCCGTAATTGAGTTTATTTCCTTTCAAAAATGATAAATTAATTTCCTGTTATTCTTGAATAAAAACACTTAAAAACATATTATACAGTATGAAATTATTGGAAGAAAAAATCAGAAAGGAAGGCCAGATTCTTAGTGGCAATATCCTTAAGGTTTCAAGTTTTTTAAATCATCAGATTGATGTTCTGTTTCTCGACAAGCTTGCACAGGAATTTGTCCGCCGTTTTGAAGGTGAAAAAATAACTAAGGTTTTGACAATTGAAGCTTCTGGAATCGGAATCGGAAGTTGTGTTGCCCGTGCCTTTAAGTGTCCTTTGGTTTTTGCCAAGAAAAACTCTTCAAAGAATGTTAACGAAGACTGCTACAGAAGTTCTGTTTATTCATATACCCATTCCAAGACATATAATATCATTGTTGTAAAGAATTATATTTCTTCTGATGATAATGTGCTTATCATTGATGACTTTCTGGCAAACGGAAGTGCACTTAACGGCCTTATTGAACTGGTATCTCAGGCTGGTGCAAAACTTGCCGGATGCGGAATTGTCATTGAAAAGGGATTCCAGGAAGGTGGAGCTTTGCTCAGACAAAAAGGATATAAAATAGAATCTCTTGCTATTGTTGATTCAATGTCTGTTGAAAGCGGTGTGGAATTCAGAAAGGATAACTGAACATTTTAATCCATAGGAATTATTCTTATGGATTATTTTTTATAGTGCATAATTACCTTGCTTAGGCAGGTGGTTATATAGGAGTTATTTATGAAAAAGGTTTGCATGGCTATTCTTGCATTGTGTGCAGCATTTGTACTTGCTGGATGCAGCAAAAAGGAAGCCGGAAACAAGGTTTTGACAAAGGAAAACCTTAAGGTTGGTTTCGTTTACATTGGTTCAATCAATGACGAAGGTTACACTCAGGCTCACGACAAGGGACGTCTTGCTGTGGAAGCAATGGGTATTTCAACTGCATACGTTGAGAATGTTGCTGAAAACTCTGACTGTGAAAAGGCAATCCGCGATCTTATTGACCAGGGATGCAACATGATTTTCACAACAAGCTTCGGTTTCATGGACTGGACTTTGAAGGTTGCTGAAGAATTCCCAGATGTTCATTTTGCTCACTGTTCTGGTTACAAGCAGGCTGTAAACATGTGTTCTTATTTTGGAAAGGTTTATCAGGCTCGCTATCTTGCTGGTATTGTTGCTGGCATGAATTCAAAGTCTGGAAAAATCGGTTATGTTGCAGCATTCCCAATTCCAGAATGTATTCGCGGTATCAACGCATTTACTCTTGGTGTTCAGTCAGTAAATCCAAATGCAACAGTTGAAGTTGTATGGACAAGAACATGGTTTGATCCAGCTGTTGAAAAGCAGGCTGCTCTAGAGCTTTTGAACAGAGGATGTGATCTTCTCGAACAGCATCAGGATACAACGGCTCCTCAGATTGCGGCTCAGGAAAAGGGTGCACTTGCTATCGGATACAATGTTCCAACTCCTAATGCAGCTCCAAAGGCATATCTTACAGCACCATTGTTCAACTGGCCTGTATTCTACACAGCAAATGTTCAGGCTCTTCTTGACGGAAAGTGGGAAGGAAAGGCTTACTGGGAAGGAATTGACCAGGGTTGGGTTGGACTTGATGCACTTTCAGCACTTTGTGTTCCAGGAACTCAGGAAGCAGTTGATGTTGCAATGGAAGCAATGAAGGCTAAGACATTTGAGCCATTTACAGGTCCTTTGTTTGATCAGGATGGAACTGAAAAGATTCCTTCTGGAGTAATGATGACAGATGATGATATTTGGAATATGTCATGGTTTGTTAAGGGTGTAATCGGTTCAACAAACTAAATTACATTTTGTAAATAAAGATCATTTCCCCATGTTTTCTCGTCGGGGAATATGATCATATCTATGGTTGGTTATGGATTTCATTTGTTTTCATAATCAGCCTTAATGTCACCATGTTCTGGTCAAAAATCAGGGCATGGTGATTTTTAAATTTTGGAAAGACAGGCTATGGAAAATTTTATTGAACTGGAACATGTTTACAAGTCATTCGGAAAGGTTCATGCCAACAAGGATATTTGCCTTCAGGTTAGGAAGGGAGAGATTTTGGCATTGCTGGGTGAAAACGGATCTGGCAAAAGTACTATGGTCAATATAATGGCTGGAATTTATTCACCGGATTCTGGTGTCATTCGCGTTAAGAATAAGGTGACTGAATTTCATTCTCCTGATGATGCAATAAAAAATGGTATTGGAATGGTTCATCAGCATTTCAAGCTTGTTAATGTATTTTCTGCCATGGAAAATATAATTCTTGGACAGAAGAAAAATTTTTTTATTCATAAAAAAGATGCAAGAAATAAAATATTAGAACTGGAAAATAAATATTCATTTTCAATTGATCCGGATAAAAAAATATATTCAATGTCAGTCAGTGAAA
>SAMEA3663112__coassemble_79_pt1 | contig 29397 bp, 28 predicted proteins | sample SAMEA3663112__metabat2_low_PE_006 | metagenome-assembled genome bin SAMEA3663112 (sample SAMEA3663112) | pig gut metagenome | biome: pig gut; feature: pig-associated habitat; material: faeces | place: Denmark | collected 2012
TAGGGGCTGTATTTTTTGTCAACGATATACCGTTTCAGTTCTCGTGACAGGGCACTGTCAATCATAATTCTCGGTGTGCAGCCACGGTTTGCATTTCGTTCGTCCGCAATATTCTGGGCATATTCGGCATTATATTCATACACCCTGCTAAGATCGCTCCTTGTGTGTTCAACTGTTCCGCGCATTATCTCGTTATAGATAGTCTTTCTTATTGTTTTTTGTGGTTATTAAACTTTAACAAAGTGCAATCTCTTTTTCTATTTCAAACTAGCTCATCCACAACTTTTGAGTATAACGCATTAGAGAGTTTGGAAGTTTTTTACTTGCTTCATATTACACTATAATTTAATTCATAATCTTTATATTCAATTTTCATAAGGCAATCATCCTTTTGATTATAAACTAATAAATCCAATTGTTCTGGAAGATCTGATATATTCTTTTTTATTTTTTCTTCTATTTTTAAGATTTCTTCTTTCTCGTTAAATGCAATGTGTTGATTATAGAGATTACGCAGACGAAGATTATCCTGCAGAATCTGGAGTTTATTATTATATTCTTTAAATAGAATTAAATAATCTGATAAGTTTGCAATTCCAATTGCAAGAATACATGAATCCAGCATATCAGCCCAGATACCAACATAATGCCATTCCCATTCATTTTCACGATGAAATAAAACTGATCTATTCATAATTAAATTATGAATGACTAGACTTGCAAGGAATGAGAGATTAAATTATTTTTGCGTCCAGCGTTATATGAGAGGATAATATATTAAAAATAAAATTGGAGTTAAAGATAATGTCTTATATAATTAATAGAATTGAACCAGTTTCCAGAATTACTGGAACAGGAGACTAAAAAACAGTCTTAGAGTTTGAAGAAGCATTTATATACATTGTAGTAAATACAATTATCTGCGGGACAATTACAAAAATTGTAAAACAGCTTAATGTTGAAATTAAATTGTCAAAATCGAATGTAATATGAAAAATCTTTAGCAAGGAAGAAACGATTATATTTGAGACATAAATTACTGTTTCAAATATCAATATTTTTAAAACGAATTTCGAAGTCCAGTCTAAAGCCGAGTAAAAAGATACATTACGCATTATTTCTTTTTTCAATGATCCGGCCTTTTCTTCTGTAATTTCATATGCTTGTAATTGATTATCAATATCAAAAAAGCGGCTGTTCATTGAATCTAAAGAAAAACGGGCAATTACTTCTGTCATCCGTTGAATACTTTTATGAAATAAAATGAAACTCAAAAAAACAACAATACAAACTGTAAAAATGCCAGCCACAGAGTTTTCATAATGAATTAACGAACTAATTATAATGAAGATTGGAGTGTTTATTACTTCTGAATAATCTAAGTAAATAAATATGGAACCAATTACATTTATCATAATTGAAAAAATCCAATAAATTAAACAATACTTAGGAAGTCTATAATCCGTTTCTTTTCGTGAAAGCAATAAAATCAAAGCACAAGAAGCATACAAAATAACGAACATTGATAACAGAATAAAATTAAGAATCATATTAGTTTTCCCATTTATCTGAAGAAACAAAATAACCATGAGCCTTTGAATGTTCTCTGGGCGTAAGTGGAATTAAATTATCTGGGCGGCAATCATAACCATTGTTATTTATATGATGAATATCTAAATTTTCATTTTTTGATTCAGGATAAAAAGCCCAACCAACGAAGTTATATATACAAGTTGAGTGATTTAATTTACCTTTTACATTTTTATCATTTTCATAACTTATAGCCAAATAACCCTTTTTGAGTTGACCGGTTTTAATATCTTTCATATCTTCTTGAAGAAGAATCTTCCGTTTATTATTTCCTAAATCAATTGCAATACGACCTAAGTTACTTACACAATAAGGAAGTTTTGTGTTAATTTTAACAGGAAGCCAATTTTCTACAAAATTTCCTTCAATTCCATAGACTTCCCTCAATAAATTTGGGGGAACAATATCTTTCAAACAATTATAAATATTTTTATGTTTTTCTTTTGTTATTCCTATATTTGGGTCATCAGCTTTAAATTTTTCCATATTACGAAGTTCTAACAAAGTATAAATTTTACCTTCATAACCACAGTGTAAAGTTTTGTTTTCTAAACCTTCATTCAATAAATTTTCCATATTCGTTAATCCTCTGATTTACAAATTTGCATTTACCATCATACCTTTTACATTCTCTTTCCATTCCTCAACAAGTTTCTTCGGTTCAAGAGGGGTAATCCACTGCCCCTGACTCATTATCCAGTTTAAAACCGGATAGTATTGATTGCTAGAAAAAGTCATAATTACTGTTCCATCTGACTGTGTTTCAAATTTCTGGTCATCTGTCCATTTGTAAGTCTTGATGTAATTTGCAGTAATATCTCTGTTGATTCTGATTTTGAAATTAAAGGTTTCGCTTCCGATATAACGGCCGAAATTACCTTTTGCTTTTTTAAGATACTCGCAATCTTTTGGAGGTTCAAAGCTTTCTTTTCTTATTTCTACATTTCTGATTAAAGGAAGATTAAAGAACTTTGCCTTTTTCTCCTTCAGGTCTTTTCCATACAAAGACCACATCCCCTGATAATACAAAAGTTGCCATGGCGCAATGGTATATTTTTGAGTCTGTTCGTTACCGTCATAAAAACTGTAATCGAAAGTAATATACTGATTTTTTGCAAGAGCGGTTTCAATACTATCCCAGACTTCGTTGGAAATCTGTACAGGTTCCATACCGATAAATGAAATCTTCTTTGAAAGTTCTTTACCAAGAGAGATTTGTGAATCAGGTTAGATATTATCTGAAAAATTAGCAAATACTTCGATGGCCTGATTATATAAAGGTGTGCCGTGAAGAGACTCTATAAGATTCTGCATTAAGCGAGCTGCAATGATTTGTTTACTTGTTGTAAGATGTCCGGGAACCCGGAATGTTGGTCTTGTATAATAATAGCCTTTCTTTGTGCGATCATATTCCAGTAAAAACTCAGCTCCAAATTGCCATCGCAGAGCATCTAAATCTCGATGAACTGTTGCTTCAGAAACTTTGAATTCTCTTCTAAAATCTTGAACATTAGGATAAGTTCCGCTTGCAATCATTTCATCATATCTTACGATACGTTTGAATGTTGCAAAACTCTCATGCTCTTTATTTAAGTTTGATTTTGTTTTAGCCATGAATAACCTCCAGAAGTTAAATATATTATAGTACACTCTCAAATAATGAGAGCCAAATAATTATTTTAAAATAAATCCTCTGGAAAGATTTGAAGAATTATTTGATCCAATAATACAAGTATTCAATTTTTTAAGGTAAACTTCAAAATCATTTATCCTTGTTTTAGAGACATAATCACAGAATGTTAATAAAATTTGTGGAGTGTTCATAAAGCTGAATTGAGATAATAGAGACTCTGCTATAAAGAAATCCATAAAAGCTGGAATTGTTAATATTGGATTGAAATTGAAGTTTACGGAATTGAAAAATTCAAAGATATATTTCTGGTCTTTTAGAGAAGAACCGAAATCTATGAAATAAGTTGTATCTGATTTATAATTTAAATCTGTAAGATTTTCTTTTAATCTAGATTCAAATTGAATGTTTATTATTTCACAAAATTTTTGACAAATAAAATTCTGTCCCATAGTACAGTAATTTGCTGAAATTAATACTAATTTTTGTTCGGGACGATCTTCTTTCAACTTATGATAACATAACTTTAACAAAGAATTTGTTTTTCCACTTCCATGCTGCCCATAAATCATATAAATAGTTGGTTTAAATATTTTCATAAGAATACTTTAATATTACAAACTCTCATGAAATAAGTGAGGTATTTTTTTTCTTAAATTTTTTAACTCTCATTCTATGCAAGCCACAACTATTATTATGAAATAATAATACAAATTTAAGGAGTTGTTATGAAAAAGACACTTTATTTCTTGGCTGCGGTAATTCCGCTTATGTTGTTTAGTTGTGCATCTACAGATGTTGTTCCATCTGACATTCAGTTTACTGAAATTAAGGGGGATGACTATCTTGATACTTATATGAATCAGCTGATTGAAAAATCAAATGCATACAAGATTGTTGATGTATATATCTCTCAGATTGATGATGTAAGCAAAATAGAAACTAATCCCAGAGCGGATTTTTATATGGAAATTGCTGAATCTCCAAATGGATTTAGAGGACGTAGAGTTTTGGCAAATAATTTTGCTAAGAAAATGATTGAAACTGATCCTAGCTGGTTTGAAAGACTTAAAGCTATACATAATAATGAAAGATATAACGGACACTATACTGTTTACCTTTATTTTAAGGATATTGGAAATATAATGTCAGGTTCTAATTTTGTTGGAGTTGTTTATAATATTGAAGGCGTTCCGACTTATGAAAAAATAGAAATGGATATAGCAGCTGAAAAGAAAGCTCGTGCAGATAAAGAAGAAGCTGACGCTAAAGCGAAAGCCGAAGAATATGCTGCAAAAGAGGCTAAGGGTAAAGAAATAGCCAAAGGTTTTATTTATCACGGTATAAATGAAGCCAGTGAGAATTCTATTTTGTTTCAGGGCGGAGCATTAGAAAAAGGACATGCTTATTATATAAAAGGATTTGCACCTGCAAAGTATTCTCCAACAAATGCTGCTGTTATAATGTCTTTATTTAGTGAATCGAATCCTGTACTTGTTTCTTACAAAGACCAGAAAGTAAAAGCAGATGTAATGAAGGCAAGTAGCCTTTGGGGTGAATATTTACCTGTTACTGTTATTGTAATTGCTGACACTGTACTACCTAACAGAGCTGTTGTCATTGGACTTGTAGAATAAATGAAAGTTTTATAAAAAGATAAGCGCCAGACTATAAAGCCTGACGCTTTTTTTTGTTGATTATTTGTGATGGTTGTAAGGAATTGATTTTTAATATGCCATTTTTTTTCGAGGTTGAATAATGTTCTTAAAAAAAAAGACTGTACTTCATGAACTTCTGAAAGTGAGAGAGGAGCAATAAACTGTAAGTCTTCTTTAAGCATATTGGCAGTAGTGTTTGACATATTACGGAATATATGGTCCTGAACTTCCGCTGTCGCTTCATTGCCTTCGACAACGCTGGGGCGCCACTACTATCCCTAGCGCGTCTTCTTGCAATGGGCTTTAATCTTCTTGATTGCCCATTCATAGTGGCTGGAACAGGTACTTACAAAATAGGCACCTAAATCCGTAGTTCCCGTCCAGTTGTAATATTTTTTTGTGAACAGTTCTTCATTGGTAACGCCCGCTGCCATTTCCATCACTTTTCTGTGACTTTCTGCCAGCATTTTCTTTGCAGTTTCCAGGTCTGTTCCCTGATGACGCTTCCACAGCATTACATTCATTGCACCATAAGTTTTCCAGGAATACTCTGGTGGCAAAAAAGCTATCTTGCTTTCTTGTGCCGTATTGTGTTCAACAAACTTAATCAAAAGCTGATGCCACTCATACAGGTGAATCAAAACATCACGAACATTTTTATCCCGTCCCCAGTGGGCTTCCTTTTTGCCTGCATCATCCGAAAAATCAAACTCAGTATACATTTGATTTTCACTCATGGCAGAAATCATATTCAAAAGCTTCGAATAATTCTCTTCTGAAAACTGTAATAAATCTTCTTTGTTTCTTGCTCTTGGCATTTTTGCCTCCCGTAAAAAGTCAATTGTAAATAAAAATTCTGCCCCGACTGCCTGTGATGAAATTTGCTATCATACTTTTTTATTGTAGCACATTATTGGTGTCTGGTGTTTTCAAAAATATTTCATGTTTACTCTATTTATAGATTCATTGTCATTGCAGAAGCATTGCAGCAAAAACCCATTGATTCATACAAAGGCCTTCCTTTTTCAGTTGCATCAAGGCTGATTTCAGTCACTTTCCGAGACTTTGCTTCCTCTATCAGAAGCTCCAGCATTTTTTTTGCAAGCCCTTTGCGGCGGAATTCTTTTTTTACATACACATTCATTAAATGGGCACGCTTTCCTGTTGGATGAGAAAAAGTCGGCATCATGGAAAGATAGCACAGGTTTGCACATGCTACAGGTTCTCCGTTTTCAATACAGAGAATATCGGTTTGACTTTCACCGGTACATTCAAAATTCTTTCTGCAGTTTTCAACAAAAGATTTGTCGAATACATAATCAATGGGAAGAGCATTTACTTCCTTCAGCATTTCCATGCGGATTTTCATCAATGTTTCAATGTCATTCTTAGTTGCCTTAATGATTTCCATTTGTTATCTCCTCTAATGCATCATCCCGCCATCAAGAATCAATGACGCTGTTCTTTGTTCAGTGTTTTATTTCTCGGTTTTCAAAATTTCATTAATCAGAATATCCACTGCATTCGTATTTTATGAAATACAATGATTCATTTTATTCTTTCACGAAATTTGAAATTTCCTCTTCAAGGATTTTGAATACTTTTGCAACAACATAACCGTCTGCCCCGGCATGATTCATTCGCACTGAAACGGGCATCAGTTTCCGGCCGTTTATTTCCCGAAATTTTCCCCAGTTTACAATTGGAGTTAAATAAAGATATCCATCAGGAAGTTCGATATTTAATGAGTCGTAGGAAATCCACGGAATACATGAAGCGTCAAACCAGTTTGGATGATTTATTGCATCAAGACCATATTCACGGGTGGCTTTTGCATTTTCTATATCAGCCATTGCACCTGCATAAAACTGTACATAATTCTCAAAGTATTCAGTATATGCAATTGTAAAGGTCTCGGTGTCGTCATGAAAAACATACTGAGTCGGATTAATTTTGTCATATTCAATTAATTCCTGCGTATCCCATTTCATTGACAGCTTATAGTCCATCCTGCTGTTAAGAGTTTTTGAAAGGAGATACAAAAAATTAATGTAAAACTTAGTCCCCGTTTTTTTTGAATATTCATACAACTGTGTGACATCAATTGAATTTGTAATTGAAAGAGAACACTTGCAGTCTTTGCTGAAATGATCAAAAACTCCCTTACGATAATAATTTTCAAAATCTATGACTTTGTAATTCATTTTATTTTCTCCGATTATTCTTTTATTCCCCAAAGTTCAAAGGGTCTGTTCTTCAGTTCTTCGGCATAAAGGCTAACCACATCAAGAATATCAAAATACATTACATGACAGTTGCCGATGTAGGTTTCCTTTATAAGTCCTTTTTTGTATGCCATGTTCTGTATAGTATACCATGCTTTCAATGGCGGATGTCCGGTTTCAATGAACCATTCTTCAGGCGGATAGATTTTGTTCACTTCATCGCTTGGTGCATACAGCTCATTGATTTCTTTTGGAGTATGAACTTCCATATAGTGCATGGCTGTAAGCTTGTAAATGTCTACTCCAAAAAGAAGTGCCTTTCCCCCATTATGAATTGCATAATCAAGTCCGCCGGTCAAGGCTTCCTTTCCGTGCTTTCCCCATCCGCTGGTGCTGATTACGTCATTGCCGGTATAAGTGTCAGGAAGACTTCTGAAAGTGTCGGCAATAATTCCCATGGCAGTTTTCTTTTCATCGCGGTCAAGAACCTTTATCTTCACCTTGATGCCAAGTTTTTTGTCTTCTTCAGTCAGCTCCATTTCGGGACTTAATCTGAGGGCTGGCATGAAAATACTTCCTTCTTCTGTAACAGTTTCTTTAAGGGCATCTATTACGCTCTGTGCACCTCCAGGAACATTTCCAAAGCTTTTCAATGAACTGTGGACTTCAAGGACCATGCCTTTTTCAACCCCAAGTTTTTCAAGGGCTGATTTAATGTCTTCCTTAGTTACAGTTTTTGGACCTGCAACAATATTTTCCCAGTCTGCACGCTTGATGGAATAGGCATAGGAAACATAGTTTTTTGGGTCAAGATATTCCTTTACTTTCCGCATGCCGTTTGCAATGGCTGTTGAATAAGAACCCACGTTTGTGTACTTCATGTAAGAATATATCTCGTTGTAGTCAGTGTTTGTGAAGACCCAGTCCCGGACAGCACGGGCAGCTTCCTTTGCAAACCCACGTCGCCAGTATTTTTTATGAATGTGGTAGCCGATTTCAGGAAGAAGCTCGCCGTCAATATCCTGGATTGTGATTCCGCAGTCGCCAATGAATTCTCCAGTTTCTTTCAATACAACAGCCCAAAGTCCAAAATCATATTTCTCGTAGTTTTCAAGATTCCATTTAATCCAGCCACGGGTTTTCTCTTCATCAAAAGGTGCAGGATAATGCTGCATTGTTTCAGGATCGCTTACAATTTCGTAAAGGGCATCAAAATCATTCATTGTGTAATTTCTTAAAATCAGCCTTTCTGTTTCAATCATATTTTTGCCTCCAATTGTCATATACGTCTTATTGCAAATTAAATGGCTTTATCAGATTTTTGGAGGGCAATAGTAACAGTTAAACAAAAAAAATTACATACGGAAAACGCGTTATTATTTCCAATTAATGTGATTATTTTGATAGTATACAATAAAATTCGCAATTTGGGGTAAAAAAAAGCCATTGAAAAATCCAAAATACTGGTTACCATACTAACAAAAGGAAAAGACAATGGCCAAGAAGAACGTTGGGCTATGAAAGATGTTTACTGCGAGGAATCATTCTATCATCTCCCAATTTTCTTCTTTAAAAATATCATCATGAACAGAATACCAATGACCATCTGAAGTATCAAAGGTCGTTCCGTTATTAATTGTTGCATTCCAATGGTGAGATGAAGTTATTATTTGTGGATGTGCATATTTTTCTTCACTATTAATAATCTTTCCTGTAAATGGATTTCTTGGATTCTGAATTAGTTTTTCCACTGCAAGTGCAGGTGTATCTGCATTAGTCATAAACTCATTGGAAACTGTAAAATCTTTGGAATTAAAATCTTTTACTAATAGCAAAGGATTACACCATTCAACATCAATTTCAGGATTTTTTAACAGCATATTATCAAATTGTCCGAGTCCTCGTCCATGATCTGCAACTATGATGATTCGAGTATTATCATAAACTTCATTTTTACGCATAAAATCAAACCATTTTCCTAGAGCCAGTAATGAAACCATATTTGCATGATAATGACTTTGCTGTTGTTCTGTTTCCATTTTTATATGTCCATCAGCTGCTGTTTTATAGTTTGAATTATCTACTACAGGTTTTAGTTTATAATCGGGCAATTGAAATAAGCAAGGCTCATGCGTAGTTGAATTCTGAATTATTAAGCATGTATTGTTTTTTTTATCAGAGATTTTAGTCAAATCAGTTAATAGAGTGAGAATTGAATAATCATTTATTATATTTGGATAACTAGCTCTTTTTGAAGCACTGTAATATGTTCCATTTGAATACAATACAGAACCAAAAAAAAGTGGAACAGACTTGAATAAACTATAGCAGAAAAAGTTTCTGTTATTTTGCAACAATGAGTTATGGTCAAACTCTAAAAGCAGCTCTTCGTTTTTTATTCTTCCAGTAGCAATATATTTTTTCAAATTTGGATAATCATCATAAATTGAAAGATCTGGAATCCATGTATAGCCTGCATATGGAGGATCTATTACAGTTACCTCATAATCATTCTCATAGAATAAGACAGGAAGTACTTTTAGTGCTTCGTTTTGTTTTGTCACAAGCAACTCAGTGTCTCGTTTGTTTATTTCTGTTGGAGTGTACTCATAACCTCCAAATAAACCTGGTGTTCCAAAATTCGTAAAAAATCCATGTGAAATGGTATTTGGATAATATGTAAAACCTGCAAATTGTTCTTTTAATTCTGGCTTTTCTTCAAACAGATATGGAACATAACCAGAAATTGCTCTATCAAGCATAAAAACAATAACATTTTTCCCGTTTTTATTTAGATTAAAAAGGGGGCTAATTTTAGATTCTGTTTTCATTTCTTTGATATAAGACATATCAGACAAACTTTTTTGAGCAGTATAAATTTGATTTATTGACAAAATTGTTATACATACAGCTGAAATTGAAAGAATAAAAGGAATCAGCCGAATATATTTAAAAATAAAATACATAAGAACAACTACAACACAGATAATGACAAGATTAATAAGTTTTTCATTTCTTGAAATATTTAGTCCATCTGTAAATGTCAAAAAAGCTGACAGATTTCCTAAGTTTCTGCCAAAACACATGTAATCAATCAGAAACACACCAGCAACAATCCACATAATGCAATCAAAAATCTGTTTTGAGGTGTCTGGGAGTATATATCTAATAATGCCTGCCCATAACAGGAAAAAGCCAATTGCATAACAGGTAGAATTGACAAGGAATAACAATGGATTTCTATAGTTTTGTAAGTCAACAAATTCCGCAGGAGAACTTGCAATTACAGATGAAGGAATCAATATTCCTGTAAGTATTACAAGGAAAAGTCCTGCTAAACTAAAAACCAAGGGAGAAGATAGTTTATTTAATCTGAATCTTTTAGAAAATATGTTATTCGGAATAATTCTTCGTAAATATAACATAGCCAATGGAATTAGAATAACTACTTGTAAGAAAATCATAAAAATAAATTTCTTTTGAGAATTAAGTTTTCCAGAAAAGAACATTGACACTGTGAAAAGAGTTCCTGTTATTGCACATACAAAACATAAAACTTTCTTCGGGTTCTTTAATCTATAAAATATATTCTTTACAAGTGAGAAAAGATTGTTACAAGTCCAGTAAACGACAAGACCACTTGGAGAATTATACAGCAGCACAAGAAAAATCAATGCCATTGCGTATGTCTGTATTTTATCTTTAAGAGGGAAATCCTTTAAATAAATAGCTGCAGATATGCAGTTAATTGTGGTCATTAGAATTGGCAGTAAATTTATAGTTGTACTTCCTATTTTTATAAGTCCATCGGCTTTTCCCAAATCTGAAATAATTATAAAACTAGCTCCATTCAAGACTTCAAGATTTGAAAGAAAATGATAAGCAGCAATAAAAAATGGAATCTCAAGCAAGAGAGAAATAGATCCGTTTAATGCAGATAGAGGGCTATAATTATTCTCTCTGTAATAGGTTTGAAGCATCATAAAACGTTCATCGCCCTTAAATGTTTTTTTAATGTGATTAATCCAATGTGCCATTGATTTTTGTGCATCACGTTGCTTTTGTTGAACGGCATCTGCTCTTTGATATAACGGTAAGGTCAATAAGCTTATTGTAAGACTTACACCTATTACTGCTAACCCCTGATTTGTTTGTAATGATCCAACCAGGCGGAACATAAATTCAAAAACAATTTCTACTACAAGTTCTATTGGAGAAATAATAATATTGTATAAAATTGAAGTCATATTTTTACCCTATTTTAAAAAACTTTAAAAGCTTCAATAATTCTATCATTATCAGCTTTTTTTCTATCATTGCACTTTGTGTTTTCTGCTGTGAGAGATCCAAGTCGGCTTCCCATTCCTGCTGCAAAAATTATGCTTTGTATTTTACTTTCTCATATTTCTTAATCATATAATCAGCTGTAAGTTCAGCGGATTTTCCAATATTTTCCCATGCTACTTTTCTTGCATTGTCTCTGCCTGCTTTAAGTTCCTCATTACTAACAGTTTTTTCGATAAGTGATTTCATATCGGAAAATTGAGATTCATCAAGTTTTACCCCGAGTGTTGGAAGGATTTTAAATTTCCACATTGGTTCATCAAGCCAGGCAGCATCATAAGGAGCTGTATCAAAAGAAGTATCCGCATAAATAAGTGGGCGGTCAAAAATCAGAGAATAGTCAAATATGATTCCTGAAAAATCAGTAATAAGAATATCAGAACTATTTAAAACGTTAAAATTATCATTATCATAGTTCCAGAAAAAGTTTTCTGAGTTTGGATATTTTTTTATTAATGGTTCAATTATATTTTTCTCAGAAATAAGTGTTTGAGGATGTGGTCGTACAATAATTTTAAATCCAGTTGAAATAAGAGCATCAAGAATCTTTGGTCCATATTTTGTAAGGATACCACTTGCACCCCAGGAAGGTGCCAGAAGAACGGTGAATTTTTCTTGATTTTCTTTCGTAGTATTTTTTAGGCGTTCAAACATTGTATCCATATAAGGACAACCAACTACAGACAATTCTTTTTCTTTAAGATTTCGTTTTTGTTCAAGATATCGTATCTGTTCAATCTGATAAGAACCTGAAAGTAAAACAGAATCATAGAAATCAAGTCCAAACATGCGGTAACTAGAAGGATCATCAACTGCATGCAGAATATGAATATATCTGTCGACAGTTTTACTTCGCTTCCATTGTAAAACATCAAGTCCTGGTGTCGTAGAAAGTACAATACCAGCATTGAGCATATTTAACCTTGCAAAAGCTTTATTGCCTGTACCAATAAATTCAACCTTAATATATTCATACTTTTCTGAAAGAGCTGAATCATCTGGAGAAGCTGTCCAGTAAACTAAATCGATGCTACGCTTTTCAAATTCATCACAAATAGGTTTAAAAATATTCCAATATCTTTTATGATCTGAAAAAATTAAATATGGTATCTTTGAATTATTAATTTTTTCTGATTTTCCACCACTAAGTACAAATTTTAGTTTTATAAATATTTTTCTCCCGATAAAAACAAGAGTACTAATGCCCCCAATTAAAATTGAAAAAAGCATACTTCCCGTTCCGGGATCAATGTAAAGAAACATTATAGTAACCTCTAATCCTTACTGTTTTGGATTAAATAATAACTGTTATTCAGTTAATATTCAATTGTATTGCAGTTACTTCATTATATTGGATTGAATATTTATAATCAATAGTCTGTCATAATATTACACATGACTCATTTCCAGAAGATATTCATTAAGAATCTTCGTCTCTACAGAACTAGTGCAGGCTTCTCTCAGCTTGCATTTTCTGAAAAGATTAATTTAAGCCCTAACTATTTAAATGCTGTTGAGAATGGGAAGAATTTTCCCTCACCAGATGTAATTCAAAAGATTCTGGATGTTTTAAACTTAATGCCTTATCAATTGTTTCTGGAAAATCCAGATATTTCTGCAAAAAGTTCAACTAATCAAAAATTGATTCAGATAGCTGGCGAATTAAAACAAAATATATCGATAGAAATTGATGATGTTGTTGAAAAATACTTAAATTAGGAAAAAAGCAGGAATTACAATCGAGTTCTGTCCCTGGCTCGTGGTCTAAGATTGGCTGCAATACGCAGATTAATAGTGTATAAAAAAAGGGACTGCTTGAATGCAATCCCTTTTACAATAATTTCTGTTCTAAATCAGATTACTTGAAGTATCTGTTTAAGAAGCCTTGTAGTGCTTTTCCGTGACGGGCTTCATCGCGAGCCATTTCGTGAACTGTGTCATGAATTGCATCAAGGTTATTTTTCTTGGCACAAGCTGCAAGGTCAAACTTGCCCTGTGTTGCACCAAATTCACAGTCTACACGCCATGCAAGGTTATCTTTTGTTGTAGCCTTCATGTGTGGTTCAAGGTCTTCGCCAAGAAGTTCTGCAAATTTTGCCGCATGTTCAGCTTCTTCAAAAGCTGCCTTTTCCCAATAAAGTCCGATTTCTGGATATCCTTCACGGTGAGCAATGCGTGCCATACAAAGATACATACCAACTTCTGAACATTCTCCCTGGAAGTTTGCCATAAGCTGTTCAAAAATATATTTTTTATCTTCAGCAGAAATATCAGGATTGTTTTTTACAGTCTTTGCATAAACACCATATTCGTGTTCAGCAGCAAGTTTGATTTCTCCCTGAATTTCTTTGAATTTGTCTCCTTTAACATGACATACAGGACATTCTGCTGGTGGCTGGTCTCCTGTGTGAATGTAACCGCATACTGGACATACCCATTTTTTCATTTTGTTATCCTCCATTGATGATGTTGATTGTATTTTATTTTCTGCAACATTTGCTGCAGGAGTATTAGTTACCTTTTCAAAATCTGCTGCTGGGTGCTTACAGATAGGGCAGATAAAATCATCTGGCAATTCCTCGCCAACATATTCATAACCACAGATTTTACAACGCCAGATAGTTTTTCCATCAGCAGTTTTACCTACAGCTTCTGGTTTAGGCTTAATATTGTTCATGTAATATTCGTAAGTTGCAGAAGTATCATCAGACAGCACTTCCATATCTGTAATTTCGCCTACAAACATTGTGTGGGAACCTAAGTCTTCAGTCTTTTCAACCTTAATAGAAATAAAAGCATTAGTTCCCTGAGTAATGTAGAAAATGCCATTTTCCCCGCGCTTGCAGTCTTTAAAATCTGCAAACTTATTAACATCCTTACCAGACTGGAATCCAAAATGCTTGAATAAATCAAAACCAGCCTTCTGACTGATAACAGAAACAGTAAAAGCCCTAGTACGCATAATCATGTCGTGGGTAAAATTGGCTTTATTTACACAAACACTAATTTGATTAGGTGTAGATGCTGCCTGTATAGCAGTATTAATAACGCATCCATTGTCTTTTTCACCTTCTCTGGCAGTGAGTATAAATAAACCATAACTAAGCTTATACATAGCTTTTTTATCCATAGGTATCCTCTTGTTATATTTTACACTGTGAAAGTTAATAATTTTGTGAAATAAAATTCTTATTTGAAGTTAAAAATATTATGGCACAATAAAATTATTCTTTCAAGATTTTAAAAAATAGTTTTCTGTTATATTAATTCTGAAAAATATGCTTCTAGCCGTTTCCTGAATCCCAGCAAGCTGGTTCTGGGGGACTGTGATAAAACAAAGAAGAAAAGTTTTATGCAATTATCTTATGCACAACGGTGCACTATAAACCGCTTTCAAATAATCAAAAATACACTGCCTGTATTTATCAAAATCATTCATGCGCCGTCTTGAATAAATATCTTACGCCAAGCAGAAAAATCGGAGAATAAAAAGCAGGACAGTTAAATCAAGCGCAAAATCTGGTTTCATGAAAACCGCCAGTGCCGCCAAAGGGTTCTAAGGCTCCTTTAAAATTTCACACTTTCTGTAATTTTATCAGAAAGTATTTTTACTGAGTTTGCCCTGACAGTCTTTTATAAGTCTCTGACTTTTTATCTGTATATACTTAAAAAATCGTCAGCCTTAAACCTTCGCGTGTCCTAGACACTGTATGCTACCAGCACAAGGCTGACTTATAAATTCGCACAACGGTGGTTGAGTTTATCGAAATCAATAAAAGTTATTTCGTAAACTTCTTTTTTGTTGTATCTTCTATCGGACGACCGTATTCATCCAGGATATAGTTTCCGAACAAGTCATGCTTGAATGTTGTATAGCTTGTCGGAGTTCCGTTATCCGCAAAATATACATTAGCAATATAAGCACCAAAATCTCCTGATTCAAGATTAAACTTTTTGTTGGAATATGAGGCTTTGTCATATATACTAACATACGTATCATGAAGTTCAACCTCTTCTTCTTTGGGATTTAAAAAACCTTTCACATAGGCATCACCAGTTCGAATTGGTTCAAATTGTCCATTAGGCAAATTAGTTTTCCAAAGGTTATATAATGCACTGTATGTCCAATCCACTGCTCTTTTTATTTTTCCATCTGTATAAAAGGCATCAAATAATTTATTTATAGTTACACCAAAACCTGAAAGATTTCCTTTTTCATCGAACTTAAGGACGGAAATGTTGTTTGAATTGTAAGCTATCTTTCCAACGGCAACAGTATCTGACGAAATGTTTTTTACATTATCGGCAACTCGTATCTTTCCATCTTTGTGAAGCCAAACATCATTGCCCGCAGCAATTGTGAATTTTAAGCCCCCCTGTTCTACCTGAATCAATTCATCTGGAACAAAATGTGAAATGCTGCCATCAGAAAAGAATTCTATGACAGAATCTTTTTTTATATAAACTTCGGTGCCGTTTACCATGACAGGAAAATCCGGAGAAGTTTTCAGTTTTCCACCCTTCAATGAGCCGTCAGGATAGAATTCATACACGGAGTCATCGCCCTTTTCTGGCCTTAAATCAAATTTACCAGATTTGTTTGTATATTCAAAGCTGAAATTATAATCACCTTGCTTATATGGAACTCTTTGCGGCTGCCAAACATCTTTATTACCGCTGTCATAAAAATAAATTTCCTGTTCATAATCATTATAAACGGTATACTCAATATTTCCTATTTTTAGCTTTGATAAACCTTCATCACTTTGATAAGTTGTTGAAATTTTTGCAGGACTACCAGATTCATAAAAGAACAATTCACCTGCAACAGTCAAATCTCCCATAGGGGTCGAAATTGTCTGCCTGTCTTTCCAATTAACATATAAGCTTTTAAGTGCTCCGGAAGGATAAAATGTAACAATTTGGTTGCATAGAGCTGGTAGGACTCCGATTGGAGTTGTAATATTAGCCGGTTTATCACCGCCAATTCTCACCTCAAGGATTTTATCACCATCCATTTTTGTGTCTGAAGCACGAACATTGTCTCCAGTTGGCAATTTCAAAGCAAATACGTTTGTACAAAGAGCTGCAAACATAAGGCCAATTACGATTTTTTTCATAAAATCCTCCTAAGATTTTATTTGATTTTGATTTTGGGCGAAGTCGAGTGTAACAAGACTTCGCCCAAAGGGATTTTGCAATCCCTTTGGGTAGTGTACACTACCCAAGTTTTTGTGAAACGAATACCCCAGCTCGGCTGGAGGTTCAGAAAGCTTTAGCTATACATAAAAAAAAGAACCTTCTAATATTCAGAATGCGACTGCCAAGAAGCATTACGAAAATTAGGAGGTTCAAAATGGATGAACAAAGTTTAGCCCATACTAAATGGAATTGCAATTATCATATAGTGTTTGCACCAAAGTATAGACGGCAAATAATCTACGGAAAAATAAAAAGAGAAGTAGGAAAAATACTACGAGAATTATGTGAACGGAAATCAGTAGAAATAATAGAAGCAGAATGTTGCCCGGATCACATACATATTCTCGTAAGCATACCGCAAAATATAGCGTAGCAAGTTTCGAATGTAATACACTTTTTTAGTTATAATGTCCTTTACAAGCAGCAATGATTATATTATCTCCATCCTGCTTGTAAACAATACGATTGGTGTCATCTATCCTGCGACTCCACCAGCCGCTAAGATTTTCTTTTAATGGCTCTGGTTTTCCTATTCCGTCGAAAGGACTTCGTTGGATATCTTTTATTAAGGCATTTAATTTTTTAAGAGTTTTCTTGTCTTCCGTTTGCCAGGCGCAATAATCATCCCAAGCGTTTTCATGCCACAAAATTTTCACCAGCTACACCTCTGCCAGCTTATGTTCTTTAAGCTGTGCTTTTCCGCCGTCAATTTCGCTGGTGATCTTTTCGAGATACTGAAGGTTTGTATCGCTGTAAAATGGATCAAGAGTAAGGTCAAAAGGAATTCTACGCTCACGAATAACCTTTTTAACAAACATCTTAAATGCTGCTGTAATTGTTAAACCAAGCTGATCGCATACATCTTCAAAAGAGTTCTTTTCATCTGTATCCATTCTAATATTAATCATAGACTGTGCCATAAAATTACTTCCTATATACAATGTAAAGCAAAATTATATGTTTGTAAAGCAATTTATTTCACCTCATTCACCAGCTCTTCCCCGGCGGCAAAAGCCTTGATATTTTCCAGCGTTGTATCTGCCAGATTTTTCAGGGCATTTGTTGTAAGGAAGGCCTGGTGTCCAGTTATTATTACATTTGGAAAGGTCAAAAGTCGTGCAAGTGTATCATCGGTCATGATATCAGTTGACCAGTCACTGAAGAAGTATTTGCTTTCTTCTTCGTAAACGTCCATGCCAATTCCACCGATGTGACCGTGCTTAAGGGCGTGAACCAGGGCTTTTGAATCAATCAAGGCACCACGACCGGTATTAATAATTACTGCATCGTGTTTCATCATCTTCATTGTGTCATGATTTACAATATGTTTTGTTTCTTCTGTAAGCGGACAGTGCAAACTCAATACATCGCTCTGGCGGAAGATTTCTTCTTTGCTCACGTAGGTTGCCCCACATTCCTCTGCCCATTTTTGATTTGGAAAAGGATCATAGGCAATAATCTTCATTCCAAAGCCTTTAAGAATATCTGCCATAATCTGACCGATTTTTCCAGTTCCAAGGATACCGCCTGTAAGCCCATGCAAATCACGGCCGGTAAGTCCTTCTATATTAAAGTTAGCAGTTTTGGTGCGAAGATAGGCCTGTGGAATATGACGAGTAAGGGAAAGCAGCAAAGCCGTCCCGTGTTCTGCAACCGCATAAGGTGAATAAACAGGCACACGAACAACTTTTATTCCAGCTTCAGAAGCCGCTTTCAAATCAACATTATTAAAACCTGCACAACGCAAGGCAATCAGCTTTACACCGCACTTTTTTAACACATCAATAACTTCTGCATTCACCACATCATTTACAAAGACGCAAACTGCATCAAAGCCCTGTGCTGTCAAAGCCGTATTTTCATTCAACTTGTAATCGCGGAAATCAATTTCATAATTAAATCCACCATCTACATTTGCCTTTGTAAACGAAGCCTTATCATAAGAACGGGTATCAAAAAATGCAATTTTCATGTTGTGAGCCTCCTTTAACTCTATATATAAGTTAACAATTTTGCCTATGAATCGTCAATTAATTGATTTCGACAACAAGTTGTATCTGGATAACTGTGGAAATAAATAGAATCTGATTTTTCTGGCCGTTCCCCCAAGTGTCTACGCCACTTGGGGGCGCAGTATTCCGGGCTCGGTAACCCTCGGTGCTGCGCACCTGCCTTCGGCAGCCCTACATGTTGCTAACGGGTAAGCTTATTCCATTTATTTATTATATCGATTTATATTAATTACCCATAACAACAGAAAACTGACGGCGTGTATAGTTTTCAACATTAGGAATAAATTTATTCACATCACTTCCAATATTTTCTGAAAAATATTCCTTTAGAAGTTCTTTATCAATTATTCTGTCAGATCTTTCATTTTCCTGAAGACCTTCTCTAGTCTTTAACCATGGTGTTTCAAGATGAGTGAATTTTTCGAGAATACGACCGCTGTAACAACCAAAATATTTTATAACTAAATCAGCAATGGTCTTTTCATCAGTAGTTACATTAGGTTTTGTTATTGCTTTTTCTTCAAGACTGTCAAAATGATAATCTTTGTACTTGTCATAAATTACACGATATACTGGTCCATGAACCCAAGCTTCACAATCCTCTGTAAATAAAAATTTCTTATAATAAAGCCAATATAAAGCCTGAATGTAGTACAGCATTTTTTGGAGCATAAGCTGAGTTATATCTTCAGATTGAGAAATTATGTATGCGGCAATAATTTTTATTTTTGACTCTGAAATATCTTCATGCTCCTTTAATGCAATAAACTTATCTACAGCTTCCAGAGATTTTTCAAAAGCAGATTTATTAATCAAATCCTTATTTTTCATCAACAAATCTTTATAGAAAACTGGATTTAAATATACATTATTCAGTAAATCAGAATTCGATCTGGAAGGAAGTGCATTTTCAAGATATTTGGTAAAAGTTATTTCTCCTAAGCCAATTACAGTTGAAAAGGGTCTCTTACCGATATTATATCTTTCAAGCAATTCATTCATTTGATTAAGTGTCAGAATATTGTTGTTTTTTCTATATGAATCTTTTAATGCTTCTAAATTTTCATCTTCATATTCTGCAACGTAAAGTTCAGAGTTGCAGTTTGGGCACAAAGCTACAGTTCCATAATATTCACAATCCAAACCGTGAATTCTTCCGATGAGTGTTTTTTTTCGGGAGTCAAACTGAACGATTTTGTTACATTCTTCACAAAAAGAGTGTCCTTTTTCCATAAGATTTTCTCCTAATTTTTAAAGCAGTAATCCAACTTGTATTCCGCTTCATGAAACGAAATTACAACTGTAAACGATTCTGACTCCTTGTAGCAGGTCTTAATATAAATACGTCGAGTCAAGGCACGCTAACGCTTAAACCCTTGACTTCGCCGTTTTTAGGGTTTGTAATAAACCCTAAATCAAAACTTGCTGCTGGCAGTCTTCTTCGGTATTCCATAAATTTTCTGTCAAACCAAAAACATAAAGCACTTCAGCTAAGTTGTGGTCATCCAACATAGAATAACAGAAATCCATATCCGTTAATTTCAAAAGGATGTTTTTAATTTGCTCATGTTTCAAATCGTATTTGATTCTAAAAGCATCATTTTTATTTGTCCCATTTTTTCGTTTGGTCACAACAAAATTGCCTGCTTTTACACTGGAAAGAACTTTTGCTAAATAAAATTCAATTTCTTTTTGGGTGTAACAAGTGTAATGAGATCCAACAATCATTTGTGAGGGTGAAATCATACTGATTAAAATATAGTAGAATAATACAAATATGTCAAATTTATTGTATATTTTTATACATTTTTAATATAAAATTTTGCATTTTTCCTTCTAGGACAAGTTATACTTAAACTGCTTTTTTTCGCACATTTACATTTAGTAAAATTAAGCGAAAGTTCATTTTACTGCGCACCTGCCTTCGGCAGCCCTACATGTTGCTAACGGGATTAATTTATTTTGAATGACTTATTTTATTTCACCCAACTCACTTTCAATTTCTTCAATTGTTGGCAGTGAACTTTTAAAATCTACTGGATAAAGTTTGGCAAGTTCATATTCAGAAACAGCAAGAGGTTCAGCTGAACTTTCCAATGAATATTTGGCAAGCACATTTCTTGACCAGTTATTTTGAATAATCTGATCAATATAAAACAATGCCTTTTTTGAATCATTCTTGCATTTTCCAATTATCTGCACATGATGTCCCCAAGGAATCCTGCACAAATCGTCAACAAGTTGTTGACGATTTTGAACTACTTCTTCTTTGTAAAGATAATAATAATAAAAAAGAGTATTTTAAATTTGTTGGAGAAAATCCTTTTGCATCCGGAAACTTTGTAATTAAATCTGAACTTAATGTTTTATAAAATGCCGAACCATAGGAGTTAGCAAACTGTTTTTCAGAAATGTCTTTGCCAAGTTCAAAATAAAACTTCAATAATTCACCATTGACGGCAACAGAAGCCTTTATTTGAGCCTGTTTATAGCGAGTTTTTAATTCTGAAATCCAGGATTTGTATTCATGGGGTAAGTCGTTCATATTTATTTTTTTTCATCTTGTTTTCCTTCTACAATGGCGTTTTTTTTGTCTGTGGAATCTATCTGTGCACTTGATTTTTGCATATATTAGTTTTATAGTAGAAATATGAGTACTTGGAAGGTGAAAGCAGGCTTCATGCCTTGCGTTCTGTAGAGAACCTAGCCTCCGCAGGTCTCATTTTTTTTTGTCCTCAAGATCTTTTGCAAATATATCATTTACAATTTTGATTTTATCTTTCATGAAATCCTACAGAAAAAGTTTTTGAAAGTTTCCCTTCTTTTAAAAGATTTATGCCATGATGACCTAAAATATTCGGATCACCTGATTCATCAAAGTAAAAGTAGATTCTGCTTTGTGACTCATTTTCCATATTATCTTCCTTCTGCAATCTTCATTTCTTCATCTGTCAAGATGTAAAAATTTTCAATAGTTTTTATGTTTTATATTTTTAGATTTTTTATATCATTTTTGAGTTTCTCACAAAGATTATTGCAAACCATCAATTTTTCAACGACCTTTTCTTTGTATAAAGACCAATAAGTAATGGGATTGTATATTCCACTATTTTAGCATTATTTTTTTTCCCACTAATTAATTTTTTTCAATCTCCTCTTCCACCATTCGTTTTGCATCTTCCAGAAGCTGTTTGCTTTGTGCCTTGCATTCAAAGGACTGCTGAATAAGTGAGGCAATTTTTGTTTGGATTGCTTCGGGGAGGATTGGAATTGGAAGATTTAATATATCTTCATCTTTTATGACTGGATATGAACTTCCAACATTCCATTTCAAGAGCCAATCTTTATAAACTGCTGTCCTAAAGAGGATTTGCAAAGTTTCTTTCTTGTATGAAGATTTTTCTTGTAAAACTGTAAAAGCTCCACTGCCAATTAAATCTTCTTGTTCAAAATCAATAATTGCAACTGCTCCTCTGTAAGGACGAACTTTTGAGATTAAAATATCATTTTTGTGAAGAACTCGTTTTGCATTGGCTGGTAGTTCTGAAGTATCTACTTTGTTAAATGAAACTGAACCATCACCTACATTTACGTCACCAATTTCAACATAATTGTATTCAGTTTTTTTATAATCACAAACATCTAAATTCTGATTAAAAAGATTTGAAACAATATCATAACCGCCTTTATATGATTTTATTGCTTTCTCAATTTCATCATATTTTGGCTGATAATATTCCGCGTCCAGTCTTCCGCTTTGTGCAAAGTCGCTGAATTTCTTTGTTGTGTGCAAAGTATTCTTTGGTTGCCAGTCTTTTAGTCCAAGTTCACCCAGCAAAAGGTCTTCTGCCTGTGAGTAGAGAGATTTTGATTCTTCGAGTAATTCAAAAGATTTATAAACAATTTCTTCAATTTTATTGTTCAATTCTTTTGATAATATAGGAATAGCAATTTGTCTAAATTTAGCAGGACTAAAATTAGCTTGATTTCCAACCATTGAATATTTTTCAATTTCAATTCTTCCATATTTTGAATTTAAGAATGAAACAAGAGTTGCAGAATTAATAATATCTGTTTTAGGACGTAATCTGAAAACATACGAAGCAAAAGCATATTCATAATTTTTGGGAACTATAGCAGCCTTTCCAACATATTTTGGATTTCCATTTGTTCTACAAATTAAAACATCATTTTTTTTCAATTTTAATAATTCAAATGTTTCTTTTGAAATTAAATCACAATATTTTGAAGGTTTTGAAATAAAGAAAGAATCAAATTCATTTAAACGCAAAATTGGGAATCCTTTTCCTTCTTCATTTAAATCTTCGGATGTTCCATATTGTGAAAAAGATTCTATATCACAACCTTGTACACTATTAAACACTATATGTTCTGAATTGTAATATTCTGATTCTAATCTTAAATCAACATCTTCGAGAACTTCACTCAACTTTACAACACTAATCTCCAGCCCTTCCAACAAAGCCTTGTACTTTGCCTCATTGAAAGGGCTATTTAGAAAAAACTTAATCCTTCTTTTTTGGCAAATTCAGCAAAGGCTTCTGCAATTCCGTCTGCACAGTATCTGCCTTTTGGTTCAAGTTCCGGGTCGTGGTTGAATAAGTCGTGTTTTACAAAAATATGACCGTGGCTGTCTTTTACCCGTTCTGTGTAATCGCTTATTCCGATTGAAGGAACATAAAATTTTTTTTCTTCGTTACTCAATGAATTGTATGTTTCAAAGTCTATTGAATCATTTGCATTCTTTCCAAGAATTAATTCTTCTTTGTACTTTGCCTTTTTCTCATCATCCAGCTTTAAAAAATCTTCAATAGAAATTTCTGTCTTTAGTGTTGCATCAATTTCTTCACCTTTTTTAGGTGCTTTCAAGGCAAATTTTACAGCTTTTTGAATCCATTTTTTATGAGAATTAGAATCAGTTGAACCAAAAGCATTTTCAAATTCATCTTCACGATATTTTTTTGAATCAGAATGGCAAATTGTTTCTATTTTTGACTTGCAGTTTTTCTTATTTGCTTTGTCTTTAACAAGCTCGTCATATTCTTCTTTTGTAACTTCTTTCTTTTCAAAATAGAATTTTTCCACAGTATGGTAAGAATAAGTTGTTACATCAAAATATCTTTCTGTAACATAAATTTTGTCGCCTGAATTGTCTTTTGAAGGTTCCTGCATTGTGGCAAAGAAAATATCGTAATCATCTTTTTTAGGACAAAGTTTTTCATCCCATTTCTGAACAAATAAAACGCTTGTTTTTGTTCCTGTGTGAGGTTTAAAAGCATTTCCATGAAGCCCAACTACCGCCAAGATTCTGCAACGCTCTGCAATATAATCACGAATATATTTATCGCTAGAGTTGTTAAATCGTCCTTGAGGAAGAACTATCGCCATTCTTCCGCCTGGTTTTAAGAAATTAAGGTTTCTTTCAATAAATAAAACATCACGACCAACTTTATTTTGAATTTCACCTTTTGCATTTTTTGAAAGTTCATAGCGGGATAAAATTTTCTTGTCATCCAAATCACCGGCAAAAGGAGGATTAGCCATCAAAATATCAAAGTTGAATTTTTCATAGGAATTTGGAGTTTCTCTTAAACCTTCAAGACGAGTAAAACCTTCGTTATATTTTGCCCACCAGTCAGGATTTTTCTTAAACTGAGTTTCCCATCGGTCATAATCAAGAGTATTCAGATACAGAACATTTGTATGTCCGTCTCCAGTAATGATATTAAGTATTTTTCCAACACGAACGGCTTTTTCGCTAAAATCAATGGCAAAAACTTTGTCGCGAACATAATCTTTTTCCCACTGTTCACGCTTTGCAGTTGTAAGATTATCACGCTTGTTCCAAACATGAAGAATTGTGTGCATTGGGAAACCACAGCTTCCAGAAGCAGTATCAATCATTGTTTCTTCTTTTTTTGGATTAAGCATTCTAACGCACATATCAATTACATAGCGAGGTGTAAAATACTGACCCATTTCGCCTTTTTGATTTTTGTTTACAAGATATTCAAAGGCTTCATCAACAACTTCAAGGTTTGAGTTAAAAAGTTTTACATTCTGAAATTCAAGAACGCAGCTTTTTACAGTTGATGGCTGCATATCAAGTTTTGTATTTGGAGCAAATGCACCTTTCCAGTTTTTCTGGGCATCGTCAAAAAGTTTTTCTATTCGTTTAAAAACTTCTGTTTCGTCTTCTTCATTTTTTGCCCTGAATTCCAAAAGTGTAAAATCGTCATCATCAATATTTTCAAGAGCTTCGTAATAGCCAATTTCAGAATTGATTTTTTGCTGTCGTTTAATATCGCGGGAAATATAGTCGGCATCATCATTATGACTGGATTCATCATACAGTTTGCAGTAAACAAGCTTTAAAATTTCATCAAAACTTTTGTCGCTGGAATCGTTGGCAGAAAATCTCTGTTCCAAGTCGGAAATAATTTTTTTAAGTGTTTCGGTTCTAAGTCTGTCATGTTTAATAAGATATTTTAAGGTCTGTCGTTCACCTTTTAAAACATCAGAAAGATTTTCACCAAACTTTGGTAAAACTGAAATTTCCTGCAATCCACGAGTTTTAGAATTTTCGTCAAGATTATTTATATAATATTTTTCTATATCATCACCGTTTATTAAAGAACCAAGACTTGCACCTTCTACACGACAATAACTTTCAAGCTGTTTTTTCTGCTGGTCAACATCTTTTTCATCAGGTCTTTTAATTTCAAAAATGATATAAGCTTGAGTTTTTGTAGAATCTGTAAATACAACAATATCTGCAAAATCCACATTTTCTTTATCACGACCAACAGATTTTACAGGAAGTTCAAAAGTAATGTTTTCTTTTGGATACCCAAACTCATTCATCAATTTTTCTGCAAAAAGCTGACGAATAATTTCTTCAGGTTTTATAAGTATTTCTTTATCACGAATAATACATTTTGCGTAAGGTTTAACACCTTCGCCTAAATCTTTTTCTTCTATTCGTTTTTCAAAATTTTTTATCTGTTCCTGTGTAAATTGTTTTAAGCTTAATTCTGTATCTTTTAATATTTTTGAAACTGAAACTGACATTTTATTAACTCCTAAATCTTGTTACCATATTATATTCTATTTTCAATCATCATGCTATTTACTTGTTGAGCCACTAAACATTATTCATTCATCAACCATTCCGCAATATCCCAAACAGCGATTCCTTCATATTGATACAGGGGATGTTTTGTTCTGGCAATTATCATTTTTGGGTAGGCATCTTTTATGCTAAAAAGTGGTGCAGTTTCTCTTTCCATTGTTTCTGGGCGGGAAATGTCATCGCTTACCTGGATGGTGTTTCACAGACCATCACGCATCGGACATTCACTTCTGCATTTATTACAATCAACCGTATCAAATCCTCTTGCTGTATTGCCATAGGTATTCTGCCTGCATTTCTTTTGTGTAACAGATTTATCCTGTATTGCTGATACAGGACAGGAATCTAAACATTTCGTACAACCCGGGATGCATATATTTTCACAAACCGGGTCACTTTCAAAATCCACATTGGTTAAGATGGCACCTAATGTAAGTCTGTTTCCATATTCCGGATTCAGCAACAGGCTGCTTTTGCCAATCTGACCGATTCCACAGGCTACTGCCACATGTTTCATTGATAATAATCCTTTTCCTGTCATGGTTTCAGTTTCCCAATACTCATAGGGATCATCCGAAGGAATCGGTACGCATATTCCATCATATTCCTTCTCAATGATTTTTGCTGCCGAAAAAACTATTTCATCTACCTTGTGTACTACATCTTCATTAAAATGTCCGTATAACAGTCTTGGTTCAACACGAAGAAGTCCTTTGGGAAGTGCTATTCCTACTGCAATGACAGATTTGCAATCAGGGTATAAATCTATGGGACGAAAATCAATCGGTGCTTCCGTAAACCTCTCCATTTCTCCGAATCCACATACATCAGCACCCAAACCCAATATTTTTTCTCGTATTATATCTTTTCTAACCATATAACTCTCCCTAAAATTTCAAACAATCACATGCTTTCATTAAAAAACTGCATGCACTCATTCTTTCCACGCCAGCCGCATTTTAAGAAAATCTTTCATATCCTTGTAAAAATCCATTGGCGGCGGAGTAATGTTAATCTGTTTGAGAGCTTCCTGAACCAGAGGATTTTTGTAGCAGCAGACTGCATTTGCCGACGCATAAAAAAGTACATCCATCTGGATTTTGTAGGCCGTATCCTGCGTAGTGCCAAGCATCTGAGCAAGCCTGTCCCGGAAGGCGTTTGCCAGGTCGTAATATTTCCTTTTGAAAATTGCAAGGCGCTCTACTGTAACATTTGTTTCTATCACCGGGTTAAGATAGGAAACATAGCGCATGTAATCTTGATTTGCGTTGACGATTCCAGCCCAAACTTCCGCAATCACTTCTGTTGTAAAATTGTTGCCCTCTGGAAAAGCCGAAAGCAGGGAGTTATAGTAAGCTGCCATTTTTTCTGCGGAAATTTCCAGAAAAATTTCTTCTTTTGTTGTAACGTATTTATAAAGGTTGGCACGAGACCAGCCAAGTTTTTCTGCAATAGTTGTAAGCGTAATTTCTGAATAAGGACAGTTTGCAAAAAGTTCTGCAGTCGCCTCTTTTATTTGAGAAAGTCTTTCTTCCTTGTGTTCGTCGCTTCTTGCGCGGATATAATCTGCCATACAAAAATGATAGCACAAAAAGAGAATTTCCACAATAAGCAACTTTTTGTCACTAAAGCCGTATTTTAGTATTGACAAGTTACTTTTTATGCCATATTCTTTAGATAAGTAACATAATGTTACTAAAAAGAACAAAAGTGGAGCAAGAAATATGTGGGATTTAAGAGGGAGGAGCCCCTCCCTGCGGCCGCACTTCGTTGCGTCCTACCCACCCAGCGGGGGACACCCCCGCAACGCCCCCAACAGAGGTTTTTATGAAAAAATTATTGTTACTTATTACATCAATATTTCTTCTCGTTTCAACAGCCTGCGCACAGGGCAGCCGGGAGACAGACTCTTCAGACAAAGGAGAACCTTCTGATATGAAAATCTCAATTCAGATTAAAAGCGACAGTGGCAGCCACACTCTAACTGCAATACTGGAAGACAATTCTTCTGCCACCGCTTTTTACAATCTTTTGAAAAAGGCCTCTGTCACAATCAAAATGAGCGACTACAGCAATTTTGAAAAATACGGGCCAATTGGCACTTCCCTTCCCCGAAACGATACACAGATTACCACCACAGCAGGCGACATCATTTTGTATCAGGGAAACCAGATTGCAATTTACTACGACACTAACAGCTGGAACTTTACCCGACTTGGTAAGGTGGATGGAGTAACACAAGTCGAACTCAAGACAATTCTTGGAAAAGGCGATGTGACAGCGGTATTTGAAATATTGCGTTAGCGCTGGGAGCCCCGAAGTTGCCGAAGGCAATGAGCGTTAGCGAAGGGCGGACATAGACAATATGTTGTGTCTTCCTTTTGCAGAAACGTGGATTTAGCTTAAAATTAGGTAAGACAAATCTAATTAGTAGCATTACCAAAATGCAAAAGGAGCACAACATGGAAAGTATAATTTATGTAGGAATGGATGTCCATAAAGACAGTTATTCAATCTGCTGTTATAAGTCAAACGAAGATAAATATTATTACGAAAAAAAGATAATTGCAGAATCAAAACGAGTAATCAGATATCTAGAATCTGTTAAAAAAGAACTGGGAGAAGAAGTTTTATTTTTATGCGGATATGAGGCAGGACCAACAGGATTTGGGCTTTATCGGGATCTACAGAAAGCCGGTTACTCATGTGTAATAATGGCTCCTACATCATTAAAGCATTCGGTAAGCCATAAGGTAAAGAATGACAAAGTGGATGCAAGATTTCTTGCAAAGACTCTGTTTACAAAAGATTACAGTTCAGTACATGTAACAACAGAACATGAAGAAGCAATAAATGAATACTGCAGAATGCGGTTAAGCATAAAAAAGGAACTGACAAAAGCGAAACTTGTATTGCAGTCATTTTTACTCAGACATGATAAGAAGTATACAGAAGGAGATACCTGGACATTGAAACACAGGGCATGGCTCAAGAATATTCATTTTGAAGAAGAATATCTGAATGAAGCCTTTAACGAATATATGATATCAGTGAATACTCTTGAACAACGAATAAAAACAATCGAAAACCGTTTAAAAGAAATATCACAAGATTCATGTGTAAAAGAAAAAGTAGACAGATTAGTATGTTTCTGCGGAATAGAAACAGTGAGTGCAGTAACAATAGTTTCAAGAGTTGGAGATTTCAACAGGTTTGCTAAAGCCTATCATTTTTCAAATTATCTGGGATTAACATGTGGAGAAGATTCAAGCGGGCAAAAAGAAAAACATCTTGGAACAAAGAAAACAGGAGATAAAGAAATACGAAGGTTATTAGCGGAATGTGCTAAAAGTATTAAGAAAACAAATTTAAAAGGCAAGAAATCAAAACGATTGCTGGATCGACAGAAAGACAAAGATCCGATGGTTATAGCTTATGCTGACAAGTGCCGCTACAGATTAAGAAGTAAAATAGCACATCTTGAACTGAAAGGTAAATCACCGAATGTTGCAGCAACGGCAGCAGCAAGAGAACTGGCATGTTTTATTTGGGGAATGATGACAAATCACATTGCCTGAATTTA
>SAMEA3663112__coassemble_130_pt1 | contig 20436 bp, 21 predicted proteins | sample SAMEA3663112__metabat2_low_PE_006 | metagenome-assembled genome bin SAMEA3663112 (sample SAMEA3663112) | pig gut metagenome | biome: pig gut; feature: pig-associated habitat; material: faeces | place: Denmark | collected 2012
TTAAACAGTGGGTAATGTCCATTTTTTGTAAATTTTTTGTGGTGAATAGTTACTTTTCGGAAATAACATCAAATTAACTAGCAAAAACTAGCAGAAAAACTAGCAAAAACCAACTGAAAACTAGCAAAATCAAGGAATTATTTTGCTTTTTCGGCTGAAAATCTCCAAAAACTCACTTGGCATGATTCTTGCCTTATAAAAATAAAGCATTATTTTGGAGGGTATAAAAATGCACGAACTGGAAACCATTATTGAATCATTTCAAAAAAAAGAAATAGATTCAGGCGAAATGAGGAACAGGCTCCTGGAGTTCATGTTCACCAACAAGCACAGACTTGGAATGACAATTCTTGATGAGGATGAATTCTCTGACTTTCTAGTTTTCATGACACCGAAACTGGAAAGAATAATCGGAAAATACACAAGCGAAATCGGGACTTTCTCGACATACTTTATTGGAGTCCTTAACATATCAAGGCAATGGTGGCAGAAAAAGCACTCTGAAAAACTTCAGAAAAGACGCTGCTGTACCTTTGTTTCTGAGGAGGCATACGAAGAAAAATCAAGTTTCTATACGGACAATGAATCAGCAAGGTCAATCGAAATCAACGAAAGCACAGTCTCATTAGAAGAGCTGGAAAAAAAAGTCCAGGAAAAACTCACCTACAAAAAAATGGGCCGAAGCAGCAGAAACAAGGAACTAAAGATTTCAAGAGAAGAACAGTCCGCAACAATGCTTTTGGTTCTGGCACTAAAGTCATGCTATTTCATAGACGAACCCATGATGTTGAAAATCGCGGAAATAACAAACCGGGATCCGCAATGGCTTTCAGCAGTACTATCCGAAGCAAGAAGCACAATAGAAGCCAAAGTCAGGCACATAAAGAAAATTGAACAGGCAAGGAATGCCTCATATTTTTTCAGGAAACAGCTGCTCATGCACAGACAGGAACTGCAGGACTTGTATTCATCAATGATCACAAAAGATGAAAAGCTTAAGATTCATACACAGAGATGGGAAAAATGCGTGAAGGCAATCGGAAAAAAGAACCACAGGCTCTCACCTTCCAATGTCACAGTAGCCAGAATACTTGGCCTCAACGCAAGACAGGTTGCCTACATTCTGAAGATTGCATACAACAACATAGACACACAGAGACTAAAATGCTATCTTGACTCCCATGAAGATTTATTTGGCAACAGGAAATGTGAATAAAAAAAGAGAGGTTCAGGAACTTTTTCCAGAACACACAATTGTAATTCCAAAGGATGAGGGAATTGATTTTGACCCTGAGGAAACAGGAACAACATTCTATGAAAACAGTCTCATAAAGGCACGTGCTCTTTACGAACTTGTAAAATGCCCGGTCCTGGCAGATGATTCTGGAATTTGTGTCGATGCCCTTGACGGAGCACCTGGCATATACACAAGCCGATATGCAGGGCCAGACTTCATGAAGGGAAAACCAGACGGATCAAAAATCTCCCAGGAAGAACAGAATGCCTTTCTTGTCAGGCAGACAAGAGAAGCTGTTGAAAAGGGAAAAGCTCCGGGACCATCCGCACACTACACCTGCTCCATGGTTCTGTACATGGGTAAAGACAGGCTTTTTGTTGCCCAGGAAACAATGGAAGGTGAAATAATCGGAAACATAGAAGAATCCCGCGGAACAGGCGGTTTCGGATACGACCCGATTTTTTACCTTCCGGAAGAAAAAAGAACTGCCGCAGAACTGACTGCAGACGAAAAAAATGCAATCAGCCACAGGGGAAAAGCCTCAAGGATCATAAAGTCAATTGCAGACCAGCTTCTTTCCGAAAGCAAATAAAAACATCATTCTGGTTTCATTAATAAAAACAACATGAATGGAACCAGAAAAAAAAATAAAAAAAATTTAAAAAAAAACACTAAAGTTTCAGAACCATTCTTCCGATAAACCAAATGAGAAGCCACGGCCCAATTTTCCCGTACGAGAAAACAGCCGGGTTAATCATGATTGAAATCCCTGTAAAAACATAGCCTTGTAATATGCAATGCAAGGAATTCAATCAAAATGGGTCAAAAGGATTTGACTCATAACCATAATCCACGGAGGAACAAACTATGGTAATCAACCACAACATGTCCGCAATGTTTTCCAATCGTCAGCTGGGAGTAACACAGGGTTCTCTCACAAAAGACATGGAAAAGCTCTCTTCAGGAGAAAGAATCAATCGTGCAGGTGATGACGCTTCAGGACTCGCAGTTTCTGAAAAAATGCGCTCACAGATCCGCGGTTTGAATCAGGCTTCAAGAAACGCAGCAAACGGAATCAGCTTTATTCAGACAACTGAAGGCTATCTCCAGGAAACTACTGACATTGTTCAGCGCATCCGCGAACTTGCAGTACAGGCAGCAAACGGTATCTACAGTGATGAAGACCGCATGCAGATCCAGGTAGAAGTTTCAGCTCTCGTAGCAGAAGTTGACCGCATCGCTTCTTGCGCTCAGTTCAACGGAATGAACATGCTCACAGGACGCTTCGCACGCCCAACTGGTGAAAACAATGTTACAGGTTCTATGTGGCTCCATATTGGTGCAAACATGGATCAGAGAACACAGGTTTTCATCGGCACAATGACAGCTGCTTCACTCGGACTCCGCACACTCGGAACTGAAGAAATCATGACAATCGCAACACCAGAAGATGCAAACAAGTCTATTGGTGTTCTCGACGATGCACTCAAGGCAATCAACAAACAGCGCGCAGACCTTGGTGCATACCAGAATCGTCTTGACTATGCTGTTAAGGGACTTGATATTGCTGCTGAAAATACACAGGCATCAGAATCAAGAATCCGTGACACAGACATGGCTTCTCAGATGGTTGAATTCACAAAGAATTCAGTATTGTCACAGGCTGGTACAGCTATGCTCGCTCAGGCTAACTCTCAGTCACAGAGCGTCTTGTCTTTGCTCCAGTAGTGTGATATACTAAAGATCAGAGGACGGGGGTTCCCTGCCCTTTGATTGAATTCTGTGATTTTTTTGATTTTCAGAATTTATTTGCCGTGATTTTAGACACGGTGGTTCTTTGAAAATAAGTTCTCCACGAACGTTTGTGACAGCATAGACGGTTGCTTTAGAATTACAAGGATTTAAAGTAACGGTTCCTGCTGTGTGGTCTAAAACCCTATCGGGGGCGCAAAAACCGATAGAGCCTATACAGACGGGATGCAGTGCAAGATGCACGCAGTTTATATTCATGGAGGACTAAATTATGGTTATCAATCACAACATGAGCTCAATGTTCGCAAACCGCACACTGGGAATTTCTGACTCTCAGTTGATGGGCAACATTGAAAAACTTAGCTCAGGCGAAAAAATCAATCGTGCCGGAGATGACGCTTCAGGACTCGCAGTATCTGAAAAGATGCGCAGCCAGATCCGCGGACTCAACCAGGCTAACAGAAACATTCAGAATGGTGTTTCTTTTATTCAGGCAACAGAAGGATATTTGCAGGAAACTACAGACATTCTTCAGCGCGTTCGTGAACTTTCAGTTCAGTCAGCTAACGGCATCTACAGCGACGAAGACCGCATGCAGATTCAGGTTGAAGTTTCTCAGCTTGTAGCAGAAGTTGACCGCATTGCAAGCCAGGCACAGTTCAACGGAATGAACCTCCTTACAGGACGCTTTGCACAGAACTCTGTGACAAACAATGTAATGACATTCCAGGTTGGTGCTAACATGGATCAGAGAGTAACAGCATACATTGGAACAATGACTGCACAGGCTCTCGGACTCAAGGGATCACAGGGTACAGATGAACAGATTTCTATCTCTACTCCTGATGCAGCAAACATGGCTATCGGAACAATCGATGCAGCACTCAAAGTAGTATCTCGCCAGAGAGCTGACCTTGGTGCATACCAGAACCGCTTCGAAATGGCATCTGATGGAATCGCTGTTGCAGCAGAAAACATGCAGAGTGCAGAATCTGGAATCCGTGATACTGACATGGCTTCTGAGATTGTTGAATACACAAAGAACAACATTCTTACACAGTCAGGCACAGCAATGCTCGCACAGGCAAACAGCCAGTCACAGAACGTATTGGCTTTGCTTCAGTAGTTATAAACCGCAGTTTTGTTAAAGAGAAATCTGGATGTCTTCTTTTAGACAAAACTGCGTAGAGAAATGGAGGGGAGGCGCCCCCTTCCTTCTCTCTTCATTTTCAGGAGGAAAAGCCCATGAATACAATTAGTACGATTGGTCGTATGGCAATGGATGGCCAGAGTGTTTACAGCAATTTTTCTCAACAAAAAGTTCAAGTTCCAGAAATCAAAAGCCCAATGCCGAAAACTGCTTCAGAAGTTCTCAAGAATTTTGAGGCAACCAAGGCAGAGACAGAAGCTTCAGCAAGAGAACTTCAGAGACTGTCTGACCTGGTAACAGGTCACAAGCTTCAGTTTAATGTGAATCAGGAGCTGGACAAAGTAGTCGTAAGAGTTGTTGATACATCAACTAACGAAGTAATTCGTGAAATTCCATCAGAAGACTTGCAGAGAATACAGGCCAGGATGAAACATGCAATTGGCGTACTCTTTGACGAAATGATTTAAATTGGCAGACGGACTCAATATACCCGGCGTAAGCGACAAATACAAAACTAATGATCTCGTAAAATCCCTCATGGAGGTTGAACGCATACCTCTCAAGCGTGAAGAAGCTAATCTTGAGACATACAACAAGCAGCAGAGTGCATGGCGTGATATCAACCAGAAAATGTCTTCACTCCGGGAAAGTGTTAAGTCATTATATTCTTTTGAAAATCCATTCAGCAATAAACTTGCCTCATCATCAGATGAATTTGCAGTCAGCGTGGATGCTGGAAGAGAAGCGGATTTTGGTTCCTTCAAGATTGATGTACTGCAGCCGGCACAGGCAGACAGATTCCTGAGCGATGAAATTGGCAGTGACTATAATGTTCCACAGGGAAAATATACCTTCAAGGTCGGAAAAAAGACCATTGAATACAACTGGAAAGGCGGAAAGCTCACTGATTTTGTTGATTCAGTAAACAAAAGAGGTAACAACACAATTAAGGCCAGTCTCATCGGTGTAAGTCCTGACAAAAAATCACTGCTGCTTGAAAGTCTCAAGACAGGAGAAGAAAATGCCCTGGTTCTTGAAAACAAGGCCTTCGACCTGGCACTGAAAATCGGAATGATTTCTGAAACAAAGCCTGAAACTACAAATTTCACGATCAATCAGGAATCAATGAAAATAACAAAAACAAAGGATGCCATTGAGCAGGAAGGACTGGAACCAATATCAAAATCCAGGGTTTCGACAACAAGCAGGCAGATTACCATAGGGGCACGGGGCGGATTCGAAACCGACTTGCCAGAATCAATAACATCCAAGAAAAACCAGAAAATAGAATTTACTTTCACTGAAGAAAAAATCAAGGACATAACGGAAGGAACCGGATCAGTAAAAGAAGTTTTCCAGGTTCCATCAGCAGGTGGCATCGAATATGAAGGGATCACAGTTTACAACAACCTTAGCGAGACCACACTTCCACCAGGCGAGGAAAAAAAGCTTGAGGGACTAAAGAGCATTGAAACAAGCAACGAAAATATTTTCTTTATCAAGGACATAGACGGAAACGAAACTGCCCTCACCCATCAGTATTTTTCAAGTGATGGAAAAACAAAATCAACAAAGGTCTCATTCAAGCTGGATGATTTTCCAAATGCAAAGACCCTTGTGGTAAGAAACTCAAATACTGGAAAAGAAATTACAATGACCATGCCTGTAGCAACAGACACCAGGACATCCCTTGGTTACAAACCAAACCATGCGGCAAGTCAGGCATGTGATGCAAAAATCAGATATGAGGGAATTACCCTTTCACGCCCATCAAATGACATAGATGATGTTGTTCCTCACATTACCCTTCATGTCCATGAAAAAACAGAAAAAACGGCAACTGTAAAAATTGAACCTGACACAGAAAGTGCAAAGGATGCCATCATTACATTCGTTGGAAAATACAACCAGACAATTGCTGAAATAAACATTCTTACAACAAACAAGCCTGAGGTTATCTCTGAGCTTGACTATCTTTCCAAAGATGAACAGGAAGAGGCAAAGGAAAAGCTTGGAATGTTCCAGTCAGAAAATTCACTTAGAACTGGAAAAACAAACCTGATGCAGATTGTCAGCGGAAACTATAAATTTCTTGACTCAGCACAGATTACAATGCTTTCTCAAATCGGAGTCTCTACAAATGCATCTGGTGGTACACGGGGCGGCTACAATCCGTCACAGATGCGCGGATACCTTGAAGTGGACGAAAAAAAACTTGACCAGAGCCTTGCAAGCAACCTGAATGACATAAAGAATATTTTTGGATATGACTCAGACGGTGATCTTATTATTGACGATGGGATTGGTCTCAAACTGGACAAGCAGCTTTCTGCATGGGTTCAGTCAGGTGGAATCATAAACACCAAGAATCAGGCTATTGACAGTAAGATTAAGGCAACAAATACAAAGATTACAAAACTTCAGACTCAGCTGGACAGAAAGGAAGCAGAGCTGAAGATGAAATATGCAAACATGCAGGGAACATTAGGCGGACTTGAAAGCCAGCAAAACTCAATTCAGAATTTTGCAAACCAAAGCAACAGGAGCAGATAACACATGGACTTCTATGTAAACGGTGAAAAGATTGATATTACAATTGAAAGCGAAAAAACAGTAAGCGACATTCTCAAGTCTTTTGAAGCTGAGGCTGCAAAAAATGAGGCCACAACAATCGGAATCAAAGTAAATGGAGAAAAAATTCCAGCAGAAGAATTTGACTCGCTCATGCACAAGCCTCTGGAAGAAACACAGTCAATCGAGCTTAACGTTCTATCAAAGGCATCCCTCATTGATGCATTGAAATCAAGTAAATCTGCATTTGTTGAACTTGAAGGAAAACTCAAGGAAGTTCCAGTTCTTCTTCAGGGTGGAAAGGAAAAAGAGGCAAATGCAATCATTGCAGACTTTGCAAACAACATTGATGAATTCTGCCATAATGTAACAATGAGTGCCCTATTTCCTGAACTTTACTCAAGCATTTTAATTGACGGAAAGGCTGTGAGTGACTTCTTTGAGGAATTTGCTCCAATCATTGCAGATTTCGAACAGTCCATGCAGACAAAGGACAGCGTAACTTCCGGAGATCTTTGTGAATATGAAATTGCACCACGTCTTGGTATTATTGCAGCTGCAATAGACCAATGTATTTCAAACTAGCCTTAAGTCAGGAGGCAACATCATGTCACCATTAGAAGCACGAATCGGAAGCTTTCTCTATGTCTTCATTTTTGTCATTTCAATTATATTGATTATCCTGGCAGTAATTCATTTTGTTCTTCTCAAATTCAAGAAAATATATCAGTCAAAAGAATGGCTTGAAAAAAACAAAAACCGCGAGACAAAATGGAACGACGTGAAGGAACTTGCAAGGGAAGCAGGTCTTACAAGCATTGAAGCACAACGACTGTGGAAAATCTGCAAGAGATACAAGGCAAGAAACATTCTCGTTCTTTACAGGGATACAGATGCCCTTAATGAACTTTTCAGTACCGAATACAAACGAATGATTGCCAAGCCTACCCGCGAGGAAAAAATTGAAATATTCTTCCAGATTCGATACAAACTTGAAAAACTCCATGAAAGAAAACTCACAATCTCATCAACAAAAAGTCTCAGAAAAGGTCAGATTGTAAATTTCAAGACTTCAACAAAGGCAACCTGGAATCTTAGAATTGAAGAAACAAACGATATTTCTTTCAGTCTGCACATTCCCGATGAATACGATGAATCAGAAGCCCTGCCAAAGCCCCTTTCAAAAGTTGATCTAATGTTCACTCTTCCGACAGGATTCTCATACAGGACAGTTTCAAGACTCATGAGATATGAGCGAAACCTTAAAAACCTGTTCATAGCCGTAATGACACATTCTCAGGTAATTAAGATGCTTCAGAGAAGAAATACTAAGCGAATGAACACAGACCTTGAATGCACATTCTCTGCAGTAAAGCAGAAAAAAACAAGAAAAGGAAAAACAGAAAGGGAAATCTCAGAAAAAAAGGTTGCTGGACGACTACTTGATATTTCTGCAGATGGATGCAGGCTTGAATGTGCGCTTCCAATTCTCAAGGGACAGATGCTTCAGGTAACTTTTTCACTTCCAAGCATTCAGAATGCAAAGGCTACGGGAATCATAGTATTCACCCAAAAAGAAGAAACAGAAAAAAAGTTTGTGCTTCATGTTAAATTTACCGATATTAATATAACAACTCGCAATAGAATTTATGCGGATATTTACAAATACTAAAGGTTTATTATGAAAGTATTGGAACTGAATTCAATCAAGAAACACGATGGTTACATATATTATATCCATCACTACACAGCTAATGCAAAGATTGAATTCCTTACGAAAGAAATTGTCATTCCCATTAGCTTTACAGTTGAAATTAATCCCCTTGGAATGAGAAGCGTAGACCTGGATCCTATCCCACGCGAAGTTGACTATCCGGTTTTGCCAATCACAAAATCATTGAAAGAATTTATAGACAAACTTGCTGTTGCAGGTGCTCTACCGGAAGTATGAAAATGAAATTCCACACAACTACAGAAGATCAGACCATTGCACTGGGCGAAAAAATTGGATCACTTCTTAAGGGCGGAGAAGTTCTTGCAATGAGGGGAACTCTCGGCGCCGGAAAAACCACAATAACAAAGGGAATTGCGAAGGCACTTGGCATAGATGAAACAATCACAAGCCCTACTTTCTGCCTTATAAGCGAATATTCAGGAAAAAAACTTGATCTGTACCACATGGATGTATACAGACTTGAAGGTGCTGAGGACTTCGAGAATCTTGGAACAGACGAGATGCTCTATGGAAACGGAGTAAGCATCATTGAATGGAGCGAAAAAATTTCCTCAGTTCTTCCAAAAAAATCAATAACAATTGAACTCATTCCCCATGAAAACGGCGAGCGCGATATTATAATCGAAAACTGGCCTCACGAAGAAATAGATTTTTCCTGAACAAAATGATACAATGCATTCGTAGAGGATATAAGTTAAATGAATGCATTAGTAATTGACTGCGCCGTATCAAGACTCTGCATTGCGGCTAAAAAAGACAAAATCGAAGCAAAACTCTGCCTTGATGTTGGAAACAAACAATCTGAAAAACTCTTGCCTGCCATAGACTATATAATGAAAGAAGTCAGTCTTGAACCTAAGGATCTGGATTACACAGCTGTAACTCTTGGACCTGGAACATTTACAGGACTCAGGCTCGGACTAAGCGCACTGAAGGCCATGAACCTTGCACACGGAATTCCTGTATATGGAATTCCTTCACTTGATGCATACGCCTGGCCTTTCAGAAAATCTCTTGAATCAGTTGTAAGTTTAATTGAAGCTAAGGAAGATGAATTTTTCTATGCATTCTACTTACGTGGTGAAAAAATAAAGCCGGAAGAAGACAAGGAAATCAGTGAAATCATAAAGCAATTTGATGCAGAAGCAACAATTCTTGCATGCGGACCAGCATCAAAACTTTTTGTGGAAAGATCAAACGAACTCTATCCACTGTATTCAGTACACGCATTTACTCCGGAAAATGATGCATGCGACTCTCTTTTTCAGATTGCAGAAAAAATGATTGAAAACAAGGAGTCCCCAATGCAGGACTATGACGGTCCTCTTTATGTAAGAAAAAGCGAGGCTGAACTTAACCTAGAAAAAAAATAAATAAAGACAGCCTTTGAGCATAAAAAAAGCATTTTCATTTTTCATGAAAATGCTTTTTTTTACTACTTCAAAAGTTTCTGAAGCTGTTCCATGGAAATCTGGTTTGCGGCCTTGTTTTCTGACTGAATTGCCGAGAATACTTCCTGCCTAAAAACCTTCACGTCATTTGGAGCCTCGACTCCGATCTTAACCTGATCACCCTTGATATCAATAATTGTCAGAACAATATTGTCACCAATTCTGATCTTCTGATCAATTTTTCTGGAAAGGATAAGCATTATTTAGCCTCCTTTCTTTTCAAAGCCTCAATAATGTTATGCTTTGTAGTCCAACGGGAACCTTCGAGAATTGCCTGCATGCACAAATGATTCTTCTTGTTGATAATCAATGGCCCCTGGAAATTTGCAGTAACAGGACCTCCATCACCAGGAACAGTCACGATAGTAAACACAACAACATCTGCAGGATCCTCAATGGCAATTCTTGCAAGTTCCTTGTCATCAATATCAGCCTCATAGTCATTTGAAATGAGGAAAGGATCTATCAAAAGGAATGCCAAATTTGAATCCTGAAGAGACTGAAGCCACAGCAAAGGAGGATACTCAGAATCAACAAGAGCAAAATCAGAATATTCCTCAAAACCAAAAAGTCCCTGAGGAATCCGAATGATTCTGTCCTCACTAATATCTATTTTACCCATTGTCTTTGTTTCAATCTGCATTTTATTTACGTCTCCAAAAGGAATTTTTTCTTATATATTTATTTATCAGCGCATGTAATCAAGAAGTGTGCTTGAATACATTTTTCCTGCATTGCTTAAAGTTGCCTGATTAACAATTTCCATCATCTTTAAATCAGTGATTGTTTTTGTGAAATCAATATCTCCTTCACGGCTTACAAGAGCAGTAACATTAACTTCATTTGTTCTTGAACGTTCAGCATTGTTCATGGCACGTTCATAGTCACTTCCATTCTTGGCAAGTCTTGTTGTAAGGTTATTGATACCGTAATCAAGGGTTCCAATAACTCTTCCACCAATTGATTCCTGATCACCCTTGAGCATTGCATCTCGAAGGGCAATAACTGAATCAAAAAGTGATCCGCCGGAAACCTTCACGGCAGATGTATTTACATTGTATGGAGGAAACTGACTTGCATCTTCAATAATACCCATCTGGTTGAGGGCACTTCCAGACTTGTCTTCAAGCCAGATCTGATGAGAATCAGTTGTGCTCAAAGTAAGTCCGTTTGTAACAGGATCAACACCTGCCTTAACTGCAACACCAGAGTCATTTATTTTTGCGGCAACTGCGTAAACATTGTCCCCGCTCTTAATTGAAATATCAACACCATCAACATTTATTATGCTGTCTTCAAGTGCCTGCCATGATGTGACATCTCTCTGGCCAATGAGCTGCTGGGGTTCTGCCCAGAATGTCTTGTTTCCGGAATTGTCAATCGTAAGATACTGGTTTTCATCAACTTCAATTTTATTAGTGTCAACATTTCCCTTGTAGCGAACAACTTCAATAAGGTTTTCATTTGATCCGGGAACATTTCCCATTTCAACATCAAATGCAATTCCCTTTGTTCTTGTTCCGGCAAAAAGAGAGTTTCCATCAGGACCAACGGCATTTGCATTCTGAATAAGTTCCTTCAAAAGCTCATTCACTTCAACTGCCATGTTCTTGAGATCCTCTGGAGTATAAGTTCCATTGGCACCTGTAACGGCAAGCTCACGAACACGATGCATTATCTGAAGGTTCTGGTCAATGTATCCCTCGCGAACATTGAACTGGTCAGAAAGAGTCTGTGCATTTTTTTCAAACTGGTTTACTCTTCCAAGATAAGACTGATAGCGGACAAGATGACCTGCAGCAATAGGATCATCACGAAGCTGGCCGATTCTATGCTGCGTTCCAATCTGGCGGTTAAGAACAGCCTGATTTACTTCCTGTCTTCTGAGATTGTACTGTGTATCGTTGTTATTGAACTGTGAACTGATTCTATGCATTCTAAATACCTCTATTTAATTTAATTACCTGCTATAAATTAGACACCTAGTCTGTTTATCAATGTTTCCAGAAGTTCATCCTGGATAGTAACGAACTTGGCTGCAACATTGTATCCATGCTGGAACTTAATAATGTCCGCAAGTTCTTCATCCACATTTACACCAGAAATGCTGTCTCGAAGTTCCTTAAGATCAGCCATAATCTTATTCTGACTTTCAAGCTGATTCTTTGCCTGCTCACCCTTAAGGCCAACTGCAGTAACCTTGTCTGCAAAATAATCATCAAATGTTCTCTGACTACCAATCATTACCTTTGTGTTTCTGATTGCAGCCATTTCTACTGCAGCACGTGCATCGCTAGGTTCCACAAATCCCTTTGAGTTTGCGAAACCAGCAGCAACACAAGCAACATCACTTCTAATCTGCTGATTTACACCAACATAGGCAGCAGGATCAAGAATTGGAGAAACTGCAAACTGTGCTCCGGCAAGAACATTTACTGCATTAGCCTGATTGTAGTCAAAGGCTCCAGCTTCACCACTTGCCGAAAGAATTCCTGAATATCCTGTAAGGAACATTCCATCATCCTCAACATGGCGAATTGCAAAATCAGGATTTTCCATTTTCTCAGAAGCAGTAGCCTTAAGAACAAGATGTGAATTTCTGTCAAGGTAAGCCTTTACTTCTGCATTTGAATCATTGATTCTGTTTACAACATCTGCAACTGTGTCTGTTGGGAAATACTGAACCGTAACATTTCCATTGGCTCCATTAAGAGTCATTGTTCCGGAAAGTCCTATCTGTTCCTGGGGACGAAGCTGGTTTGTTCCTGAAAGCCTGAAAATATATGAACGGTCTTCCACACCATCGCCATTTGAATCGTAATTACCATTAACGTTCTCAACAAAATTATGCTGAACAAAGAAATCTATTCCCGTAACATTGTTCTTTCCGACTGCATTTCTATGAACATCATTTACAAGATCAGCAAAATTAAGTGTCATTGTGTTAAGTGTCTGAATTTCATTTCTGATATCCTTGTCGCGAAGTTCAATGAGAGCACCCAAAGTACCACCCTTAAATTCGGCATCAAGCTTAGTGTCAGTCCAGATAAGTTTTCCATATCCGTTATTGTCAATCTGAGGGACACTGGCAATCTGGCGTGCAAGACTACCCTGGACAATTACCTGACCATCTGTGTGAACCATGAATTCATCAGGATCACGATTTGTAACAGTTACGTTAATAAGTGAAGCAAGTTTTTCAACAAGAAGATCACGGCGATCCATGAGATCATTTGGATTGTCACCCATGCCCATTGAACGAACGATTTCTCCATTTACCTGAGCAATCTGTCTTGACAGATCATTTACCTGCTTAACTGTTGCCTCAATATCACCATTGATCTGGTCTCCGATTCCACGAAGACTCCTGTATTGCTGCTGGATTGAAGAAGAAAGAGTATCTCCCCTTGTAACCACAGCCTGGCGCGCAGCATCGCTTTCCGGATACTGAGTGAGTTCCTGCCATCCTTCCCAGAACTTGTCCATATTTGTTCTTACGGAAATATCATTTGGTTCATTGTAGATTGATTCAATCATTGAATAGTACTTGTCACGAACATTCCAGTAAGACTCCTCGTTTGTCTGTGCAACAATGCGGGAATCAAGAAGTTCATCGCGGATTCTTTCAATGCTCTCTACATCTGTACCCTGACCAATCTGACCAGGAACCATTGCCCTTTCAAGATCCGGACGGTAGATAGGCTCAAATGCCTTCACATTTACTCTCTGACGGCTGTACCCCTCAGTATCAGCATTAGAGATGTTGTGACCTGCTGTCTGAATCTGTGTATTGTGAGCCATAAGGCTTCTTTTTCCGATTTCGATACCTGCAAATGTACTTGCCATTTTTTGCTCCTTGCCTATTTTTCTAGCAGACAGAATTGATTACGATGCTCTGACCATAGTTTTTCTTCATGCTTCCAGTTGATGTATATACTGACGAATGCTGCTGTGAAGTGCACTCGTCCATAACGGTCTCAATAAATTCCTTGGCTGCACCAACGTACTTACCCAAAGACTGGCTTTCAACCTTGCTTCTTGCAAGCTTAGTCTTAACTCTTAGGAAGACATCCCTTACAGACGGTGCAAAATAGATGCTGCTTGAAACAGGTGCAATTTTCTCACGGAAAGAATCAACCTTTGCAAAATCATTTCCAAGCTCGTTGACATGCTGAACACATGACTCAAGGCCATCCCATGACTTAGAAACAACACAATTATAAATTCTTCGCTGATGATCAAGCATTGAGTCAAGAATTCTCTCCTGCTCATTCAAAACACTGATCAATTCCATCTCTTTTTCATCTGCCATTTTCTTCTCCAAAAAAAGCCTGCCAGCACAAGCCTGAAAACAGTTCTAGTATTCAATATATAATCGGAAAATGAAAAAATTTGTTTAGGAATTTATTAAGAAAAATATCATTTATATGGAAATAAACCACAAAAAAATACCACCGTGCAGACACCACAACAAGAATAAGCGAATATTTTTGCAAAAGAAACATAATGCCCATGAAAGAATACTCCGAAAAACAAACTGTCTGAAAAAAAATTGATAAAAATTCAAAAAAAAAGTAAAAAATGCTATTGACCAAACTATTTCAATGATGTATATTTTCTTCATCAATTAATGGTGCCTGTAGTTCAGGGGTAGAGCGCCAGATTGTGGATCTGGTTGTCGAGGGTTCAAATCCCTCCAGGCACCCAGAAAGTGTATGTATGGCACACATGCGTTTGTAGCTCAACTGGATAGAGCAATGGACTTCGAATCCGGAGGTTGCACGTTCAAGTCGTGTCAGACGCATTTATAAGGGCGATTAGCTCAGCTGGTAGAGCAGCAGACTCTTAATCTGCGGGTCGCAGGTTCGATCCCTGTATCGCTCATAAGGTTCTTGAAAACTTAAGCGTTTGTCCAAGAACACATTCCGCGAGAGTGGTGAAATTGGCAGACACGCTAGACTTAGGATCTAGTGCCCTAGGCGTGAGGGTTCAAGTCCCTCCTTTCGCATTAAGCAGGACCTAAAGCATGCAATGCAAGTTGCTGCAAAAATTTTGCGGAAATGGCTCAATGGTAGAGCGCGACCTTGCCAAGGTCGATGTTGCGGGTTCGATTCCCGTTTTCCGCTTGAAGCGAAAGCGATTCGGAGTTATCTGAATCGCTTTTTTTTTGTAATTTTTTTTATTAAGGGGTAACTCAAGTGAACGTTACTAAACAGGTATCAAAACTCGAAAATTCTGCAGTAAAGTTGACTGCAACAATCGCAAAGGATGATGTTGTAAACGGATACAACGAAAACTTGAAGAAGTATGCAAAGAATATCTCTCTTCCTGGTTTCAGAAAGGGACACGTACCTGTAAAGGTTCTTGAGCAGAAATACGGTGATTCATTGAAGCAGGAAGTTCTCATTGACCTGGTTGACCAGTCATTGAACCAGATTTTTGCTGAAGAAGAATCAAAAGACATTCGTCCACTTCCCTACTCGCAGCCACGTCTTGAAAATGACAAGGTTCCAGAATTCAGCACAGAAAAGGATCTTACATTCACAGTTATCTACGATGTATTCCCAACTGTAGAAGTTAAGGAATTCTCAAAGATTGAAGTTAAGGAACCACAGGTTTCAGTTACAGACAAGGACGTTGAGGAAGAACTCAAGGCAATCCAGGAACGCAATGCAATGGTAATCGACAAGAAGGATGGAGATCCAGTTGAAAAGGACAACATCGTTACAATCGATTACTCAGAACTCAATGACGACGGATCAATGGTTGAAGGTTCTAAGCGTGAGGGATTTGTGTTCACAGTTGGTACTGGCGAGAACATTTACAAGATTGACGACGAAATCATCGGAATGAAGAAAGATGAGACTAAGGAAATCACTAAGACTTACGCAAAGGATGATAAAGACGAGGAACTTGCAGGAAAAACAAAGAAAATCAGCGTAACTGTAAAGGCAATCAAGGTTCGTAATCTTCCTGCCCTCGATGATGACCTTGCTCAGGATGTAAACGAAAAGTACAAGACTATCGATGACCTCAGAAAGGACATTACAAGAGGACTTGAAGCTGCAAAGACAAGAAAGGTAAATGAACTCAAGTCACAGAGCCTCATTGAGCAGCTTGTTGAAAAGAACCCTGTAGTTGTTCCACAGTCTATGATCAATGCTGAAATGGAAAACCGCTTCAGAATGATGGCACAGCAGTTCCAGACAACACCTCAGCAGCTTGAAAAGATGATTGAAGCAAGCGGTCAGAAGAAGGAAGATATGCTCAAGCAGTGGACTGGTGATGCAGAAAAAATGCTCAAGTCTCGTCTCATTGTTGAACAGCTTCTCCAGGACAAGAACATTACTGTTACTCCAGAAGAAGTTGAGGCAGAATATGCCAAGATGGCAGAAGACGCTGGAACAACTGTTGATGCAATCAAGGAACAGTACAAGAATCCACGCTACAAGGAATACATCATTGATGATCTTAAGGAACGCAAGCTCTTTGAAGACCTCTACAAGCAGGTAAAGGTGTCTAAGGGAGACAAGATGGAATTTGCTGACCTTTTCAAGAACGCTCAGTAACAGATATTCCTGACTTGAAGTAAAAAAAAAACGGAATACGTATTGTCGCATTCCGTTTTTTTTTTTATATTAGTATATGCATTTAAGAAACTGAAGTTTTTTTTATGACCAAATAATCATCACATTTTCTGGAAACAATTATGAACGAAAACATGAATACATTGGTTCCAACTGTAATTGAACGCAGTGGAAACGGAGAAAGAGCCTACGACCTGTACTCTCGACTCCTTAGAGACAGAATTATCTTTGTTGACGGAGAAATCCGCGACGAAACTGCAGACCTTATTGTCGCACAGATTCTTTACCTGGAAAGTGAAAACCCGGAAAAAGACATCAGCATTTACATCAATTCACCTGGTGGATCTGTCACAGCAGGTCTTGCAATCTATGATACAATGCAGTACGTAAGATGCGACATTCAGACAATCTGCATGGGTCAGGCTGCCAGCATGGGTGCAGTTCTTCTTGCAGGAGGAACAAAGGGAAAAAGATACGCTCTCCCTTCAAGCCGCGTAATGATTCACCAGCCATGGGGAGGAGCCCAGGGTCAGGAAAGCGACATTGCAATCCAGGCAAAGGAAATCATCAGATTGAAGAAACTCTCAATCAAATACCTTTCAAATGCTTCAGGAAAATCTGAAGAAGAAATTGCAAAGGATATGGAAAGAGACTTCTACATGACTGCAGAAGATGCAAAGGAATACGGCATTGTTGACCACATCATGAACAGTGCAAAGAAAGGAGCTCGATAATGGGTAGATTTGGAAAATCAGCAGAACCTATCTGTGCATTCTGTGGAAGACCTGCAGACGCAAACCGTCGGGTAGTTCGAGCATCAGATGACACAATCTGCATTTGTGAGCACTGCGTTACAACATGCCAGACAATCCTCAATGAAGAGCAGCATTCTGTTGCTCCAATTGACATGAGTACAATCCCTACTCCAAAGGAATTCAAGGAATACCTTGACCAGTACGTAATTGGCCAGGACTATGCAAAGAAGGTACTTTCTGTAGCAGTATACAATCACTACAAGCAGATGTCACTTGCAAAAAAGCAGATGGGTGACATTAAAATCGAAAAGTCAAACATCCTCCTGCTTGGACCAACAGGATCTGGAAAAACACTCCTTGCAAAGACACTTGCACAGAAGCTTAATGTTCCTTTTGCAATTGCCGATGCAACCACTCTCACTGAAGCTGGATATGTTGGTGAAGACGTTGAAAATGTGCTTCTCAAGCTTATAAATGCCGCTGGTGGTGATGTTGCCGCTGCTGAAAGAGGAATAATCTTCATTGATGAAGTTGACAAAATTGGCAGAAAGAGTGAGAACACTTCCATAACAAGGGATGTTTCCGGCGAAGGCGTACAGCAGGCACTCTTGAAGATTATTGAGGGAACTCATGCATCTGTTCCTCCTCAGGGCGGAAGAAAACATCCTAACCAGGAAATGATTGACATTGACACCACAAACATCCTCTTTATTTGCGGAGGAGCCTTTGTGGGTCTTGACAAGATCATTGAACAGCGACTTTCATCATCAAGCATCGGATTTGGTGCTACCGGAACCCATAAGTCTGATGAGGAAAGAATGGAACTGCTGAACCAGGTTACATCTGATGACCTTGTTAAGTTCGGACTGATTCCTGAGCTTATTGGCCGTCTTCCTATGACTTGTGCCCTCAAGGAACTTACAAGGGACGATCTCAAGAGAATCCTCACGGAACCAAAGAATGCAATCACAAAGCAATTTGAAGCAAGCTTTGCCATTGATGATGTTGACCTTTCATTCAATGAAGAAGCCATTGAAGAGATTGCAGACCTTGCAATCAGGAGCAAGACTGGAGCCCGTGGACTAAGAGCCATTGTTGAGCACATTCTTCTTGACCTTATGTTTGAAGTTCCAAGTGTCAAGGGAAAGAAGAAACTTGAAATCACAAAGGACATTGTAAACCAGAAGGAAATTCCTTCAGCAGAAAGCCTTCTTGTTGATCAGCTGACTGCATAATCTGGCATCATGTATGATTTTTAATACAGTCAAATTTTAATTTGTATTTATTATGAATAAACAAAAAAAAGCAGCTTTGAAGTACATACACCTCAAAGCTGCCTTTTTTTCCTGCAGGGAAATCAATTATTTCCATTCCTCATTTTCAATGGCAAAATTTCCAAGCAATTCTCCATCAGAATCATAATAATAATACTCTGCCCTGGCACCTATCTTTAGAAGATCCTTTCTTGCAGCCTCATTGTTCTTTACCTGAACGAGAGCAGCAACCCTGATTTGTGGAACAAGAACCTCAAACTGAGTCTTATTAATTCCAGTCATAGTGTAGTTGTATACAATTGTGTCCTTGTCTGCAGTAACGTTGTTAAGAACAGTATAGTCATCAAGCTTGATTGGACAAGCCTTGTTAACAATTTCTGCCTCTTCTGCAATTCTCTTGTAATTTGGTCCCTTTGCAAATGCACAAAGAGTTACCATAAGCATCATAATGAAAGCTAAACTTTTTCTCATACTAGAACTCCTTGAAAGAAAGTGTATCATAACTTATGCTCAACTTCAAGAAATTAAATTTTGATAACAAAAATCGATGTTCCTGCACAATATTCATTCGGTATGAAATGAGAGAAATTTCGTCGCTTAGTAAGATTGCAAGAAACTTAATGGAATGAGTACTTTATTTCTACGGAAAAAATACATTCGCTTTAGAAACGCCACTTAAAAATTTTGAAGCTCCATCCATATTAGAATAGTAATCAATTTTCTTTCTCACGTTTTCTTTTAATATTTCTTCTTCTTTTTTATCAATAATTCCCTGATTAAGTTTGTTATCAATATCAAAAAACTTCTGATTCATACTATCCAAAATGAACCTTGCGGTTACTTCAGAAACACGACAGCCACCCTTTGAAATAATAAAAACTTGTACGGTAAGAAGAATTACAATAATTATTCCACCAATAATATAATTCTTTCCGACTATTGTGCTTGATATAATTCCCCCTAGAGGAACACTGATACCACTTTCATAGCCAGTTAAGGAGAATCTTGTAAGGCTGATATTCAGTGCCATAGAAAACAGCGAAAACATTAAAACCAATTTAGGCATTGCCACACGATTTTTAGTAAATGAATATACCAGAATAGCAACAGAGAAAAGTGTTTCAATCCCAATCAAACTCTCTACTGCAATCACTGGCAAAGGAACTAACATCATCAAAACAACTAATAACATTGCCACAGGTATTATGTTGTACATAATAAAATCGACTATTTTATTTTTCATTTTTTCTCCAATATCAATATAAAATCATTATAGAAAACAAACACTATCATTTTATGATAATAATATTAGAATTTTCTCTTCGAATAAGAATTAGGGTTCAATAATTCCCGAAGCTTTTCAAATTGAATCTGGTCTTGTTCACACCCTTCACCTATATTGTAAAAATGTGCCAGTTTACGAATATCTTGAGGAATACCGTAATAACTCTTTTTTTTTAGCCAATGGAAAGCCTGATTTTTATTTGGTTCTATATTTGAATAATAACGAAACAAAAATTGATAAGCTTCTCTACTCTGTTCATGAAACATTTCTTCCAACTTTTGTGAATCAATTATAAAATCATTTTTGAAATAAAATAGATTGTGTTCTAGTTCCGACTGTACAGTTCGTAGCACATTCTGCAGAAGATTTTTTAAATCAATCAACTTAACATCACAAACATTTTTTCCATATATAAGTATTCTGTATTGTTTAGGATGCAGTTTCATATTGTCTTCAATATGTATAGCAGGAAGTTTCAAATGTTCCCTTTCTAGGATTATCTCACGAAACTGTTCTAATGATGATAAAAATATTTTTTTGTTTTCAGCAATAGTTACAATTGGAAGGACAGAATATCCCAATTCAAGTAACTATTCAGCACCTAAAATCCCAGGCATAATGCAGGAGTTCCAGCAAAGG
>SAMEA3663112__coassemble_159_pt1 | contig 17765 bp, 14 predicted proteins | sample SAMEA3663112__metabat2_low_PE_006 | metagenome-assembled genome bin SAMEA3663112 (sample SAMEA3663112) | pig gut metagenome | biome: pig gut; feature: pig-associated habitat; material: faeces | place: Denmark | collected 2012
CCTTTGCTGGAACTCCTGCATTATGCCTGGGATTTTAGGTGCTGAATAGTTACGTGGAATTTTTCATACTCTTTATGATTACTACCGTTAGTTAGTAAAAATAATCTGGTTCAATTTATGTTGACATTTTTTTTTTTTTGTCATTTTAAAGTTGGCTCGACATTTTATTTATTCTATGTGTCTTGACGCCGGGAGTTTTTTATGAAGAAGAAAATATTGTTTGTATTTCTGCTGATGATTAATTTTTCATTATTTGCACAGAAAGTTGGTGATTATTCATTTGCGTATCCGGAAATGCTTGACATGATGATGGGAAACGCTGGTCCATATAGAGGACTACCGGAGAATGGAATAAGTTTTGAAATTCTTTCCAATGCAGATTGTTTCAGAAATGGTATTAAAATGACTGAATGCTATAAGTCTGGTAACAAAATATACATGACATTTCTTGCTGAGTCAGAACCTGCCATTTTTGAGTTTGTCTATAAGGATACGGGAGAAGGCGATAAAACTGCATGTTTGATTAAACTTTCCATATACTCAGCAAAAAAAGTAAAGGGCGTTTATCAAAAAAACGTATGTACAGGAACTTTTTCTGAACCTGCAGGTGATTTGTTTTCCAATCCATATGGCTATGGAAAGTTCTATGGTGGTGTTAATGAAATTTATGGTTTGGTTTATGATTGGAGTGAAATAGGACGTGTTAAATATAGAATATACCGAAAGAAATGTGATCAGTTTGAATCAAAAATTTCATCAAGTTTGAAAAAATTCAGTGCGAAGCATAAATCTGCAATGCTTGGCGAAATGAAAAAAAAGGTTGAAGATTCCCTTGTTTCATTTGCCGTCTCTGAAGGAAACTTGGACAAAGAAAAGTTTTTTGCTCTTGATAAAGTTGGAGCAAAAGGAGTCTATAATGACTACAAGAATAAATTTGAGTCAGCAAATGAGGACGATATAGCTGCCTACCATAAAACTGTTTGGTATGGTTGGAGGGATCCCGATGATGAAAAAGAATTTTGGAATGATGAATATAATTACAATGAAATAATTTCTGGGATTACAAATGAGGTCTATGAGAAATATAAGGTTGGTGTTGAGTCCCAAATTGAAATGAGAAACAAATCATATGTAAAGACTTTTGAATTGAAGGCAAAGGAATGCATCAGTTCGATTGTTCCTGAGTATGATTCCATTCAGAATGGATTTGACAGCGAATCGTTTAATTCAAAGGCTAATGAAAAAATTAAGGCTGAGTACAATGCCCTTGAAAAGGAATATGATTCAAAGGCATACATGAAGGCTATCAAATTCAAGAGTTTTGATGAAATTTGTGGTGACATTAATCTTTCCAAATCTTTGGAGTCAGTCAATAAAACATTTGCAACACGAGAACGTTCATATAATTCTTTTATGTTGAGACTTAAAGATGTTCTGATAAGACAGAGCGTTGTTCTTTGCAAGACAACAAAAAATCCGACTGTTGATTCTGTAAAGGAATCTCTCAAGACAGTTGAAAGTTCTGAGCTTGAAAAAGCAAAAACTTCATTTGAATCTGGTAATGAATGGTCTGTTCATTTCAAGAATTTTGAAAGCATCTATGATAAATTCTTTGATGATGAGATTTTGGGAAAATATTGCGTAGAAAACAAGAAAGGAATTCTCGTGCTTACAAAAGATGGTACTAATGAATTCAAAAAGAAAGATATTCCTGTGCCTGATTACAATGTAATTGCTGAGATAGCAGAAGCTTGGAATAAGCAATGTCCAAAAAGACTTGATAAGAATACTATCCTCAATAATTCTGTGGCAAACAAAGATACACTTGTGATCAACTACGTTTTGAATGACGTTACAAAGTCTCAATTGAAGTCAGTTCTACCGAAGCTTAAATCTGGCACAATTGCCAGTGTTAAGGAAAATGGCCTACAGAAAATTTACCTGGATAGCGGTATCAGGGCTGAATACAATTATTATGATGACAATGGTGAGTTGCTTGGAAATTTTACCATTGAAAATAAAGAATGGAAGAAATAATCCATCTTGTTCATATTCTTTGATTAAAATGTGAAAAATTCTTTTGTGGATTGTTGGCTTTAATTTTTGTAATTTTTTTCAAATTGATGGATATTTTTTGAATCAGTTGCAGGATGAATCTGTTAATATCCATATTTTGGCGAATATTTTTTTGAGGGATCAAAAGATATAGAAAATTATTGATAAAAGAATCGTAGAAAAAAAATACTCCAATGATTCAAAAAAAGTTTTCCAGAATTTATTTCTGGAAAACTTTTCTCTAGTAAAACACTGCTATTGTTTCCGGCGGAATTTTTACCCTTAGTTTTTTTCCGTCGCATTTTGCCTGAATTCCATGGGCCTTGTCACTTATTGTTCCTTTTTCTCTTGAAATCGGAAATTCTTCTTCAGTTTCCATGCTGCCCAGGTTTATGATTACGATTCCCTTTTCACCTCGCTTTATTGCCAGCACGGACTTTTTCTTTCCGTTGATGAATTGGTCCCTTTCACCTTTCATCTCTGTTCTGAAATGGTTCAGGGCTCTTACTTCTTCACTGCAGTATTCCTTGTTTCCCTCGTCCCCGACCTTAGATTCTCCCGGGAATTGGACAGATTCCGGTCCCTTTGGCCTTGAGAAAAAGAGTGGGGTGCCATCCTTTCTTGCCGCAATTACAGCATATCCGGCCCTCAGGGAAAAGTTTGTCATGTAAGCTGATTCTCCCTCGTTTGCATATGTATCGTGGCTTTCAATCCATGTCACAAGTTTCGGATTGGCATCGTTCCTGAAATTCACCATTCCCTTTGCGTTGAGATTTTTTCCCTTCAGTGCGCTTCGAAGGAGCTTTCCGTACTTGCTTGCAGTCACCCACAGATATTTTGAGTATGCTTCTTCCCGTGAGTCACCTTCCTGAAGAACTTCTCCGTACAGGAAAAGGGATTCACTTGATTTGAGTTTTTTTCCGTTAACTGATTTTTTTCCTGTGAACACAAGCCAGAAGTCGTTCTCGCTTTCTTCATCATCCTTCGGATCATCAGGCAGACCAATGTGCTTTGCCGCGTCGAACCTGAAACCGTCTGCACCGCATTCAATCAGGTCATTCATGTAGTCCAGAAGGTATTCCTGGTATTTCTTGTTTTCCGTGTTCATGTCTGGAAGTCCGGAGAGCTTTGCCAGCACAACTTCTTTTCTGTTGTTGAAACTTCTTATTGTATGGTCTGCATATTTGTGGTACATCTTGTCCATTCCGCCCACAGCATTTATGAAATCCTTTTCGATTAAGTCAACATGACTTGTGGTATGGTTTGGCACCACATCAACTATGACCTTTATGTTGTGTCTTTTTGCCGAATTGCACATGCTTATGAAATCACTTTTTGTTCCAAGCTGATAGTTTCCGATTTTCCAGTCTGTCGGCTGATAGTGGTAGTACCATTTTCCCTTGCCGTCCTTGCTCATGAATTCAAGTCCACCGTTTTCTCCAACCAGGCATGTGTTTGCAGGGGATGTCTGGATGGCTGTGAATCCGGCACTTGCAATTGTTTCCATGTGCTTTTCAATTGTCTTGAATGACCAGCACCAGCAGTGGAGAATCGTTCCTTCTTCTATAGCTTTCTTTCCTGAATCAATCTGTGCACTCAAGTTTGTGACTCCGTATAGTGATATAAGTATTAATATTGCAATGTTTTTTTTCATTGACATAGAATCTAATGCTCCTTTTGTGGAATGTCAATATTATTATATAAATTGAGTTGATAAAACGAATTTTATGGTGTTTTTAATACTATATTTATATTTTTTTTTTGAAAGGGAAAAACATGTCCTGAAAAAAAAACGGAACCCGTTTCAGATGAGTTCCGTTTCTTCTTGGTTCATAGTGAAATTAGTATTTTGAATCTGCGTATCCGATCCAGCCTTCATTTTCAATGAGAGCCTTTTCGAATCCTTCAAGCCTGAAAGGGTAGCTCTTTGAAAGGGATCCTGCAATCAGCTTTACCTTCCATGTGCCATCTTCTTTCTGCTCAATCTTGCATTCAGTATCCTTGTCTGCAAAAGTGTGGAACATGTCGTCAATGTCCTTTTTGTTCAGGTCAAGAGCTAGAAGTCCGCAGTTGTACATGTTCTGGCGGAAAATGCGTGCAAAGTTCACTGCAATTACACAGTAGATTCCGTTAACTTCAAGTGCCCATGGAGCGTGTTCGCGGCTTGATCCACAACCGAAGTTTTCGCGTGTAATGATTACCTTCTTGCCGGCGATATCGCGCTTAGGATTGAATCCGTCAAGTTTAAGGTCTTCAAGAAGATATGGCTGAAGAGCCTGTTTTGTATTTTCTGTAAGGTATTTTGCTGGAATGATTTCGTCAGTATTGATATCACTGCGATCCAAAAACAAAACCTGGCCACCAAACTGTTTCATAATTGTCCCCTTATTACTTTATGAAGCTTTTGCTCTAGCATCAGCTACTAATAATATAATTCAATTTCAATAAAAATGTTACTGAAAGAGACGAATTTTTATAAAAATTCATCCCTTTAGTTTTTAGCCCTTGTAAAGCTCAGAGTTAACGATAGTACCAGCAATTGCTGTAGCTGCCGCAGTTGCAGGACTCATAAGGTGAACCATTCCGCCTTTACCCATGCGTCCGTTGAAGTTGCGGTTTGTTGTAGATGCACAAACTTCACCTTCTGCAAGAACCCCGTTAGACATTCCAAGACATGCTCCACAAGTTGGGTTTGTAACACAGAATCCAGCATCCATGAAAATGCTGATAAGTCCCTCGTCAAGAGCCATCTTGTAGATTAGAGGTGTTGCAGGACTTACGATTCCGCGAACTCCTTCTGCAATCTTATGTCCCTTGAGAATCTGTGCTGCAACGCGAAGGTCAGAAATACGTCCGTTTGTGCATGAACCGATATAAACCTGGTTAACCTTTGTTCCCTTCATTTCAGAAACTTTCTTGATCTGATCAGGTTTGTATTCTACAGTACAAACAGGTTCAAGGGTAGAAAGGTCATAAGTGTAAACCTTTTCGTATTCTGCATCAGGATCAGAAACCCATTTTGAATATTCCTTGAGGGCATCTTCCTTGCTTGCAAATTCATCCTTGATGAAAGGCCAGAGGTATTCAACTGTAGTCATGTCTGGGAAACAGATTCCGCTTGTTGCACCAGCTTCGACAGCCATGTTGCAGATTGTCATGCGTTCTTCCATTGACATTGCGTCAACAACCGGACCTGTAAATTCTGTTACGCAGTTTGTTGCACCGTTAACACCAATCTGACCAATGAGGAAGAGGATTACATCCTTTGCATAAACGCCTTCCTTGAGCTTTCCGTTTAATACAAACTTGATTGCCTTTGGCTCGCGGAATGAACAAACCCCCTTGAGAATTCCAACTTCAAGGTCTGTTGTTCCCACACCGGCTGCAAAAGCACCGAATGCACCGTGTGTACATGTGTGGCTGTCTCCCATGATTACCGTGAATCCAGGTCGAACGAAACCTTTTTCTGGGAAAATTGCGTGGCAGACACCGTTTGCTCCAATATCAAAAAAGTCCTTGATGTCATTGCGCTTTGCCCATTCACGCAAAATCTTTTCTTGCATAGCACACTTTGAGTCCTTTGCAGGAGTTACATGGTCAATTACTGCCTTGATCTTTGTTGCATCAAAAACTCTGTCCTTTCCGCGTTCAACAAGGTCGTTGATGGCGATTGGAGTAGTGATTTCATGGCAGAATACTCTGTCAAGCTTTAGAATATTTGTCCCCTCAAATGGTTTTTCAACCATGTGTGACTCAAAAATCTTCTGTGCAATTGTCTTTCCCATTTTTTTCCTAACCTTATAATATTTTATGATACCACATTCTGAGGCTTACCCTTAGAATAGCATTTTAAGTTTTCAATAACAATATCCAAAAGTCTTTGCCTCGTTTCAACTGCTGCCCATGCAATGTGCGGGGTAATGATGCAGTTTCTGGCACCAAGAAGTGGATTTGTTTCTTTCATTGGCTCTTCACTTACTACATCGCATGCATATCCGGCAATTGATCCCTTGTCAAGGGCAGACCTGACGTCAGCTTCGTTTACAAGAAGACCTCTGGCTGTGTTTATGATGTATGCTGATTTTTTCATGAGTGAAATAGTATCTTTGTTTACGATAAATTTTGTCTTGTCTGTAAGTGGTGCATGAAGAGTAAGAAAATCTGATTCCCTGAACAATGTTTCAACATCAACTGGATTTGAAATTTCCTTTTTTGGTGTTCTTGTGTAAGCAATTACCTTCATTCCGAAAGATTCAGCTATGAGTGCAACACGACTTCCAATTGATCCGTAGCCAAAGATTCCCAGTGTTTTTCCTTCAAGTTCAATCAATGGTTTTTTCCAGTAGCAGAAATTACTGCACCTTGTCCAGTCACCGTTCATTACGCTTTCAGAATGAAGTGCAGGCTGGCTTGCAAATTCAAGGATAAATGCAAAAACAAGCTGTGCAACACCTGCAGTAGAGTAGGACGGTACATTAGTCACAGTTATTCCATGCTTTCTGCATGCATCAAGATCAATGACATTGTATCCGGTGGCCTGAACACCAATATACTTAAGGTTTGGGCATTTTGAGAGAATTTCTTCTGTGATATTTATTTTGTTGAGCAGAATTGCATCACTGTCAGCGATTCTTGAAACAACTTCTTCGTCTTTTGTTCTGTCGTAAACAGTAACCTCACCGAATTGTTCCAGGGGCTTCCATGACAAGTCCCCGGGGTTCAATGCGTTACCATCCAGAATTGTGATTTTCATAGGCAAATTAGCCCAATGCAATTACGCCGGTAGAACTGATGGCTGCATTAATTGCATCTTCAATTCCTGCCGTTCCTTCATCATAATCCACGCAAACCTGACATTTTGCAGCCGATGAAACTACGCTAGAAACCCCTGCAACACCTTTAACAGCTGCATCAACCTTTGCTGCTGTAGCATCATCATCCATTCCAGTCACATAAATCTTCTTCTGCATGTAAGGCTCCTGATTATTGCATGTAGATACAATCTGATGGTAACAGAGTGTACCTTATATTCTTTTTTTTATATTTTTATTCCGATTTTGGGTCAGAACACGTTCAAAATTATAAACCTAATGGCTTAATTATTCAAGGATTTTTTTTAATTTTGGGCAACAGTTGCCTTTCCTAATTGACCGCAGGCACCACCGATTTTCTGTCCCCGAGGCAGCCTCAGGTTAACGTTTAGGCCCGCACGTTCAAGCTTTGAAACAAAGGCTCTGCATTCCTCCCTGCCAGGGGTCTTGAATTCCAGTCCCGAGACAGGATTCCATGGAATAAGATTGATGTATACGTCCAGTCCCCTTGCAAATTCAATCATGTTTCCTGCACTTTCAGTTCCTGTATTTTTTCCTGAGAGAAGGGCTGCTTCTAATGTTACGCGTTGTCCGGTTTTTTCGATATAATATGCAACTGCCTTTTTAAGTTCAGGAAGAGGATTCCCTTTTGTTACTGGCATGAGCTGGCATCTTAATTCTTCGTCAGCTGTTGTCAAAGATATGGCAAGCCTCATTTTGGGACCATTGTTTGCCAGATCATATATTCCCTTTATGATTCCGCAGGTGCTCAGGGTGATTCTTCTTGGGCTCAGTGCTCTTCCGTTTTTGCTTGTAAGAATTGCAACGGCTTTTCTTATTGCATCAAGATTTTGCATTGGTTCGCCCATTCCCATGAATACAATATTGTCCAGGGTCCCCGCTTCTTTTTCCATGAACAGGAATTCTTCTACAATCTCGCTTGCTGTAAGATTTCTACCAAGTCCCAGGGTTCCTGTCTGGCAGAATGCACATCCCATGGCACAACCTGCCTGGCATGAAACACATGCAGTCTTTCTTCCCTCGCGGTCTGTCAGAAGAACGGTTTCAATTGCTCTTCCATCATGCAAAGTAATCTGCAGTTTGATTGTTCCATCTGGATCTTTCAGGACTTTGCTTACTCTTGATGTTCGCAGAAGGGCGTTTTCTTCCAGAATTTTTCTTGTTTCCTTGTCCAGGTTTTTCATGCCTTCAAAAGACTCAACACCTTTTGAAACCCAGAGAAAAATTTGCTTTGCGCGGAATGCAGGTTTAATCTGCAGAGATGTCTCGATTTCTTCCGGAAATAGTGCGGCTAGAGGAATTTTAGTTTCCATGGTTCCTACATTTTCTGAATCTGATCAAGGTATTCGTTTATGGCCTGACTTCTGATGCCAAGTTTCTGGAATCTCTGGAGTGTTTTTATGGCCATCTGGGGATTATTTTTCTTTACGTAACAATCTGCAAGATCAATGTATAGCCTGTAGTTTTTCTGGTCATTATTGATCAGCTGTTCAAGTCGTTCAATGGCTTCGTCGTATTTGCCTTCGCCCTTACAGATAAGGGAAAGTCCAAGAGCTGCATAAATGTCAAAGTCAATATCCATGGCTCTTCTGTAATAGTCTGCAGCTGTCTTGTAGTCACCTGTGTTTCTGTATGCGTCACCTGTTCTTGTGAGAATTACCTTGTTTTTTGGATCTATTTCCAGAATCTTGTTCCAGTATTCAATTGACCTGAACTGCTGGTTGAGTCCCCGGAAACAGTCTGCAATACCGAACAGGGCGTAGAAGTTCTTTGGATCTTTTTCAAGTGCCTTTTCGAAAAATGGAAGACCCTTTTCAAATGTCTTGAGTTTTCTGTGGCAGTTTCCGATTGATGTGAGCACACGGATATCAACATGGTCAGGATTTACGTCTACCATGCGTGTCCAGTAAAAAAGAGCGTCTTTGTATTCTTTGAAATCGTAGTGCAGGTGACCAAGGCCAATAAGTGCATAGGCATTGTTTTCTTCCATGTCAAGAACCTTAAGATACAGATTCTTTGATTTCTTGAAATCCTTTGTTTTGCGGCATGCATCGGCAACTCTTGTAAGGACCGTAATGTTTCTGTCATCATGAACCAGATAGAGTTCCCATATTTCGATTGCCTTGTGGTAGTTGTTTATTGCCTTGTAGCAGTCTGCAAGACCGAAGAGTGCGTAGTTGTTTCCAGGGTGGCATGAAAGGCATTTTGAGTAGTAATCAATGGCCTCGTTAAAGTTGTTCTGTTTTCTCTGGCAGTCACCAAGGCCTACCAGTGCATAGTTGTTGTTTTCCTGAATTGCAAGTATTTTCTTGAATGCATCTATTGCTTCCTGAACCTTGTTTTCCTTCAGGAGCAAATAGCCTTTCTTGGAAAGTTCACTTATTTCCTGGGATGTTGCATCAGTTGATTTTTGTGATGCAAGTTCATCCATAATCTTTGATTCCATTTCACCTGTCTGGACTTTCTCTTCCTCAGTCATTTTTTTATTCCTCATTTTTTAATAATAAGGAAACCATGTCGGCAATTTTTTCAATAATCGGCTCTGATTTCCTTTTGTTATGTGCAAGCGTATAGAGTTTTAGAGCATCAATGAACTGTTTTTTTTCAGCATACTTGTCACCTGTTCTTGAAAGCCCATCAGAATAGCCTGTTGTGATGTAGATTCTTTCAGCCATCTGAGTTTTTCCTTCGTTGAACAGTGCATTGGCCTTTCGATTGAGGGCGACTTTTTGCTGGTCAGATAATTCCTGAAGAGGAGAGTCAGTAACTTTTATGAATTTGTAACTATCTTCTTTTTCTTCAATCTGTTTTTTTAAATCATTCATTAGATTAAACCTAGCGGGCAGATACAATCCACCTAAAATATATTTTGAGTCCTAAAATCTTATTTGTCAAGTTTAGAACTGCTTTGGAAACTAAAAAAATCTTCAGGTTTTTTCTGAATCCACTTTATTTTTTTCCCTGTAGAAATTGACAATTGATCTTCCGTATATTCTCTTGTCTGTCTGCACAAGACTTTCAATTTCTTTTCCAAGAGGATCTTCTGCAGGGTAGTGAATCAAAACCTTTCCTCCTGGAGCAAGAAGATTTCTCCTTGAAATGGTTTCAAGAAGTTCTTTCCTGAATTTGTAGGGAAAAGGAGGATCTAGAAATATGAAGTCATACTGTCCTTTGTGACGCTTGAGAAACAGCTCAACTGCCATGAAGTGACAGTTGATTCGGACTCCGACTTCCTCTGCCATTTTTACATTGTCAAAAACTATTTTTGCCTTAGACCTGTCCATTTCACAGAGAGTGACGTTCTTTGCACCGTGGGAAACGGCTTCTATTGCTATGGTTCCGGATCCGGAAAACAAATCCAGGAATGACTTGCCTTCAAGTTCCGGACCTATGATTGCAAATACTGATTCCCTCATTTTGTCCATGGCAGGCCTAATTGCCATCTTGCCGTATGGAGTCTGGGTTACTCGTCCCTTAAGCTTTCCGCCGGTTATTCTCATCAGTCTTTACCATTAAGTGACCAGAACACGTCATCCTTAGGAAGGGTTTTGTTGTTCTTGGCATAGTCATAGGCTGTCTTTCCCTGTGAGTCAGAAAGGGAAACCTTTGCTCCTGAATCCATGAGAAGTTTGATTACTTTTGTTGATGAGCAGTACTGAGCCGCATACATCAAAGGTGTCATTCCGTTCCAGAATCTGTTGAGCTGAACGCCGCTTTCGATGAAAATGCTGATTTTGGCAAGCCTTACGTGTTCTGAAACAGAATTGCCTGTTATTGCAAGAATGAATGCCTTGAAAACTTCATCATCAGAGCTTGACCTTCCATTCATGAGTACCTTAATGATTTCCGGGTTCTGTGAATAGTCAGCTGCCATGAGGAGTGGAGTTGCATTGTATTTGTTTCTTGTTCTTATGTAGGCTCCCTTTTCAATGAGTGCATTTACGATTCCAAGACTGTTCTGGTATCGGCATGCATACATGAGTGCTGTCCATCCGTCCTTGTCGCGGAGGTTTACGTCTGCTCCGTTTTCAAGAAGAAGCTGGAGATCCCAGTCGTTTCCTGTTTTTGCAGCCTGCATCAGGAGTGTAACGCCGTTTTTGTCAGACTGGTTTGGATTTGAAATCTGCTGTTTCCTGGATTCTTTTACCTTGTCTTCTTCCGGAGTTTCCTCAAAGTCAAGGAGGAATGCCTTTGTGTACTGCTTGATTTCGGCTTTTTTTGTTTCATCTGAAATATCTGCAAGAAGCTCAACCTTTGGCTCGTCATCATTGACCAGTTCTTCCTGAACTTGAGCTTCGGTTTCCTCAAGGGCAGGTTCTTTCTGGACAACTTGTTCTTCCTGTGGTTTTTCTTGTGCTACAGTTTCAGGAGAGGGCTCTTCAATTTTTGTGATTTCACTGTTTTTTTCCGGAGTCATTACAGGAGCTGCCACAATTACAGGAGTTGTTTCTGCCGGTGGAATTTCCTGGTTTTCCGAATTTTTTGCAGGTTCTTCATCCATAACTGCTACAGGTTCTTCCTGGACGATTTCCTGTGATGGATCGGGTGTGACTGGAGTTGCTGGTGCAGGATCAATCGAAGGTTCCTGGAATGGAATTGTGGTTTCCACTGACATACCCTTTGGATCGTCTGCATATTTATTCAGGGCTTCCCAAATCTTTGGGTTCTTGTTTTTTCTTGCGTAGTCAAATGAATTGTTTGAGTTTGAGTCTTCCTTCAGGATTCTCTTTGCGCGGGCTTTTTTTGTGATTGTGTCTGTCTTGACAATAAGGTCAATGATCCTTTCGTCCTGAGAGAATTCTGACGCATACATGAGAGGAGTCTTATTTTCTGTTGTCTGTGCATCAGGAGAGCATCCGCCATTGATACATTCGCTTACGATTTTGTAGTCACGGGAATTCTTGAGAACCAGCATCAGGAATGTTTCCTTGCTGTCCCCGAATACCTGAGTTGCGAGTGCACTGTTTGTTTTGAATTCCTTTCTGATTTCCTTTACTGTTCCGGTTTCAGACAAGGCATAATAGTCTGCTGCGAAAATGCTTGCAGCAAGAAGTGATATCATAAAAAGTGAGATTATTTTTTTCATAGCATATAGATTATAAACTTGATTATACAAAATGACAAGATTTCATCTCTTTCCCGAAAGTCCTGCCTAGTTTTATGTGCCGTTTTTTTATGTCTGGATTGTAAAATAATGAATTCATAACGTTTGCATGCATTGATTTCTATTGAAACTCTTAAGGTTTCGCATTAGAATAATTTTTATCCCATAAAAATATTTTATTATTTTTAGCAAATTTCTATCATAGTTGTTTTGTAGGAGTTTTTTTATGAAAAAAATTATTTCGCTCTTGTCAGCAGTTGTATGTGCATCCGTGATGCTTTTGACTTCATGTTCTGACGGATCATCTGGAATCGGCGTAACAAATCAGTGGTGTACGAAGAATATTCAGTACACTGATGCTGAATCTGGTGTCACAAATGAACCACTTACATGTTTCTACATATATTCGCCAAACGGGGACTATTCTAACTCAATGCTTAATCCAAATATCCACGTTGGAAAGGGACTCACAATTGTTATCTGCAGTCAGGCTTCAACAGATTTATCTAAATTGGGTACTGTTGATACAAGTTTTGCCTATGCCAAGACATACGGTGAAGGTTCAAATTCGGAAGGTGAGGGAAGCGATAAGGCTAATTTTGTTGTTAACGATTCCTTGTGGGATCTCATTTATGTCAAGAACTTTGCGACATTTAATGAAAATGGAATTTCATCAGCACCTCCATTTCAGCTCAAGAAGAATTCCGGATACACTGTTCTTGAAAGCATGGACAAACTTGACAAGGTTTCACTCAAGAAACTTCTTGCATCATATCTCATTGAATCTCTCTTGCTGTAAACATTGGAAAGGAAACTTTGTGTTTTTTCGTCATAAAGTTCTCTTTGACTTTTGTTTCTGCTCATGTTAAAATTTTTGCAATTTTCAGGGTCTGTAAGATCCTGTGATTTTAAGTTTTGAAGGAAAAAAATATGGCTAAATTCGGACATTATGATGACGTTAACCGTGAGTACGTTATCGAAAATCCAAAGACTCCTTATCCATGGATTAACTACCTTGGAAACGAGAAGTTCTTCTCTCTCATTTCAAACACAGCTGGTGGTTATGCATTCTACACAGACGCACGTCTTCGCCGCTTGACTCGCTATCGCTACAACGATATGCCACTTGACTGTAACGGACGATATTTCTTCATCAAGGACGGATCAACAATCTGGAATCCTGGATGGCAGCCAACACAGACTCCTCTTGACAAGTACGAATGCCGCCATGGTTTCGGCTATACAAAGATTTCTTCTTCAAAGAAGGATATTCAGGCTGATGTTCTTTACATGGTTCCTAACGGAGACAACTGTGAAGTAGAAATGCTCACTCTCAAGAACACAGGAAAGGCTAAGAAGGAGATTTCTCTTGTTTCTTTCGTTGAATGGTGTCTTTACAATGCCTCTGACGACTGCCAGAACTTCCAGAGAAACTTTTCTACTGGCGAAGTTGAAATTGAAGGCAGCACAATTTACCACAAGACAGAATACCGCGAACGCCGCAATCACTATACATTCTATTCTTGCAGCGAAAAAATTGACGGATTTGATACAGACAGAGAATCATTCCTCGGCCTTTATAATCCACTTGCAAAGCCTGAAACTGTTGTTAAGGGTGAAAGCAAGAATTCAGTTGCAGACGGATGGTCTCCAATTGCTTCACATCGCTTGAACCTTACTCTCAAGGGTGGAGAAGAAAAGACAATCATTTTCGTTCTCGGTTATGTTGAAAATGATCCAAAAAAGAAGTGGGCTTCAAAGACTCCAAAGACTCTCCTTCGCACAAACACAGCAAGTGGCGTAATCAACAAGGAAAAGGCTGTTGAGCTTCAGAAGAAGTATGCTACAAAGGCTAAGGTTGAAAAGTCATTCAAGGAACTCAAGAAGTTCTGGGATGAAATCATGTCTCACTTTACACTTTCTACAGGTGATGAAAAGCTTGACCGCATGGCAGTTTGGAATCAGTACCAGTGTGTTGTTACATACAATTTCGCCCGCTCTGCTTCATACTTTGAATCAGGAATCGGACGTGGAATGGGATTCCGCGATACTTCTCAGGATATGCTTGGTGCAGCACATCAGCTTCCAAACAAGAGAATCCGTGAGCGTCTTTTTGATGTTGCAGCAACTCAGTTCCCTGATGGATCTGCATATCATCAGTTCCAGCCACTTACAAAGCGCGGAAATGCAGACATTGGTTCTAACTTCAATGATGACCCGCTTTGGCTCGTTCTCGGTGTTGGACGCTATATCTGTGAAACTGGAGACAAGGCATTCCTCAAGGAAATGGTTCCTTTCGACAACTCAGAGACTAACAAGGCAACAATGTATGAGCACTTGAAGCGTTCATACCGCTATATCACAACTCACAAGGGACCACATGGTCTTCCTCTCATCGGACGTGCTGACTGGAACGACTGTCTTAACCTTAACTGTTTCTCAACAGATCCTAACGATTCATTCCAGACATGTACAAACAAGGAAGGAAAGAATGCTGAATCTGTAATGATTGCAGAAATGTTCGTTTATGTTACTCCGGACTATGCAGCTATGTGTCGTCTCATGGGTGATGAAAAGGAAGCTGAGTTTGCAGAGAAGGAAGCAAAGAAGATGGAAGCAGCTATCTGTGATAAGGGATGGGATGGAGAATGGTACATCCGTGCTTATGACGATGCTGGAAAGAAGGTTGGATCAAATGAATGCAAGCATGGAAAAATCTTCATTGAGTCTCAGGGATTCGGTACAATGGCTCAGATTGGTAAGGATAAGGGATATCCTGAAAAGTCTTTAGACAGCGTAAAGAAGTACCTGGATTCAAAGTATGGTATCTGCATCAACTGGCCTGCATATCAGGACTATCATGTTGAACTTGGTGAAGTTTCTTCATATCCACCTGGATACAAGGAAAATGGTGGTATTTTCTGCCATAACAACCCATGGGTAATTATTGGTGAAGTTGTTAACGGACGTCCACAGGATGCATTTGAGCACTACAAGAAGATTGCTCCTGCATACATTGAGGATATATCTGATGTTCACAGAACTGAACCTTATGTTTACAGCCAGATGATTGCTGGTAAGGAAGCTCGCCGTCATGGTGAAGCAAAGAACTCTTGGCTTACAGGTACAGCAGCATGGAACTTTGTTGCTCTCAGCCAGTATCTTTGTGGTATTCGTCCATCTTGGGACGGACTGGTTGTAGAACCACGTCTTCCTGCACACGTAAAGTCTGCAAAGATTACTCGTAAGTTCCGTGGCGTTGAATATGTAATCAACGTTAAGAACAACAAGAATGATGGTGAAGTTGTAGTAACTGTTAAGAATGGCGGAAAGTCAACAGGTACACTTGTTAAGGCTGCTGCTGGTGCAAAGAAAGTTACTGTAAATGTTACTGTTGGCTGATTTTTAATAGGCTAGTTTTTCCCGGTGAGTTTTCACCGGGTTTTTATTTTCTATATGTTTTTTTTAGGATGTAAAGTATTATAATTTTTTTTCAGGTGGAGAATTATCATGAAGAAACAGAAAGGTGCTCTTAAAGCCACATTGCTTCTTTCAATTGCCGGAAAGATTCAGAAAAATAAGTTAGATAAAGCTTCGAAAAACTGCAGGAAAGCAGAGGAAATGACTCTCAGGGGAATTCTTGAATATGCAAAGGATACAGTTTGGGGAAAAGAACATAATTATGCTGAAATCCTGAAGGCCAAGAATTATGATGATTTGTATGCCAGATGGATTTCTAATGTTCCAAAATGTGATTATGAAATATTGAGACCATATATTGACAGGCATAAGAATGGTGAGGCTGGGGTTCTGTTCCCTGGCAAGCCAATGATGTATGCCACTACAAGCGGCACAACAAAGGAACCTAAGTGGATTCCAATTACTTACGAATATTACAATTCAATTTACAATAAAATGACAAAGCTCTGGCTTTATTCCATGATCATGCACAGACCAAAGGTTTTCTGGGGTCAGATTGTTTCTATTGTTGGAAAGTCAATAGAGGGATCTGCTCCAGATGGAACTGTTTATGGTTCTGTTTCCGGTGTAACACAAAAAAATTGTCCTGAATTTGTTAAGAAACTTTATTCAGCTCCTGCTGCCGTGTTTGCCATTGCAGATTATAAGGCACGCTATTATACAATAATGCGAATGGGAATTGAAAAGAATGTGTCTCTCATTGTTACTGCAAATCCTTCAACAATTGTTGAGATGCAGAATAATGTAAACGAATTCTATGATGATTATATTAATGATATTGAAAATGGTACTCTTAAAGCCGATCTCAATATTCCGGAAAATATTCGTGCTGAAATTGAACCGTATTTAAAGCCAAATCCAGAAAGGGCTAGGGAACTTAGGGCCTTAAAGGAAAAGTACGGTAATGTCCTTCCAAAACATTACTGGCCTGACATGCAGCTGTTGAATACATGGTATTGCGGAAATACTTATGTTTATCTTGAGAAATTCCGTGAGTCATTCCCTGAGGATATGCTTCACATGGAATTCAGTTATTTCTCTTCGGAATGTCGTGCTGGTCTTGTAATGAATGGCAAGGATGACACGGTATTGTTCCCTCACATGCATTTCTTCGAATTCATTTCTGTTGATGATATTGACAATGAAAATCCTAAGTTTTACAGATTGCATGAACTTGAGGTTGGAAAGCGATACTGTATTTATGTTTCAACTTATGCTGGATTGTATCGCTATGACATGAATGACATGATTGAGGTTACTGGAAAATATGGAACAATTCCTACAATCAAGCTTATTCAGAAAACAAACGGCATTGTTTCCATGACAGGTGAGAAAATTCATGAAAGCCAGTTTATTAATGCTGTAAGGGCTGCCGAGAAAAATACTAAGCTGAAAACTAAGTTTTTTGTTGGTTTTGCTGATCTTTCTGACTCAAACTATCATTTCTTCTATGAGTTTGATGATGATGGTGTGGATGATGCTGCATGTCAGATGTTCACCAGGGAAGTTGACAAAATTCTGCATGAATCAAATATTGAGTATGCAGCAAAAAGAGACTCTTTCCGAGTAAAGGATCCTTGTGGACATATTCTGTGCAGGAATTCCTTTGAAACATACAAGGCAAGGTGCATTGATATGGGAGCCCGTGATGGTCAGTTCAAGCTGAATCTTCTTATGCAGGATGACAAACGCTACAAGATGTTCAGGGATTTGATCAGAAACTAATCGATGTTTTTTTTAGGCTTGCAGATTATTGCAGGCCTTTTTTATTGCGTGAACGAATCCCACTTGTTTTCTTCGATTCCTGCAAGCTTGCAAATACTTTTATGTGTTTCGTCCCTGAGCTTGTTTAGTGCTTCTTTTCTGCTATTATTTTTTAGGTCTGGGAGTATTGGCTCACCAATTGTCAGTGTTATTAATGGATGCTTTGTTCCAAGAAGCTTTCTAAAAAATCCCGGCTTTCGGTAGCTGAATGCCATGGGAATTACGGGAACGTTCCATCTTACCGCAAATGTAAATGCTCCGTTTTTGAATGGGCGTATTGGCTGATAAAAGTCCCATCTGCAGCTTTCTGGAAAAACATGGATCCATTTTTTCTGCCTGTTCAATTCATCGAAGGCTTTGTTGAATTTTCTTCCGCCTGCAAGGGTTTCTGAGACTGGAATTCCGCCTATGCCTCTTATTATGAAGGCATCCTTTCCTTCCATGTGCTCACGACGTACGGGAACCCAGAGCTTTCTGAATTTAAGTGCGTAAAGGATAGATACAAAATCCCATCTGTATACGTGGTTTGA
>SAMEA3663112__coassemble_193_pt1 | contig 15261 bp, 13 predicted proteins | sample SAMEA3663112__metabat2_low_PE_006 | metagenome-assembled genome bin SAMEA3663112 (sample SAMEA3663112) | pig gut metagenome | biome: pig gut; feature: pig-associated habitat; material: faeces | place: Denmark | collected 2012
CCAGCCTTTTAACTTTGTATAGTCGCTTTTTGCAAACGCCGCCTTGTATTCTTCAGAAGAACCGCCAGATGCTATGTCTTTTACAGCTGTTTCAGGAATAACCTGCTTTCCGTTCAATTTACCGCCGTTACGCATCATCTCGCCGAACATCGCCATATCACGCAAGTTAAGGTCAAATCCACCGCCAGCAAATGCTATTCCGGAAGGATCCAGCTGATAGTAACCGTCATAATGGGCGCCTAAAGGCTTCCAAATCATTTCAGAAACCATTTCAGCAAGTCCCTGTCCTGTTACCCGGGAGCAAATCCACGCCAAAAGCTCAGTGTTGATTGTCCTGTACCCGAATGCCTCTCCGTGCTCTGAATCAGGAAGTTTTTTTACAGTCGCAAGATATTCGTAGTAGTTCTGGGGACCATGGTAATTTATGGGGCGGAAAACATTTCCTGCAGCCGAGTAAGCCCAGATTTCCGCATTAGGATCGTTGTAGTCTTCGCTGTACTTTATGGCGGTTGTCATGTCCATAACCTGGCGGACAGTGGCATCTGCATAACCAGAATCCTTTAATTCAGGAATATAGTCCGTTACTTTTTTAGAAGGATCAAGCTTTCCTTCCGCGGCAAGAATAGAAGCCACCGTTCCTGTAAACGACTTGCTTACCGACATAGCCGCGTGGAGACCGTCCGGCTTTAGTCCAGCAGGATATTTTTCGTAGACGATTTTTCCCTTATGCATGACAATAATTCCGTCTGTGTAGTTCGCAGCCAGGGACTCTTCAAAAGTCATTGGCTTGTCGGAATCCCAGGGAGTAAAAGTAACACTGTCAATTTTAGGGTCAAGTTTTTGCTTCACTGAATATTTTTTGCCTTTTCCAGAAGAAACATTGCGTGTGGGATAAAATTCCCTAATATGATTTACGCTGTAGCGCAGAGCCGGAAATTCAAAAAAAGAACCGTCAGAAGCATGCAGCGTTTTTTCCTGCGCAGGCGGAAATCCCTGCATCCAGCCCATTGAACCGGGCAACGTTTTCTGAGCGTCAGGAAATTCCTCCGCAAAACCAGCCGCGCCAGCCATTCCAACCAAAGCAAGCGCTCCAAAAGAAACAAGAGTTTTTTTCATAACTACCTCCTTTAAAAAGTAAAGACAAAAACAGACGCAATTTTCGCCTGTTTTATCTTACACCCCTTGGTATTTTCAAAAATTTTTATGCATCAAAAAAAAGCTAGATACTAAAAATATAATCATAAAACATATTACAGGCAAATTTTCCCACGCACAAAATCCCTTACGAATTCCCTGGACAAAATCCCTTACGAATGACACGCAAGCTCATTTTTTCGCAGGATTATCCTGATTCAACTTCAACCCTCATGAATTGTAACTTGTATGCAAGACGTTTTTTTATTATTATGAAACGGCAGTAGTACTTTTGAATGGCCGAAACACCCACTTTATCCGGCATTCAGGCACAAATTCAGGCGGAATTTCATAAAATTCACCGCTGATGCTGTTTTTACGGGAGAAAACTATGAAAAGAACATATTTCAACATGATCAGCGCAATTGTGCTGTCTGCAACACTTTTATCATTCTCTGCCTACGGTGAAAGCATATACAACTCCAACATGAACCAGCAGGAAATAAACAGAATTCTCCAGGGACAGACAGTCGTAAAATCCTCAAGCTACAAGGAAATGTGCGTAACATCCTCAAATCCCATGGTTCAATCCGTTCAGTCCCGAGTAAAAAAGCTTAAACCTGCCTATTTTGCAGAAATCATCAAGGAATATCCATACAAGGGAAACGAGACTCTGATTGATGACTTTTCAAAACTGGTAATGGACGTACCAAGCTATGCAGGAATACCATACTATTCAGAGAGAATTCAGACAACCTTCGACCTTTACAGCTGGACAAAGGTTCTCTCAACAACAAAAAGCGAAAACACAACAATAATAAATGCAGACATGAAGATGCGCCCCTTTGAGGTGATGAATACAAATATCACCGGAATCAATGGAAATGACTGCTTCTTCTATGAGTCAACAAATGCAAAGAAAATCAAATATGACGGAATTCCAATTGTCTCTGAGGGAAACATGAAGTCCTTCATAGTTGTTTTCAGGAATGGCGACAAATGGGTTCTCTACGGCATAGGAGCTGTAAAGGCACCTACAATAATCGGAATCAAAAGCAGAATTGAAACCTCGTTCATGAACCGAATAAAGGCATTCTGCTCCCATTACTGCGAAAAACTCCAGAATCTCAAGAAATAGGCTTTCATTTTGAAAGAATTGACAAATCTTAATGTGCTAATATAATGGATAACACGTTTTTCACAACGTCTAAAAAAACGGGAGCCTATTTTGCCTAATATGAGCAACACAGAAACAATAACAGATATTGTCATACTGGCAGGAGGATTCGGAGAAAGACTCTGGCCTGCATCTACGGCTCTATTCCCAAAACAGTTCATTACCCTTTCAGACGGACTTTCATTCCTCCAGACTTCAATAATCAGGGCCGTATTGCTTGAACCTTCCGGAAAAATACTCATAGTCACAAGGCCTGAAATTGCAGAAACCATTGAAAGTCAGGTTTCCAGACTCAGGGAAAAAGTCACGGAAAAGGAATATGACAAGATAAGAAAGGATCTTTACATCGTCTGTGAACCCTACTCCCGACACACATGTGCTCCAATACTCCTTTCATGCAAAATTACAGAAATATTCGCACCGGCAGAAGAACACAGGATTCTTGTTCTTGCATCTGACCATGTGATTTCCCCTGCCAAAAACTTTGTCGAGGATGCCAGAAAAGCCGCATTCCACGCAAAAAAGGGAAAATTCGTGCTCTTTGCAATTCCGCCTCTGTCTCCATCCACTGAATTCGGATATATAAAGGAAGGAAACTCCATTGACGCAAGCGGCAGCGTGTTTGAAATTGACTCCTTCAGGGAAAAGCCAGACTCAAAGACTGCCATGGAATACCTTGAAACAGGAAAATACACCTGGAACAGCGGAATGTTCCTGTTTGACTCAAAGGTCTTCCAGGAAGAAATAGAAAAATACGAAAAGGAAATGGCTTTCCAGTTCAAGTCCCTTGATGGTGAAAAGTCGGTTCCATATTCCCAATATGGCCAGGTAAAGATTATCCGTGAATGGAATGCCATGGATTGTGCATACAAAAACTGCAAGTCAATTGCAGTAGACAAGGCCGTTGCCGAGCGAACAACTCAGGCGGCTGCAGTCCGGGCTTCATTTTCCTGGAATGATGCAGGAAGCTGGGATGCCATATCATCATTGGATTCAGGAGATGAAGGAATATGTGTTGATGCCTGCGAAAACTACATTCTTTCTGACCTTCCCGTGTCAATATGCGGTGCAAGTAACCTGGTAGTCGTATGCAAGAATGGAAAGATTCTTGTCATGAAGAAAGGATCCTCAGAAAACATGAGGAAGCTTGTTGAACTGAACAAGAACAAGGATGTACTATAATGCAGGGTTTTGTTTCTCCTATTCAAGTTTTGAGGAATTTCATGATTTCAAACCCATTCAAATGGTGGATAATACTTGCTTCATTACTTATCAGTTCAATAATAATCCCTGTTGTAATCTGTATCTGCAGGAAAAAACACTGGTATGATACCTTGGACTCAAGAAAAGCCCATACCGGGAACATTCCACGCCTGGGCAGCATAGGTTTCGTGACGGCATTCATACTGACGGGCATATTCTACACCCTGCATGACAGCAAAGTTACTTCTGTCGGCCACATTTATCATGATGCTAGTATTTTTTACCGTAATTCACTATAATAACCGCAGGAAAATGCAGCAGGCTTCTTAAAAATCTCAGTTCTGTTGCCATTATCCAAGAACAGTGATATTTCAATCCACGAATCCTGCATGAATTCCACTTAAGCATGCAGGATGATTTAATTCATTATCACGGAGGAAAACATGAAAGGAATAATTCTTGCCGGGGGATCAGGAACAAGACTGTACCCTATCACAAAGGCAGTTTCAAAGCAGATTCTTCCACTCTACGACAAGCCAATGGTTTACTATCCTCTCAGCGTTCTGATGCTTTCAGGAATAAGAGAAGTGCTCATTATTTCCACTCCAAGGGACATAAGTCTTTTCAAGGAGCTTTTCGGAAACGGAAAATGGCTGGGAATGAAATTCGACTATGCAGTTCAGGACAAGCCAAGAGGACTTGCAGACGCCTTCATCGTCGGTGAAAAATTCATCGGAAATGACAGTGTTGCACTCGTTCTGGGCGACAATATTTTCTACGGCCAGTCCTTCACCCAAACCCTCAGGAATGCACGGCAGAAAATAGACAATTCAAAGGGTGCCGTTATTTTCGGTTATTTCGTAAAGGATCCTACGGCATACGGTGTAGTTGAATTCTCAGAAGAAGGAAAAGTTCTGGGAATCGAGGAAAAACCGGAAAACCCAAAGTCAAACTATGCGGTTCCGGGACTTTATTTCTATGACAACTCAGTCGTTGAAATAGCAAAGAACGTAAAGCCTAGCGCACGGGGTGAAATTGAGATTACTGCAGTAAACAATGCTTATCTTGAAAAGAAGCAGCTCAATGTGGAGCTTCTCGGACGCGGAATGGCCTGGCTTGACACCGGAACATACGACGGTCTTCTTGAGGCATCCAACTTCATTGCAACCATACAGAAAAGACAGGGAATGTATGTTTCATGCATCGAGGAAATTGCCTATAGCAACGGATGGATCACAAAGGAAGAAATTCTTGCTCTTGCAAAAACATACAAGACTGAATACGGTCGATATCTTGAATATATTACGGAGATAAAATAATGGCATTTGAATTCAAAAAATGCGTCTCAAAAGACGGAGTTGAATTTTCCGGTCTCTACGAAATACAGCCTAAGGTATTTGGGGACAGTCGAGGATATTTCTTTGAATGCTACAGTGAAAGGGACTTTTTTGAAGCCGGACTCAAGATGAGATTTGTGCAGGACAATCAGTCTTCAAGTTCCAGGGGAGTTCTGCGGGGCCTCCACTTCCAGAAACACAATCCTCAAGGAAAACTTGTTCGCGCAGTTGAGGGAAAAGTCTACGATGTTGCAGTTGACTTGAGAAAGGGATCAAAGACTTTCGGCAAATACTACGGCGTCATTCTTGACAGCGAAAAGCAGAACCAGTTCTATATTCCCGAGGGATTTGCCCACGGATTCTATGTAATTTCAGAAAAGGCAGTCTTTGCCTACAAGTGCACCAACTTCTACCATCCTGAAGATGAAGGCGGACTTATGTGGGATGACAAGACTATTGCAATTGACTGGAAAAAAATCTCAGGAACAGTCGAGCCGCTTCTGTCTGAAAAAGACAAGGTACACCCTGCTTTTGATCTTAGCAAGGATTATTTTGACATTAATGCAAGTTGGATTGGAGAATAGAAAATGATTTGGTTAATTGGCAGCAAAGGTATGCTTGGAAGTGAAATTGCCAAACAGCTCACAGAAAACAAAATCAGCTGGATAGGCACAGACATGGATGTTGACATCACAGATCCTGTGGCCCTTGAGAAATTCACAATGAAACACGGCCCATCATCCGGAAGAACAGGACTTTCTGTAAGCAAGGGATCTGTACCTGATAAGATTACCTGGGTAATCAACTGTGCTGCATACACGGCAGTAGACAAGGCAGAAGATGACACGGAACTTGCAAAGAAACTCAACGAAGACGGTCCAATGAACATAGCACGCATCACAAGACAGCTGGGAGCAAAGCTCATCCATATCTCAACAGACTATGTTTTTGATGGAAGTGCATCAGTACCATACACAGAAGAAACAGAAAAGTGTCCGAAAAGTGTCTATGGAATTACAAAGGCAAATGGCGAGGATGCTGTTGCAAAGGAAATGACTCAGTACTACATCATCAGAACAGCCTGGCTCTATGGATTTGACGGAAAGAATTTCGTATACACAATGACAAAGGCAATGAATTCAAGGCCAGAGGTAAAGGTTGTTGCAGACCAGAAAGGAACTCCAACCTGCGCTGTGGACCTGGCAAGTGCAATCATAAAAATCATCACCACATCCCAGAAGGCAAAGTCTCTCTTCGGAAAGAACTCTGCTCTTCCCTATGGTATATACCACTTCACAAATCTTGGTGAGACAACATGGTATGATTTTACAAGAAAAATCTATGAATTCGGAAAGAAATATTCCAGAATCACCCAGGATTGCACAATCAATTCCTGTACAACAGAAGAATATCCAACAAAGGCAACTCGACCTGCATATTCCGTATTGAGCAAGGACAAGATTATGTCTCTTCTAAAATTCAAGATTCCTGCCTGGGAAGACAGCCTTGAAAAATTCATCAAGTCTAACAGATTTGAACCTAAATAACCGCTGGTCACATTAAACTTGATAAGGGGAAAAAAATGACAAGAAAGATTAAGAATGTTTTGATTACAGGTGGAGCCGGATTTATCGGTGCAAATTTCATAAACTACCTTTTCAACAAAAGTGCAACAGGCTCCAAGGAATTCATGGATTCCGGATTCACGGGAAATGTCGTTAATGTTGACTGCCTTACGTATGCTGGAAACCCCTACAATCTTACTGAAGTTGAAAAGGAATTCGGCGGAAAAAGATATTTCTTCGAAAAGATTGATATCTGTGACAGAGCCCAGATTGAGAGAATATTCAAGCAGTATGACATCGATACTGTAGTTCACTTTGCTGCAGAAAGCCATGTAGACAGATCAATTCTTGGACCAGAAGCATTCATAAAGACAAATGTAATGGGAACATACACACTTCTCGACGTTGCCAGAAAATACTGGAATGTATCTCTTGATAATCCCCGTGATGACGTTCTTTTCCATCACATTTCCACAGATGAAGTATATGGTTCCCTTGGGGAAACCGGATACTTTACAGAAACGACACCTTATGACCCAAGAAGTCCATACTCATCAAGCAAGGCAAGCTCTGACCACATTGTCATGGCCTACTTCCACACATATGGACTTCCAATAACTCTTTCAAACTGCACGAACAACTATGGACCATATCAGTTCCCGGAAAAACTCATTCCTCTCATGGTAACAAACATGAAAGAAGGAAAGAATCTCCCAGTCTACGGAGAAGGAAAAAACATACGCGACTGGATTTATGTTGAAGACCATAACAGAGCTGTATGGCAGATTGTAAACTCCGGAAAAACCGGTGAAAAATACAATATCGGCGGTGAAAACGAATGGCAGAACGTCAAGCTTCTGGACAAGCTCATTGAACTCACATCAAGTGAAGCCGGTCTAGACGAAAAAAAAGTACGAGAAACAATCGTTCACGTAAAGGACAGACCAGGACACGATGCCCGATATGCAATCGACTGCTCAAAAATCAAAAACGAGCTCAAATGGGAAAGAAAAATGACATTCGAGCAGGGACTCAAGATGACTGTAAAATGGTATCTTGAAAACAAGGCTTGGATTGACAATATTAAGTCTGGTGACTACCTCAACTGGATTGAGAAAAACTACAGCGCAAGATAATGTCTGATACAATCACCATCACAGCAGAAAAAATGGTTTTCGGCGGGGACTGCATAGGAAAATTCAACGGGAAGACTGTTTTTGTACCCTATGCAATTCCAGGCGAAAAGCTTGAAGTTGAAATCACTCGAGATGAACGAGATTACTGCGTCGCTTCCATAGTAAACGTCCTTGAAAAATCTCCACACAGAGTAATGCCATTCTGCAGCCTTTACGGCAAGTGTGGCGGTTGCAACATGCAGCACATTGACCAGGAATATCAGGCTGAGCTTCGCGCACAAATTCTCAGGGATGCCTTTGAACGAGAGGGCGTAACTGTCGGAGAAATTGAAGTAATCAGGGATACAGACAAAGGATACAGATCAAGGTTCCAGTTTCATAATGGTGGCCTCATGGGAAAAAGAAGCAATGAAATCATTCCAATTGAAAGCTGCCCCTGTGCAACAGATGAAATCAATCACTATCTTTCCGAAATTCCCTTTGAGCACAGACCAGAAGGTCGTGTACACGTATTCGGAAGCTCAAGAATCTCCTCAATTCCAGAAGGCTATGACAAGATTGTGATTGCAGAAATACCTGAAGAAGAAAGGAAAAAAAAAGAGAAAGCAAGAAAGCAGATGACAACTCCCGGAGGAAGCAAGCTAAAGAAACAGAAAAAGATCAAGGCCCGTTACTCTGGTACAGTATCTGATGCCATGACAAGCTGTACAGTTTCACTTCTCGGCAAGAATCTCACATTTGATGTTCAGGGCTTTTTTCAGTCAAACCTTGGACTCCTTGAAAAAGCCATTCCTCTCATTATTGAAGGACTTGAAGGAAAGAATGTGCTGGACATGTACTCAGGAAGCGGAACATTCTCAGTATTCCTTGCTGATAAATTTGAAAACGTCACATTGGTTGAGCACAACAAAAATGCCATCGTATATGCAGAACAAAACATGGCAGGAAAAAAACACGAAAGCTACGGATTGTCCGGGGAAGTATGGATCAAATATCACTCAGAAAACTGCATGAAGACATCCGGCAAATTCGATGCATGCGTCATTGACCCCCCACGAAGCGGAATGGAAAAATCAGTATGCCAGTGGCTGCAGAAGTCCGGGATTCCAAGCATCAGAAGCCTTTCCTGTGACATTGCTACCCATGCTAGAGACATTAAATTTCTTTCAAGATCAGGATATGAGCTGAAAAAACTCTACCTTCTTGATTTCTATCCACAGACATGCCACATTGAAAGCCTGGCAATTCTCGAAAAACGTGATTAGCATGAGTACAACTAACGTTCGTTTATATAAAAAAGTATACATACTAACGTTTATTCTGGCTTTATTTGCCGTTTTTTCAGCATTCTCCCAGAATCAATCGGATAAAAACGGTGGAAAGGTTTTCGAAAGAACAATCCAGCTGGAAGAAAGGGATCCAGATCTTGTTTCAGTTTTAGGAGCCACGGTAATATGCCAGCCCATAAGAACCAGCTATGGATATGCGGCTGTCGGTGAAGGAAAGCAGCTTTACGGATTCACCAGCGAAGGTAATCTTTTGTGGCAAAGATCCTTTTACGGAACACTAAAGCCCTACCTTACAATCGGTCCTCAGGACATGATGTACATGATCACAAAGAATTCCTATCTCAACATGATGAATTCTTCAGGACTTGTGCTTTGGTCCACAAAACTTCCATTTGAAGCAATAGACGCTCCCTTTACAGGACGGGACGGCAGAGTCTTTATAAGGGGCCGCCATAACATTGCCTGCTTCGGACTTGACGGAATAATGAGATGGAACATCAAGACTGAAATGCAGAATGCCCTCATAAAACCACAGGAACTAAACGACGGGTCATATCTCATTTTCCTTGCAAAAAACCATAATTCCAAGACTCATGCCCAGATAATGAGTCCCTTCGGAAGCAAGCTGGCTGAAGAAATTGAATTTGCAGGAACTGTCAGTGACGCTGCATCATGCACTGATGGTGTTCTCCTTTCTTTCACGGACGGAGCCTGCGGACTTTGTTCAGTGAAGGATGGATCTGCAGTCTCACAGTGGACTCTTTCCGCTCAAAAAAGCCAGATGACCGAAGCTGCAAAAATTCTTACCGACTGCCAGGCAGGACTTTGTGCCTTCGTGTGGGGAAAACCGGCAACAGTAACTTACATTGAGACTGCAACGGGGAAAATACGCGATTCATTCCAGACACCCATTGCAAACGCCCAAACAACCAGATTTATGGGACATACGGTACAGGGACTAGCCATCTGTGATTCCACAAAGGGAGAATGCTACACCATTTCAGGCTCAAAACAATGGAGCGTAAAATTCAATCCCAAGCGGAAATGGAATTTTGTCTATGCAACAGATTCAGGCTATCTATGCTTCTGCCTGAATGATTGGATTCTTGAGGCATACAGGACTAAGGCAAACCTTTCAGGAACAAAATCATCATCCTTCACTGAAAAAAAGACAAGAAACTATCCATACCCTCCATGCAGCAAGACATCAAGCACATTCCTTGGACCGGCAATAGATGAAAAGACACAAAAAGAAATACGGGCAGGACTTTCCAAGGGTGGATACGGCGAAAAGGAAATACAGTGGATGAGCCTGATTCAAAGTGAGCTCAACCATCTTTATTCTGACTGGACCATGACCGCAAGAATCAGCGGTGAAGAAAAGCCGTATTTCAGGCAGAACATCGAATACACACAGACAGTTATAGACATTGCATCATCAGTGGGAATTTCATTTGAGAGGAGAAAACTTGCAACCCTGCTAAAAAAAGCAGAGGATCAATCAATGAAAATATGCCTCATCAGGGCATGCAAAAAACAGGCCTATGACCCGGACGGAGTTTTCCTTGACACCATGGAATACCTTATAAAAAACAGGGTACAGAACACAGATCTTTCAACACTGGATGAGATTTGTGATGCCGTGTATGAAATCTGCAGGTACATGGGACGGCCAGTCTTCTTTGAAAAGGGTCAGGCTATTCTGGCATATCTCCTGTACCCGCAATATAACGAAAGAACCCGACAGAAAGCCAGGGAAACACTCAAGAAAATCAAGGAAAGCAAGCTCTAGTCTCCCCCTGCTCCAATTGAATTTTAACCTGAAATCCCGTATAATAGCACAATTAAGTTGATTGATTTTAGACTATACATGTCAAAAAAACATATCAAAAACGGAGACTATCATGAACAGAAGATTGATTACTTCAGCACTTCCCTATGTAAACAACATTCCCCATTTGGGAAACCTTATCCAGATGCTTTCAGCAGATGTTTTTGCACGATTCTGCAGAAGCCGTGGCTACGAAACAATGTTTATTTTCGGAACTGATGAGTACGGAACTGCAACAGAAACAAAGGCAATCGAAGAAAACAAGACTCCAAGGGAACTCTGCGACTATTACTATGACCAGCACAGCCAGATCTATGACTGGTTCAGGATTGATGCTGACAAGTTCGGACGAACATCAAATGATGAGTGTACAGAAATCACACAGGGACTCTACAAGGATCTTGAAAAGAACGGGTTCATCAAGGAACACACAAACCAGCAGCTTTTCTGCCCAAAATGCAACCGATATCTTGCTGACCGCTATGTAAACGGAACATGTCCAAAATGCGGGTTTGAGGATGCACGCGGCGACCAGTGTGACAAATGTGGCTCCCTTCTCGACCCTATTGAACTCAAGAACCCAAGATGCTCAGTCTGCGGATCAACACCTGAAGTTCGTGAGACAAAGCATCTGTACATTGACCTTCCAGCCATAAGCAAGAATCTTGATGATTACGTTACAAAGACAAGCAAGGAAGGACGATGGTCAGACAATGCCATTAACATGACAAAGGCATGGATTCGTGATGGTCTTAAGGAAAGAGCCATTACGCGAGACCTCAAGTGGGGAATCCCAGTTCCACGCGAAGGATATGAAAACAAGGTATTCTACGTATGGTTCAATGCACCAATCGGATATATTTCCATCACCAAGCAGCTTGAGGATGAACTCAAGGCTCAGGGAAAAAAGTCTTTTGACTGGAAATCATGGTGGCTTCCAGAAGAGTCTCAGGACGCAAATGCAAAGATTCCGGTTGACTTGTTCCAGTTCATTGGAAAGGACAACATTCCGTTCCATACGGTTATCTTTCCCTGCACGCTCATGGGAAGCGGACACAACTGGACAAAGCTGTTCCACATGAGCTCAACAGAATATCTCAACTACGAGGATGGAAAATTCTCCAAAAGCCGCGGTGTCGGTGTATTCGGAACAGATGCAAAGGAAAGCGGAATCAAGGCTGATGCATGGAGATTCTACATTTTCTTCAACAGACCGGAAAAACAGGACTACCAGTTTACCTGGAAGGAATTCCGCGAAAAATACAATGGAGAACTTATCGGCAACCTTGGAAACCTCGTGAACAGAACGCTCCTTTTCATCCAGAAATATTACGACTCAAAGATTCCTGAAGCTAAAATTGATAAAGACCTTTGGTCAAAGGTAAAGGAACTTGAGGCAAAGATCACAGAAAACCTTGAATGGTCTAACCTTAAGGATGCATTCCACGGAATCTTTGAAATTTCTGACCTGGGAAACAAGGCTTTCCAGGCAACTGAACCATGGAAGACACGAACAACAGATCCTGAAAGAGCAGCAAACCTTATCAAGACTCTTGCATATATGATAAAGGATCTCATGATAATGGCACATCCATACATGCCACAGTTCACGGAAACAATCATGTCTTACTTCGGCAAGACAATTTCAGAGCCTCACTTCAATGAGATTGATAAGGCAAAAACAGAAAACCAGCTTGACTGGAACAATCTTGGTCAGACAGAAGGCCTTTGCTCAGTTGGACAAACAGAAATTTACTTCACTCCACTTGACCAGAAAGCTGCAGATGAATTCCGTGCAAAATTCTCCGGAAACCAGAAAGACAGAAATAATGACAGCAAGGAAACTTCCAAGAACAAGAAGAAAGAAAAGAAATCAAAGAGCGAACCTCAGGTTCTTCCTTTTGAAATGCAGGCAGCACACTTCAACTCAAAGATTGAACTTACAGTTGCCAAGATAGTCAAGGTCGAGAACAATCCAGAAAGCGACAAGCTTTATGTTGAGACTCTTGATGATGGAAGCGGAACTGAGCGCATTATCCAGTCTGGTCTCAGAGATTACCTTAAGCCTGAAGATCTTCTTGGAAAACACATTGTTCTTGCATCAAATCTTGCTCCAAGAAAAATGAGGGGAATTGAAAGCCGTGGAATGCTTCTTGCTGCAGACTACAAGGATGCTGACGGAAAGGATTGTGTTGAGCCGCTGGAAGTTTCATGGGCTGCACCTGGAACAAAGATCATACTTGAAGGAGCTGATGCAGGAGTCCAGAAACCAGCCGAAATTTCAGCTGATGATTTCTTTGCAGTTGAAATCAAGACCTGCAGCAATAACGTTCAGATTGGTGGCGTAAACCTCATGTGTGACGGAAAAGCAATCAAGACAGTAAAAACTGTAAACGGCGAGATTCACTAGGATGAAAAAAAGATTTCTCCAAACAGATTTTTGGGCTAGTTTCAAAAGCAATCATGGATGGAAAAAAGTCGAGAACAAATCTGGCATTTCAGTCATGGTCAGGGAACTCAGCCTTAAAATCAAGAAAATTTCCATTGCCTATGTTCCAATGTATCCTGAATTTGAAAGTAATACACAGCCAGAAAACCTTGTGACAAAACTTTCCCAGGTAGCAGAAGAAATAAAGGATTGTCTTCCTCCCAACACATTCTGCATACGCTTTGACCCTGCAATGGACATTGAAAGTGATGATGAAAGAAATGATTTTGTTCGAAAAACAAGATCAGTCAAGTCCAATCCGAAAGTAAAGGCAAACAGGATTGCCGTGCAGCCGCCAGACACAGTATTGGTACCTCTCACTCCATCCCAGGAAGAAATTCTTTCCCAGATGAAGAACAAGTGGAGATACAATATCAAGCTGGCAGCCAAAAAAGGTGTCCAGGTAGAAAAATGGGCATTTGGAATGGAAGGATTTGAAAAGGCCTTTGACATATTCTATTCTCTTTTCCAGCAAACAAGCCAGAGAGACGGTGTTCAGTTCCATGCAAAGGAATACTATCTGGACCTTCTGGAAAAAGGATCAAACCCTGACTGTGACCAGCCATATGTACAGCTTTACCTGGCAAAGCACGAGAATGATTACCTGGCAGGAATAATAACACTTTTCTGCAGTCGTGAGGCAGTCTATCTTTACGGAGCATCAGGAAATATAAAGAGAAACCTTATGCCTGCATATCTTCTTCAGTGGACAGCTATGCAGGACGCCAAGGAATTTGGATGCCCGGTTTATGATTTCTACGGATGCCCTCCAACCGACGATCCAAAACACCCCATGCATGGACTGTTCCTCTTCAAGACAGGATTCGGTGGAAAGCTGGTTCACAGGCCGGGAAGCTTTGACGTGGTCCTTAACAGGGGCGACTACAGTCTGTACCAGAAAGCAGAAAGACTTAGAGCCTGGTACTACAGGGTATTCAGAAAAAAACTAGCCGGAAGATAGAATAAGAGTTATGTGGACACCCGCTACTTGAGGCGCTTTTGGAGAAGATAGTTTACACGATGATATTAAAGTTCTTAAAAAGATATATAAATTATTTTGTAATAACTCTTACATGTTTAAATCTTTTATCCTGTTGCTTAAATAAATTTTGTATTGAATATCTAATAAATTTCTTAGTATTCTCTTTTACATCAATTCTTTTTACTTTTCTTGAAGTCAAAATATTACATAAAGGTTTTATCAGCGATAAATCAGTTGGTATATTATGTTTTTCTTTCGTTATAAGTCTTATATTTCTCATATTAAGTTTTATATATAAAGATCCTGGCTATACTAACTTATCAATTTCAGCCGCCACTGCATTTTTAATACCATTAATTATAATATAACACATTGACATAAATGAAGATTAATATATCTTCTTGACAGATATATCTGTATAACATATACTATAAGCATGATAAAATCATTTGGAGATTCCGAAACTGAAAAAGTTTGGAATGGACAGAAATCGAAAAAAGTTCCGCCGGATATCCACAAGAGAGCATTTGCAAAACTGCTTATTATTCATTCTGCGGAATCAGAAGATGATTTAAAGATTCCGCCAGGAAATAAATTTGAACATCTTGTGGGAAATTTAAAAGACTATTGTTCGATAAGAATCAATAATCAGTGGCGAATACAGTTTAAGTTTCAGAATAATGAAGCTTATGAAGTTCAGATAGTGGACTACCACTAAGGAGACTACTTATGGATGAAAAATTTGAACTGCCAAAAATTGGCGATATTCTTATGGAAGAATTTTTAGAACCTCTTGAAATAACACCTTATCGTCTTGCAAAAGATATAGGAGTTTCAACAAGTTCTATTTTGGACTTAGTTCACAATAAACGAAAAATTTCTGTAGAAATGTCTCTCAGACTTTCTAAATATTTTGGAACAACTTCAAAATTCTGGCTTAACATGCAGAATGAGCTTGACTTAAGAGAAATACAGGAAAAACTTGGAAATGATCTAGATAAAATTCCAAGTTGTAAGCAAATAGCATAACAAAGGTTACGACCTTCGGTCGTTTGCATTTAAGGAAATCATAACCACCCCTCAAAGGGGTGGTTTGCACTTAGCCTATAAGGCTAGGTT
>SAMEA3663112__coassemble_218_pt1 | contig 13788 bp, 12 predicted proteins | sample SAMEA3663112__metabat2_low_PE_006 | metagenome-assembled genome bin SAMEA3663112 (sample SAMEA3663112) | pig gut metagenome | biome: pig gut; feature: pig-associated habitat; material: faeces | place: Denmark | collected 2012
CATTCCGCAAAGCCTCCCTAAATCAAATTCTGGCAAAACCAGTTGAGTTCGGGAGCCGCCGCCATAGAATCAGGCACTTCCAAAGTCAATATAGCATAAATATTATATTTTTGTATAGTAGTATTGTTTTTACCATCGGATTTTTATTGATTTGACGAAAAGGCTAGTTGGTGGTATATTAAAAGAAATGGAAATGCCCGAACATCGGGTTATCTCCACGTTTTTAGCTAAAAGCCGTCCAACATTTTCGATACACCGGGCGGCTTTATTTTTTACTCTTTTCTATCGTATAGGTAGGAGAGTACTGCTATAACTGTAGTAATTATTGTGGCAACACAAGTTACCAAAGCAATAACACATTCACAAGTCATACGCAAGCCTCCCAAAAATAAATTCCAGCAAAAGCCAGTAGAGTTTGGGAGATAACCGCCAGTTCAGGCACTTCCAAAGTCAATTTAGCATAAATATTATATTTTTGTATAGTAGTGTTGAAAAAGCTCTTAAGTTTTCGAAGGACCATTTTTATATGAAATTGTATTGTCAGGAAAATGATATTATACTAATAATAGTTGGAGTATTAATTAAATCGGTTTTCTAAATTTGTTTAGATTGCCAGGAGGATATTAATGAAAGCTATTAAGAAGATTCTTATGGGAATGATTGTTGCAACTGCAGTATTTGGCTTTTTGGGCTGTTCAGATTCGGGCACAGAGGAAGATTCAGGACTTGAAACAATAATTCTTGCAGATGGATTCAGTACTTCAACTTCAAGAAAAGTAACAATGAAAGCAACTTCTGAAGGGGCTGCCGGTATCAGGATTTATACTGTTTATACATTGGACGGTTCATTGCCAGAGCTTAAGTTCCAGAAAGATGCATGGACAGCTGATGGATCTCCGGCACTGTCATTGAGTAACATCAGAAAGTATGTTGATTATGGAACTGCTGAATTGTATGAAAAGCCTATCACCTTGACTGAAACAACAAAGATTAATGCAGTATCTTTCTATATGATTGCAACTGATCTTTTACCATTTAAGACAGGTCCAGTTGCAACAGCAGATGTAGTTGTTAAGAAAGATGTTTCTGGAATTAATGATACTCCAGCTCCACAGACAGGTAATCTTACATTCAAGCTTGCATCAACTGGAAATACAATCACTACACATTATTTTGACACATCAGATAATCCGTTTGTGTATACATATAATGGAACTAAATATGAGCATTGTTACTATCAGTTCCAGTTCTCATGGAAGGGTACATCAAAAGGAAACTGGTATCTTTATGTAAGACAGCTTGGAAAGTCAAATCCAATCGGATATGTTTCAGCTGATGGAAAAACAAATACAAACTTCCTGGCAAAGGGTGTTTATGAAGGTCCATGTTTGAATTCTTCTGATGGAACAGTTACAGACGGAACTTTGATTTTGAAAACATTGAAGGGAAATATTTTTGGTGAAGCAACAGTTTCAGACAGCTCATTTGAACTTGCAATTGACAGCAATACAGCAAATGAAACAGGAAACGTAGCAACTGCTATTCAGGATGCAAAATAACATTGTAGAATTCAAGAATCAGTAAATAACGAAAAAAATGAACTCGTCCAGTGCAATATGTATTGGGCGAGTTTTTTATTTTATGCATACCATAAAAGCTTTCAATTTTTCGTCATGTCTTTATCTATTTGCCGATATACTTAAAAAGGAATATATTTAATTATATTCAGAGGTTGGAATAATGAGAAAGTTGACTGAAGGAAATATAACCAGGCAGATTATATTGTTTATGTTGCCTTTTCTTCTTGGAAATGCACTTCAAAGATTCTATACATTATGCGATACAATGATGGTTGGTCGTCTTCTGGGTCCTGATGCACTTTCCAGTGTTGGTTCTGCAGCAAATGTCGGAATGCTGCTGATTGTCATGGTAAATGGATTCACAATGGGCTTTTCCATAATTACCGGGCAGTATTTTGGTGCAGGAAATGACCGGGAGCTAAAAAAGGCTCTGGCCGGATCTTATGTTTTGTCTTTAGCTGTATGTATTGTTCTTGTTATCTTTGGATTGATTTTTGAAAAAGAAATCCTTGTATTGATCAATGTTCCTGCTGATCTTCTTGAGTTGTCTTCTGAATACTTAAGAATCATTATCTGGGGATTGTTTGCTTCGCTGGTTTATAACTTAATGGCTAATATGCTCAGATCCCTGGGTGACAGTATTGTTCCGCTTGTGTTCCTTGCAATCAGTTCAATAATGAATATTGGAATGGATTATTGTTTCATGAAATATCTCAATATGGGAGTTTCTGGAGCAGCTTTGGCAACTGTTATTTCACAGAGTATTTCTGGAATTGCCTGTGTGATTTTCTGCCTTTTCAAACGAAAGGAAATGATTGTTTCGGTTTCAGATTTTTCTTTCAGGGAAAACAAATTTGGAGACCTTATGCCTCAGGGAATATCAATGTCAATGATGTTGACTGTTGTTGCAGTTGGTTCAGTTATTTTGCAAAGCGGAATCAATTCTCTTGGAAAGGATGTAATTGCAGGTTATACGGCTGGAAGAAAATATCTTGAGTTCTTCATGCTTTTCCTTGCATCAATGGCGGGAACTGCTTCAGCATTTACAAGTCAGAATTATGGTGCAAAGAAGTATGACAGGATTATTTCAGGAGTAAGACAGTCAATTCTGATTTCCTGGGGAATGACCATTTTGTGTGTTATTGCAGTATATGCATTTGGTCGTGAAATGGTTACATCAATTACTCGTTCAGATGTGTCTGAAAGCATTATTTCCCCAGGTATTGTTTATCTTAAATCAAACATACCGGTTTTTATTTTTTTAAGCGTTCTTCTGGTTGGACGAAGTGTACTTCAGGGAATGAACAAGAAGAAAACTCCGGTTGTGGCAAGTGTCATGGAACTTATAGTTAAGATAATTGCTGTTAAGGTATTTGTTCCAATGATGGGATTTTGGGCAATCTGTATTGCTGAGCCAATTATATGGATTCTTGGAGCATTCTGGGTATATCCGGTTTTTGTATTTTCCATCAGGAAACTCAGGAAGATGGAAAATCAGTAGAACAGTTGATGCAATAGGAATATAGTATAGGTAGAGACGTTTTATCAATATAAATTTTTTTTACAATGGGGTAAAAAAATGAACGGATTGGTATTGCTGGTTATTTGTATTGCAGTACTTGCTATGGGCTATCTTTTTTATGGAAGATGGCTTTGTAAGCAGTGGGGTGTTGGAGAGGAAGACAAAGAGACTCCAGCACATGAATTGGAAGACGGAGTAGACTATGTTCCAGCTTCTGCTCCTGTTTTGATGGGTCACCATTTTTCATCAATTGCCGGTGCTGGTCCAATTACAGGTCCAATTGCTGCTGCAATGTTTGGATGGATTCCTGTTGTTTTGTGGATTCTTGTCGGGGGAATTTTCTTTGGTGGTGTTCATGACTTTGGTGCTCTTGTAGCTTCTATTCGTCATAAGGGTCAGTCAATCGGTGAAATCATCAATGTAAACATGAGTAAGCGTGCAAAGCGTTTGTTCATTATTTTTTCTTACCTGACATTGATTCTTGTTGTTGCTGCATTTGCTTCAATCGTTGCAAATACATTCAGTGCAACATTTACAGAAACTGGTGCAGTTGATTTTGTTAAGTCTACATCAAATTCAACAGTTGCAATGGTAAGCATTTTGTTTATCGTAATTGCAATTATCTTTGGTTTTGTTGTTAATAAGACTTCAGCAAGAAACAATATGGTTCTTGCAAGTATTCTGGGAATTGCTGCAATTGTTGCATGTATTGCAATCGGAATGAAATTTCATCCATTGTATTTTTCTAACACAACATGGATGGTTATTGTTGGTGTTTACATTGCAGTTGCTTCCGTTGCTCCGGTTTGGATTCTTCTTCAGCCACGCGATTTCTTGAGTTCATTCCTTCTTTATTCAATGCTTGCCATAGCTTTTATTGGTGTAATTGCTGCCCGCCCAGATCTTTCTGCAGTTAATCCAGATACTGGAAAAATGTATTTCCCGGCTTTCACTGGATTTGCTCTTGATATTTTAGACAAAGAAGGAAATGTTGTTGGACATAATTACATGTTCCCGATTCTTTTCACAACTGTAGCATGTGGAGCAATTTCAGGATTCCACTCACTTGTTTCTTCTGGAACAACTTCTAAGCAGCTGGATAAGGAAAAGCATGCAAAGCCTATTGCTTATGGTGGAATGCTTCTGGAATGTGTTCTTGCTATTCTTACAATTTGTGCTATTGCCTATGCCCGTCAGACAGGACATACAAAGGGTGCAACAGATATTTTTGCAGGCGGAATTTCTGCAATGTGTGCAAAGGTTCCTGGTTGTGCTGGACTTGAAAACATTCTTTATACACTTCTTGTTTTGACTTATTCAGCATTCTGTCTTACATCACTTGATACAGCAACACGTCTTGCCCGCTTTATGTTCCAGGAATTCTGGCTTGAGCCTGGTCAGACTGTAAAGGATATTACAAGCGGATGGAAGAAAATTGTTGTTAATCCATATTTTGCAACAATTCTTACAGTTGTTCTTGGAATTGCATTGGGTATGACAGGTTGGAGCAAGATCTGGGGTCTCTTTGGTGCATCAAATCAGCTTCTTGCTGGAATCGGACTTCTTGCAGTAGCAACATGGCTTGGAAACATTGGCAGAAACAACAAGATGTTCCTTATTCCAATGGGATTCATGATTATCGTAACAATTTCTTCACTTACTATTACATTGATAAATCAGTTAAAGGTTATTCTTGCAGGAGGCGCTGAGTGGGGTCCATATGCCCAAGTTATTCTTGCAGCATTTATGATTATACTTTCAGTTATTCTTGTAATTGAAGGTGTAATTACAATTGTAAGTGCATATAAAAAGAAAGCATAATTGATGTTTTGTTTCTATTGGCATAAACTGATAAAACAATGATTTTTGAACTGCAGGTATTTATTGATGCCTGCAGTTTTTTTTTGCCTGCCGTGAATTCTGTGGTAAAATGTATGAGAAGAAATAATCAGATATGGAAGAATAGTATTTACCAGGAGGAAATTATATGCAGGAAATGGAAAAACAGTTTCACATTCATTGTGTTGAAGGTGATGTTGGTCGCTATGTAATTTTGCCAGGAGATCCTGGAAGATGTGAATCCATTGCGAAATTATTTGATGACGCGCATTTTGTTGCCTCAAACCGGGAGTTTAATATCTGGACTGGAACATTGATGGGCGAAAAAGTATCAGTTTGCTCAACTGGTATTGGTGGTCCGTCAGCATCAATTGCAATGGAAGAACTACATAACATTGGTGCAGATACATTTATACGAGTTGGTACTTGTGGTGGAATTGATATAGATGTAAAAAGCGGAGACATAGTTGTTGCAACTGGAGCGATTCGGTATGAGCATACCAGTCAGGAATATGCTCCTATTGAATATCCGGCTGTTCCAGATTTTGGAATAACAACTGCGCTGGTTCAGGCCTGTAAGAATCTTGGAAAAAGGTTTACTACTGGTGTTGTGCAGAATAAGGATTCGTTTTACGGGCAGCACAGTCCTGAAAAATCACCGGTTTATTATGAACTGCTGCAGAAATGGGAATCATGGAAGCGGCTTGGCGTAAAGGCCAGTGAAATGGAAAGTGCTGCATTGTTTGTGGTTGCATCAGCTTTGAAATGTCGTTGTGGAAGCTGCTTTCATGTAATCTGGAATCAGGAACGTGAAAAGCTTGGACTGGATCAGGATATGAGCGAAGATACAAGTTCCGCAGTTAAGGTTGGAGTAGAGGCATTGAAACTCATAATTGAAGAGGATAGAAAAACGAACGGTAAGTAGAATATACCGTTCAAGATATATAGATTCAACATGTTTTAACGAACGTTAGTTTTAGAAATCAAAATAAATGCTGAAAAAACCCATAGTTAGCCGTAAATCTGACTATGGGTTTTGTTATTAATGAATAAAATTAATATGTGAACGAACGTTAGTTAGAAACTTTAAGCTTAACCAAGTAGTTTTTGTGATCTTCAGAAACCCTAAAACTTTCTTTTGCCTTCTGGATTGTTTTATTATGCACCCAGGGTGAAAGCTTTTTTTCTTCAATTATTTTAACTGTAGAATCCCATTGTTTGGCAAGAGCAGTTGCAAAATACCAGGCCTGCATCATGTTAATATAATACTCTTCACTTCTGATTTTACAGATTATTTCAAGGTGATCTTTGTTGAAGCCTTCATCAAGAAAATATGTCATAAAGCAATTAATTCCATAGCGAACAGTGTAGGTTTCCTTGCTTTTGATCCATGATTTTGCTCTTGCAAGAATCTCGTCAGTATGTTTCTTGAAAACTTTTGGATGGCAGGTATCACAAACAGCCCAGTTATCAATAAAAGGAAGAAATCTTTCAAATTGAATCAGGCACACATCAAAATCCTTAATACATTCAATCAGAAAACAATGTAATAAATTTTCTTCAAGATATTTATGAGGCAACGATTTGAAAAAATCATCAATCTTATAATCATCTTTGTTTTTGAAAAGATCCTTTGCCATTGCCCTTAGTACTGGAACTCTTACCCCAATAATGGATTTAGGATCAATATTTGGGATGGATTTTTCATGGAATTTCTTGTAATCCTGATCCTGTTTTTCAAATAATAGTTTTTGTATCTTAGTCAATTTTTTCCTCATTGTCATGACGTTCAATTATTCCGCAGATTGCATAATAAACTGGAATTGTAACAAAAATAATCCAGCCAGGGTGCCAGTAATTGAAATATCCTAATCCCATGAAAAAAATTACGCATAAAACTGGATAAGCGAATTTGGATGGTGATTTTTTAATGATGGCTGCTGAAAGTGATCCGCTTAGTGGCAGGAGAAGGAAAATGATCCACCCCGGATGCCACATACTGTGAACTAATCCCAGATATAGGAATATGCTCATTGAAACAACAAGTGAAATCAATCCAATAAGTTCTGTTGTTTTGCTATTTGATTTTTCTGTGGATTTTTTTTCAGTAGAGTTTTTTTGTTCTGAATCAACCATCTTATTTCCAACAAGAAAATCAATAGATACATTGAAAAGTTTAGCAATTGCTATCAGATTTTCTGTGTCTGGAAGTGATTCATTGTTTTCCCATTTTGAAATTGCCTGTCTTGAGATATTTAGTTTTTCTGCAAGCTCTTCTTGGGAAATTCCATTTTCTTTGCGAAGCTTAGATAATTTTTCTCCAATCATTTTTTACTCCCATAAAAAGTCATCATGTAAAATATATAATAATCCCCTGGAGCAGGCAAGAAAATTAATTTTACATTTATATATATTTTCGCAACTATAGGTTGCATTTTCTTTTTTGGGAATTTATTTAATTGAGAATTTCAGTATAATGAATATATGAAGTTTATTAGATTGTGTGCAGCTTTTAGTTTGTTTGTTTTTTGTTCGTGTACCTCAGTGAAAAATATTCAGAAAAATACTGATGACGGAGACTTGGATCGATATTCGAAAGAAATAGTTTCTGCAATAAAAGGAATGACAGTCAGGGAAAAAATCGGGCAAATGTTTTGTGTTGTTCCAGAAAATTTTGACTTTAATTTGTCGCAGAAGCAAATTGATATGGATACTGTTCCTTCAAGCTGTATGGTTTCTACAGAAATGAAAAAGAATTTTATGCAGTATCCGGTTGGTGGAATTATCTATTTCAGAAAAAATCTGGAATCTCCTGAGCAGATAAAAAAAATGATGAATGATTTTGATTCGGTGTCAAAAGTGCCGTTGATTCATAGTACGGATGAAGAAGGTGGTCGGGTTGCAAGAGTTGCTCGGGTTGAAAAGTTTGAGACAAAAAAAACTGGTCCTGCACTTAAAGTAAAAGATTCGGAAAAGATGGGGAATGAAATAGGCACGTATTTGAAGAAATATGGATTTAATGTTGATTTTGCTCCAGTTGCTGATGTTTGGACTAACCCAAAAAATGAAGTAATTGGTGACAGAGCATTTTCTACTGATCCCGAAGAAGCTGGTGAAAAGGTTGCAATGGCAATTTCTGGATTTCATGATGCGGGAGTTAAAGTTGCAATAAAGCATTTCCCCGGTCACGGAGACACAAAGGCTGATTCTCATAATGGGACTGCCAAAAGCTATAAGACCTGGAAAAAAATGAAGAAGTGCGAAATGATCCCATTTAAAAGAGGAATTGAAAGTGGTGCAGATATGGTTATGGTCGCCCATATTAAAACTCCATTTGCATCCCGCGACGGCCTACCGGCAAGTTTGTCTTCAACCTGGATTACAGAAAGATTGCGTGGGGAACTGGATTTTGACGGAGTAGTTATAACAGATGCAATGGGAATGAAGGCTTTGAGTTCCAGCTATACTTCACTTGAAAGTTCACTAATGGCAATTGAGGCTGGAGTTGATATACTGCTGATGCCTCATGATTTTACAAAAACATTTGATGAATTGGTTTCTGCTGTGGAATCTGGAAAAATTTCTGAAAATCGAATTGATGAAAGTGTTGCCAGAATACTAAAAATGAAATTAGGATTCAAAAAAAATTAATTAGTTAGCTGAAATAATTCAGCATAAAATTTGAAATATGAAGTACGAAAAGATAGTATCAGGAATATTTGTTTCGCGCCCCAATCGTTTTATTGCACATGTATTGATTGATGGCAAGGAGGAAATAGTACACGTAAAAAATACAGGTCGTTGTAAAGAACTTCTTGTTCCGGGTTGTAAAGTTTACCTTGAAGATTTTGAAGGAAGAATGGGAAGCCGAAAACTCCGCTATTCACTCATTGCCGTAGAAAAAAAACGGGATGAAGGAAAGAATGAATCAATTCTCATCAACATGGACAGTCAGGTGCCAAACAAGGTTGTGGCTGAATGGCTTTCAACCCAAGGGTACGATTTTATCAAATCTGAGTACAAATATGGTGACAGTCGCATAGATTTTTATATGGAAAAGGGTACAGATAAGTATTTACTTGAAGTAAAAGGGTGCACATTGGAAAACAATGGACATTGTAAGTTTCCGGATGCACCAACGGAACGGGGAGTGAAACATCTGCATGAATTAATAAAGGCCAGAGAAAAAGGGTACAGAACTGCTGTGCTTATTCTGGTACAGATGGAAAAGGTGACAGATTTTAGTCCTAATGATGAAACCCACAAAGCATTTGGTGACACATTGCGGCTTGCAGCAGGCAAAGGAGTGGAAATTCTCTGTTACAACTGCAAAGTCATGCCAGACAGCCTTTCAATCGGTTCTGAAATTCCTGTGATTCTTTAACAGGAAATCCAATCTCATTATTTGAGATATCCGCCGAAACACCAGTATGATTTCTTTGCGTCAAAACTTTTTCCGTCTTTGTCCTTTGCACCGGATTCAAATTCAACCTGAACCCATCTGCTGTGGATGCTGTCGATGATTTCGTAGCGACCGCACTTAAGGATTTTTGCCTTGGTTCCTTTCAAAGCCGTTGTCAGTTTTTCATCCGAAAGATTTGGTCCAGAGCGCATCTTAAGGTTGTCCTCAAGGACATAGAATTTTCCTTCTTCAAGTTTTGTTTTCGTGATGAGCTCAGGCAATAGTCTTGTGAATTCGTCGTAGGGATCTCTCATGGGACTGCCGGTATACAAGGAGTCTTTCTGTTCATGGGTGGTGTGGGAAAGTCCAAGTTTTCTTGCTTCGGCCAAATAGGAAGCTTCAAAATCCAGAATATGGTAGGGCCCTTCGTATGCTTCAAATTTTCCAAAATCTTTCCTGACTTTTCTTTTCGCGCTGTCGGGAACAAAGAACCAAGTATTATCCTCCCAGAATGAAGATTCAGCGAAAACAGCACCGTAATACCAGGTCCCCTTTTCTCCCTTCAGATTTTTTGCCCCGGGAATTTTTGCGCGGACAGGAATCATTGCACCCGGAAGGATTCTTGCGCAGTTGATGTCTATGTAGCTTTCTCCTTCCACCCTGTTGTAGATGATGCTTCTTGGCGACAACGGTCCGTTTTCATCGGGAGTGCAATATGTGGTGCAGGTTGCGTTTACTGCAAGTATTTCATCCGCCTTCACAGCTTCAGCTCCTTGCACGAGAATTCTGTCTCCCACATTCACTTTTCCACCTCTGTAGTAGCCAAGTTTGTACCGGCAATCTTCAAAACCGATATCAGGATCAAGCCCTTCGAATTGCAATTCCCGCCCCCCCTTCCAGCCCACATCATTCACATCTCCGCCAAAATGCCATTCAGCACCCTCAGAGCACCATTTGTAATAAACAAGAACTTTCTTTCCCTTTATTTCAGCCTCTCCTCCAAGAGTGTAGGATCCGTACTCATTGCTGCTTTCCTTTTTCCAGAGGAGATTTCCATTCTCTTCGCTGAATGAGTATGAATCATAATCATATATGCCGGATGATTCGAATCTGTTTTCCAGAAGAACCTTCCTGATTCTCTGTTCGAGGGTCTGGCTCCACGAAGAACAGCACAATATTCCCAAAATTATAAAGCTGAATATTTTCTCCATGTTTCTTCCTTTCGACTTTTATTTATTGTAGTGATTATATCACATAAACAAAATGAACCCAATGAGCAACCAGACATCAGAATGTCAGCAATAATCCTCCACACGAAAAAAAATCCGCCCTGAGTTAACAGGATGGATTCTATCGAAAAACTATCGAATTCTATTTACTTGCTCAAATATTGCCGCAAGCTTGCGCTTGCTACCGAGTTTTACTTTGGTCGCAAGGCTCCCATTTTTGCTTCGCAAAAAACAGTAAAACTCGCCAATTCTATTACTTACTTAAGTACTCGTTAATTGAAGCAGCTGCTTTTCTTCCTTCACCCATGGGTATTTGTCGCTGCCGCGCCAAAACCCGAGTTTCGCTTTCGCAAAACTCGCACGCCAGGGCAATTTTTTTCGTTACTTACTCAAGTACTTGTTAATTGAAGCAGCTGCTTTGCGGCCTTCGCCCATGGCTAAGATTACTGTTGCGGCACCGAGAACGATGTCTCCTCCAGCCCAGACCTTTGTCATGCTTGTAGCCTGCTTTTCATCAACTGTAATGTGACCGTGATCATCAACTTTGATCTCCGGTGTAGTTGCAGGAATCAATGGGTTAGAGTTGTTTCCGAGGGCAACGATTACAGCATCACAAGGAATTTCATGTTCTGAACCCTTGATTTCTACTGGACGGCGGCGTCCCTTTTCATCTGGTTCACCAAGTTCGTAACTAAGGCATTTAACTGCGCGAACCTTTCCAAAGTTTTCCTTGTCGGCAGGATCATCGTAACCAAGGATTTCTACAGGGTTTTCAAGGAACTTGAATTCAACACCTTCTTCCTCTGCGTGGTCAACTTCTTCGCGGCGGGCTGGCATTTCTACCCGTGAACGGCGGTATACAACATATACCTTTTCTGCTCCAAGGCGGAGGGCCATGCGGGCACCGTCCATAGCAACATTACCGCCACCACAAACAACGACTGTCTTTGCGTGGAAGTATGGTGTGTCAGCCTTTTCTGTATCATAAGCTTTCATGAGGTTTGCGCGTGTAAGGTATTCGTTTGCAGAGAAAACACCGATGAGGTTTTCACCAGGAATTCCGAAGAACTTTGGAAGCCCTGCGCCTGTTCCAACGAATGCTGCGTCAAATCCCTTGTCTGTCAAAATCTGCTGAACTGATGTTGTGCGTCCAACCAATGTGTTGTATTCAAATTTAACGCCCATCTTTTCAAGGTTTTCAACTTCCTTCTGAACGATTGCCTTTGGAAGACGGAATTCTGGAATTCCGTAAACCATAACACCACCGGCCTTGTGGAATGCTTCAAATACTGTAACGTCATGACCTGCACGGCGGCAGTCAGCGGCTACAGTCAAACCAGCAGGACCAGAACCAACAACTGCAACTTTCTTTCCTGTAGGGGCTGCCACTGCTGGAGCTGTTGTAAGGTTGTTGTTTCTTTCGTAGTCTGCAACAAAGCGTTCCAGGCGTCCGATTGAAACTGATTTTTCTGCGTTCTTGTAAACCTTACCTACAGTACACTGTCCCTGGCACTGTTTTTCCTGTGGACATACGCGACCACAGATTGCAGGAAGAAGGTTTGTTCCCTTGATGATGTCTACGGCACCCTTGAAATTTCCCTTTGCAACTTCCGCAATGAAAGTAGGAATCTGAACGTTAACAGGACATCCGTTAACACAAGGAGCGTTCTTGCACTGGAGACATCTGTGTGCTTCAACTACAGCCTGTTCTGCAGTATAGCCAAGGGCAACTTCTGTCATCTGGCGGGCACGAACAAGTGGTTCTCCGGAAGGCATTTCCATCTGAGGAATTTTCATGCGGTCAGGGTTTTTAAGTTCCTTTCCTTCAATTTTAGCCTTTTCTTCAAGGGCGATTTTATTAAGTTCATCTATTGTTTTGTGACTCATTTTTCGTTTCTCCAAAAGCTGTTTAGTTGCTCAAACCAATGTTGCACTTGTGCTTTGCTTCCTGTTCTTCTTTAGCAAAGCTCTTCATGCGCATCATCATGTTGTCCCAGTCAACTTCATGTGCATCAAAATCTGGACCGTCAACGCAAACAAATTTTGTTTTTCCGCCAACGCTTACACGGCAACCACCACACATACCAGTTCCATCGATCATGATTGTATTCAATGAAACTGTTGTCTTGATGTTGTACTTCTTTGTTGTTGCCGCACAGAACTTCATCATGATTGGAGGTCCGATTGCGATAACTTCTGCAGGTGCAGTCTGGCTCTGACAAAGTTCATCAAGAACTTCTGTAACAAGGCACTTGCGTCCTTCAGAACCGTCGTCTGTACAGATGATAACTTCGTCACAAACAGCCTTCATTTCATCAACAAAAATAAGAAGATCTTTTGTACGGGCACCTTCAATAAGGATAACCTTGTTTCCGGCTGCCTTGAGGGCCTGAACAATAGGATAAAGTGGAGCTGTACCGAATCCACCGCCAACGCAAACTACAGGACGGTCATATTTTTCAATTACAGAAGGAGTTCCAAGAGGACCAAGAACGCCACCGAGGTAATCTCCTGCCTTAAGCTTTGCAAGCTTCATTGTAGAAGCACCGATTGGCTGGAAAGCAATTGCAACCCATCCTTCTTCTGCATTTGCATCTGCGATTGTAAGAGGAATGCGTTCATTCAAATCCTGATCAACCATTACAATCAAAAACTGTCCGGCCTTGCGGTTCTTTGCAATATCCGGAGCTTCAAATTTCATGTAGTAAACAGCCTCAGAAAGGTGTTTCATTTCAATAATCTTATTCATATAACCCCTTACAAATCTAATAAATTGTGTGTGAAAATATTTTCGATAATTTTATTATATATAGAAAGAATTATCAATTAAAAATCTGACATAAAGATTAAAATGCAAAAGTGTCTTAATGAAAAAAGGCTCCCGGAATACGGAAGCCTGAAAGTTTATTTTTTATATTGGATTTAATTTAAAGAAACAATGTCGCTTTCAAGTTTTACTGTGCGCCACTGTGTTACTTGCGGACAGTCAGGAATTTCGAATGTAAAATTGTACTGCGCAAAGAATGTATTTGAAAGTTCTGAGATTGGCTTACCATCCCAGCGTTCTAATTCAATAGATACATTATTTTTAACTGCGATAGGATTTTCATATAAGCAGTACCAGTCAGTTTTCCCAGGGGTATCCCAGTCTTTGTCGCCATAGAAAATATCGATATAAGTTCCTACATTTTTTACAACGCTGTCCTGCCGAGCAAT
>SAMEA3663112__coassemble_238_pt1 | contig 12703 bp, 9 predicted proteins | sample SAMEA3663112__metabat2_low_PE_006 | metagenome-assembled genome bin SAMEA3663112 (sample SAMEA3663112) | pig gut metagenome | biome: pig gut; feature: pig-associated habitat; material: faeces | place: Denmark | collected 2012
TCTAAAGATTTACGCCTTTTTTGTAAATTCTACTTAAAACTCGAAATTTGACCTAGTATTTAGTGTATAGTTCTGAAGCGTCTTTTCGATTATAGAATACTTAAAATACTTGACAGTATCATATTTTCCGATTGGTTTGTCAAAATATAATTCCCCATTTTTTACATAAACGACAGTTGGCCTAAAGTAATCACTAGGAGACCATTCGACAGAAAAGATTCTGACATCTTCCTTTGTTAATGCAGGAATACTAAAAGAAACCTTAGAAAATGATGTTCCAAAATCAATACCAATATATAAAGCATCTATTGAAGATAATTTTGTTGGAGCCGCATTATTTACAAACGATATTTTACGTCTTTCTGCCATTCTATTAATCCTCTATGATTAAAATACCTGTTGCCATATCCTCAACTTCTGGGATTTGTAGCATGTTTTCTTCAAGTTCTCGAATTTTATCTTTTAGCTCATTTTTCAATTTTCCAATTCGAGATTGACTTTTGTTTATATTTTTTATGTTGGGGTTAGAGTTGTTACGTAATTCTTCTATACGGTTCTCAACTTTTTTTATCTTGTTGGAATAATTGTTTTCTATGAAATTTTTTTGCTTTTCAAATAGAGTCTTCTTTTTTAATCCAACATTTTTCTTAAACTCATCACAACAATCCCAGGCATAATTATATATTATGTCTTCAGCTTCACCATATTTGGTAAAATTCGAAAGTCTAACGTTTGAATTCACAAGACTATCACCATAAGTTAGAATTGTGTTCAATATTTTTTCACTTTGACTTTCAGACAATATTTTTTTTGTTTCAGCATTACATATGAAATATTTCAGTTCATTTAGCTTATCTATTCCAGGATTAATCCATTTCTGGATATAATACACATACTCTCCTTTTGGTAGAGTAGACGATGCCTTTGCTGTGATGGCAGAACATCCATAACTTTTTTGTGGCTGAGATATTAAAACGGATTTCATCCATTCGAAAATAGGATGATCAAGATCAACAAGTTCACTGTTTATCATCCTCTTATCATCTTTTTTTAGATTAAAAGCAAAAATGACGCTTGGGTTAGTTCCTATATTCGTGTGCTTTGATTTATCTGTATGTTCATTTTTTCTAAAGACATTGAAATCGTACCTTGCATCATCAGAAAGCTTTATTGTGTAATAATTGCTTGTATTATTAAAAGAACCAAAGAATGTACCTGGGTAATAATTGTTAAAAAAATCTTTTATCATAAAAATCAGTTCATTATTATCAATGAAGCGTTTATTATTTTTTGCTTCATCTATAGAACTTAATACCATGTCCCTATAGTGATCTAATAAAGCAGATTCTTCTTCCAGACGTTCATTCATTTGTCGCTGATTTATTAGAACTTGAATTTTTTGATCTGCTTTTTCAAGTATTTCGTTCTCAGACAAACTGGAATTCATGATTTCTTTTGCTAAATCTTGAATCGGTTGTCCGACAATATCTTCAAGATCACCAATAGAGTTTTTAAAAATATCAACACGTTCATAAAGGCGTTGTAAAATTCTATCCTCAACAGTATTCTCGCATATCAAATTAAAAATCAAAAGTTTTTCAGCTTCCTGTCCAATACGATCAATACGACCAATTCTTTGTTCCAGGCGCATAGGATTCCATGGAAGATCATAATTGTATTCTATGCTTGCAAACTGAAGATCCAAACCTTCTGAACCTACTTCTGAAGAAATCAAAATGTTAATTTTATCGTCATTTTTGAATTGTTCAAGATAAGTGTCTTTTAATGATCCCATACCTCCTTTTATAGCTAGATTGGCTATTCCATCTTCTGTTAGTCGCTCTGATAAATAATCATTTGTCCCTCTGAAGAATGAAAAAACAATAATCTTTTCTTTTGGATTTGAGGCAAGTCGAGTTTTTATCGATTCGATGAATTTCATATATTTAGAATCATATTTTTTCAAATCCTCGTATCTTACATCGTTAAATTCGTGAACAATATGATCATAGAATGGATTTAAATCTGGAATGTTATTATTCTTTTCCTCTGATTCTGTGTCTTTTGTCTCACTTAAATCTGTAAAATCTCCGTATAAAGTTTCCGAAAGCTTTTCTTCCATTTCCTCTGTTTGGGCATATGTTTTCCCGTCTTCATCAAACTCATCTTCGGAGAAGTTTTTGTATTTTTCACACCAATCTTTAAATGCTGCAGGAAGGCAGCTTGCCATTTGCCTTTGTCTGGCTATAAGTGCAAATGTTAGTATTTCACTTTGTCCTTTTGACATATCTTTTACAAGTTTTGTTACTCTGTCATATACATACTTTTCATTTTCTGAAAGTGAAAAGTGAACTGTTCCTGGAATACGTTTTGCGGTATCTGTAAAGACAAAGCGTCTTCTTGTTCTATTAAAATAGTTGTCGTAAAATACGAATGATCTTAGCTGTTCAGCAAGATTCATTCGTAATTCTTGTGATTTGAATATTTCTTCTTTGTTTTCTTTTATTTTTACTATTAATTCATTATCACTGATATACCAACCATCATAAAATTGAGAAAGTGCATTTTCAAAATCTTCAAAAGTTGCATTTGCTTTTTGTAAACAATTTGCAAGGTTAATAAATGGTTTATCATTATTAAGTAAATATTCAAAAGTTTTTTTATTATCAAATGTATCAGGGGAAAGAAGGTTCAAAATGGAAAATAGGTTTTCTGATGCTGTCTGTATTGGAGTTGCGGAAAGAAGTATGAGTGCATCGGAAATATCTCGTAATCTCACACCTGTTTTGAAGTTTGCAGTTTCCCTATTTCTTAGGTAATGAGCTTCATCAATTATAGTAAGGTCAAAAGCCTTTTCATCTTCATGGTTTTCTGCAAAATCCTCTAATGCATGATTTAATTTATTTATATTCTTAAAACCGTTAGTATGCTTTGATCTGATAGCCTCCATGCTACAGATATAGGCAAAATTTTCATGCCTAGGATTAATTTTAATAGCTTCTAATTCTTCAAGCAATTCCTTTGCGTTTACTATTTTGGGAGTTATGGCAAAAAGATTCATCATATCTTTACGCCATTTTTCTCTTAGGGCTGCAGGACAGACAATTAAAAGTCTCTTTGCGTTTTTTCTTGCTTCAAGTTCCTTCCAAATGTACATTGCTTCAATAGTTTTACCAAGACCTACTTCATCTGCAATCAATAATCTGTCCTCTGGTGATTTTAGAAATTTTGTAACAGGTAAAAATTGGTGTGGCATATATTTTGTAAGAGAATTATTCATTGAATAGAATATATTTGTAAGTCCACCTATAAGTCTTTGATATGAAATAATTCTTTTAAAACTTTCTATCCCAGAAAACTTTCTGTTTTGAAACATTTCCAATGGATCCAATATGTTTTCAAATGGCTTTAAGTTTGTTTCATCAATCCATGCTTTAGTGCCATTTTGAAATTCTATTTGATAATTTATGGATGTACCTCTATTTAAGAAATTTTTAATAACACCAATAGTATTATCTGATTTTTTCTGTACTTTATCACCTACATTATATTGTGCCATGTTTTCACTTTCCTTAAATAGTATCTTTTTCTCTATTCCAATGTCTATGCTTTGGCATTTACAACAGTCTCATGGACAAAAATAATCTGACCTTTTTTATTCTTGTAGAAATCGCTGTTCAATCTCTTAAAATAGCCTCTTCTAAAATGAGGTATCACTGTTTCAGGTTCCGATTTTTCATTAATTTCAACAATCTTTATAGAAGATATTACCCTAAAACCATCATTTTATAAAGTTGAACATTCCATAAAAATAATTTTCTTAAATATCTGATTTCTTAAAAAAAATCCTATCATATACCCTCTATCAAATACTGTTATACCCCAAAAAATTACACTAACAAAAATAGGCTTTCCATAAAAATGATATCATGGAAAAATCTAAATCAATGGAATACTTTTCACTAAACCTAAAGGCTTATAGACTGTCTGCAAAACTTACACAGGAAGACCTTGCAGAAAAAATAGGGGTATCGTCTCAGGCCATCATCAACCTTGAAAACCAGCTCAACTGGATAAAGTCAGATACACTAGACAAAATAGCTGACTTTTTTAATGTAGAACCTGCATGTCTTCTCAAAGCTCCTTCTTCAGTGGTAGGGGAACTTGATGAAAAGACAAAACTTGATTCCCTTACTTCTTTGGCAGTTGATTACCTTTATTACCTGGAAAAACGTCTTTCCCATAGTTTCAAGAAATAAAAAAAATCCACCGCGATGGGTGGATTAGAAATGTCAATCGCTTGGGAGTGGTGCTAACACATAGCACTTACCTAGACAACGGCACTTTTCCAAGACTTACTGTTGACACTTAAATAATATGATTATTTTATTAGTTTGTCAATTTTTATAACCCTTTTTTGGAAATTCAAATATAGTTTTTAAGATATTCCTGTCTTTCAGTTTACAAAGTTCCTCAGAATAAGCATTTGTATTTAACTGGGAATAATAGAAATTAGCAAAAACATCTGCAACTTGAATGAAAGGGTTGCTTTCTGAGTTCAGATACTTTACTGAGAAATGTTTATCCGTAATATTGCTTAGGCATAGTTCGGTATTCAAATAATTTTCCAAAAAGAATTTTGCATCAGTTCTTTCGTTCCTTTCATCAAGTTGTAGCAAACAGTCTTCATCTGGAAACATTTTATTTTCAATAAATGATGTCAATGCTAACTTCAATGTATAATTAAATGCCCTTGCCGTGTTTTTACAAATACTGTTGCTAAGAAGCTCGTTGTTGATTTTTATGTAATAAAGCTCAAAATATTTTTTCTTGGTTATAAAATCAATGAACGCTTTTTTCATTTCAGGATCAAATTGAGAACCTTTTAATTCCATAAACTTATCGTTTTTGAACATCTGGTTTCCGTTTTTTGTAACAACGCCATCACTATTGCAGTAATCTTTGTCTAATTCTCTTAATCTTTTCAGATTGGAAGACACAAACCGTTTGTAGGCATTATTCATCTTTTTATGATCAAGAACATGAATAATTGAAATGACAAATGGCTTATTACCGAGTTTATTGTTTATGGATCCTGATTCATCAATGTAAACATTCATAATCTGTTATAGATTATCATAGATTCACTTTTTTTTTCATTATGACTTCAAAAAATAAAATCATTTCATCCCATTATTGTTATTAAACTGTTTCCATTCCAGTCTTACACCCATACCAAGCCAGTAGCGGGTTCCGTTGCTGGCAAGACGCTTAAAGCTTTTTTCCTGCAGCTTCATGGCAAGACCTTTCTGGCTTAATGTGCGCTCATTGTTTTTATTACACCAGTAGCAGTATGATTCAATGAAATTTATGTTAGATTTTCAATGCACCCGTCTCAAATAAAGGGGGAAGCAAAGATTATAAGCTCCTCAAAGCTCCTAAAACAGGGCTTGGAGCAAAAAAAAAGGCACAAGAATGATTCTTGTGCCTTACGTGAGCTATTGCAGACTCGAACTGCAGACAGCCGCCTTAAAAGGGCGGTGCTCTACCACCTGAGCTAATAGCCCATCATTCAAAAGAATGTACATTGATAATATACTTCATATCTTATTTAGTCAAGTGGTAAGGCCTGTTTGAATCAAATTTTCTGAAATTCTACTGAAAGCTCACTCAGGTCAATTTTGAGAACCTTGACGCTTATTTTTTCATTTAGGCTGATTCCCGTGATGCCAATGTATGTTTCCAGCGCAAGTGAAGGAATGGAGAACAGTGGCAGTTTTTGTGTGTTGTCAACGCAAATTGCTTCTCCCGTCCAATCCGGATTCTGCAAAAGGTATACGAGGGTCCAGTGCATGTTTGTGTTTCTCTCGGCTTTCTTTGCAGCCATTGCTCCTGCATCTCCCTCGCTGATTTTCATTAGCATTGTGTCCTTGTCCATGAGCTTTTTTCCGTCAATGAAAGCACGCAGCTGCTGATGGGCAATGAGATCTGAATAACGGCGCAGGGGACTTGTGACCTGGCTGTAGAGTGCAAGACCAAGTCCTGAATGCATCCCGGGAGTTACGCCTACGTTTCGTTTTCTCATGCATCTTCTCAGCCTGAACTGGCCTGCAAGTCCTTCTGGTATATCCTCTGGAATGGTTGGTGCTTCCTGGCTTACAAAAGGAAAGGGAATGTTGTTCCTGAAAGCAAATTTTGCCGCACCTTCACCTGCAAGGAGCATCATTTCCCGGATCATTTCTGAGCTTTCGGTGTGGGGATGGTTAGTGATCACAACTTTTTTTTCTTCGCCTTCAAGTCTGATCTGTATTTCAGGCATGGTAATCTGGACTGCTCCGGATTTGCTTCTTCGTTCTATGTTTTTTCTGGCTATGTCAAACAAAGGTTTTAGTTCATCTGAGTCCTTTATTTTATCTGCTTCCTGGTATGTGAGACGCTTTACGTTGACTATTGTCTTCATTACCTGGCATTCCTCGATTCCTCCCTCTGAATTCAGCAGAATCCTGAAGCTTAGTGCACGGCTTTTTTCTTTCAATCCAAGGGCGTAGTCTTCCAGGCAGTCCTCGCAAAGCATTCTGGCTGCACCTTCAGGAATGTAAAGTGTTGCTCCTCTCTGGCATGCCGCCTTGTCAATTGATGAGTCTGGCATTACGGTTGATGCCGGATCTGCAATGTGAACCCAAAGATACTTTCCGTCGTAGGCAACTGCATCATCCGGGTCTGTGGAACCTTCGTTGTCGATGGCGTAGGAAAATCCTGGAATCTCGGTCCTGTCTTCCTCAGGAGGTGATGAAAGTCCTTCAGTTGCGGATTTTGTGGAAAGTCCCCAGCGCAGAGGGTAGGGGTTTCTTGTTATGTCCCAGAGACCGGTTTCAAGAAGAAGTTTGTGGGCCTTTTCAGGGGATTCCTTAAGGTTTGCGTCGTGCATGGTTCTTGATTTGTCTGTTTTTCCCTGGGCAAGAGCCTCCACATCACCCATGAAAATTGAATCTTCAGGCAAAAGCTTTCTTTTTTTGAGCCTTTCAATGAATTCAGCCCTGATCTGAGCTTCCATTCCCTTTTCCTTTGCCTTTTTTACCATTGTGTCCATTTCTTCTTTTGTTCTGAGGGTGAATAGAATCTTGCCTTCCATCTGTGCCTTCAGATTCTGCATGAAGAAGAGGGTGTTTTTTATGCTGCAATAAAGTCCCCATGTTTCATCAGCCTTCGGTGTGCCGTAGAAAAGGGATGTCAGTTCCTCAAAGCCGTATTCAGCAGATCTTGACTCATCGTCGGAATCCAGAAGTTCATAGCATTCTGCAAGCTTCAGGAAAATCTGGTTGTTCTGGTCCAGTTTGTACATATCATCTTCTTTTGGGCATTCTTTTTCGCTGAATTCCAGTGCTTTTTCAAGGGATGTGACAGGGCCTTCGTGCAGAAGTATTATGTCCTTTGTCCGGACATTTTGTGTTGAATACACGGCTGGTTTTGTCTGGGTTGCAGGTGTTGACCTGTACTTAACTGTGAATTTTCCGTTCCCTGCATCTTCTGTTACAAGGGCTGCATTGTTTTTGTAGATTACCAGTGAGTTTACTTTGATCATGCATCCATTCTACAGGAAAAACTTGCAAAAAAAAAGGCGTTCCCGAACAAACGAGAGCGCCTTTCATTCAGAAAGAACTGATTAAAACTGGATTGTCTTCAATTACTTTGAAGCAACCTGGTTTTCTGATCCAATTCTTACCTTGTATCCAACTTCGCCTGTGATAGCGTTTGTGAGCCAAGGTCTCTTGATTTCATCCTTTTCACAGATGTTGTCTTCCTTTGTGAGATCTTCTGGGTTCTTAACGAAGAACTTGCAGCGTTCCATAGCTGGGTGGAAGTTTACAGTTTCTCCAATCTTGAAATCTCCCTTAGAAGATGCAAGTACACGAGCAATAACGTTCTGTGTTCTTGTTGCAAGGAACAAGTGTGTTTCAGCACCGAGAGGTTCTCTGTTTGAAACCTTCATCTGCATGTTGTTCTCAGCTGCTGGAGCATCTGTGTATACGAGGTCTTCTGGGCGTACACCGAAGTATACTTCCTTTCCTACGTATTCCTTGAGCTTAGCCTGCTGTTCTGCAGTTGGAGTAAGTGTGAATGTTCCTTCATCAACTACTACCTTGTCTCCTTCGCTCTTAACAGTTACTGTCATGAAGTTCATTGGTGGTGTACCGATGAATCCAGCAACGAACTTGTTAACCGGGTGGTTGTACAAGTACAATGGTTCACCAATCTGCTGAACGTGTCCGTCCTTCATAACAACAATCTTTGTACCCATTGTCATAGCTTCAATCTGGTCGTGTGTAACGTAGATCATTGTAGCCTGAAGTCTCTGGTGCAAAGCTGCGATTTCTCCACGCATTGTAACACGGAGCTTAGCATCAAGGTTAGACAGTGGTTCGTCGAACAAGAATACCTTAGGGTTACGAACGATTGCACGACCTACTGCAACACGCTGTCTCTGTCCACCGGAAAGAGCCTTTGGCTTGCGGTCGAGGTACTGTGTGAGTCCGAGGCTTACAGCTGCATCATTAACGCGCTGAGCAATAGCAGCCTTATCCATCTTGCGGATCTTAAGACCGAATGCCATGTTGTCAAATACAGTCATGTGTGGGTAAAGAGCATAGTTCTGGAAAACCATTGCGATGTTTCTGTCCTTTGGTGGAACATCGTTCATTTTTTCACCGTCGATGAGAAGTTCACCTTCAGAGATTTCTTCCAAACCTGCTACCATGCGGAGAGTTGTTGACTTTCCACATCCTGATGGACCTACGAATACACAGAAGTCGCGGTCTTCGATTACGATGTTGGCATTTTCTACGGCCTGTACGTTACCGTCATAAATCTTGCCAATTCCCTTCAATTCTACTTTTGCCATTTTGGCCTCCCTAGGGGTTATTATTATGCCATTCATTATATGGGTGAATTTTTGGGAAGTCAAATTTATTTGGATGAATTTTGCCGGAATATGAGCAAATGTTGCTCACCTTGTGAAAATTTTTCCAGAAATCCTGTACAAATGTCATAGTAATCTGAGAATCATATTGAAACTTAGATTTGACTGTTTCCCTTGAACAAATGCATAAGCCATTGTAAAATCTTCCATATTAGACAATCAAATAGTTGCCTGATTAGTTATGACTGAATCCTATACCATAATTGTCCCGGACCCAGAAATTCTGTCCAGGGTGTGCGGGGCAAATGACAGCAATCTGAAACTCATTGAATCCTTCATGGGGGTAAGTGTCTTTGCCCGCGGAAATGAAATATCCATTGGCACTGATGATTCTGCTTTGCAGCAGCAGTTCAATTTTATTGTGAATCGAATTCTGGATGAGTTTTCCCTGGGGGAATCAAGTGTCACTGATACAGAGCTCATTCAGTCAGTCTTGAATAACGGTGAGTTTTCAGATCGTGCTTTCTTTTCCAAGTATTCCATCCAGGTGCCGGGTGGTACAAAAAAAGTATATCCAAGAACACGAGGCCAGGCTGAGCTTGTAAAGTGCATGAGGGCAACAGATATGGTTTTTGCATCAGGACCTGCCGGATCGGGAAAGACATTCCTTGCAATTGCCGAGTCTCTCAGGCTTTTGTTGTCCCATAAGGTAAGTTCTATTATCTTGACTCGTCCAGTGGTTGAGGCAGGGGAAAGCCTGGGGTTCTTGCCGGGTGATTTGCAGGACAAAATCAATCCTTATATAAGACCTCTTTATGATGCCATGAATTCGCTTTTGCCACGGGATACTGTTAAAAGACTGTCAGAAAATGGTATAATAGAAGTGGCTCCCCTTGCATATATGAGGGGAAGGACTCTAAGTGATGCCGCAGTTGTTCTCGATGAGGCTCAGAATACTACGGTTGAGCAGATGAAAATGTTTTTGACCCGTATGGGAGAAAATACAAAGATGTTCATTACGGGTGACAGGACACAGACTGATCTTCCAAGAAAAATTCCTTCTGGTTTTGTCAATGCTCTCAATATTCTGGGAAATGTTGAGGGGATATCTGTTGTGGAACTAACTGCAGAAGATATTGTCAGAAATGAACTGGTAAAGAAAATAATTAGGGCTTATGAAAATGAAGAAAGAGACTGATAATGGTGTTTTTTCAATAATCTTTGGTGCTGTTGGAAAATATATCCGTGAAAACTATTCCGTGCTTATTCTCATGTCTTTGACATTCCTTGCTGCCGTTGCAATCTCCTTTGTTCAGATTACGACTACTGCAACAGTTGCGTCTTTTGACATTAATGAATATGAGGTTGGCCAGATTGCCGACAAGACAATTTCTGCAACCAAATCAATTCCTGCTGATTTTGAGAATCCGATTTCAGTTGAGAAGGATGAAAAGGTAATCAGAAAGGGGTTCCCGATTACAGAGGAAGGCTATGCAAAGCTGAGAAAAATGAGCGAGTCTCCTATCTATGTTGATTACAGGGCTTTTGCAAATGCCGTTATATTCCATATCCTCATGGTTTCCCTGTTCTTCATTCTTTCAAGCAGAATTTATTTCCAGAATCAAAAACTTGAGTTCAAGGAAGTTTTGACTGAGTGTGTTTTCTATATCCTGATTTTTGCTACAACAATATTCGGCACTAAGACTGTCTATTTTTCATCATCATTTTCTCTTTGTTCCATAATTCCGTCTGTTTTTTGCGTGTATCTTGTTGCCATTTTGTTCGGGCAGATAAATGCAGTTTTCTTTTCCATAATGATTTCCCTGTGCGTTTTCAATGCAAGTGCATACAGGGTTGTTCCGTTTTTCTTTACTCTTGCTTCGGCTTTGTCTGCTGCGCGAATTGTCAGAAAAATTGAACGAAGGACTGACATTGTGTTTGCATCGCTTTTGCAGGCTCTTCTAAATGTTGTGTTCCTCATTATTTTCAAGATTGTGTTCAATTCTCCTTTGAGCGAGGATTTCTGGGCTATTTTTGGAGTTGCACTTACAGGATTTTTCTCAGGCATTCTTTGTCTTGGTATGCTCACTCCCCTTGAACTCATGCTTAACACGGCATCTCCTTTCAGGCTCATGGATCTGGCAGACCAGAATTCTCCTGTCATGCAGAAAATGCTTCTTACTGCAGGTGGAACTCACAGTCATTCCCTGATGGTTGCTCAGCTTGCCGAAAGTGCCTGTAATGCGGTTGGTGCCAATGCACTTCTTGCCCGTGTAGGAGCATTCTTCCATGATATTGGAAAAATGGATAATCCTGAGTATTTTGTTGAAAATCAGGCTTCGGGTGAAAATCTTCATAACAGCATAAATCCGTCTCTTTCTGTTAGCGTTATCAGGTCTCATGTAAAACGCGGTGTTGAAAAGGCTCATTCACTCAGGCTTCCTTCCCGTGTAATCGACATAATCAATGAGCATCATGGAAATCAGGTTATTGCATATTTCTATAATGAAGCAAAGAAGATTGACCCTTATGCTTCACCAGAGGACTATTCATACAATGGAAATCCTCCAAGTTCAAAGGAAAGCGCAATTGTAATGCTTGCTGATACAGTTGAAGCTGCCTGCCGTTCACTGGACAAGCCTTCTGTTCCACGTCTTGATAAATTTATCTCAGACCTTTTTGCGGGAAAGATTGCTTCACACCAGCTTGATGGATGTAATCTCACTTTCAACGATTTGACAAAGATTCATGATTCTTTCGTCAACATACTTGCAAGTCATTATCACTCAAGAACAAAGTATCCTGACCAGAAGGATCCTGATGGCCCTGAACCTCAGGAGCAGAAATCTCAGGATGATGATGCAGATAAAGAGAAGTTTTCCGAGGCAACTGAAAAGGAATCCAGGGAAAAGGACTCTAAGGACTCTAAGGAAACTAAGTCGGCAAAAAAAACATCATCAAAGGAAAAGGTCAATGGCTAATCAGATTTTTGTTTCAGTAGAAGATGGAATGAATGAGCCTGAATGGATTTCTCAGATTGATCCTTTTGTCCAGAAAGTGCTTTCAGAACTTGGTTATGACGGTGAAGAAATTTCTATAATGTTTTGCTCAGACAAAATGATTCAGGAATTGAATGCGTCATACCGTAACATTGACAGCCCTACAGATGTTTTAAGTTTTGAGAATGGTGAAGATTATACTGACGAGGAAGGCAATGAATGGTTTCAGGCAGGCGATATTGCCATAAGTCTTGAAACTCTTGCAAAAAATGCTACATACTTTGAGGTGACAGAAAATGAGGAACTCAAGCGTCTTCTGATTCATGGAATTCTTCACTTGAACGGATATGATCATGGCGAGGAACACATTGAAAAGAATGTTGAGCCTGTCTGTGAAATGCTTAAGATTCAGAAGAATATGATGAAAAAAATGGAGACGGAAAATCTCTTTTAGGATACTTAAAAATGAAATTGTTTGGTTTTGGAAAAAACAAGAAAAATGACTCGGCTAATTCGGATCAGGAAATTCAGAAGGAAATTCTTGCATCAGAAAAAAATGAAATGATTCAGGGCGTTGAGGATCTTGCTGTTACAACTGTTAAGGAAGTAATGGTTCCACGCATTGATGTTGATTTTATATCTGTTGATGTTAATGAAGATGAGCTTCTTGAAAAGGTTACTGGAAGCGGCCATTCAAGAATTCCTGTTTATTCTGGTTCAATAGATAATGTAATCGGAATTCTCTATGTAAAGGATTTGATAAAGGTTTGGGCAAGTAAGCAGCCCA
>SAMEA3663112__coassemble_262_pt1 | contig 11851 bp, 13 predicted proteins | sample SAMEA3663112__metabat2_low_PE_006 | metagenome-assembled genome bin SAMEA3663112 (sample SAMEA3663112) | pig gut metagenome | biome: pig gut; feature: pig-associated habitat; material: faeces | place: Denmark | collected 2012
TTATTGTGAAAACACTCCGCTTCGCTTCGTGTTTTCACGGGCTCACGAGCCCTAAAAAAAGCATCCCGCAAAGGGATGCATGCAAAGCCTTATGACAGGCCTAGTACCAGGAAGCTGAATTGTCTTCCCAGTCAATAATTTCTTCTGGCTTGAAGAAAAGGTTGATTTCACGGTCTGCACTTTCATCGCTGTCACTTGCATGAATAATGTTCATGTTTGTATGCATTGCAAAGTCTCCGCGAATTGTTCCAGGCTGAGCCTCTGTTACCTTGGTTGCTCCTACAAGCTTTCTGACAATAGTAACACAATCATCACCCTGCCAAACCATAGCCACTACAGGAGCACTTGTAATGTAGTCAACAAGTTCACCGAAGAAAGGCTTTTCCTTGTGTTCTGCATAGTGTTTTCCTGCAAGTTCTCTTGAAATATTCATCATCTTAAGGCCAACAAGCTTGAGTCCTTTTTTTTCAAGACGGCTGATTACTTCACCTACAAGCCTGCGATTCAGGACCCCAGGCTTTAACATTGTATAACATCTGTTTCCCATAGGAAAAATCTAGCAGATTATCGTTATTTTTTCAATTAACAGGTCATAATCTACTTGCCGTAATTTATTTCAGAACCGTTTTCCCTCAGCTGCTTTTCAAGCCTGGACTCACTTTTCTTGTCTGATTCAATTCTTGCTTTTTCTTTCAAGACATCAGCAGTGGGATTTGTTTTTGCAATCTCATTGATAATTGAAAGAGCCTTATCGTATTCACCTTCTGCATGGTAGAGAATTGCGGCATTGTATCCGGCTTCCATGAGGTCCTCTTCCTTGTAAACTGATTCAAACAAAGATCTTGAGGCTGCAATGTCACGGCTTTTTGCAAGCTTATCTGCAGTTGCCATTCTCTCATTCTTTGTCTTGTCCTTGAGCAATGTCATGACAACTGTCTCTTCATAAGGCTGGATTTTTCTTGCAATTTCACTGGCAAAATTGTCCAGGTCACTTCTTACAATTGACAATGCTGAAGGAAGTCTTGTTTCTGAATCATAAATTGATGACTCACATGAAATTCTTTTTGTATCGTAATACATAACACGACTTGTCTTTGCGTCAACAATTTCATAGGTCAATGAGCAGGAAACCTCTTTTGTATACACATATTCAACCACATACTCATCATTACCAATTTCTCTTCTGCAGGCCTTGGAATCAATGTCAGCATTATATGAAGAAAGTTTTCCAGTAATGTAAATATCACAAGGAACACCAGTATTTCCTTTCAGTTTCTCGGATACTGCAGTTGACGAAACAAGATCATAGTAACCGCCCTTTGCAACAGCTCCAGTAAGCTCACTGGTAACATAATTGCAGATATCCTTCTGGTCAGAGTCACGGATATCAGTCGTAAAAAACATAATGATGTTGACAATCTTTGAATTTTCAAATGAATCGGAATAGATAAACGGAAGCACGGAAACCGAAGATGCTCCATTCAGATCCAGTTCAGCCGGACGCTGAAATTCAACAGGAATTGTTGTTGCACAAGACAGAAACAGGAATGTTAGTCCCGCAATAAAAGCTGATAATTTTTTACTCATGATTTTTCTCCAGTTTAAAAATGATATTGCGATAGGTTATTTACCCACCGCTAATTAAAACAGTATTTTATGATTATGACAACATTTTAATAGAAAGCAAACTTAATTTACCCAAAAACTCAAATTGATTATTTTAACAATTCAAAATAGAATGACCCTATGACCGTAGAAAAAAAAGACATCGAAAAACTCCAGAAACTGGTAGAAAAAAGAATCACACAAATTGAACTCTCGCCAAATCCTGATTCATCGGAGCTTTTTGACCTTAACATGCTGGACTCAAACATTTCACTTCTTCTCATGAAAGCAGAACTGGAAGACGGTCCCATTGAACTTACATCCGTTGACAAGAAAATCAAGGATGCGCTGAAAAGCTTTAGAACATCCATTCAGGAAAAGGAATCAAAGCCAGTTGACTCTACAGTCATGACTGAAGAAATTCTTCTTGCAGCAAATGAAATCGTTGAAATGATCCGAAACCTTGAAGACAAAGTAGAACTGCACCCGGAAAAAACATTTGCCGAAAACCTCAAGAAAAGACTTGATCATGCACAGGAACTTCTGGTTCAGATTGCACTTCTAAAGAACGAGTCAAAGAAAACCCTAAGGGAATGGAACACACAGATAATGCCCCTGCCTTCCTCAGTAGCCGGGACAATTCTTGGCCAAATGAAAACTGCAAAAAAAGCTGAAGCTTCCAGAGAAAACGGCAAAAAGGGTGGCCGTCCAAGAAAGAACTCCGGGGAACAGAAAAAAACTTCTGCAAGAAAGACAGAATCTAAAATTCCAGTTAAATCAACAGCAAAAAAAGCAGAGAAAACAGAGAAAAAAGCGGCAGATTCCAAAAGAAAAGCCCCGCAGAAGAAATCTGCAGGGCAAAAAAATCTCAAGTCAGCCTCAAAGAAATAATCTCAGAGGCAAAACCACTCTACATCTTGCATGCCATAAGGAACACAAGGGGAGAGTTCCAGTAAATTGTAATCTCATTGCATGAATAGCTCTGGTCATTATCCACATAGCATTCAGCAAAAGGCTTTCCCTTTAGAACAACCTTTGCATAGGGGTCATTGAGCTTTGCATTTGGTCCACCAACAAGCATTCCTGCCATTGGTTTCTTAACAACCTGCGATGGTCTGTGATGAGGAGCAACAGGACTGAGGCTTCCAAATCCAGTTACAAAGCAGTATGAATTTGTATTGATACCAAGCAGATAGTCAAGCTGACTCATTGCGGCATCCGAATAATTTTCTGTTCCTGAGATTTTGTCTGCAAGAACAAAAAGCATTCCGTTGTCTGCAACATTCATATTGCTTCCCCAGACATATTCATTGACTGTGAGTGAAACTCCATAAGAATCAATCTTTGTATAACCAATCTTTTTATCTGCCTCACCAAGGATCATTGACCTGATTGTCTGGTAATGATCATCCCTTGGAGCATTTGAAGTTGCGTAGGCATAAAGTCCATAAAGGCTTACCTGCTGCCATCCAAGAGCAAGACTCATATCATTCAGATTCACTGCCTTTGCCTTTGAAAGATAGCTTTCATCACCGGTAGTCTTGTAAAGCTCAGAATATCCCCACAAAAGTTCATCCCTGTGGTCGTTGTCTTCGTACTGACCGGTCTTAACTGAAGGAGGATTTCTGAATCCCTTCTGGTTTGGATTTGCATCCATGTATTCAGCAGCCTTCTTTGCGGCATCAAGACAAATTCTGGCAAAATCACTGTCAAAAGAATAGATTCTTGCAGCCATTGCCATTGCAGCAGCAAAATCTCCGGTTGCAGAAAGTGAAACTGGTGAAAGAAGAAGCTGGTCAGTTTCGTCAACGGCAGCAACAACTTCCGGGAAATCACGGCATGTTACCTTGTGATATACTCCACCGGTTGCCTTATCCTGCATCTTGAGCATCCATTCAAGTTCATATCTTACTTCATCAAGAACATCTGCAACGCCATTTGAACTTTCCGGGATTCCTGTTGCATCAGAAAAAAGTTCCGGTCTAAACTCATAGGCAAGCATAAGATCACAGGCAGCCTTTGCTCCAGGAACAACATAGCGTCCGTAGTCACCTGCATCATGCCATCCGCCTGTAACGTCAATCTTAGGAGATGTAGTTCCAAAAACAACAGCTTTTGATGAATGGCAAGGTTCATGCCCAAAATCAGAATCCAAAACCTTTGTTCCACAGCGCTGGAGGTAGAACATTCTTACGATAGAATCAAGAGGTTTCTTGTATACATCCTCACTGATTGCAAAGGGAAATGACTCACCTATATCCTTCACGCAAACCCTGTAAGTACCCGGTTTCTTGAAATCAGAGAAATCTGCAATTGCAGTTGTTTCCTCGCAGGCAATATTATGTGCTGAATTTCTGAGCTTTCCCTTGTAGACAATCTCATTGGTTGAGGCATCGACAACCGTAAATTTGCCCTTGATTTTCTTGAGCTCTGCACTTCTGACAACAGCAAGCTTTCTTCCCTCTGGAACATAGCCCACCTGATTAACGTTTACAGGAACCTTCTTGCTCAGGGAAGTCTTTGGAATCCTGGAATCATCAACAAGATAAAGCTCAAAGTTATCAAGAATAACTGAGTGCTTACCTGCACCATCCGGACATTCTTCCCAGGAACCCATGTTGATGCAAAGACGCGGATTGAAGTCAGTATCCTCATTCATTGTGAAAGTCTTTTCAATATGAGAAACCTGGTCAGTGACCTTGATAAAATCACCTACATAGGCATGATAGTCACCACCATTAAGCTGGATTCTCCATTCAAGTTCACGGGGAATTGTTGACCTTACATCAAATGAAAATTTATATTCACCACCCTGATAAAGCGTAAAACCATCATAGTAAGGCTGAATTCCATATTGGATTCTTCCTGTGCTTTCAATGGCTACCTCAAGCTCACCTTCCTTAATGTGCCTGAGTTCTGCCTTACCTCCGTTCTTGTAAAGCATCCATGGCTCAATTCCGCCGGTAAAGTGACCAAATTCAATCAGGTTTTTAGGTCCGGTCTCCTCTGGAACCTGGACTTCTTTTTTCTTTCCACAAGAAGAAAATGCCAGTATCATTGCCAGAACGGCAAATACAGGCAGTAAAAATTTTTTCATGTACTCCCCCAGTTATGGATTGTATCGGAATCAATTTTACTACAGATACATCTAATTGCAAAGTTTATTTTTACAAAGACACAATGCAACACCGGAAAGCAAAACCCTAGACTTTTTAGGGATATAGTGGTATTTTAGCAAAACTGATTTTTCGAAAAGGGGGAACTCATGATAATTGCAGCAACTTACGACATGGAAAGCGGAAATGTATTCCAGCATTTTGGGAGAACCCAGAATTTCAAGCTGTATACTGTGGAAGACGGAAAGATTGTCAACTCCAGAATAATAGACAACGGCGGATTTGGACACCACGATCTTGCAACCTACCTAAAAAGCCTTGGAGTTTCCACACTTATTCTTGGAAACAGGGGGCAAGGTGCTATTGATGCATTGAAAAATGCCGGTATCAGGGAAATTCCAGGAATAACGGGGAATGCAGACAAATCAGTGGAAGCCCTGCTGGCAGGAATGCTCATTTTCAACCCTAATGCCATCTGCAGTCACCAGCACCATCACCACAACTAGCTCTTTGCAACTAGATATTTAATTGGGCAATCTTTTGTTCTTGTATAATTCCTGACCTGCCCCTTCAATAATCTTTACCAGGGACGGCTCATCTGAACCAAAGCTAGTCCATCCGTGACTTATGGTAATCTCATACCTTGCTCCGGAATTTTCATTAGATAAGGATAATGACAAAAAATAACAGACAAAAATGCGGGAAGCCGCCCATTCTGACGACTTCCCGCATTTTTGTTTCGGCGCAATCTACTTAGTTTGCTTTTCCAACGAGACACATGCGTTCGCTGCGCGAGCCGCAGCGGTAAGGTAATCTATTTCACTGTGCGCTTCCGCCCACGACCTTACCACTCTGCTTCGGCGCAATCTATTTAGTTTGCTTTTCCTACCAAGCACATGCGTCGCTTTCGCGCCGCTGGTGTAAGGAAATTATCGAGACTTCGTTGTCACGCTCACTTAGTTCGCTTTGCGATCCGCGGCGGTAGGGAAATTTATTTCACTGTGCGCTCGCGCGCACGACCTTACCAATCTGCTTCAGTAAAACTAATTTAGTTTGCCTTGCCAACTAAACACATCCACTCTGCTTCGGCGCAGAGAGTGTCGCCTACAAAGGCTTTGCCGGACTGCTTGATCATCTTTGGGCTTACGCGCAAGTTTGTGATTTCCATGCGAACCTTGTCACCTGGACGAACCTGGTTGCGGAACTTTACCTTGTCCAATGTTGCAAAGAAGAACAAGGCTCCTTCTTCAAACTTCTTCTGGTAGCTCAATGCAGCTCCACCAGCCTGTGCCATTGTCTCGCAAAGAATTACGCCTGGAACTACAGGATATTCCGGGAAATGTCCCTTAAAGAAGAATTCATTTTCTGTAAATGTATGTTCGCTAACGCTTCCGTTGTCATCGCAGCTGACGATTTCATCTACGAAAAGGAAAGGATCGCGATGTGGCAAAAGTGATTTGATATCTGTTGTTACGCTCATGGTAATACCTCAAAAATAAAATTACCCCATTATGTTCTAACGGGGCGTTGCGGGGTGTCCCCGCTGAGAGGGGTGTGGAGGCAACGAAGTGCCGACCAGGGGAGAGACTTCTCCCCACCCCTTTTTTAAGTCTACTCAATATTCAACTAGTTAACTTTCTTGAATACTACGATACCGTTGTGTCCACCGAAACCAAAGTTTCCAGACATTGCAACATTAACTGGCATTTCAATACCCTTGTTTGGTGTGTAGTTAAGGTCGCATCCGCCTTCTACATCCGGGTTGTCAAGGTTGATTGTTGCAGGAATGTAGCTGTCCTGGATTGCCTTAACACACATGAGGGCTTCAAGGGAACCTGCATTTCCGAGACAGTGACCTGTCATAGACTTTGTAGAAGAAATGTGGAGGTCCTTTGCTGCGTCACCGAATGCAATGTGAAGCATCTTTGTTTCACCAGAGTCGTTCTTTGATGTTGATGTTCCGTGAGCGTTGTAGTATGTAACGTCCTTTGGTTCAACACCGGCATCCTTCATGGCCATTGTCATAGCCTTTGCACCGCAGATTCCGTCTGGGTTAGGAGCTGTAAGGTGGTAAGCGTCAGAAGATGAACCGTAACCTGCAAGTTCACAGTAAATCTTTGCACCGCGAGCCTTAGCGTGTTCATATTCTTCAAGAACGAGGATTGTTGCGCCTTCACCCATGATGAATCCGTCACGATCCTTGTCGAATGGACGGCAAGCCTTTGAAGGATCATCTGCCCACTTTGAAGAGAGAGCGTGGAGAACTGTGAAAGAAAGTGTACCGAATCCACAGATTGTGCTTTCTGCACCACCAGCGAGGATTACATCGTAGCGGCCTGAGCGGATAACATCCAGTGCGTTTCCGAGAGCGTCTGTACCAGATGCACAAGCGGTTGCAACTGTGTGTGTTGCACCGTGAAGACCAAACTGAAGGGAAACGTTTGCTGCTGCTTCATTTGGAATGAGTTCTGGGATTGTCATTGGAGGAACACGTGTCATTTCAGAAGAGATGTAACTCTTCATGCTTGCTTCTGTAACATCAAGACCACCGATACCAACACCAAGGTAAACAGCTGTATCGTCGAGGATATCCTGCTTTCCCATGAGTCCTGAATCATCGAGAGCCTGCTTTGCTGCTGCTACTGCAAACTGAGTGAATGGAGCCATCTTGCGTGCTGATGCACTGTCCATATAGTCTTCAGCCTTGAAGTTCTTTACTTCTGCGCTGTACTTTACCTTGAAAGGACCTACATCGTACTTTGTTGTTGTTGCGATACCGCACTTTCCAGCCTTTACGCCAGCCCATGTTTCTTCTACAGAATTTCCAAGTGGTGATACACAACCAAGACCTGTTACTACTACTCTTCTCATAATTTTATCTCCTAGTATAATTTATCTATTCAATCAGCAGCCCAAGCCGCTTAGTTCAAGGCGAACCCTTGAACATACGAGTTTTCTACGAAAACTCGCAGATCTGTTTAACAACCCATTCCCCCGTCTACTCCCAACACTTGTCCAGTTATGTATGTTGAAAGGTCGCTTCCAAGGAACAATGCTGCATTGGCAATGTCTTCTGGTTTTCCTGCTCTCTTGAGAGGAATTTTTTCTGCCATTGCTGCCTTTACTTCATCCTTAAGAACATTTGTCATGTCTGTTTCGATGAATCCAGGTGCAATTGCATTTACGCGAACACCACGAGCACCAACTTCTGCTGCAAGCGACTTGCTGTATGCAATAAGCCCACCCTTTGATGCAGAGTAGTTAACCTGTCCGCCGTTACCGTGAATACCAACGATAGAAGACATGTTGATGATTGAACCAGTTCTCTTTCTGATCATGTCGTTTGAAACAACCTGGCTGATAAGGAATGCTGATGTAAGGTTGATGCGGAGTACGTCATCCCAGTCTTCCTTCTTCATTCTGAATGAAAGGCCGTCCCGTGTGATTCCTGCATTGTTTACGAGGACATCAAATCCGCCTGCCTCTGCAAGGGCTGTCTTTACAACTTCCGTTACCTGTTCTGCGTTTCCAACATCTGCATAGATTTCATGGAATGCAACTCCGTTTTCCTTTGCAAGTGTCTCAAGAGCGTCTTTGTTTGCCGATGGCTTTGAACAAAGTCCCCATACTTCGCAACCGTTCTTAAGATAAACTTCTACAATAGCCTTTCCGATTCCCCGTGAAGAACCTGTGATAAGGGCTTTTTTTCCTTTAAGCATAAACATAACCTCTAATCGCTTTTATAATTCAAACAATTCCAAAAACTAAAGAGCGCCAACGCCTTCAGCTGTGTTTACCGGAACTGCAGCAAGAGTTGCTCCGAATTCTGTCTGTCCCCAGAGACCTGAAAGAACCTTTCCCGGGCCAACCTCAAGAACTGACCATTCATCTCCAGCCTTTATAACATCTGCAAGACAAGCTTCTTCATCTGTCCAGAGAACTGGATGTGTAAGGTGAAGAACAGCAGCCTTCTTTGCCTGGTCTCCGTCAATAACCTTTCCGCCAGTTACATTTGAGAAAAGATTGATTTTTGGATCGTTGAACTTAACATCTGAAAGGAATTTTTCAAATTCAACTGCAGCATCCTGCATGAGTGGAGAATGGAATGGACCTGCAACCTTGAGGCGAACTGCACGGCGGGCACCAGCTTCAGCAGCCTTCTTTTCAACTTCTGCAAGTGCATCGAATGTACCTGAAACTACAGTCTGCTTAAGGCTGTTCATGTTTGCGGCATAGGCATCTTCGATTGGTTCTACGAGAGCCTTTACCTGATCTGGTGTAAGTCCAAGAACAGCTGTCATTCCAGGTGCATGACCTTCATTTCTGGCAGCAATTTCTTCGCAAACCTTCTGCATGATAATTCCACGCTGGCGAACAACCTTGATTACATCTTCAAATGAAAGAACGCCGGCTGCATAAAGAGCTGGGAATTCACCAAGAGAAAATCCCATTGCAGAAGAAGGCTCGATTCCCTTTTCCCTGAGTGCTGCCATTGTAGCCAATGAAGCTGCCGTGATTGCAATCTGACTGTTGTCACTTCTTGCCAAATCTTCTGGAGTTGATTCCCACAAGAGCTTTGCCATATCAAGGCCTGTAATTGACGAAATATCATCAATCACCTTTTTTGCTGCAGCGAAACTTTCTGCAATATCCTTAACCATTCCAGGAGCCTGTGCGCCCTGACCAGGAAACAAAAATGCATACTTCTTTGACATAATTACCTCACTTGAAAATATCTTATCCCATAAAATACGAATGGTCTAGATTGATTTTTATTATGACAAAAACGAAAATAATGTCAAGTATAACATCAATTATAACCCGATCATGAACAGATGCTTTAGCAGTTACGGTGGTGTGCTGCATCATTTTCTTCCATACGTTCATGCTGCTTCCTGCGGACCCATATTTGTGCAACGGCTTGTTTGTCAACACTTTCTGCGGACATAGACCATAAACTTAGAGGCAGTAATAATCTGACTTTTGCCTTTTACTCTGCTTCCGCAAGAGATTTTGCCATTGCTATTAAGGCGTTTCTTCTGGCTTCTGAAATTGATTCACAGTATTCAATCAATTTGCTGTATTTTCTGTATAAGGTCATCTGCTGTTTTTCATCCTGATCATAGTCGCTTTTTTTTCCATTACCAGGATTAATCGGTTCATCAAGAAATAAACTAACGGGAATGTTTAAAAATAAACAGGCTTTTAGACCTTCTACAAGTTTTGGTTCACTATCACGTTGTATTGCTCTATCCAATGTCTGACTTTGAATTCCAATGTTGTAGGCCAACTCTTTTCTGGATATACCCTTAAACTTCAAATAGTCATCTACCTTCTTCCAAAATCCCATGCATTAACAATAAAAACAATTGTTACTTTTTTCTTGATTTTAATAACACTTGTTATTATTATTTCGCAAATAACATTTGTTATCTAAACAAAAAAAATAACGTTTTTACCACAGGAGAAATCAAGATGAAAAAAACCATTCTTTTATTGAACATTATTCTTGCGTTGGGGATATTGTCTGGCTGTAACAATGAAAAAGACTACTATGAACCAGGCGATTTTCATAACAACATAATAAAGTTTAATATGGAACCAAACAAAAAGGCCCTCATAATGGGAGATTCGATTACTGATGACAGAGCATACAAAAAAGCCTGGCCCAAATGGTTCGCGGAGGAAACAGGAATAATAGTTACAAACGTGGCCGTAGGAGGTTCTATTTACGATTTGTATAGAGAAAATGTAGATACCCTGAATCTTGATGATTATGATTACTTTTTTTTAATGGGCGGAACAAACAACATTCATGCGGGAATTCCTCTCAGCAAAAGTATTTCTGACTTGGAATATGTATGCGAAAAACTCAAAGGAAAAAAAGTTGTACTTATAAGTCCTTTTGCATGGAACAGTACTGTCCTGATGCCTGCTGAAGATGCTATTGCATTCAGAAAGAGAATTTACGAAAATGCCATAAAATATGATTTCACATTCATAAATGCAAGCAAGTTCGTTTATGAGAGACAGGATTCAATTCATCCGACAGAAGTGGGCTGCAAAAACATCAGTGATGAAATGATGAAAGCCCTGAATTTAAAATAGACTGCGTTCCGCCCTCTGAAAACAAAATCATTTCATGATCAGTTCTACTGGTTATTCCTTGCATTTTTTTTAGCAGAGGGTGGGCAAATTAAAAAGCCCCCTTCGGTAAAAGGGAGCTTCCAATCTTTGCAATCAAAACAACTATTTTATATCTACTCAGTCAGAATCTTGATTACTTCTGCCTTATCCTGTGTACTGAGGATCTGGGCACGCTTATCTGCTGATTTGAAGAGAAGGCTTACTTCAGCAAGGAACTGAAGGTGTGGGCCTGTCTTGTTCACAGGAGAAAGTGTCATAATGAAAATACGACATGGTTCCTGATCAAGGCTATCAAAGTCAACGGCATTATCAGAAACACCAATACAAGCTACAAGGTCAGACACACTGTCTGTCTTTCCGTGTGGAATTGCAATTCCGTGCTTCATACCAGTAGACATCTTGCGTTCGCGATCAAGAACACATTCTTTTGCAGCAGTTTTATCCGTTACCTTACCGGCTTTCACGAGAATCTCAAGCAATTCGTCAATAATTTCTTCTTTTGTAGTTCCTTTCAGATGAAGGTCTACAGTCTCAGGTGTTAAAACAGTTCTTAAGTCCATACCAACATATTATGTTCACCGTGCCGATTTGTCAAGATAAAAACCATTACCTGAAAGAATGAAAACAGGTGCAAATTTTGCCTTTCTAAGTGCATTTTTTTCCACAACTTGAATCAAGGAATAATCTTTTTGATACAATTCAGATGAAAAGTATATGGAAAGGGAGAAAATTCATGACAGGAATTTTCTTGATTCACTGGACATATACGGGGCCTCATAAACAACATATATGGTTGGAATCATCTGCACACCAATGAAAATGTGCATTTGATTTTTGATGAGCAAAAACGCAGAATGTTCAAAAACTGCTATCCTACAGACTGGACATTCTGCTTTCTCTAATTTTTTTGGAGATATATTTAAAAATAATGTAACTATTCAGCACCTAAAATCCCAGGCATAATGCAGGAGTTCCAGCAAAGG
>SAMEA3663112__coassemble_296_pt1 | contig 10889 bp, 10 predicted proteins | sample SAMEA3663112__metabat2_low_PE_006 | metagenome-assembled genome bin SAMEA3663112 (sample SAMEA3663112) | pig gut metagenome | biome: pig gut; feature: pig-associated habitat; material: faeces | place: Denmark | collected 2012
GCCAGTTCTTTGGTGTGTCTGCCAGTTCTTTGGTGGGTCTGCCAGTTCTTTGGTGTGTCTGCCAGTTCTTTGGTGGGTCTGCCAGTTCTTTGGTGTGTCTGCCAGTTCTTTGGTGGGTCTGCCAGTTCTTTGGTGGGTGCTGCCTGAATCCATTTTATTTACGATTTTTTTTACTTTTTGATTAGTTTTTCCCTCTGTTGAACGATAAGAAGAAATGTTTGTGTGTCTGCAAAAAAAACTCCTGAAATCACAAATGATTTCAGGAGCATAAAATCAATGGAAACAAGTTTTATTTTGCAGGGAAAAGTTTTCTGAAGTCTACGAGAACTTCCTGTGAGTCGCGGGCAGAGTCAATGTCTGTCATCTTGTTCAAGTTTCTGTAGAAATCAATGAGAGGTTCAGTTTCCTTTCGGTATACTTCAAGACGGTGTGTGATTGATTCGAGTTTGTCATCTTCGCGAGTGAAGAGCTCTCCTCCACATTTGTCACAAACGCCTTCAACCTTTGGTGGCATGAACTTAACATTATAGTTCTGCTTGCAGTTCTTGCAAACACGGCGGTTTGAGAGACGGGCAATGATAAGATCATTGTTTACTTCGAAATTCACTACCTTAACTTCGATGCCAAGCTTTTCAAATGCTTCAGCCTGTGGAATAGTTCTTGGGAATCCGTCGAGAATAAATCCGTTCTTGCAGTCATCTTTCTTGAGTCTGTCTTCTACGATTTCGAGAACAACATCATCTCCAACAAGTCCTCCGGCATCCATGATAGCCTTTACTTTTTTTCCAAGTTCCGTCTCATTTTTGATGTTCTCACGGAAAATATCACCTGTGGAAATCTGAGGAATTTTGTATTCTTCTGCAACCTGTGCTGCGAGAGTTCCTTTTCCTGCTCCTGGTGGTCCTAAAAAAATGAAATTCATAATTTCTCCTGATTAAAGTATTTTCTGATATTCAGTAATAACTATTTTACTTCAAATATTGGGGTTTAACAAGTTGATTTTATTTTCATTTATAATTTGTGGAGAGTTCAGTTAATTACTATGATCTTCAATTGAATTTCTTGGTCAAAAACTATATAATTATAATTAATGCCGGATCTCATGATTTTTTCATCGGTCGGCTTAATTTACAACTAAACTCGAGGTAAAACTATGGTCTACACAGCAGAAGTAGAACACATGTGTCCTTTGGCTAAGGGTGCATATCATGGTCCTGCTCCAATTCCTGAAGAAGGAAAATGGGTTCAGGTTAAAAAGATTGAAGACGTTTCTGGTTTCACACACGGTATCGGTTGGTGTGCTCCACAGCAGGGTGCATGTAAGCTTTCTTTGAACGTTAAGGATGGTATCATTGAGGAAGCTCTCGTAGAAACAATCGGTTGTTCTGGTATGACACACTCAGCAGCTATGGCTTCTGAAATTCTTATCGGAAAGACTCTTCTTGAAGCATTGAATACTGACCTTGTATGTGATGCAATTAACACAGCAATGCGTGAGCTTTTCATGCAGATTGTTTATGGACGCACACAGTCAGCATATTCAGAAGGTGGACTTAAGGTTGGTGCATCTCTTGAAGATCTTGGAAAGAATCTCCGCTCACAGGTTGGTACAATGTTTGCAACACGCAAGACAGGACCTCGCTATCTCGAAATGACAGAAGGTTATGTTGAGACATGTGCAATCGATAAGGATAATCAGATCATCGGTTACAATTGTATTAATTTTGGTAAGTTGATGGATGCTCTCAAGGCTGGAAAACCTGCTAACGAAGCAATTGAAGGTGCTCGCACACACTATGGTCGCGTTACAGCTGAACAGGGTATGGTAAAACTTATCGACCCACGCAAGGAGTAAGAAGATGGCATTATTTGAAGATTTCGCAGGCCGCATTCCACAGGTAAACAAGGCTCTTAAAGAATATGGTTTCTCTGAAGGAGAAGCAGGACTCCAGGAAGCACGCAAGCTTTGCCAGGACAAGGGTTTCGATCCATATGAAATTTGTGAATCAACACAGCAGATTTGTTTCGAAGATGCAAAGTGGGCATACGTTCTTGGTTCAGCAATTGCTCTCAAAAAAGCAAAGGATAAGACTGGATCAGAAGCTGCTGCTAACATTGGTATCGGTCTTCAGGCATTCTGTCTTCCAGGTTCAGTTGCTGATGACCGCAAGGTAGGTCTCGGACACGGAAACCTTGGTGCACGTCTTCTTTCTGAAGAAACACAGTGTTTCGCATTCCTGGCAGGACACGAATCATTCGCTGCTGCTGAAGGTGCTATCAAGATTGCAGAAAAAGCAAACAAGGTTCGCAAGAACCCACTTCGCGTTATTCTTAATGGTCTTGGAAAGGATGCTGCAAAGATTATCAGTCGTATCAACGGATTCACATACGTTCAGACAAAGTTTGACTATTTTAACGGTCAGGGTACAGACAAGGCTCTTACAGTTGTAGAAGAAATTCCTTATTCTGACGGACCACGTGCAAAGGTTAAGTGCTATGGTGCTGATGATGTTCGTGAAGGTGTTGCAATTATGTGGCACGAAGGTGTTGATGTTTCTATTACAGGAAACTCTACAAACCCAACACGTTTCCAGCACCCAGTAGCTGGCACATATAAGAAGGAAAGGCTTCTTGCTAACGAAAAGTACTTCTCTGTAGCTTCAGGTGGTGGTACAGGACGCACACTTCATCCGGATAACATGGCTGCAGGTCCAGCATCTTATGGATTCACAGATACACTCGGACGCATGCACTCAGATGCACAGTTCGCAGGTTCTTCATCAGTTCCAGCACACGTAGAAATGATGGGATTCATGGGAATGGGAAACAACCCAATGGTAGGCTGTACAGTAGCATGTGCAGTTGAAGTTGCTTCAGCTCTTAACAAGTAACTTAAAAGAGTTACAGCCGTGCGAGTTTTCATCAGAAAACTCGGTATCAGCCGCAAGGCTGATTCCTGTACAGTAGCATGTGCAGTTGAAGTTGCTTCAGCTCTTAACAAGTAATTAAGTTTAGGCTTGGAAAAACCGGTTCGAGAGAACCGGTTTTTTATTTGAAGGGACTGTTTAAAAAATCATTGAACAATGATATAATCTTTTTCCATGAGATTTATAGGTAACATAATTTGGTTTTTGTTGATTGGATTGTGGTCAGGTTTGGTCTGGTTGTTTTTGGGAATTCTTTATTGCATAACGATTATTGGTATTCCAATCGGAATACAGTTGTTCAAGTTTGCACAGCTTTCTTTCTTTCCATTTGGAAAGGAAGTCATGTTCAGTGAAAAAACTAGTTCATTGCTTTTGAACATAATATGGCTTATTTTTGGTGGAATTGAGCTTGGTTTTGGTTATCTTCTGACTGGTTTGATTTTCTGCATTACTATCATTGGTATTCCATTTGGCAAGCAGTGCTTCAAACTTATGAAAATTTCATTCCTGCCTTTTGGCGCAAATATTGTTACTGTGAATTAACTTATAAAATAAGAGGCTTTTGTTATGACTAAACAGGTTAAACAGTTGATTTTTTGGATTGGTGCTCTTGTAATTGGTGCCGTTTTGGGTTCGCTGAATATGGATGCAATTCACAGTGTATGTGATTTTGTTGCTACGGTTTTCACAAGATTGTTCAAGTTTATTGCGGTTCCTGCAATTGCAGTTTCTGTTCTTACAACTCTTGCAACACTTGGAAGCAACAAGGAAACTGCCAGAATCTTCAGAAGAACAATTTTCTACACATTGCTTACTACTTTTGCAGCTTCAACTATTGCGGCTATTCTGTTCTTTGTTATTAAGCCGGAGATTGTTTCCACTTCTTTGTACGCAGGTGGAGAGGCTGTTGATAAAGTTAAGGATATGGGATCTCATTCATTCCTCAGCTATTTTACAAGTGCAATTCCTGATAACATTCTTTATCCGTTTGTGTCTGGAAATGTTCTTTCAATTCTAATCGTATCATTTGTTTTTGGTTTTGCAATTTCAAGTATGGCAGAGTCAGAAAAGAAAACTTCAATTCTGAACGTTGTTTTAGGTTTCCAGGAATTGGTTTTCAAGGTTATCGGATGGATTATCCAGATTCTTCCAATCGGTATCATTGCATTTACTGCTCAGCTTGTTAAGGATATGAGTGCTGACATTGCCATGGAATCAATTGGAAAATATACGGCTGTGGTATTGAGCGGAAATCTTATTCAGTTCTTTGTTGTTCTTTCATTATTCCTTCTTGCCCGTGGATTGAATCCTGTAAAGCATTTCAAGAACATGATTCCTGCTATTCTTACTGCACTTTTCACAAAGTCATCTGCCGCAACTCTTCCAGTTACAATGGATTGTGCAGAAAACCGCGCTAAGTGCGACAAGAAGTTTACTCGTTTTATTCTTCCAATGTGTACAACAATCAATATGAATGGATGTGCAGCTTTCATTCTGGTAACTTCATTGTTTGTAATGAAGAATGGTGGCGTTGACCTGAATATTATTACAGTAATTTTCTGGATTTTGATTTCAATTATCAGTGCAGTTGGAAATGCTGGTGTTCCTATGGGATGCTTCTTCCTGACTGTATCCCTGATGGCCGGAAAGGGAATGCCAATTGCCGTTATGAGTGTTATTCTCCCAATCTATGCTGTTATTGACATGATTGAAACTGCAGTAAACATTTATTCTGATTCTTGTGTTTGTGCAATGACAAACAAGGATCTCAAGGATCTGGTTTCAGAATAGTCTTTATTTTATTTTCAGCTCGTTGCCCCTGATTTTTTTTCGGGGGCATATTTATTTTTTTCAAAAAAACATACTTTTCGAATATTTTTTTATAATTCATATTTTTTTGATAGTTGATTATGTGGTTCGCATTTATCCTTTTAATCACGGAGGAAAAATATGAAATGTAATGTTTTTGGAAAGAAAGTTTTGTTTGCAGCTGCAGCAGTTGTTATGTCAGCATTTGTTCTTGCAAGTTGTTCTGATGGTTCTGATGATGATCCTTTGTCTTTTGGACCTGGACCTGAATCAGTGGATAATGCGGATCAAATTGAAAATAATACGGATCAAATTGAACATAATGCGGATCCAATTGAATCTCTTGTCACAGAGGATACTGTAAGGGTTGTTGATTTCAGAAAAGTTGGAACTGGAAAACAGGCATCTGCTGCCTTTGACTTTGCAAACTGGGATTCTGTTTCTGGCATGCAAGAACCTAAAGGAAAATATACAGCTGATGGTCTTGAACTAGATGTTAAGGAATCTTGGGACGGTGCATACAAACTTGGTGTAAATTCAATTGATCTTTCTGCAGTTAAAAAGGTTACAGTTGTATACAAGGTTGAAGAAGGATTTACATATTCTGATGCTAATAACAATAAAATGAATGTAATGTTTGTTTCTGCTGAAAATGATAGTTATAAGGCAATAGAGGTCAACATGATTGATTTTGCAGCTGAAACTCCTTCAACTACATGGAAGAATGAAACTTCGGATAATATTTATCCAAAGACCTGGGAAGATTGTAAAGAAGCAAACATGGCATCAATCAGTGCAATCATGCTTAATACAATGACTGGTGTTGGAAAGCTTACTGTAATGGGAATCGTTTTGTCAAAGTAAACTGGTTTTGATATTGGGGCGGATTATTTCTTGTCCCAATACTGAACGGTGTATGGGGGAAGTTTTGGTCTTGCATTCTTCTCCCGTTCATCAATATAATTTGTTGCCCAGTTGCAGAAACATTCAACTCGGGCAATAAAAGCTCCGTTGATTGCCTTCAATAAAATGGGAACCTTTGGAGCATTCAATGCACCGATTCCATAAATAATCCAGTATCCGTCACTCTTGAATGCAGTGATGATGCTATTCATGCTTCCCTTTTTGATTCTGATGAATCCCATGCAAGTCAGGTCTACGGTATTTTCTGCACTGTAAATTATCAGTTCATTTTCGTGTCTTATTGTAATGTCAAATTTGCAGCTTTTGAATGGTGGAAGCGTAAGGTCTGCATTAATGAATCTGTATGAACCATCTGTTTTGTCAGAAATCTTTGTGGCTTTTGAGTACAGGTAAGAGGCTACGGTTCCATCGTCGTTGTACCTGAAAGGTATTTGTTGGTACAGTTTTATGTTCTGCAGAATGGAATAGAAACTTCCGATTGGATTTTCGCTTTCCTCGATTTTCCTGATCTGCATAACTTCAACAATATACTGCGGCTTTGAGTTTTTAATTTTCTGAATTCTTGCATCGAACTCTGGATTGAAATTCCTGATGCACAAATTTTCTGCACCCTCAAGATTCTTGATTACGGTTCCATTGGCCCTTAGATATGTTTCCTCATATTTTGAAAGATTTGAATTAAAGGGAAGGGCATGGCTTTCCAATGCTGAGAAAATAATAAGTATTGGGAGAATATATTTTTTTTTCATTTAATCGGGTAGCAGTCAAAACCGGCTGATTTGAGTTGTTTTTCCATTGTTCCGTTTGAGTTTTCATCTACGATAACAATGTAGTAAGTTGTTCCCGTTTCCTCACCTTTCTTTGTTATTGAGTAAGATGAGAATCCTTTTGATTTAAGCTTGTCCATTAGATTGGATGCATTTTTCTGGTTCCTGAAAAGTCCCAGCTGAAGTTTTTTTTCTGCCTTTTTTGTATTGCTGTTTTCTGCTGTGGTTTCTGGTGCTTTTACTGGTGCCTGAACATTTTTGCTTTCACCGCGTGGAACAAAGTACCAGAATGGGACGCTCATTATTTCTGCCTTTCCCTGAACAATTGCGCATTCTGGTGATGCAGGAAAATCTCTCTTTAGTTCCTGGGCATAGGAATCATTTCCTGTCAGATGCCATAGGGTTACCAGAACCTGTGGGCGTATGCTTTTCATGGATGACATGGATTTGTATGCCTTGAGCAGTTCTATTGAATCTTTTGTGTCATCAATTGTCTGTGCCTTGCAGAGCGTACACCAGACTGAATACAGGTTTACGTGTGCAAGTATCTTTTCGTCTTTGGAGAATTTTACAGCGCTGTTGAGATAGTTTTGTGCATTTTCCCAGTCACCGGAAGACAGGCTTGTTCTGATGGCATCAATTACAATCTGCTCGCTTGAAACCTTTGGCATGTTCTTTGCGTCCTGGGCTTTGATTGCGGCTGCCTTGACATATGATGCACTTGCTTCAGAGTAAAGTCCCAGAAGTTCCTGCAATGTGCCGGTGTAGTATATTATTGATCTTGTGTCTGACGGTGTTTCAGCGCTTGAAGTGTTGTTTTTCAGATAAGTAATTGCATCCTGGATTGAATCCTGCTTGAGGCTTTCGTTTTTCAGTGTTTCTGCAGATTTCTTTGCCTGAGAAAAGGCTGCCTGAGACAGTGTAAGTATTGCAAGAATAAGTGCCGGAATTTTTTTCATCTATGAATTACTCTCTTCAGATGATGTTTCATGGGTTTCAGAAGTTTCAGCTTTTTCAGATGACTTTGACTTGTTCCTGAGTTTTCCGAACAATCTGGATTTCTTTTCCTTTGGTTCTTTTTCAACTTTTTTTTCTACGACTTTTGTTTTTCCGAATGTGAAAGGCAGAGTGATGAGTACTCCAAGAATGAATGATGCAAGAAGTGCTCCAAATACTGGTATATTAGTGAAGTTATGGAAGAGCCAGATTGTGCATTTGTTGCCTAGATTAAATCCTGTAAGAAGTGCTACTGCAACTACGAGAATGAGAATTCCGATTAGTTTAATTGGCATATTTTCCTCCGCGGGGCAAATTGGATTGCCGTAAAATCAAAGCCTTATTCATCAATTTTAATATATTAAATGCAGATTATCAATATTGGTTACATTGCTAATAAGTGTTAAATGGTATATAATTGTGTCCTGTAATTTTGGGGATTGCTGATTCTTATCTTTTGGAAGGCATTCCCCCAATATAAAAATGAGGTTAAAATGAAAGCTATCGAATTGGAAAAAGCCTACAATCCAAAAGACTTTGAAGACAGAATTTATGATCAGTGGGTAAAAAGCAATTGTTTCAAGCCTGCAAGTGATGAGACGTCTCCACTTCACCAGTGCTACCTGGAAAAAACAAAGAATAACAAGAAAGTTTCAAAATATACAGTCGTCATTCCTCCACCAAATGTTACAGGTGTTCTTCACATGGGACACGGTCTCAACAACACGCTGCAGGATATTGTAGTTCGCTATCATCGCATGATTGGTGACAATACTCTGTGGATTCCTGGAACTGATCACGCGGGTATTGCAACTCAGAATGTAGTTGAACGCCAGCTCAAGAAAGAAGGACTTTCACGTAACGATCTTGGACGTGAAAAATTCCTTGAACGCACATGGCAGGTTAAGGAAGAACATCATAATACAATCGTAAAACAGCAGCGCAAGCTTGGAAACAGCGTTGACTGGGATCGTGAGCGCTTTACTTATGATGAAGGGCTTTCAAAGGCTGTTCGTGATGTTTTTGTAACACTCTATGAACGCGGACTCATGTACAAGGGGCAGCGCCTTGTAAACTGGTGTCCTCGCTGCGGTACAGCCCTTGCTGATGATGAAGTTGATCATGAAGACACACAGGGTGCAATGTATCATCTTTACTATGAATATGCAGATGGATCTGGAAAGATTGAGGTTGCAACTACTCGTCCTGAAACATTTTTTGGTGATACTGCAGTAGCCGTAAACCCGACAGATGAACGCTATGCTTCTATTGTTGGAAAGAAACTCAAGCTGCCTATTACTGGAAAGGAAATTCCAATCATTGCTGATGATTATGTTGATAAGGAATTTGGTACAGGTATGGTTAAGATTACTCCGGCTCATGACCCAAATGACTGGGAAGTGGGAAAGAGACACAATCTTGAAGTAATCAACCTTCTTACTCCGGACGGAAAGCTTAACGAAAATGTTCCTGAAAAATACCGCGGGCTTAAGCCTGAACAGGCACGCAAGCTGGTAATCGAAGATCTTAGTGAAGCAGGTCTTTTCAAGGGTGAGGAAAAGATGACTCACTCAGTTGGTCACTGCTACCGATGTAAGACTGTAGTTGAACCATATTTGTCATACCAGTGGTTTGTTAAGATGAAGCCAATGGCAGACAAGGCTCTTGCCGCATGGAAAAACGGAGAAATCCAGTTCTTCCCTAAGAAATGGGAAAATACATACGAGCACTGGCTCACAGGAATCCGTGACTGGTGTGTAAGCCGACAGATCTGGTGGGGACACAGAATTCCTGCCTGGTATTGTGAATGTGGTGAAACAATCGTAAGCCGTGAGGATGTCTGCAGTTGTCCTAAGTGTGGAAGCAAGAACTTAAAACAGGATCCTGATGTTCTTGATACTTGGTTCAGTTCATGGCTCTGGCCTTTCTCAACTCTCGGATGGCCGCAGGAAACAGAAGATCTTGCAACTTTCTATCCTACAACAGCTCTTGTTACTGCATACGATATTATTTTCTTCTGGGTAAGCCGCATGATTATGGCTGGTCTTGAATTCACAGGAAAGGCACCATTCCATGACATTTATATTCACGGTCTTGTTCGTGACAAGCAGGGTCGAAAAATGTCAAAGTCTTTGGGAAATGGAATTGATCCTCTTGAAATCATTGACCAGTATGGTGCAGATGCCCTCAAGTTTACATTGAGCTACATGTGTGCCCAGGGACAGGATGTTCTTGTTGATAAGGACTCATTCAAGATGGGGTCTAAATTCTGTAATAAGGTTTGGAACGCATCCCGCTATATTCTTGGAAATCTTGAAGGTCGTAATCTTGTTCCTGTAACTGACGCTGATCTTTCTGAGCTTGACAAGTGGATTTACACACGCCTTGAAAATGCAGTCAAATCAACAAAAGAAGCATTTGCAAGCTACAGATACAATGATGGAGCAAGTGCAATCTATGAGTTCTTCTGGTACGATCTTTGTGACTGGTATGTTGAAGCTACAAAGCTTTCGTTCAAGAATGGTGATGAAAAGGAAAAGGACAGGGCTGTTTCAGTTCTCCTTAACGTTCTTGAAGAATCACTGCGTCTTATGCATCCATATATTCCATTTGTTACTGAGGAAATTTATTCAAAGCTTCCTCTTGCACAAATCATTGAAAACCGCAAGAAGGCCGGCGAACAGAAAGTTGTTTCCAACAGCACATACGACAAGCTTCTGGTTGATGCTCCATATCCGGAATCAGCAGAGGCAAGAAACAATGCTGTGGTTACTGCAAGATTCAATGTTCTCAAGGAACTTATCAGAAATATTCGTGGAATCAGGACTGAATGTGGAATTGATCCTGCATCTAAAATCAATATTGCTATGAAGATTTCTTCTGGTTCAGATGCTGAGGTAATCAGGGAAAAAACTGACATGGTTGAGCTTTTGGCCGGTGTCAAGAAAATTGATTTTGTTGAGGCAAATCCATCGAAGTCAATTGGTACTGTAGGTACTGGTTATGAAGCATTCCTTCTTGTTGATGACAGCATTAACGTTGAACAGCTTGCCGCAAAATTCAAGAAGGATATTGACTGGGAAAAAGAAAATGTTCGTCGCAGCGAAAATAAGCTTAATGGAAAATTTGCTGAGCATGCACCTGCAGAATTGGTTCAGGCTGAACGTGATGCACTGGCAGAGGCAAAGAGCAAGATTGAAAAACTTGAAGGCTATTTGAGCAATTTGTAATTCATAATTCACAATTCATAATTTAAGGATGTTAATTCTAAATTTTGGTTATATAATGGTAATAGCCATATAATTACGAATTATACATTCTTAATTATGAATTATTAATCGGGGGCATGTTATGGCAAAATATGAAATGGCAACTGAGAAACCGGAAAAAATGGACACAGACAGAATGCTTCAGCTTTCTAATATTTCATTCGCGCCATATATCCAGCTTTCTACAATGCTCATTG
>SAMEA3663112__coassemble_341_pt1 | contig 10055 bp, 11 predicted proteins | sample SAMEA3663112__metabat2_low_PE_006 | metagenome-assembled genome bin SAMEA3663112 (sample SAMEA3663112) | pig gut metagenome | biome: pig gut; feature: pig-associated habitat; material: faeces | place: Denmark | collected 2012
CAACGGTATATTCAATTTTGTCTTTTACGGGAACTTCTGCCATTTTGATTCTCCAACAGCAGATTCTACCACGATTCTGTAAATTCTTCCATAAAATCTCACGATATCGAAAGGTATCTAAAGAACGCGTTAGGGATACGCAAGGCGGCGTAGCCGTTGCGCAGCAATGGAGCGATAGCGAAACCTGGAGTAGCCCGACGGCGCGAGTTTGCAGCGCAAACTCGTGAAGTGAGCACAGCGAACGACGAACGCCCAAATTTTTACTGTCAATTTCTATTCACATTTCCAAAATCTGCCCATTGAAAAGGCGGGCTTCAATAATATTTTTGATGCTAGATTTAGAATCTGAAAATCCTAACGCTCACTCCCCCCTATTCCCCAAACTTCCTGATAAAATCCTCATGACTTTTGCAGCCGGTTTTCATGTAAATTCTTGAAAGATAGTTTTCCAGCGAACGCTCAACAATATTCATCTCTTTTGCAATCTGAGAACGGCTTTTCCTCTCAATCAGTTTTTTAAAGACTACCTGCTCCTGTCGGGTAAGTCCGTCAAAGATTGTTCGATAGGTAAAAAGCGGGGAAACCAGAGTCTGCTGAACGTAAGTCTCTCCGCCAAGAACTGTTTTAATTGCCGTAAAAAGCTCACTTTCTGGGGCAGACTTCAGCACAAAAGCATCCGCACCACCTTCAAGGGCAAGGGAAACAATTCCAGGCTTTGCAAACATAGAATAGACAATTACTTTTACAGAAGGAAGATTTGCCTTTACCTCCCGCAAAATATCAAGTCCGCTTTCGTCTCCTAAAAACAAATCAAGGATAAGAATGTCAGGAAGTTTTCCTTCTTTTGAAAACTCAGTTAATTTTTCAAGGCTTTCTGATTTTGAAAAAGCATATCCTATGCAAGAATATCCGCCCTGCTCCTGAATCAGCTCCCGGATCCCCCTGTTTGTAAGAGTGTGGTCTTCAACTACAAAAAATGTTGTTTCGCCTTCCATAAATTATTTTTTCCTTTTAAAAATTCTGATTTGAGTTCCTTCGTCCGCTGCAGAAGAAACCGAAAATTCTGCCCCAATAAGCTGAGCTCTTTTTTCCATTCCCATAAGTCCAAAATGCTTTGAAGCTCCAAGCCTCGTAAAGCCGGAATTTCCGTAACGCTGTGCATCATAATCAAAACCGCAGCCGTCATCACTTATAAAAATATAAAGCCCCTTCTCTTCATTTTCGCATGAATTACGAATCAGAATTACCGCTTCTTCGGCCTTTGAATGTTTTATGATGTTTGTAAAGGATTCCTGAGCAATACGGTAGATATTTAAAATATCATTTTCATCCAGAAAAGAAGTGTCCGTGTCGTCCAGCATTGAAAGGCGGAATTTTACATTGCAGGTTTGAGAAACGGAAGCACAAAGATTTACAAGATTGGACTTTAAATCTTTTTTTGTAATGTCAGCAGGCGAAAGATTATAGCTGATGAGCCGAACCTGCGATAATGACTTTTCAAGAATATGAACTGCCTCACTTATGTTTACAGCCGTTTCATCTTTTTCAAGAAGATTTTTGCAGTAACGCAAATCCTGTGCAACAGTGTCGTGAAGCTCCCTCGCTATTCTTGCCCGCTCTTCTTCCTGACCTCGAATTGTATAAACAAGATATTCGTTAGAGTCCTTTAAGCTTTTCTTTGACTTAAAAAAGCGGATTAAAAGCAGAACGCTTACAAAAATCATCACCAGAAACAAAATGTCAAAGACAATAAAAAATGTAATGTAATTTTCTATGATGCGTTCAAGCTCTTCAACAGTCTGTGTGTGGTCCATAATCATCTTCTCTCAATAAAATATCTTAATGCCTTGCCGTTGCCCCGTGCAAGCAGTTTGTTTTCTGCAAGGAGTTTCTTTAATATTCTGTTTGATGTAGCAGGACTCGTTTTGAGCAAAGCGTCAATTTCTGACCGACTGAAGGATTCGTGTTCCCCCGCATATTTTAAAATCAGTTCTTCATTAGTAATAAATCCAGATGCGACAGTTTTCTGAAAGGCTGAATTTTTGTTCGGGAGGATTATTTTAAATGCGTTCTGAGTGACCAGCATCTCAGGTTTTCTTTCGCAGCTGTTGTAAGAATTCATGATTTTTCTTAATCCAGTGCCGTATGATTCTATCAGTGTGAGGCGGTAAAAAATGTCTGCAAGGTTTTTGTTGCGGCATACCGAAAGCCCCATTTTTACATCCTCAAGCGAAACTCCCTGCAAAAGTCCGCCAATGGAAACAATTTCAATTCGGTCTGAGTAAATGCTTACAAGGGTGCTTGCGCTGTAAGAATAATCGCGGTGGACAAGACTGTTTAAAAGCGCTTCTCTGATTGCGGTTTCCGGGTAATCACGGCTGTCAATTCTGTGAAGCCCTTCAAATTTTGAATTTAGGTTGTTATAATGGTCGATATAGTTGTAAACTTCTGAAAGCTGAAGGAACAGTGAGCCTGAAACTTCCTTTCTGTCCTTGAATTCCGTCTGCTCTTCATTTGAGAATACGGCACATTTTATCGTAAAAGGATTCTGTTCAGAAATCAAAAGCGCAGTGTTTGTAAAAAGTCCTGCATCATCATAAAGCCCGAGAGTCCGTTTCTGCGTGTCTCCAAAATCAAGATTCTGGCTCTTAAAAAGCTTTTCCGCCGTATCAAATGTCAGGTTCTGATTCAAGGAACGCATTTTTTCAAAGCAATCTCCGTCTGTTTCGCGAATCATCCTGCGGATTTGCTCCTCGGAAGCAGGAACAGAAGAAGCCCCCTGCCGCACAAACACGCCGGAAGGTTTTAGTCCGTTTTTTGCAAGATAATAAGGTTTGTTAGAGCCTTCTTCAACATGAATTGCAAGAACCTGTCTGTCATCAAGAGTTTCAAAAACGTAGCGGATAAACATTGTGATGTCCGGTTTTATCGAATCGCGAATCAAATTTGAAGCCTGCTGCAATGCAAAGTCCGCGTTTTCCAGCCCTACCACAGTTCCGTCATCTTTTATGCCGATATAAAGAGTTCCGCCCCTTGTATTTGCAAATGAAACGACTTCTTTTTTTATGCCATCAACGACAATTTCTTTAAATTCGGTGCTTTCATCTTCCTGCATACAAAAACCTCGTCAAATGCTAATCATTTACTAATCAATCTAGTCAACCTAATCAATCTTGTCAAGTGTAACAGGCTTATCTTCTCTCAATAAATCGCTCGCAAAGGCGGTAAACTCCAAATTTTATATTCCCAAAAATTGAACAGGAAAACTGTAAGATATTTCATTTATTGCGCGGATTTTTTCGCAACAGTCAATTACAAGTCCTGTTTTGATTTTACGCTTGTACTTGTTAAGAACAGTAAAATTTTTCGCAGGATTTTTAGGATTGATTCCTTTTTTTATTTCAATAGGATAAATTCCTTCTTCGTCCACATATAAAATGTCAATTTCTTTCTGGTCAATGTCGCGGTAGTAAAACAAGTAATCCCTGGGATTTTTATTGAACGAAAAGAAATTTTTGATGAGCTCGCTTACAACATAAGTTTCAAAAAAAGCTCCGCTCATGGCACAGTTTTCAAGCATTTGGGAGTCCGGCCATTTGCAAAGATAGGAGCAAAGTCCTGTGTCCATAAAATACAGCTTGGGAGCCTTGATAATTCTGTTAGACATATTCGCCATATAGGGCTGCAAAAGAAAAATTATTCCCGAAGTTTCAAGAATCGAAAGCCACCGTTTGCAGGTTTTTACATCTATACCGACTGAATTTGCAATTTCTTCATAATGAAGCTCCTGGGACGTTCTCAGTGCAACAATAGAAATAAAATTACGGAACTGAGTTTCATTTGAAGCCGAAATCAATTTCCGCACGTCTTTTTCAATATAGGTGTTTATATAAGATTTGAAATATGCCTCTCTCTCAGAATTGTTAGCGCAGATATCAGGCATTCCGCCTTTGAAAATTTCCTGATATACATAAAATCTCCAAAATATTTTGCGATGAAAACAGGAGTGCATTCCCTTTTTCATCGTAAAATCAATTTATCATACATCATTCATTTTTTCAAGGTTTTCATCTTCTCTCAATAAATCGCTCGCAAAGGCGGTAAACTCCATAACCGGCAAAGGTTGCAATCAGACGGTCTGCAAAGGAAATTGGAATCTGAGCCAGAATGCAGGAAACAAGCAGGCTAAAGTGATGATTAACAAAGGATTCAGTAAAGCTCTTAATGGGGTTCATCATGTCGGGCACATCATAGTAAATGTAATGAAAGTAATCCAGGATTCCACTGGAAATTATTGTACACAAAGAAGAAATCAAGGTGATGAGGACAAGATACAAAATTGTAACCACCGGCGAAATTTTAAACTCCGCTTTGCGTCGCGAAACAACCCATGTTGAAAGTACAATCAGAATTCCGCAGATTGTATAAAAAAAGATAAATGGATCTGCAACTCCCTTCTGCAAAACCCAGATTAGCGAATTGATAAGATTATAGCCGACCGAAACGCAAAGGCCCGGCACAAGCCCGCAGTAAAAGACAACCGCCACCGTAAAAATGGTGTCAAAGAAAAGCGGGATTTTTAAGGTGTGATAAAAAACATCCATTGTCAGAAAATTCAGAATTTCTGCGATGATACAGATTACAACAATTCTAAGAGCTTTCGGCATGTTGCAGAGTATATCACAGAAATTAAATTTTGTGCGGGAAATCATTTAAAGACAGCGACCAAGTTGCAGAAGAATCTCATCTATATCTGTAGTAGTAAAAACACCTTTTTTGACAATACTTTTAACCCAATTTATGTAATCATCTGGATTTTCACTACCTGTATAAATTTTAAAGCATTTAAGAACATTTCTGTCAATAATCGGTTCACTGTGATCATTTAGGAATTTTCCAAATTGGTGAAATACATAAGTTCTCTTAGGCAGCTCTTTTCCCATAATGCCATCTATGATTCTTGCTTCCTTGCCTAAATCCATTTGTTTCCAGATTATTGCGTACAGAAGTTTTTCCAAAGTTGTTCGTTCAGAACTGTCGTCTGCAATTTTTGATGTGAATATATATCTGTCATTTTCCAATTTTAGCAAACCTTCTGATGTTAAATCTTTAATTTCATCCCGTGAAATTGAAAATTTGATTTCTGGAACTTTTTCTCGATCTATTGCCTGTAGATTGTAAACAGAAAAAATATTATTTTTTTCATCGCGATTTACAGCATTTTCTATTCTTCCAAAAACTTCTCTAACAATTTTTTGCTGAGTTTTCTTAGTATGATTCTTTTTCATATTTTCATTTCTTATTTCTTATATTTTTTCCACCCACATACTCAACCGATTAATTGATTAAACACCTGCTCTGACCTCAGTTAATTTTAGCGGTCAGACATAGGTACAAAAAAAACATGGCTGCCCTTTACATTTTTAAAGGGCTTAGCAAAGGCGATTTTTTGTAATAAGCTTTCTCCGAATGTTATTCTGAGCCGTAAGTGCATGAAGCTACATTGCTAAATCCACTTGTTGGGCTGTCGCTGGATGAAGTGTCCGCAGACTTTACCCAGAAATAATATGTTGTGCCTGATGTTAACGTAGTATGGCGTATAAAATTAATCCCTTCTATTGTGTTATCTGTATTAATGGATTCTATATCGGATTTATATAAAGTTGCTGTTTCGCTATTATTTTCTGTATTTATGTAGATATGGTAATACGGAGCTTTTGTAGAGTTCCAATACAGTTCGATTCTATCACCTTCAGCGGAAACTTTAAAACCTGTAGGAACTGGTAAATCTTGATGTGTAAAGGAAACAGAATTGGAAACCTTACTAAAGGCACTTGAAGCTGTAGAGACGGAGTAATTGCTTGGTGCTGCCTTTACCCAGAAGTAATACGTTCCGCTTTCTGAAAGGGATACATCGTAGAATCCGATTCCATCTATAGAATAACTGCAAATTTCACCATTTGGCTCTTTCAAAGAAGAGGTGTCATTTTTGGTACTACAATAAATCCAGTAGCAATGATCTTTGTCACAGTTAATTGCATCCCAGGTTAGCGTTACGGTATTTAATTTTTTAGAACTTAGTGCAGCCTTTACATTTGTTGGCGCATCTAGTGCAAATGTAAAGGCAACAGGATTTGAAGCCTCGCTAAAGTCACTTGATATTGTGTTATAATCCCCCGAAGTTGCCTTTACCCAGAAGTAATATGTTCCGCTTTCTGGAAGGATTACATCGTAGGAGCCGATTCCATCGTATATAAAATACCAGGGAACGGCAACATTTGACTCTTTCAAAGAAGAGGTGTCATTTTTGGTACTATAATAAATGTAGTAGTTATGCTTTTTGTCACAGTTAATTGCGTCCCAGGTTACTGTTACGGCACAAACTGTTTTTGTGCTTACTGCAGCTTTTACATTTGCTGGTGCTGGGAGAGTGTAATCAGAATCAGTTTTATCTGTATTAGTTACAGGATCAGTTACAGAATCAGCACACCCTGCAAAGGCAAAAATCATAGCAGCCCCAATAAGAAGTGCTGCAAGTTTAGAAAAACGTTTCATTTTATTCCTCCGAATAATTAAAAATATATCGAGTAACGCTTAGCTAAAAGCCCCTTTCTTGCAATTGTTGATTAGTAGTATCTGTTACAGAAGAGAATTTCTTTATCTTTTTCTAAGCGAAAATTTTCCCCGTCTGAGGAAATTCTATAAGACATAACGTTTTGTTCTCCGTCAGGAGAGATAATTGTTAGTTCATTTTTAGCTTTATTTTGTGCCCATCTTCCACTATATTCACAAGATGCACCTAACTGAGAGATTTCATTTTCAGAAACATTTTTTTTAGACAAAACCTTTAAGATTTCTCCAATAGAATAAAGCCTATTATTAATAAAAAACAAACGCCCATCTTCTTTAAAATAGAATCCGACTGTGGCGGTTTCCCCGTCTTCAAAAAATGTTGCACAATAGGCATGCCCAGAAAAATCATCGTGTGCCTGTTCTGCAAATGCAACTGTGCTGCAAACAGCCATCATGAACAAAGCAAGTACAAACTTTGTGACCAATTTTTTTGATTCGAATTTCATTTAATTCTCCTTATAAAAATAAAAATTTGAATGTTTTACAGGAAATTTCTTGCAATAATAATTGCTGCGATTACAGCTATGACTATAACGGGCAACCACAAGAATAATTTGCGGAATTTCTGAATTTTTCTCGGGAGAGGAACAAACTTGATTGTAATTCCGATACCAGTACCAAGAACAAGCGAGAAAATCAATGCCCAAATCGGGAAGTTACTAAATGAATATTTTGTAGTGAAAGGCAGAGCAACTACAGCAGACCAACCCAGATAAGGTGCAACAAACGGAAGCACTTTAGTTAGAATCCATGTCATTACAAAATTCCACAAGTCCCCCTGAACACTGGAACTGCCACTGCTAGAGCCGCCAGAGTTTTTTTTCGCTCTGTCATAATCGGCTTTTCCATTGTCATAACATGCTTTGCTACAATACTTCCAGGCATTCGTACTGTCACCATCAGGAATTCTCGCATCTGGGCGAGGTCTCGTATACTTTACTCCACCATCCGGAATTGATTGACCACAGTATGCACAAGTTCCACATGACCATCCCATATTAATACTCCCATAAAAAGTCAAGGAGGAAATATCAATTTCCGATTTGACTTTTTAAGCACATTCGCAATGAAATGAGAATGTGCAGTTGATAAAAAAGTTTGCAACGCAAACTTTAGGTAAGATAAAGCCGCGCTATATTAGCGGTTTTATCTTACACCTCCTTTTTTTAGTTTTTATATTTATATTCTAGCCTCGAATAAATTTTTTGTAGTGAGTAATTCTTCATAAAAACTTATGAGAAATCTCATAAAATTCAGTGATTTTTTCACAAATATTTTTCACAAAGTTTTTTTAATTTCTAAAATTTTTTTTTGCCATACGAAAAAATATAATAAAACCTATTGACAAAGTAGGTAATTAAATTTATTCTGCTTATACCTACTAGGGAAATAGGTAATCAAGAAGAGCCGGGGCGTTCTTCTTTTTTTATTGACCTAAACTCCTATAAAAATACTAGGCAATTATGGAGAGCGACATGGACTTAAACCTTAATGGAAAGACAGTTGTAGTAACAGGCGGCAGCAAAGGAATTGGATATGCCATTGCAAAAGAATTCCTTATTGAAGGTGCCAATGTTTTTGTTACAGGTCGCCAGGTCCAGGCCTTGAAGAAAGCTCAATCTGAACTGAGCCAGTTTGGAAATCTTGAAGTCTGTCCTGGTGACGGGACAAATGAGAAAGATGTTGAAGCAGCTGCAAAACTTGCTGCATCCCTGACAGGTAAAATTGATGTATGGGTAAACAATGTTGGAACCAACCGGGCAAAAAAAGGTGAGTTTTTGTCAGAGGAAGACATTGATTACATTTATGCAGCAGTTTTCAAGTCAGCTGTATTCGGAATTCAGAGTGCAGTCAAATATATGAAAAAAGGAGGTGGTTCTATCGTAAATATTTCTTCACTTGCGGCAAGATGTTCGACATGTGGAAGATCAAATATTTACGGCTCTATGAAGGCTGGTCTTCTTTCCCTTACAAGAAATTATGCCGGTGAGTATAAGAAAGAGGGAATCAGAGTAAACGCAGTTCTTCCGGGGTATACAAGAACACCTCTGGTAGAAAAAGGATTTACAGGTGAGGAATTAAAAAGACTGCTGGCTTCTAACTCAATTGGAAGAATGGCAGAGCCTGTAGAGATTGCAAAGCCTGTTGTGTTTCTTGCAAGCGATGCTGCTAGTTACATAAATGGGACGGCACTGGAAGTTAGTGGTGGTCAGAACATAGTTCTCAATCCATGGTTCAGTGAAGAAAAAAATTACTAACTAATAGAGGAAAATAAAATGGCAGATAAAAGACAGTTGGTACTGGATGCATTCAATAACAAACCAACAGAAAGAGTTCCAGTTGGATTCTGGTTTCATTATACAAAAGATGAACTTAAATCAGCTTACGATCTTCCAGAAATGAGACAACAGAATCTTGCAGGACATAAAAAGTTCTATGAAAGTTTTAAACCTGACTTTGTAAAACTTATGAGCGACGGTTACTTCTTTGAACCAAAGACAGCGGAATTCCTTCGTTCTGCAAAATCAGCAAAAGATCTTTACGGTTTGCAGCCAATTGCTTCTGATGATCCTTGGCTTAGAGATCAGGTTTCTTTGGTTAAAGAATTGACTTCTGCATTCGGAAAAGAAGTTGTAACTGTATACAACGTTTTTGCACCGGCAACAGCATTCAAGTGGAGTGTAGAAGGTGGTGATAAGAAACTTGCAGCTTTGATCAAAGAGGATAAAGATGCAGTTATTTATGCACTTGGTGTAATTGCTCAGAACACACAGACACTTGCAAAAGCTGTAATTAAAGAAGGCGGTGCAGACGGAATTTACTTGAGCGTTCAGAGCATTCAGGATGCAAGTGTTGGTCCTGATACTTATGCAGAAGTTGTTTCTCCAGCAGAGATTTCTATTCTGACTGCTGCAAACTCTGTGGGTGGAGTAAATGTTCTTCATGTTTGTGGTTATGAAGGTGCTAAAAACAATTTGAATGTTTTCAAAAACTATCCGGCAAAGGCAATCAACTTTGCTTCTGTTGTTGAAGGTGTTTCACTTAAAGACGGTAAAGAAATCTTTAAGGGTAAAGCAGTAATTGGTGGTTTTGCAAATATCAAGGATGGTGTACTTTACAGCGGAACAAAAGAAGAAGTTCAGGCAGAAACAAAGCGTCTTCTTGCAGAAGCTGGAAAGACAGGAATTATTCTTGGCGCCGATTGTACAATTCCACGGGACATAGATTTTGAACGCCTTGAATGGGTAAGAGAAGCAGCAAAATAAGTTTTGAAAAATCAGTGATGGTTTGCGTTTAGTGAACCACTAGAATAATGGGAGAATGTGTAAGATAAAACCGCTAAAATAGCGCGGCTTTATCTTACTTAAAGTTTGCGTTGCAAACTTATTATTAAACTGCTGTTCCTCATTACATTACAGAAC
>SAMEA3663112__coassemble_381_pt1 | contig 9315 bp, 7 predicted proteins | sample SAMEA3663112__metabat2_low_PE_006 | metagenome-assembled genome bin SAMEA3663112 (sample SAMEA3663112) | pig gut metagenome | biome: pig gut; feature: pig-associated habitat; material: faeces | place: Denmark | collected 2012
CGATGATACTGCTGAAAGCGGGAAAGTAGGAAGCTGCCGGCTTTTTTATTTTAAATGCTTTTCTTTTTTTCAATCAATAAAAATCTTTCAGTTTAATATTTATTGCTATTTTGCAGTTCTGAAATTTTATGAAATTCTTTTTAGACAGTTTTATTTGCTAGAAATCGGTTTACAATATAGCTTACAGTTTCTAAATCATATGATGAAAGTTTGCTTAAATCGTTTACAAGGTGGATAAGCTTTGCATGGCAAGAAGATTCTGGGATTTTGTCTGGTTTTCCTGTAACAAGGTAGCGCACAGAAACTCCTAGAACATCAGCGATTTTTACTGCAAGCTCTGCGTTTGGAACATTTCCGTTGTTTATTCCAAGCGAAATTCCGCTTACTGCGAATCCAGCTCTTGCCGCAAGTTCTTTGCGTGAAATATTCTGATACTGAAGCTCATTTTCCACATTTTGCCAGAAAGACATAGAAACAATATATCAAAATCTTAAATATTGTACTGTTTTTTGGTTAAAATTTTGACTTTAAATCAATTAAATGTTAAAATATTAAAAACTTTAGGCTAAAGGAATTAAAATTTTCAACATTCTCAAGGAGATTTCTTATGAAAAAATTCTGCGATTTTTGTGCAAAAGCGGCACTTTTATGTCTTTTGGCAGTTTTTATGTCTTGCTCTAATGGCGGAAGTTCAAGTTCAGATTATTTTGATGTTAATTCAGAAAACGGAGTCTTAATTCAGGCTGAAAAAAGTAAATCCGCAGATGGCGGCGTTCTTCTGAAAATTTCAAATCTTCCAAAAGTAGAAAACACTGTAAGGATTTTGTATGAAGATGGAAGTGATGATCTGATTTATCACAATGGAAATGGCTCTGATGACTATGAGCTCGAGTATCCTTTTGTTGAGGCGGGACAAACTTATAAATTTTATGTTGTAAAAAAAGTCAATGGCAATGAAATTCCTTCCAGTAAGGCTGCTATAGTTCCAGATTCCGGCGTGGGAGAATTCCGTCTAAAAGAGCCTATAAAAGTTGATTATTCTGATAATTGCATAAAAGTTACAGGAGGAGAATTTAAAGGTCAAATTGAAAGCAAATTCAGTCCTAAATGTCAAATTCAATTATGGGGAGACGCAGAATGGAATGAATCTTTGGGAGAGTATGAAACTGATAATTTGGATTTGAGCAAAGTATATGGCATTAGTCAAAAAGATGTTTACTACTTTATTTTGTATTCAATCAATTATAACAATAAAATGATTCGTAGCTATCATAATTGCAATAACAATGGATGTGTAAAAGTTGATACAAGCGGGGTAACGTATAAATATGCGTATGATGAAAATAATTTAGAAGATTTTACTGAAAAAAATGAAAATGATTGGTTCATTCAGTTGTCTGATAGGAGTGAAAAAAAACTTCCAAAAGGAATGTCTCCATCAGCAATCTCTTCAACAAAATTTTCTATAAGTGAAAATGCTATGAGATATAAGAATGAAAAAGGTTGGTTAATTACAAAAAGTGTGTGGTTCATAAAAGCAGGTTTTTCAAATAGTTCTGTTAAATCTGTTAAAGCCAAAGTGAAAGGTGAGAATGGCAATTGTTTTGAAATGGGAATTCATTGGGAATATGAGGGAAAAGACTATAGCGTTTCTACAAGTTCTAATAAATTCTGCACAGGCAAAGAAACAGAATTTGAAATTACACCTTATGATGTTTCTGGAATAAAAAATTTGCAAGTTTTCTTTGAGCCGTTGGATGCAGGAACTTATGAAGTTTCTGATATTCAAATAGAATAAAATAAGAACTCAAGAAGTGAACAATGTTTTTCCCGGGGAATTTTCCTCGGGATTTTTTGTGTGAATAAAAATTCATTACAAATTTGCTGTGGATAATTTCCTCTTCGTAAATTATGAAATTGGTGTAAAAAAACAAACCCCGACAAACTGCCGGGGTTCGAAATAAAGGAGTTCTATGAAGAAGGCTTTGCATTTACCAACCTTCACTAAAATAAACTTCCTTATTGCAAAAAGGTTACAAAAAATCCTAAAAATTATTTAGAAATTTTGAATTTATTTGTTGTTGTGGTGTGTCCTTCATTGTAAACATCGAACCAAAATTCTTTTTTGTTTGTTGTATCCAGTTCCTTATAGAATTCAGCAATGTTTTTTACTGGTTTATCGTTTACAGCCGTGATAATATCCCCATTTTGAAGTCTAAGGGCTGCAGCAGGCGTCTTTTCCTGAACACCGGATACTACTACTCCCTGAATCTTTTTGTTTTCAATATTGAGTTTCTTACGAGAATCCTCATTGAGAAGACTGGCGATGAATCCAGGCCAAAGCTTTAAGTTGTCAGAAGTTATTTCTTCGGATCTTTCCTCAATTTTTACCGTGATCTCTTTCTTTTCCTTGCCTCTGAGAATCTTGAATTTTGCAGTTTTGCCGGCTCTGATTCCGGAAATCTGCCTTACAAGCTGATCAACTGATTTGATTTCTTTTCCATCAAGCTCAATAATATAGTCTCCTGGTTGTATTCCGCTTTTTATTGCAGGACTTCCGAGGAAAACCTGGCAGGCAAGGGCTCCTGACTGATTTTTGTCAATTCCAAGTTCAGTCTTGTACTCGTCGGTAACTTCAACCAGGCTTACTCCTAGCCAACCATAGGCTATTTTTCCATTGCTGATGAACTGGTCAATTGCTGTTTTTATGTTGTTGATAGGAATTGAGAATCCCAGGCCCTGAGAACCCCCTGATCGTGATGCAATCCAGGTGTTGATTCCGATTACTTCGCCATATATGTTTACCAATGGACCTCCAGAGTTTCCCTGGTTGATTGCCGCATCTGTCTGGATGAAGTCGCTGATGGAGCCGATTTGCCTTCCAGAACGTCCTGTTGCACTGACAATTCCCTGTGTGACAGAGGCGAAGTATCCGAGAGGGCTTCCAAGTGCAAGAACAATATCGCCCTGCTGAACAACATCAGAATCACCAAGCTTTGAAATTACGATTGACTGATCATTGGATTCAAATGAAACGAGTGCAATATCAATCCTTTCATCTCCACCGACTAATTTTCCTTCGAATTCACGTTCATCATTTAGCTTAACCTTGATTTTTGATGCTTTTCCTGCAACGTGAAAGTTTGTTAGTGCATAGATAGTGTTTCCAGTTCTCTTGACGATAACACCACTTCCGAGTCCTGTTTCTTCGTATTCTCTTGTTCCTTCTTCGTTTTCAGGCATTCCAAAGAAAGGAAATCCTTTGAAGAAGTTGTTCACTGGAACTTTTCTTGTTTCTGTAACATCAATTTCAACGACAGATGGTAAAACATTTGAGCTGATTGACCTGAATGTATTTTGCAGGGACTGGGTCACGGCGAGAGAGTCTGTTGGAATTGGTTTTGGCTGAGCGGACTGAGTCTGAGACTGGGATTCCTGGGCAAAAGCCATGGAACCTGATGTCTTGTTCATGTTGCATGAGAGGGCAAGAATTCCCATGGCAATTGTAAATGCTCCGATGGAGTAGAATATGTTCTTATGTGTTTTTTTCATATAATACCTCTATATATAAAATAATAAAATATGATAACAGTTACAAGTTAATTGAAACTATTTGTTTCCTCTTCGGGGGTGGGGAAATTAGATTTCGTTAATCATCAGCAAAAAATTGACTCTTGAAATATTAATGTACGGTTCTGAAAATTCGGAATCCAATGTAGTCAACGGCAGTATTAAAACTCATGGGGTAAGGCGTATAGTCTATTGCCAGGGCATAGTCATTGGCTCCGTAGCTGCCGCCTTTTGCTGTGACATTTGTTGTTGACAAGTAGCATAATTCCCAGACGTTTCCGCTCATGTCAAAGATTCCCCATGAGTTTGGCAGTTTTGTTCCGCATTCATTGGTTTTTGACTGACCATATACAGCAACATCATCGCAGTTGTTTGATCCGGCATACTTGAATTTTGTGCCAGCCTTTGCAACCATTTTCCATTCAGAAACTGTCGGGAGCCTGTATCCATTTGAATCAGCATTCATGTAAAGTTCAGCCATTGCCTGATTTGAATCCCTGTATTCTGTTGAGAAGCTGGAATCAGTGTAGAATGCAGGACTAAGACCGCTTTTTCTGCTGTATGCATTTAGCCAGACTGCAGCATCCATGTAGGTGATAGTTGTGACCGGCATGTATTTTCTTTTTGATGGCTGAAATGACCATTGGTAGCTTCCTTCATTACCCGGATTCTTAAAACTATAGCCGTTTTTTGCTGCCCATTCTCTAACTTCATGCCAAAGCTCATATGTTGTTTCGTAGGTATTCACTTCAATGCCTGGTGCTGGAATGGTTAAGCTTAATGATTGTATTGTATGAGTTTTTGTTCCAATAAGTTCCTTAATGTCGCTGGTCATGTCCGAGCATGAAATTGTTAATATGCCCGGAATAAGAAAAACTGAAAGTATTCTGATGGTATTTCTGAGTTTCATTTATTTGCCTGTCCCTGGAAGAATGTGGATTGAGGCTCCGCAGTTTAGCCCCAGAAAAAAGTTTCTGTTGCTTTCCTCGAATTGAATTGTCAACGGAATCCCAGCCTTCCATTTTGCGTCGAAGTTATTGTTCTTGAAAAAGGATCTTGTCACGGAAAATTCGGTCCTGAAAAGAAAGTCCGTGTACCATCTGTCAATTTCAATATCCCTGATGTTGATGGCCTTAAGTTTTGTTAGTCCCAAGCCCACTCCTGTATCAAGACATAGAATAAAGGGAATGTCGTTTTTTGAATTGACTGGATATGTTGCCTGGATTGATTGGATAATTTGCGTTCCCCAGAAATCTGAAATTTCATCGCGGTCACTCAAATTTTTTTTGATGCCGAGGCGGGTTGCAGATCCAAATTCAAGTGGAGTCAGAAATTGATACATGAATTTTCTTTCAATAATTAAATTTGTCTGAATTTGATATTTTGAAAAATCCACGATTGGACCAAAGGACTTGTCAACTTCAGTTTCAAGAATTGCCTTGTAATTGGAAATGGCGTTTCTTGCCGAGTTGTCCATGGCATGAATGGAGTTTGCGAGAAGTATAATAAGAAGAATGATTGATGATCTTTTTTTCATGATATTGCTTATTGATAATGAGAAAGTCTTTTTCAGGAAAAGGAATAAATCCCAGGTCTCAAAAACAAAAACCTGGGACTATTGTTTTTATTTGACTACGATGTTAACAAGTTTTCCCGGAACTATGATTTTCTTTACGATTTCATGTCCGTCGATGAATTTCTTTGCTGCTTCATTTTCAAGAGCCATTTTTTCAAGAAGTTCCTTGTCGCTTGCCTTGTCTGCATCAATCTCAAAACTTCCACGAACTTTTCCGTTTACGCTGAGCATAATCTTTACTGAGTCTTCCTTGCAGTATTCTTCACTGAAGGTTGTCCATGGTTCGTATGCAATAGACTTGTTGTGTCCGAGTTTTTCCCAGAGTTCTTCTCCGATGTGAGGAGCATAAACAGAAAGCATTTTTACAAAGCCTTCCCACATTGCCCTAGGAAGAGAGTCGAACTTTGATGCTTCATTGATGAAAATCATCATCTGAGAAATTGCCGTGTTGAAGTTGAGAGTATCTGTGTCTTCAGTTACTTTCTTTACGGTTTTTGCATAAGTTTTTCTGAGATCAGCCAAAGCTTTATCTTCAATTTTTAATGTAATGTCAGTTTCGTTGATTCCTTTTTCACCAACGGCCCAAACTTTTTCCAGGAAGCGGTTGATACCAACGAGTCCCTGTGTGTTCCATGGCTTTGAAACAGTAAGTGGTCCCATGAACATTTCGTACATGCGCACAGAGTCAGCACCGTACTGATCGATCATTTCGTCAGGGTTTACGACATTCTTCAAAGACTTAGACATCTTTGCGATGATCTGTTCAACTTCTTCGCCTGTTGCCTTTTCAATGTACTTGCCGTCCTTTTCTTCAACTTCATCAGTTGGAACAAGAGTCTTGTTCTTGCGCTGGAAAGCAAATGAAGTGATGAGACCCTGGTTGATGAGGCGCTGGAACGGTTCCTTTGTAGAAACTAGGCCGCAGTCATAAAGAACCTTGTGCCAGAATCTTGCATAGAGGAGGTGGAGAACTGCGTGCTCGGCACCACCGACGTAAAGGTCAACAGGCATCCAGTAATTTTCAGCTTCCTTTGAACAGAAAGCATTGTTGTTTTTAGGATCAAGGTAGCGGAGGTAATACCAGCAGCTTCCTCCCCACTGAGGCATTGTGTTTGTTTCGCGCTTTGCATCTTTTCCGCACTTAGGGCACTTGCAGTTGACCCAGGAATCGATGGCAGCAAGAGGAGATTCACCTGTACCTGTAGGCTGATAAGACTTAACATCCGGGAGCTTAACAGGAAGTTCGCTTTCTGGAACTGCAACTGTACCGCAGCAAGGGCAGTGTACCAAAGGAATTGGTTCACCCCAGTAGCGCTGGCGGCTGAAAATCCAGTCGCGGAGCTTGTAGTTTACTGTAGCCTTGCCGATTTTCTTTTCTTCAAGGAATTCAATCATCTTTGCGATGGCATCCTTTTTGTTGAGACCGTCTAAGAATCCTGAATTAACGTGGATTCCGTCCTGAGTCCAAGCCTGTGTCTGAACATCAACTTCGCTCTTTAGAACTTCAATGATTGGAAGATTGAACTTCTTTGCAAATTCCCAGTCGCGGTCGTCGTGGGCAGGAACAGCCATGATTGCACCGGTTCCATAAGAAATGAGAACATAGTCTGCAATCCAGATTGGAATCTTCTTTCCATTAACAGGGTTGATTGCATAGCTTCCTGAGAAAACGCCGGTCTTGTCCTTTGCAAGGTCTGTGCGCTGAAGGTCAGATTTCTTTGCGGCTTCTTCAATGTATTTTTCAACTGCATCCTTCTGTTCAGCTGTCGTGATTTTCTTTACAGCAGGATGCTCTGGAGCAACTACCATATATGTTGCACCGAAAAGTGTATCACAGCGTGTTGTGTAGACTGTAAGCTTTTCTCCATTATGACCGTCGATTTCAAAATCAACTTCAGCACCGAATGACTTACCGATCCAGTTGCGCTGCATAGCCTTTACGCTGTCCGGCCAGTCAAGGGTATCAAGGTCTTCAAGAAGGCGTTCTGCATATTCAGTGATTTTCAAAATCCACTGGCGGATTGTCTTGTGTGTAACAACTGCACCACAGCGTTCGCATTTCCCTTCCTTAACTTCTTCGTTGGCAAGACCTGTAAGGCATGAAGGACACCAGTTGATTGGAGTTTCTGCTTCGTATGCAAGTCCCTTTTCATAGAGCTTGAGGAAAATCCACTGAGTCCACTTGTAGTAATCTGGTTCACATGTAGAAACGCAGCGGTCCCAGTCATAGGAAAAACCGAGGGCCTTGATCTGTCGTGTAAAGTTTTCGATGTTTGCGTTAGTTGTGATTGAAGGATGTGTACCAGTCTTGATGGCGTAGTTTTCTGCAGGAAGACCGAAAGCGTCATATCCCATTGGATGAAGAACATTGTAGCCGTTCATGCGAAGGTAGCGGCAGTAGATGTCTGTTGCAGTGTAGCCTTCCGGATGTCCAACATGAAGACCTGCTCCCGATGGATAAGGGAACATGTCCAGAACATAGCGTCTCTTGTCTGCCGAAAATTTCTCATCTTCTGTTACACGGAATGTCTTGTTCTTATCCCAGTAATTCTGCCACTTCGGTTCAATGTTTTTGAATGGGTATGCCATTTTTTTATAACTCCTAAAAAAATATTTGGTGGCAGAATTACTGCCACATATAGTTTAGCGACATGGATGTCGCGTTAATTACCAAAACAAAAAGTCTGTCGAGTTTATGCAAGGCAGAAACTCGAGGAATAAAAATTACAGGAAGTAATTTTTATGGCCCACTTCGGTTCAATGTTTTTGAATGGGTATGCCATATATTTCTCCTGTGCAATGTTTTGATTTGAAGAATAGTATAGTGAATTTTGAATATTTCCACAATTAAGAAAAAGAGAAAACAATTATGAAGTATGTTGAATCGGGCGTTCCCCTTCGGGTCGCTAGATTCCGGGGGCCGCATCCGCTTCATTGCTCCGCAACGGCTCCGCCGCCCTGCACATCGCTAACGCGCAGATGCTTCGACTGTGTTTCACTTCGCTCAGCATGACACAACACAATGACACCGCTGCGGCATGCAGTTTTTTGATTGTTTGTGGTATAATCAATTTTCATGACAGCGCAGGAACTCAGCGATCAGATACTTAAATTTTCCTCATCATATTTTCTTGTGGATATGAGGAACGACAGAAATTCTTATTATGAATTGACTGAAGAAGATTTCAACAAATATCCATTGTGTCTTTGCGGTAAGGTCCTCAATCTGATGATGGATGGAAATCTTCAGGAAGCCGAATTCATCATTGAGAATCTACCTGATGAAAGCATCATTAAGGCCGGGCTTTCCATAGTCAATCCAAAGATCAGCTATAAAGAATTCGTCAAAAAAGCTACGTTCCTTAAAGAAATAAACCATCCGGTTGCGTGCACGACACTTACTGCAGGCCGCCCGTATCTTTTGAATGGGTTCAGTGATTTTTCACGGCTTGGACCTTTTCTGAAAAAGCAAAAAGATCTTTTCAAGGATTACATTCAGTTTCTGTATGGCTCACAATGTACTGAACAGATCTACAACCTGTCCCTTGCGGAATACTACTATCAGACCAACAGGCTTATTGATTCAGAGCTGATCGTCTCACAGGCAATAAAATCATTCGACAGATACAATGAATCGCGGTTTCTGTTTGCGGCAATGTATCTTGAAGCCTGAATCGCACATGCAAACGGAACGATACTGAAGTCATCAAGCTACATAGAAGATATTAAGAAAAAGATATCCAGCATCGGCAGGGCAGAATTTTCTTTCAATATTGATGCCGGCGAAACTTTATTTTCTCTTTACAGCGGGAATTATGATGTTGTGTACAGATGGCTCAAGTCTGAAGCTCCGGATGAAAAAAGCGATTTCAACATGTTTGATCTGTACCGCTACATGGTGAAAATCCGCTGCTATATTGTTCAGGAAGAACACAGTACGGCCATTGCTCTGATTGAAAAACTCAGACCGCTGCTTGAAGAAGGACATCGAAACATGGACTTGTGCGAGCTTGATCTGCTTTTGAGCGAAGCACTGTGGGCATGCGGGAAAAAGGAAATGGCACTCGATTCTTTTAATAGAGCCATGAAGATTGCAAAGCGTAGAAATTACCAGCGTCTTGTGGTCGATGAAGGCGTCGCCATCTTTGAGATCCTCGCCGAATATTCAG
>SAMEA3663112__coassemble_404_pt1 | contig 9065 bp, 10 predicted proteins | sample SAMEA3663112__metabat2_low_PE_006 | metagenome-assembled genome bin SAMEA3663112 (sample SAMEA3663112) | pig gut metagenome | biome: pig gut; feature: pig-associated habitat; material: faeces | place: Denmark | collected 2012
CCAGGTTATCTATGGTGCCCGCTCAAAGGCTGACCTTGTTCGCCTTGATGAAATGCAGAACTCATGGATGAAGCAGCCAAACTGCTCTATCGACATTACAATCGACCGTGCAGAAGAAGGCTGGGATGGACACGTAGGATTCGTTCCTCCATTCATTACTGAACTCAAGCCTGATGCAGGAATGACAGTAATCATGTGTGGACCTCCAATCCTCATCCACATGTCGCTGAAGATTTTGAAGGACCTTGGTTTCAAGGACGAACAGATCTTCACAACAATGGAAATGAGAATGAAGTGCGGTATCGGAAAATGCGGTCGCTGTAACATCGGTGACAAGTTCGTTTGTAAAGACGGTCCGGTATTCAGCTTTGACCAGTTGGGTGAATTACCACCAGAATACTAATAACAATTCCCCTTGCCCTTCTCGACGGGATTCTTAAGGGTAGAACCCTTAAGCAGTGCTGGGAAAATGAGGGGGCTTGGGGGAGAAGAAACCCCGCTTCTGTGTAGAGGGTTTCTTCTCCCCCCAAAAAACGGGGGTTTTAGGGGACCTCCCTAAGGAGAAAACTATGGCAGAAAAAGAAATGGCCACAATCTACATTTTTGGCAAGAAATACAGCGTTCCTGCAGAACTCACAATCATGAACGCTATGGAATACGCAGGATACCAGCTTAAGCGCGGTTGCGGATGCCGCAACGGTTTCTGTGGTGCCTGTGCAACAATCTACCGCATCAAGGGAACAAACCAGCTCCAGACATGTCTCGCATGTTCAAAGAAGGTTGAAAATGACATGTACATTGCAACCCTTCCTTTCTTCCCTCTCGTAAAGCAGGTTTACGACATCAACACAGTAAAGCCAGAACAGTCAATCATGATGCAGCTCTATCCAGAAATCTACTCATGTGTTGGATGTAACGCTTGTACTCGTGCATGTCCACAGAGTCTCAACACAATGCAGTACATTGCTTACGCTCAGCGCGGTGACTTTGCAAAGGCAGCTGACCTTTCATTCGACTGTGTAATGTGCGGATGCTGTTCTTCACGCTGTCCAGCAGGAATCAGCCACCCACAGGTTGCAGAACTTGCACGCCGTATCAACGGTAAGTACCTCCAGCCACAGACACAGCACCTCATTGACCGTGTTGCTGAAATCGAAGAAGGAAAGTGCGAAGCTGCTATCCAGGAAATGATGAACAACTCCATCGAAAAGATGAAGGAATTGTACAACAACCGCGACATCGAAAAATAGTCACAAAATTGCCTTCCCTGGCAATTTTGTTCGGCGAAGTAAAACTCGCAGGTTGTTATGCTAAAACATTGGACGCGACCTTCATGTCGCGATAAAACCTTAATATTAAGAGGTAACATTACATGTACGGAAATTACTTAGACGAAGCAGCAAAAATTGTTGCAGAAAAGCGCGAAGAAAACCTTAAGTTTGAACATGCTCGCCTTACAGCAGAGGAAAAAGATCAGATTCTCAAGGAATATCATCCAGACCGCATTGCAAGCGAATTTACAGAACTCAAGATTGGTCCTAATAAAGGACAGAAGGCTCCAATCCAGCTTACAGAAATGCTCCAGGCAAAGCCACGCATTGCTCCAGAACACATTGACCTTGCTCATGTAGACTATGAGACAGACGTTCTCGTAATCGGTGGTGGTGGAGCCGGTACATCAGCTGCAATCATGGCATCTGAAGCTGGCGCAAAGGTTCTCCTTGCAACAAAGCTCCGCGTAGGCGATGCAAACACAATGATGGCAGAAGGTGGTATCCAGGCTGCTGATAAACCTAACGATAGCCCGGCACAGCACTACCTTGACTGTTTTGGTGGCGGACACTTTGACGGAAAACCGGAACTCGTATACACACTTACAAACAAGGCTCCATCTGTAATCAAGTGGCTCAACGACCTTGGTGTTGAATTCGACAAGGAAGCTGACGGTACAATGGTTACAACACACGGTGGCGGAACAAGCCGCAAGAGAATGCACGCATGTAAGGACTATTCTGGTGCTGAAATCATGCGCACACTCCGTGACGAAGTTTTCAACCGCCCAGACCAGATTACAGTTGTAGACTTTACAGCTGCAGTTGAACTCATCAAGAATGACAAGGGTGAAGTTTGTGGTGCTGTTCTTGAAAACATCGAAACTGGTGAAGTTCGCATCGCAAAGGCAAAGGTTGTAATCATCGCAACTGGTGGGGCTGGACGCATGCACTATCAGGGATTCCCAACATCTAACCACTACGGTGCAACAGCTGACGGTCTTGTTTTGGCATACCGCGCAGGTGCAAAGCTCCTTTATCAGGATTCTCTCCAGTACCACCCGACAGGTGCTGCATACCCTACACAGATTCTCGGTAAGCTTGTTACAGAAAAGGTTCGCTCCCTCGGTGCAAAGCTCATTAACAAGAACGGTGAAGTTTACATCCACCCTCTTGAAACACGTGACGTTAACGCTTCTGGTATCATCAAGGAAGTTCGCAACGGACGCGGTGTAGAAAATGATGTTCAGCCTGCAGTATGGCTTGATACTCCAATGATTGAAATGATCCACGGAGAAGGAACAATCCTCAAGTCAATTCCTGCAATGTACAACATGTTCATCAAGTACGGAATCGATATCCGCAAGGAGCCAATACTTGTTTACCCAACACTCCACTACCAGAATGGTGGTGTTGAAATCGACAAGACATGCCACACTAATGTTGCAAACCTCCTCGTTGCAGGTGAAGCATCTGGTGGTGTTCACGGAACAAACCGCTTGATGGGTAACTCACTCCTCGACGTTGTTGTATTCGGTCGTGAAGCTGGTATCGAAGCAGGAAAGATGTTCAAGAACATCAGCCTTTCTGACACAAGCAAGATGAACCTTGACCACGTTGTAGCCTTCGAAAAGGAAAGAGCAGCAGCTGGAATCACAGGTGATGTAACATCTCCAAAGGTTCTCCCAAGCTACACACACGGAAACAAAGAGTTTGAAAAGAAGCCTTTCCCTGGAGCATCTAAATAATTAATGATGCATAACTATTAATGTTCCAGCCCTTCTGTTGATTCAGGAGGGCTTTTTTTTTGACAATATTTTCATTCAGCAGAAATTTCTGTCTTACAAAATTTCATCTTTTATATTCTGCAAATAATCAATATACTTATAGTATGTCCATTCACTCACTTGCAAAAGAACTAGGTGTAAGCGAATATTCTCTCAAAAAGTTTGCTAAAGAAAATAATCTTGAGCGGAAAGGAACAGCAAGACGAAATTCTTATATCTTTACACCAGACGATATTCAATACATTCGAGAGTATTATAATCGATATGAACATGAACCAAGACTGGGCGATGAATACTACTGGATTTTCTATAAAAAGATTCTTTCTGATGGGAAAACAAGATTTTCTACTCCATTGGGAAGGTTTTATTTTAAATGGAAGGAAAAGCTTAAAGATTTTGTTAAGCTTCAGGAATACACATCAAAATTCGGACGAAAGGCAAATCACTTTCATATAGTCGGAGAACATACAGCAATATTAAGAATCAAGAGAATATTGAAAGTAGATAAAAACATATCAAAAGACGAATTAGAATTTTCAATTGAAAATCTCGCTAAAAAATTACCTCTCTCAGGCAAGACAATTAAACTCTGCCTTGAAAAAAAAGCATCGTTAAGTGAAGAACAAATCAAAAACTTCTTTATTGATATTTGAATATCAGGAAATTGAATCTTTACGAGCCTGTTCATAAAACTGGCATCTTCCAAACATATCAACCTCGCACATTTTGCATGTTCTTTCCTGCCCCTTCAACTCATCAAAATATTTTTCGCAGTAAAACATATCATCTGCTTTGCTGCAGTTTCTGCATGATGGGCAATAGCAAGCAACTGAAAAAGTCTTGATGAATTCAGACTCCTCCATTTTTTTCATCCTAAAAGCATGTCCTAAATCCTGAGTCCAGGTAGGCCTTTCTCTTATGTCTTTAATCCAATCATCGCATGTATGAAATCTTGAAGCTTGTGTCCTGTAATTGTGAAGATTACAGAAGCTTGTTCCTGTTGCAATATGAAATGCAACCCATCGATGTCCACAGTTCGCACAGGTTTCGGCAGGTAATTCAAATTCAACATAACCATAATTTTCTGGAACCATGACAACCTCAATAAACTTTTAAATTTCCTTTTAATCCATAGTCTTTCAACATATTATTTACATATTTATCAACTTCATCTTTGCAGACAAGACACATAATGATTCTTTTCACTTCCAAGGCCCAATATTCATCATGATCCATTTTGTTTCCATACTTGTAATAAGTCAAAGCATGTGCCATTTCATGAATCAATGATTTTTCTTTTTCTGTATAATCAAACCATTTTGCCTTGGAATTTGCAACAAAAATCAAATTTTCAGGCTCTGTATAAATATATCCATCAAGTATATAATTTCCTGGTTTTCCACGAAAATTATTGATTTTAAATTTCTTACTATGGACTAAGATATAAGTATACTCACATAAAATTTCTTTCTCAGAAGATTTCAATTTATTTATGATATAAGAAGGATCCAAATAATCACAAACATAATTCTTCAATATTCTAGCTTCTTCAGCATTCAAAACAAAAAAATCAGAATTATTCAGTTTTGTTTCATAAAAGACTTCATCATTTGATAAATAATAATCTTTTGATTCATGAATTGTTTGAGCATGTAAAGATGCTATTAGTAAAAACACAAAAAATATTTTTTTCATTTATCATCCTCAAAAAATAATTCATAGCAAGGTATTTTGTCATCACCAGAGCCTATTGAATAAGCCCACTTCATATTTTTCCCCATCTTTTTCTTAAGATTTCTAAAAAACACATCTGGATTTTTGTTTGCAGTTTCACACAAAAGTTCATAAAACTTATCTGTATTTTTTCCATCAGTATATAACTTAAACTGACCTCTGTCTCTGTATCTAATTAAAGCATTACAAGTATTTAGCTTTTTAGATGGATTAAGATAATGAACACAAGTAAATCCCATAACTATGCAAGGAGAACATTCATCGCCACAGACTCTATTAGAACTAAGATAACTAGTTGAGCCCAATCTCCATTCCCAGTTTCTATTTTCAAAATATTCTGTTCCATGTTTTTCTTCTGACCATTTAAATTCCTTTGTCTTTTCATATTCTTCTGGAATTTTATTACATTTCTGTTCTGCAAAACACGAAAATCCAATTGCAAAAAACAAAATTGAAAAAATTACTTTCTTCATATAAACCTCTTTAAAAAAATTAGTCTAAATAGGTGGAATCGCCATTCAGTGCTTCACCAAAAATTTCACTTTCATGTTCACGGGTCCATTCTTCACTTTCTTCATCTTCCTCATCATTAGAGAAATCCAATTCAAATTTCAAATATTTTCTTGAAATCAAATCTTCAAAAGAAACAAAGAAATCTTTGTATTTAATGATATTTTCAAGAGCATTTTTAACAAGCTCGTCTGAATCACATAAGAGCATATGCGAATAAAATCTTCTATCTGGTTCCTGCGAAAATTCGGCGATTTTTTTTATATAATATTCGATTACTGATTTCCTAAAATCATGACAGAAATAGGAATCAGCCTTCATTTTTTCAAACAGCTGATCAAGCTCAAGTTTATTTTCATAAATATAATTTTCAAGACAAAACTGAAAAAATGTAAGTTCACCGCTAAAATTTTTTTCATAAGGAAATTTTTCCGGGAACTTAGACTGTAAATCTATTCCATACATACATGCCATATTAAACCTCACTTTCTACCATTTTAAGCAATTCATCTATTTCTCTTTGTGTAAGAACAGACATTTGTTGAAGCACATTTATATCAGATGAAAATTTCAAATTTTCAAGTGACATGCAGCAACCAAAGGATTCATCATAGACTGTCTTTAATCCTGAAGGCAATCTTACTTTTGAAAGACTGTCGCACTCATAGAAGGCCTGCTGCCCTATTTCCTGAACTGTATCCGGAATATAGATTTCTTTCAAAGAAATGCAATTCAAAAAAGTTCTGTCACTAATTTTTTTTACGCCTACTGGAATAATTATCCGTTCAAGGGATTCACAACAATAAAAAGCATCTTCTCCAATTTCTTCAACAGATGTCGGAATATCAGCATTTTTCAGATTTCTGCAATAACTGAATGCTGAAGGCATTATTTTTTTTAACCCTTCTGGCATTACGACTTTCTCAATATTGCTATTGTAAAAAGCTTTTTCTTCAATTATTTTGATTCCAGGCGGAATATTTATTATTTCCTTATTTCTACTATATCGCACTAATCTAGTACCGCCTTCGGAAATTATAAATCCATCAACACAATCAAGCACACTGCATTCAAGTTTTTCTAGATTGAAACAACCCGTCAACATTTTAGGACTGACATTTTTTACACTGTCAGGAATTTTCAATTCCCTGAGAGACGGCAGATCAGAAAATGCATCTTCCTGAATGCTTTCACAACCTTCTGGAATTCCAATATAGGAAAGATTACTGCAACCATAAAAGGCATAACTTAAAATTGAAACAATACATTCAGGGAGTTCAATTCCCACCAGTTGAGGCAGCATTAAAAAGCCCGTTATCTGATAAAGTCCAGTAACTTTAGAAAGATCCAGCTCAATTTTGATATTCTGCTGAGTATGAACAATGGCATCACTGATTTCGGAAAAGTCATCCTCATTTAAAGTGAAATCCTGAGGAACATCAAAACATTCTGCATAATACTCTTTTAGCAATTCCTCAGGGCATTTTCTGAACCGCCCGCTCACAACAAAACAAGCATCTTCTTTCTGTTTTTTTATAAGAGCAGGCAGTTCTTCATACTGACAATGAATTTTATTTTGAATTGTAAGCATACAGTCCCCCTGTCCTAAAATTAATCTCCTACAGTATTATCATAGAGTGTATTTATAATTCGGCAAGGGGGGCTATTATTTCAGGATATAACTTTTAATCCTCTTCAAATTCATCATCTTCATACTCTTCGTCGTCATCGTCACCATCGACAACATATTCAAGGACCCCATAGCTGACACCTTCTTCATCCCATTTGCTTAAATCAACAACTTTTTCATCATAATCACAGTATTTAAAGTGATCATTTTCAACCTCATAATCACCGAAGGTTTCACCTGTATCATAATTTGTAATACAGCTTTTCCATTCAAAATCTTTTACATTCGTATTAATTGTATCATCATAAATGGAAATATAATCTAATTCATATTCAGTCAAATACTTTTTCGAAAGAGAGTGCCAAAGATCTAGTTCAGGGCCGTATTCTGTATCTTCACTAATCAGCAATGCACCATCAGTTATTTCCAACATAGAAACATAACCTATATCAGACCACTCATATCCAGAGTTTGACTTACCTTTAAATGCGGCTTTTCCAATGTAGTTAACCCAATTTTCATCATCTTTTCCTTCAGATACCGCAAGCCACGTTTTAATTTTTTCACCCAAAGACTTTATTTCTTCAGATTTACCACGAATAATAATACTGTTTGTTGTTTCGTATCCCATTTTTTCTTACTCCTTAGTCCTATGTTGTTTAATTTAAGTTTTTCAATATTATGAATTGAAGAAAAACTTTTCACTAACCTTTCCTAAGTTCCTTTATTATGCCATCATTTTACGGTATTTGTCTTTAAGACAGTTGGTTTATCTTCTATTACAATTCCAACTAATTTTCCACAGTCTCTCTCACTAAATTCATTTTCCTCAGATTTTTTGAAAGTAATATTTTTAAATGAAGATACACTTAAAATTTCTCAGACACAATTTTTTTGCTGCTGGATGATTACTATTCCGCTAGTTTTATTATTTAAATCAAACATATGCATTATCCTTCTAAAGGTTTCCGATTATTTAATCAATCTAAATATGTAGCATCACCATTCAATGCTTCCCCATAAATATCCCCTTCATGTTCGCGGATCCATTCTTCACTTTCTTCTTCCATTTTCTGTTTAATTTCTTCATTTGCATCTTTCTGCCATTGTGATTCTTCTGACCTGAAAAGTTCAGGCTTGCCGGCATAAATATAAAAATCATACTCACAGTAACTATCCACATCCCAACACCAGAACATAAAATTTACATTAAACATATCTGCAATTTTCTGGATTATTTCACTTGTTAATCCTGATTCTGTCTGTAGATTCATCTCAAAGTTCTCTTCATCAACCGAAGCTGAGCAAACATCAAAAGCACAGCCAAAAGTCTGGTAAAACCATTTATCTTTATCTTCAATATTTTCTGGAACATTGACTACTTTCAATAATGATATTGAATTGCTCTGATTATCAAACATTCCTTTCCATCCTTTTAAAAGTTCATCTTTAGAGTTGAATTTCATTATTGTTGAATAGTTTTCCATCATAAAGCCTTTATTCCCTATCTATTAAATAAACAAATTATAGCATCCAAAAATATCATTGTAAATTTTGGAATTTACATTCCTCTCACATGAACTGAACTTACAAAAGTAAAAAAAATATAACTAATTTCCATCGCCCAATCCCCACAGGTAATTTTTTGAATGTATATGCCGGACTATATTAAACACTGTTTGAATTTCAGTTTTTTCAATTTCTGACACAAGCCTACTTGCATTTTCAAGGCATTCTTCATTCACAGCGTGAAGAACAAGATGGTCTACCCCGACGAGTCTTGCAGCAATAATCTGAACTGCAAGCAATAGTTCCTCATTACCTCCAAAAGCACCAGCTCCCCAGCGACCTGAATGAATAACTGTTCTTTTTCCATTTCTTCTTGAATTTTCTACGGCACCTCCAAATCCTGCCATTGCAGCACTTAAGGCTTCGGAAATCTGGGATTCTGTATATATTCCTTTTCCACATGCAGGAGCAGACATGGCAATTATGTTGTTAAGCTGTTCAAATGCTCTAATTGTAATGGCCCGATCAAGAAGTGAAAAATTCTCTTTACGGCATGCATCTCCAAATTTCCAGCCATAAATCGGATAGTCATGGGTGTTGACATTTATCCACCAGGGAACATTC
>SAMEA3663112__coassemble_820_pt1 | contig 6238 bp, 5 predicted proteins | sample SAMEA3663112__metabat2_low_PE_006 | metagenome-assembled genome bin SAMEA3663112 (sample SAMEA3663112) | pig gut metagenome | biome: pig gut; feature: pig-associated habitat; material: faeces | place: Denmark | collected 2012
TTTAAAGATTTACGCTTTTTTTGTAAATTCTCAATGAAACTCGAAATTCGGACTAATTAACTGATTTTAATTTATGGAAGTAACAGTAGATTTTATGGATAATAAGTAATCTTCGAGCTAATTTGTGGGCGTCAAATCTTTTTTGATTTTGATATGCCCGTTTACAGACAGAATGTACTTTCAGGCGGTCCATTGACCTGTAGGTAAGGTTTAACCGAATCCACGTATATCAGAATGGTCAAATGCCGGATTAATTTCTGACTGTTGCTTTCATTTTTTATATTTCGCTATTGACAAAGGCACAACATATCAAATTACGACTTGCTGAAATTGAAAAAGCCAAAAAAGAAGAAGCTGCTGCCGCAGCTGGTCGTACCGAAGAACAGCAGAAAAAAATTCTTGAAGTTTCAAAATCTGTAAACGAAAAAGCTGCGGAACTTAGAAAGCTGAAGACAGAAAATCTTAGTGCTTTGGGAAAGATTAAACTTGTTGAAGCTAAGAAAGCTGCTTTGATTGAAATAAGAAACAATGTAAAAAATGAACAGAAAGCAATTTCTGTAAATTATAAAAAAGAATATGACGCCAAAATTGCTGAAGTAAAAAATGCCCCTTGGAGAACTGCAGAAAAAGATGAAGATGGAAAACCTGCTAAAGAGGCAATCAGAGAAAGAGAGAATAAAGTTCTTTCTCTTGAACGAGAAAGGGATAAAGTCTGTCTGGCTGCTCAGAAAAAAATTGCGCAAGCAACTCATGATAATCAGGTTGCGGTTATGGCAGATATTCTTATTGATGAAGAAAATATGCCGCAAACTTCTTACTATGCAAACAACTTGAATAATAATCTTCGTGTAAAGATTGGAAATTATTCTAGAAGTAATGATGGCTGGAAAGTTAACTACACAGTTTTGTGCGATGGAGTTGAAATAGGATCTTCAGAGGGCTTTATAGAATACAGTGCACTTGAAAAATTTATTCCATCAGGAATGGGTAAGTTTGATGCAGTTGACATGTATGACAGCCTTTTTAAATGTGGTGAGCCGGTATTGACTTTTGAGATTTCATATACAGTTAAAGAAGATCCCCTTGAAATTTCAACATACACTTTTTCTTTCAGCAAATTAAAATGCTTTGATACAAATACTGTTGCAGTTGACGCATTTGGAGCATTAAAAGCCAAAAACAATACAACTGCTGGCGAAAAGTTTACAAAAATACGCAAAATTAGACCGGGAAATGACTGGGGAGAAAAAGGATATAAAGAAAGAGTAATAGCAAAAGAAAGAGAAGCAATAGCAAAAGAAAGAGAAAAGATATTGGCTGATTTAGTAAAAATTCCAGGTGTAAATTATAAAATCGGCAAAACAGAAGTTACTCAGAGGTTATATAAGAAAGTAATGGGATGTAATCCAAGTGAAAATAAAGGAGATGACAAACCTGTAGAGAATGTGAGCTGGTATGATGCAATATATTTCTGTAACAAACTGAGTGAAGAATTTGGTTATAAACCTGTATATTCAGTAGATGGAATTTCAGATGTAAGAAAATGGAATTATACACCACATAATGGTGATTCAATTCGAGGAGAAGTAACTCAGAATACAAAAGCAAATGGATTCCGTCTTCCTACAGTAGAAGTGTGGCAGTATGCCGCAAAAGGCGGACAGAATTATACATATTCAGGAAGCAATAATCTTGATGAAGTAGGCTGGTATTCAAGAAACAGTGGCAATAAAACGCACCCTGTGGCACAGAAGAAAGCCAACGGATATGGACTCTACGATATGAGCGGCAACGTCTGGGAGTGGTGCTGGGATGTTTACCCGTGGGATGTTTACCCGCAAAACAGCCGCTATATCTTTGGTGGTTATTTTGATAGCGACGAGAAGAAATGTAGGGGTTACGGCAGTTTCTATGATAATGCCAGCTCCAGGTACTATAGTGTTGGTTTTCGTATCGTCTGTTCTGCAAATTAAGGAAAATATTTATGAGTGAAAAAGTGAAAATAAAATATGCTTTTCTTCTTGGTGCAGGTTGTGAAGCCAATGCTCAATTAGAAATTTCTTCCGGAGCAGAATTCAAGAAGGATATAGTTTTTTCAAAAGGGTTTAAGACTTTATATGGATTATTAAATTCTGAGGATAAATTCAATCCAAATAAAGGAACTTGTCTTTCATGGAACAGTCATAAAATATTCTTCCAGACAGTGAGCGAAACGGAAAGCGGGAAATTGCACGAGTTTAAGGAAAATCCAATTTATATTGATTATCTGAAATATCTTACAAATCCTAAAAAAGAAAATGAAGATAAAAAAGAAAAATTTAAGGATTATTATAAGACATATATTTATGATGAATTAAATAACTTGGCTAAAGATAATAGCATCGTAGCTCCAGAAAATTCAATTTTAAAAGAATTTCTTGAAAATGTAAGTCTTTGTTCCTTTCTTGATGGTATGTTCAGTTCTCTTCGTTATCCAACTAAATACGAAATTACCGTAAATAAATTATTAAAAATTTATTTTTCGGCATATAAAAGTATCATAAAAAAATTTGAAATTAATTATGAGAGTTACAAAAATAAAACATTGCACGAAAAACGGAAGTGCTTTGCTAATGAACTAAGATTTGCCCAGCAAACAATAATGGAAAATAAGAAGAAAGATTCTGAGAAAAATCCAAAGAAAAAATGTTACTACGAGATTATTGGAGAATTAAAATCCACAGATACAGCCATAATAACGACTAACTATACGGATTTTTCAATGGGGTTATCTGGTTTGCCGGAAGATAGAGTTTCTTATATCCATGGAAAACTTAATCTATTTGAGGATATACAGTCAAAAAGGGTTTGCAGTTTAGAAGATTTTGAAAATGATGAAGTAGTAATGCCATTTTTATTTCTTCCAAGCGGAGTAAAGCCCATTGTCTGTGATTGGCAGATTCAGCAATATGAAAAGGCCTGTAGAGCAATAAGAGAAGCCTAAAATCTTTTTGTTCTTGGTTACGGAGCAAACAGCGATGATGAACACATTGCTAATTTCTTAAGAGAAAGGTTGGATTCGTCAAAGAAAATAATCTGGTATTGTCATTCAAAAGATGGAACAGAAGAAAAAAATGTCAGAAAAATTTTAGGAGAATCTTCTTATATTGAGTTTAGAAAATCAAAAGAATTTACACTTGAAAATTTAACGAAGCAGGGGTTTTAGAAATGAAAGTAAAAACAATTTTATTAACAACAATACTAACAATGGTTACTGTTTTTTCAGGTTTCACAGCAAGTGATCTATTGGATGATTTTGACATACTTTATGGAATGGCTGTTTTAGATAAGGTACGCATAAAACGTGAAAAAGAAGAGAATAAAAAGAAAGCCGAAGAAGACAGGATAGCAGCTGAAAAGAAAGCCGAAGAAGACAGGATAGCAGCTGAAAAGAAAAATAAAGTTGAAAAAAGTATGGGAATTTCTGCCCAAAACCCAGAGGAAGTACTTTCAAAGATGGTTAAGATTACGGGAATGGAGAAGGGAGATTTCTATATTCTTAATACAGAAGTAACCTGTGGACTTTATTATAAGGTTATGGAAATCGAGGATATAAAAAAAGAAGACTCCTGTTATCCAATACAATATGTTACATGTGTTGATGCTATAAATTTCTGTAATAAATTAAGTGAATTGTGCGGATTAAAACCATATTATGGTGTTCCCAAAGTTGTAACAAAGAAAAAAAATCACGTGGTCATTAAGGAATATTTAACTTGTAAAACATTTAATACAAATGGTTTTAGACTACCTGATACTACAGAATGGTTGTATGCAGCAGCAGGTGGAGAGAATTCCAAATATTTCGGTAGCGACGAGATTGAGGAAGTTGGCTGGTACGATAAAAATTCAAAGTCACGTAATATTGTTGCAGATAAAAAACCGAATAAATACGGTTTGTATGACATGAGTGGAAATCTCCGGGAATGGTGTCTGAATGCAACATCAAAGGACGGTTTTGATAAATACCTCTTGGGAGGTGATTTTGATTCAAGTAAAGATGACTGCTCTTTTGCAGGTAACATGGATAAAATAAATAATCACAAAACTTTTCCATATGCTGATATTCACCGTTCTAATATCGGCTTCCGCATTGTGTGCAAGGCTGAGTAACGAGTTTTTGAAGAAAAAAAATACGAAAAACAATAGGAGAAAAATAAATGAAAAAATTACTGATTGCATTGACAGCATCTGCATTGTTCGCTTTTTCAGCATCTACTCAGGAACTGGACATGGTAGATATTCCAGGAACGGATTTTAAGATGCTCAAGACAGAAGTGACCCAGGAGCTTTATGAAAGTGTCATGGGCGAGAATCCAAGCTATTTTCAGAAGAGAAGTGAAAAGTATGAGAGAGGGGAAGGAAAATCTTATGCAGTTACAGAAGGAGAGGATGTCAAGAAACTTCCAGTTGAACGAGTCAGCTGGTATGATGCCATATATTTCTGCAATAAGTTGAGCATGAAAAAAGGATTGAGCCCTGTCTATGCAGTTGATGGTGAAACAGATGTAGCGAAGTGGAATTATACACCGCATAAAGAAAAAAAACTGGAAGGTGAAGTCACACAGAATACCAGTGCCAGCGGCTTCCGTTTTCCAACAGTAGAGGAGTGGCAGTATGCCGCAAGAGGCGGAAAGGATTATTATTATTCAGGAAGCAATAATCTGGATGAAGTAGGCTGGTACGAGGAGAACAGTAATAAGAAGACACATGAAGTCGCAAAAAAGAAGCCGAACGGATATGGCCTGTATGACATGAGCGGCAATGTCTGTGAATGGTGCTGGGATGACTACGACGACGACCGCCGCTATAGATGTGACGGCTCGTGGGACTACGACGGCAGGCACTGCGTGGTGGACTACAGGTGCAGCAACGACGCCTACAGCCAGGATAGCTACCTGGGCTTCCGCATTGTGTGTAAGGCTGAGTAACGAGTTTTTGAAGAAAAAAAATACGAAAGACAATAGGAGAATAATAAATGAAAAAATTACTGATTGCATTGACAGCATCTGCATTGTTCGCTTTTTCAGCATCTGCTCAGGAACTGGACATGGTAGATATTCCAGGAAAGGATTTTAAGATGCTCAAGACGGAAGTGACCCAGGAACTTTATGAGGAAGTGATGGGTGAGAATCCAAGTAACTTTAAGGGAGCAAATAATCCTGTAGAAAAGGTCAGCTGGTATGATGCAATATATTTCTGCAACATGCTTAGCATGAAAAAAGGATTGAACCCAGTCTATGCAGTTGATGGGGAAACAGATGTAGCAAAGTGGGACTATATACCGCATAAAGGAAACTGGTTGGGTGAAGTCACACAGGTTTTCAGTGCCAACGGTTTCCGGCTGCCGACAAAAGAAGAATGGCGATATGCAGCAGCAGGTGGAGAAGAGGGGTTTAACGAAGATTATTTTGATGATGAAATATGCTGGTATAGAAAAAACAGTGATTCGATTACACATTAAGTCGCAAAAAAGAAGTCTAACGGATATGGTTTGTATGATATGATTGGCAACGTCTGTGAGTGGGGCTGGGAGTCGTATCGCTACCGTGGCAGCATATGCTGTTATGATCTTGGAAATTGCTATTTCAGTGACGAATATAACACGTCGGCCGATAATGATTACGTCGTTTCCTCTCGGTGTTGTGACCTGGGCTTCCGCATTGTTTGTTCCGTCAAGTAGCAGGTGGGTACACGGCAGTGCGGCACATGAAGGCGTTAAGCCGGAATGGGCAGTACTGCCGTGAGGTTTCCCGCGGTGTAACAACATCAATGGCTGCAGTTTACAGCTCCATGTATCCGCTCTGCTCCGCGTATTCCGCATCAATCCCGACCAGGGCTTTCTTTAGGTATAACCAGAATCGGTGAGCTGAAAATCCCCAGGTATTCAAGCAAAAGGGTCCTCTTTCATCAATTCACAATTGATTCCCGTCATGATGAGCGCAGTCGGAGCATCAATTAAGCTTTATGGTTGGAACATCACCAGCAACGTCCTTCCGGGGTTCGGCTCATCGCCTCAGTGCTCCGCACCGCGCCCCTCCAGGAACGCAAACGCCCTCACCAGAATTATGAATTAAGAATTATGAATTATGAATTGTGAATTGTGAATTATGAAAAAAAAGTCACTTTTTTTCTTCTTTTTTTGTAACTATTCACCACAAAAAATTTTCAAAAAATCGACATTACCCACTGTTTAAAG
>SAMEA3663112__coassemble_901_pt1 | contig 5951 bp, 3 predicted proteins | sample SAMEA3663112__metabat2_low_PE_006 | metagenome-assembled genome bin SAMEA3663112 (sample SAMEA3663112) | pig gut metagenome | biome: pig gut; feature: pig-associated habitat; material: faeces | place: Denmark | collected 2012
ATCCTTCTAGAAAAGCACGGAATGTTCTAAGCAAATGATTTGCATTTTCCAGGCTGATTCCCATTTTTCCAGTCTGCTCAAAGAAAAATTTGTATAAACCATCTGTGGAATTTTTAAGTTCTTCACTACTATATTTGTTGTACCAAAGCATGGCTTCAAAAACACCAGGATTTTCCTTTGCAAATTCATAAAAAAGACGGGCGTAATTTTTTATGGAAGTTTCAGGATTTTCATTTTCCGCTTTTGCAACAATTTCCGTAGAAACTTTCTGCCAGCCGTAAATCATAATCCACTGAATCATTTCGTCCACAGTCTGAACGTGATAATAAAGAGAAGGTTTTTTAATTCCCAGGTTTTCCGAAAGCGTGGTTACAGAAAGATACCCCAGCCCTTTCTGGTTTGCCAGCTCAATTGATTTTTGAAGGATTTCTTCTTTTGAAAGCCCGGTTCTTGGCATAAAAATCCCCTCCTGTATTTTCTAACTTTGTTAGTTTATTATATTCTAATATTGTTAGATAATCAAGAAAAAAAATCTTCCGCCAGGCGAGCCTTTACCTGGGACTCACCTACTCTCCGATAATTCTCAATAATTTTTATTTCAGATCAAAATCCGTACGAATATTCATAACAACACCTACAGTGTGCAATATTTCAACTAAACGTTTATCCAGATCCGGATTATTATCTTTATAATCAATTTCGTCTAATTCAGGTCGAACTGTAAAGGCAAGAATTTCTTTTTCCGTGCTGAACTGTGCATTAACTGTTGCTTTATTTCCACGAGCATCAAGTCGAATACATTTATCAAGATCTCTGATATAAACAGTATTTAATGCATGAAGAATATAGCCGTCACTGGCATCATCGGCACGTGTGAGTTTCTGATAACTGATTCCAGATGGAATTCCATTTCCCCGCAGAAGAGCGGCAAGCAGACAGGATTTTGTCCAGCAAATTCCAGTTTTATTTATTAAAACTTCACTTGCATTTTTTGAAACGAGATTTGTTTTTACATCCCAGGAATGAGAAATTTTATCCCTCACAAATTCATAGGCATTTTTAATGTAATCTATGTTTGAGGTAGATTTTTCTTTAAGCAGATTAACTTGTTTTGTAATAATAGGATTACTGTAATCAATACTTTCTGTTTCTTGTAAAAAAATATTCATGTCTGACATTCTTGTATAATCTAGCATTTTAATCTTTAATTTCCCATAAACTTCAAATCTGTCTACCAGAACAGAAGATCTATTACTTGAAAAACGTACATCTTTCCTTAATGCACTGCTGGTTGATTCCGCTGTATTCGCATTTTACTGCAGAATATTCCAGGTGAACATCATAGTTTTTGTTTACATATTCAACTGCATTTTTGAATGAAATCATGGCATCTCTTTTACAGCAGCGGGGACCATTGATTTTTCCCAGTTCCCCAACTGCAGCTGATGTAAACTGCATGTGATTTCCCCAGGTACCGTCTGTAGACAAAGGACCTGTTCCATCAATTATTGCAAGGACTGCACCGCAGGAAGAAATTGCACCACATATTCCCCAAAGTCCGCACATGGCTCCAGGCATACGAAGCCCTTCAAAAAAAACTTTTTCAAGTGCTGAATCAATGTCAATTTTTCCGCCGGCATTATAAAAAGCCATAAGAAGACAGGCACCATCCAGAATATGATGCTCAGGGCCGTGAATGTTGATGTATTCATTTTTAACAATATTTCTGAACATTTTGCAGGGATCATTCCCTTTTTCATTCTTGATATCTTTTATTATGAGTTTTGCCTTTTCTTCTACTGTCATTTTGCAATTCCCTTCTACAAAAGCTGCTCGAGTTTTTCCTTAATAAAATCACTCTTACTCTTGAGATCAATTGACTGGGTCTGGAGAATTATCTCATTTGGTTTCTTTGGATCAAGCCTTATTGTCTTCGGATTGTTCTTTATGAGTCTCAGAATCTTGTCAATGTTTAGCTTTGCAACTTGTGAGAATTCAATTCTGCACTGCCCCATTTTTTCACGCAGAGAGCTTATGGAAAGCCTGTTGCAGATAATCCTGATTTTTGCCAGACTCAACAAACTTGCGGCTTCATCAGGAACAGGTCCAAACCGGTCATTGAATTCCTCCCAGATGGAATCAAGCTGCTGCTGATCCTGAACAGATGCGATTTTCTTGTAGAATTCCATCTTGATCTGAGCATCATCAATATATGAATCCGGGATGTAACCAGAATACTCAAGCTCAAGGAGAACCTCATTCTGAGACTGCCAGTTACTTGAAGAAAGCCTTTCAATTGCCGAGTTAAGAAGATTAAGATACATTTCAAAACCAACTGCATACACTTCACCACTCTGATCCTTTCCAAGAAGATTTCCAGCACCTCGGATTTCCATATCCTTCATTGCAATCTTGAATCCTGATCCAAGGTCAGTAAAATCACTTATTACCTGAAGTCTTTTCATGGCAACTTCACTCAAAACCTTGTTCTCGGGATAGAATAGATATGCATAGGCCTTTCTGTCACTTCGCCCTACACGGCCACGAAGCTGGTAAAGCTGACTTACACCATACATGTCTGCCCGATCAATGATAATTGTATTAACGTTTGGAATGTCAATTCCGTTTTCAATGATTGTCGTGGCAACAAGAATATGGAATCCTCCCATCTTGAAGCGCCTGAAAATATCATCAAGCTCATCACTTGTCATCTGACCATGGGCAACATCAACCATCATTTCAGGCAGCAGATTCTGAAGCTTGATTCGAGTCTCCTCCAAAGTCTCAACCCTGTTATGAAGATAGAACACCTGGCCCCCTCTTGAAACTTCATTCCTGATTGCACGTGCAACTTTTTCCTCATCAAACTCCTCAATAACCGTCTCAATCGGCTGTCTGTTTTGGGGTGCAGTTGTAAGCAGTGACATATCCCTGATTTTAAGGAGGCTCATGTGCAGTGTTCGGGGAATTGGAGTTGCACTCATGGCAAGACAGTCAACATTAGTCTTCATGACCTTGAGTTTTTCCTTGTCCTTTACGCCGAATCTCTGTTCCTCGTCAATAATAATTAGTCCCAGATCCTTAAACTTAACGTCTTTCTGGAGAATCCTGTGGGTACCAACAAGAAGGTCAATTTTTCCCTCGGAAACTTTTTCAAGAATTTTTTTCTGCTGTGACGGACTGACAAACCTTGAAAGCTGTGCCATCTGAACGGGAAAATTCTTGAACCGCTCAATGCAATTTTCAAAATGCTGTTCTGCAAGAATTGTTGTGGGCGCAAGAAATGCAACCTGCTTTCCTCCCATTACAGCCTTGAATGCAGCTCTCATGGCAATTTCAGTCTTTCCATATCCAACATCACCGCAGACAAGTCTGTCCATTGGCACGAGACTTTCCATGTCTTCCTTGATTTCACGGGTTGCAGTTGCCTGGTCTGGAGTATCCTCATAAGGAAATGCAGCTTCAAATGCCGCCGCCCATTCTCCATCCTTTGGAAACGGAAAGCCCTTGGAAGCCTTTCGCTTTGAATAAAGATCAATGAGCTTTTCAGCAATTTCCTCAACTTTCTTCTGTACCTTTTCCTTTCTCTGGCTCCATGATTTTGAACCTATTGTATCAATTCTAGGCTTTTCATCATTAGATCCAATATATCTGGAAACAAGATTTACCTGCTCGATGGGAACAAAGACAAAATCTTCTCCGGCATATTCAAGCTTTATGTAGTCCCTTTCAGTCCCAAGAGCCTTTATTCTCTCAATTCCCTTGAAAAGACCGATTCCATAGTTGGCATGAACAATGTAGTCTCCAGGAGTAAGTTCAACAAATGAAGTCAAAGCCTGAGACCTTGCCTTTCTGATTGACTTAGGAGCATTCTTCCTTCGGCCAAAAATTTCATTTTCCTGAATTACAAGTATTTTTTCATCAGCAATGGAAAAACCAGATGTAATGGCCTGGGGATATACTTCCACAAGCTTCTTGTCCATGTTGTTCTCATTCTTCTCGCAGTATTCTTTTAAAATTTCCCTGATTCTCAGGCTCTGGTTCGGGTTATCGGCAAAAATAAACACGTTCCAGTTTTCATTCTGCATGGAAGAAAGCTGTTCCTTGAAATAATTTATGTTACCGAAATATGACTGCCCCTGCTCAGAATGGATTGTTACCGTGTTCTTGAATTCCAGGTTCATCTGGCACCTTGTATCTGTATCCTCCATGTTGCTCAAAGTCTCAAGACTTCTGAATGCCACAAGAACACTGCACTTTTTTGCAAGGGAAACTGTATCCATAAGAATAGACTTAGGCCTTAATACAGGCAAAGTCTGCCTTGCCTGTCTGTAGGATACAGAATATTCATTCTCAATAAGTTTCTGGCCATTCACAAGCCTGTCAAAATCCATTAGAAAAACCGGTGTGTCATCAGGAAAATAATCAAGCAGGGAATTTCTTTCATCCCACAAAAGATTGTAGAACAATTCCTCGCCCTCACTTTCTCCGGAAACAGAAAGTTCAGTAAGGATTCTTTCTTTCTGCCTGAGAGCCTCATCAGTAAAACTCAGGTGAACTTCGTCCTTCATCACCGCATCCGCAGAAGAGGCTCCATCATCATAAACATATTTTTTCTCAGAATCAGAATCAAACGACTGTTCGTTAGCATGCCTTTTCTGATCATAGGCGGCAAAATCATTCCTGACACCGTTACTGTTTTCCCTGCTAAAAGCCTTTTCAAGCCGTTCAACAAGCTCATCGTTCCAGATTACTTCCTTCATGGGAGAAATCACAAGCCTTTCCTGTGAATCCTTCGAAACCTGGGTTTCTATGTCAAAAGTCTTTATTGCACAGATAGTATCAAAATCAAAAGTTATGCGGTGAGCACTCTCCTCGCCGCACAAAAAAATGTCCAGCACTTCTCCGCGAACTGCAAATTCTCCTTTCATTCCTACGCGGGGAACCCTGAGATAGCCGAGAGCAGACAGCCTGGAAACCAGACTCTCAACATCAATTTCCTGTCCCTTTCTCAGGACAATAGAAAGTTCCCTAATGTATGACACAGGAGAAACTGCAGAAAGAAGTGACCTTTGGGTAACAATGAATATTCTTGGAAGCTCGTCAACAGGATTCTTCACAGCCATTTTAGACAGAACCCATGCCCTTTCACCAAAAATAACCGATCCTTTTGCACATGGTCTGTATGGAATCATTCCCCACCAGGGAAACTTTATTGTCTGCACCTTTCCCTGGCACAAGGACAGAATGTCTGACTCAACCTCATCAGCTTCCTTTTGTCCCTGAACAACAACAACATAGTCCTGCTGAAACTGGCGGATCTTATTGTTGTACTGCCTGTCATGAACAGCATTAATTATGGTCTGCTCGATAAACTGTGCAATAAAAAATGAAGGAAGACTTCCCCTAAGGCCAGAAACCTGACATGGAAATGCAGAATCAGCTCTAGTGCAGGAAAGAACCCCTGAGTGAAATTCAGCAGAGGAATTTAAAAGAGAAAACAATGATAATGATGATTTTGTTGATAATGAATTCTTCATAATTTGCCGATAATAAATTTATAGAAGTATTTCAGGAGTGTATTGTGAACCTAAAAAAAACTATACTTGCAACTATATCAGTTTTGACATTGTTTGCCCATACTGTGCATGCCCAAACTGAAATGAATTTCAGGGACAACGCAAAAGTTTCAATCAAATACCATGACAGAACAGTTTACTACCCGGGAGACAAGGATTCTAACCCAATCTATATCTACATCACGGTGTCAAACACGAGTTCAAAGACATTAAGATTCAAGGTTGCAGACGACAAGATGTTTTCCGTTGATTTCATTGGATTCAACGCGCTCAAGTCACAGCTTCCTTCAACACAGTCTCTAATCCGCAAGAGAACTACAAACCAGACAGTTTATTTCAGGGAAATCTCACTTGAACCTGGAGAAGAATACT
>SAMEA3663112__coassemble_1207_pt1 | contig 5180 bp, 5 predicted proteins | sample SAMEA3663112__metabat2_low_PE_006 | metagenome-assembled genome bin SAMEA3663112 (sample SAMEA3663112) | pig gut metagenome | biome: pig gut; feature: pig-associated habitat; material: faeces | place: Denmark | collected 2012
TAATTCTGGTGAGAGCGTTTGCGTTCCTGGAGGGGCGCGGTGCGGAGCACTGAGGCGGAGAGCCGAACCCCGGAAGGACGTTGCTGGAAATACTCAAACCATAAAAACTATTTATTGATGAGGGACTGATGACTTTTGTGATTGCATTTTGACCCAGACGAAATTAACTTAGGTTCAATGGGATTTTCAAGGAGGAATATAATATGAGAATTAGGGCATATCAGATTCTGGGATTTGTGATGCTGGCAATTATTTTGGGGGAGCTTTTTATCCGCTGTAAGTCCATGACCAGGAACATAAAACCTGTTTCAAATTTTGAAGTGGAGAAGTATCTTGGCAACTGGTATGAGATTGCGCGTTTTGATTTTATGTTTGAGAAAAACATGAGCAATGTTCGTGCAAATTATTCCATGAACAGGGATGGTACGATTAATATTGTGAATTCAGGATTTGATCTTTCGTCCAGCAAGATGAAAATAAAATTCGCAAAGATGAAATTTGCCGGAGACAAAGGTACTGGTGCACTTAAGGTTTCATTTTTCAGGCCAATTTACAGCGAGTACAATATTATTGCATTGGATTCACAATACAAGCATGCCATGGTTTGCGGTAACAGCTATGACCTTCTATGGATTTTAAGCAGAACTCCAGCAATTTCTGATGATGTGAAAAGGGAATATCTGAGTCTTGCACAGGAACTTGGGTTCAACACTGACAAGCTTGTGTGGACAGTGCAAAACTAAATATGCATCACAAAAGGAATGCATTAACTACGAAACAGGCGGAAGACCACTGTCACTAAACAAAAAAACTAAGTCCAATATCCAGATGGTGAATATCAAACTTAGTTCTTCCGCTGATATTTTAGAAATCACTGAAATCTAGAATTTAAATCCCTTTGGTAAAGACATTCCACCAGGAAGTTTCATTCCGCTCAAATCCGGCATTCCGCCCATGGCTCCACCACCCATCTGTCCCATCATCTGGTTCATGAGCCTTGCCTGAGCACCGCGGTTTCTTGTCAATTTTTTCATTGTAAGTTTTGTCTTTTCAAACTGCTTGATAAGCTTATTGACTTCCTGAACACTTGTACCGCTTCCTTTTGCAATTCTTTTTCTACGGGCAGGTCCAATAATCAGGTGATTCATTCTTTCCTTGTATGTCATGCTCTGGATGATTGCCTTCTGATGCTTGATTCCTTCCTTTGACTGACCAAGCTGTTCTTCTGAAATGGCTCCGGCAAGACCCGGCATCATATCCAGAATCTGCCTCATGCTTCCCATTTTTTCAACCTGCTCAAACTGTTCAAGCATATCCTGCAACGTAAATTCATTGCGCTGCATTTTTTTCTGCATCTTGAGGGCAGCTTCCTGATCAACAGTTTCCTGAGCCTTTTCAACAAGGGAAACAACGTCACCCATTCCAAGGATTCTGCTTGCAATTCTGTCCGGATGGAATACTTCAAAATCCTCAGTTTTTTCACCAGTTCCAATAAAGAGAATTGGTTTCTGTGTGATTGACTTGAGGGAAAGTGCAGCACCGCCACGTGCATCTGAGTCAAACTTAGTGAGAATGACCCCGGAAAGTCCAAGCTGTTCATCAAAACTCTTTGCAATATCAACTGCATTCTGACCTGTCATGGAATCTGCAACAAGGATTGTCTCGACAGGATTCATTTCTTTCTTGACTGCAACAAGCTCTTCCATCATGTCGCCATCAATCTGAAGACGACCTGCAGTATCTATGATGATTGTATCAAGCCCATTCTTCTTGGCGTAATCAAGACCACCCCTGGCAACCTGAAGGGCAAGCTTTGGGGATGCTTTTCCATCAGCCTTTTCAACTGCAGAATCATCCTTATAAACAGGGACATCTATTTTCTGTCCAAGAACAACAAGCTGTTCCACAGCAGCAGGACGAACAAGGTCACATGCAACAAGCAAAGGACGTCTGCCTTCTTTCTTTAATCTTGCAGCAAGCTTGTGAGCCGCAGTTGTCTTACCTGCACCCTGAAGACCAAGGAACAGAATCACAGACTGAGTGTCTGGTCCCTTCAAGGCAAGATCTGTTTTCTGGTCACCCAGCATTGAAGTCAGCTTGTCATAGATTATCTTTACAAACTGCTGGCCCGGATCAACTGCACGAAGGACCTTCTCACCTTTTGCCTCTTCAATTGTTGAATTAACAAAACGACGAACCACACGAAGATTTACGTCAGCCTCAAGGAGAGCCATCTTGATCTGCTCAACTGTTTCCTCGATGTTCTTTTCTGTGATTGTTGACTTTCCGCTAAGTGTCTTTACGATTCCGCTGAATGTTCCAGTGATTTTTTCTAGCATTGTATATTCCTATCTTGTGATCAAAATTTCCTTGAGACATTCCTCTGCAGTTGATTCCTTGTTGAGAACCCTGTAAAGAATATCACAAATCGGAAGCTTGAGATTTTTCATTTCTGCAATCTTGTGTACATACTTGCAGGCAATTGCACCTTCCGGAAGATATCCGACCTTCTGGACATTTGCAATAATGTCATCAATATCCTTGAACTGATCAAGCATGTTTGTCCTGATGATATCCTGCCCAAACCTTCTGTTGCGACCATACTTTGACTTGCATGTAACATCAAGGTCCCCAACACCACTGATGGAAGTAAATGTCGCAGAATGTGTTGCACCCATGGCCATTCCAATTGTCTGGATTTCATTGAGTCCGGCAGCCATGAGAAGACTTTCAGTATTGTCTCCGAACAGCTCACTGTTTTCAGAAAGTGCATCCATTGCACCGTAAACAACGGCAATTACATTCTTAACGGCAGCACAAACCTGAACACCAATTGTATCAAAAGATGCATAGGCCATAATTCCAGGAACCCTAAGAAGATCTCTCATTTTCACGGCATTTCTATGATGATTTGATGCAGAAATAAGTCCAGTTATCTTTCCCATGGCAACTTCTTCAGCATGGCTTGGTCCAGCAATGTAGACAGTTGCATTCTTGTAGCATTCTGGAAGAACAGATTCCATGGTATCAAGAACAAAATGCGGAACTCCATCTTCTGAAGGAACAAATCCTTTTGTAAGGGAACCTATGATTGTTGAACCATCCTGAATATTTGGAGCATTAACAAACTTTCTGATTGTTGGAGCCAGGAACAAAGAAGGACTTCCAAGAATAATAAAATCCTTGCCTGCAGCTGCCTTCATGATATCCTGAGTAGCAGTCAGGGATTCATGAAGAACAAAACCTGGAAGAAACCTCTTGTTTTCATGAGCATTATTGATAGATTCAACAACGTCTTCTTCCAATGCCCACAACTCAACTTTATGTCCACCACGGGCAAGTGCAGCAGCCAGTGCAGTACCCCATGCACCAGCGCCAATAATTCCAACATTGTAACTTTCCATTTTCATTACCCTTTTGCAGAATTCCACGTATCAGAATTCTTCTTTATTTTCTTCAATCAATTTGCGTCTAGTTGTCTCAAAGAGTTTCTTCAAGAGGTTATCACAATTTTCATGAAGAATCGAATATAGCTTAGGCAGGAGGTTTGCCTGATTTCTTGAATCAAGCCCCTGATGCCCCATTTTGTCCACGAACATGAAGATATTCAGAATTCCATCTTTAACCGGACGTGACATGTATAGAACGGCATCCGTCCTGATGAATGTTCCCTTAACGCCCAGCACAATCTCACACACCTTCTCATACAGCTTGGTGTCGCATTCATTTTCCTGAAGTGTGATTGAAAAATGAGTCATGCTGATATCATTGACCTTTCCGGTAATTCTTCCATGCTTTGTAGTTATTGTATAATTGCAGTCTCCATCACAAATGGCACGAACGCTCATTCGGCGACCCCTGGCCTGATTTGCAAAAAGAACCTTTTCTATGAGAGCAAAATTGTTTCTCTTCTGATACTCAAGCTGAATGCAGCCGCACTGTAATCCCATGTCAAAGAGAAAACGCCTTTCCAGCGCATGACGTTCTGCATCAGTCTTTCTTTTATTGTAGATTACTCCAAGCCTTGCCTTGTCACCATACTTTTTCTGCATTCTGAAGATAATCTTTTCCCAGTTAACACCATGAATCACAGTATCTATGCAGAAAAACACAATTGAATCCTTGAAAACAGAAAGAATCACGTCAACTTTGTATTCAACTGGAAGAGTCTTGTCATTGCACACGAAATAACACTCATAGCCCAGTTCAAGATATTCCTCAAGGTATGACTCAGGAATAAGAGAAAAATCCGGAGCAATAAAAAATGTCTTTCTTCCTATTAAAATTTCTTCAACCATACAAGTTATTCCCGCATAAAATGCAACAACAGTAATTTTACCACAGAAAAGAAAGATATTCCATCTAAAACTTTAGTTTTTGAAGTTTTTGAAGTAAAGACTTCCAGAACAAAATCATAACCACCCCTCAAAGGGGTGGTTTGCACTTAGCCTATAAGGCTAGGTTCTCAAGCTGAGACTTAAGTCCCAAGCTTTCACTTACGTTCAAGCCTATTGCAGATTGTCACCCGCAGGCCCTTAAAAGGCCGTTTGTATTACTTACTACCCTTAAAAGGGTCTTCGTACTCTTTTTCAGTAACCTTATCCATTGCTATATCGTGGGCTTCTTGTTCACGGATATATTTCGCAATTGTAGCTTCATTCAAGCCAACCGTACTTACGTAATATCCTTCTGCCCAGAAATGGCGGTTTCCAAACTTATATTTCAAGTTCGCATGTTTATCAAATATCATCAGACTGCTCTTGCCTTTCAAATATCCCATAAATTGCGACACACTATATTTTGGCGGTATACTTACAAGCATGTGTATATGATCGGGCATCAAATGTCCTTCTAATATTTCCACACCTTTGTAATTACACAATTGCCGCAATATCTGTCCAATACTTTCTTTGTACTGCCCATATATTGCTTTTCTTCTGTACTTCGGTGTAAATACAATGTGGTATTTACACAACCATTTTGTATGACTCAGCGAGTCCCTTATATTTGCCATTCAGCTTTCCTCCTTGGTGTAATGCAATAGACTTGAACAATCTTATTGTACACCTTCGGGGAAAGCTTTTTTTGCTATAAGCATTGGCCCACCACCCGCATAGCAGGTGGTTTATTGTGAAAACACTCCGCTTCGCTTCGTGTTTTCACGGGCTCACGAGCCCTAA
>SAMEA3663112__coassemble_1631_pt1 | contig 4444 bp, 6 predicted proteins | sample SAMEA3663112__metabat2_low_PE_006 | metagenome-assembled genome bin SAMEA3663112 (sample SAMEA3663112) | pig gut metagenome | biome: pig gut; feature: pig-associated habitat; material: faeces | place: Denmark | collected 2012
TTCTAAAGATTTACGCCTTTTTTGTAAATTCTACTTAAAACTCGAAATTTGACCATTTAATTTCAGTACAGGGAAAAACAGAGGGTGGTTTAGATATTAGCTGTACTGAACTGAATTATACATCGGGGCTTCCTGAAAATAATTATGTTTTCTTAAATGATGCAATGTATTGGTATAAATCTGGTAAAATTCTAAAAATGGATTTACTTAGTGGAGTTGAATCTGTTGAGTATGAAAATCCATCGATGATAAGTAGAGGATTTTCTGCAACAGGAGGAAAGATTATTTTCTATATTTATGAAAATGCCACAACTGTTAATACATATTCCTTAGATCTCGGTTCCAACACTCCTGTTTTAGTGTCTAAATCAGAAATGGAAATAGAAAACATAATAGAATTAAACTTTTAAATTTTCTTTGAGGACAAAATACCCCCCGCCTCTTTATTGACAATATGTTAGCATATATGCTAACATATAACATGTACAGAAGAGTTACATTCTATAAAACTGTAGACGGAAAATGTCCTGTTGCAGAATTTATAGATTCTCAACCAGTAAAAGTTGCTCAGAAAATAGTTTGGGTTCTTAAAGCGGTACAGGAACTAGAAAAAGTTCCAAAAACATACTTTAAGAAAATAACAGATACAGATTTCTACGAAGTCAGAATTGAGATTAGTGGAAATATTTATCGACTTTTGGGATTTTTCCATAATGGAAATATCGTAATTCTTACAAACGGCTTTCAGAAGAAAACGCAGAAAACTCCTGCAAATGAAATTGAAATTTGCAAAGAGCGAATGAAAGAATTTTTAAGCAGAGGAACAAAAAATGACAAATGAAACTTTTGATTTAGATGATTATATTTCTCAGAAAAAAGAAAACGATTCTGAATTTGCAGCTGGATTCGATACTGGCTATGAAGAATTCAAAATCGGAATGATGATAAAAGAAATGCGTCTTGAAAATGGAATGACACAGGAACAACTTGCAGAAAAACTTGATACAAAAAAAAGTGTCATTTCAAGAATGGAAAATCATTCTGAGGATATAAGGCTTTCTACCTTACAAAAAGTAGCGTCTGTATTTGGTAAACAGCTTAGAGTTGCTATGTTGTAATATCGCCTAACATGCACTTCAAAGCGGACGGCAAGTCAAGCTTGCCGCCGTTTAAGTGCGTAGTTATGATGACAGGCACAATGGCCTGCATTTATTTTAGGAAAAAAAGTATGGAAGAAAATATTGTACAAAAAAGCAACTCATCTTTTTCAACAAAAAAATTTTTTTTAATCGTTATTAAATATGTTTTTCTGATTATAACTTTATATTTAATGAATTTCATTTTTGAACATGTAATAATTCAGCTTTCTATAAAATATCGAGAAGAGTTTTTCTTAAAACACGGATGGAATAGAATTAACTTAAATCTTTTTATATCAATTTTTACAATCACATTTGCTTTCTTATATTTATTATTTGATATATTGTTTTTTATAAAGAAAAATAAATTCCTAAAAATTAGTTCAATATTTTTTGATATATTATTACTAGTTTCTTCGATTTTATATTTTATTCAAATAATAATTGCAATGAACAGAGCTCCTGGAGAAGCTGGTTTTGGATTTGTTCTTCTTCCAATTTCAATAATTATATTTCTTTATTCAATTTTTAGCATAATACATAAAATAAAAAATCTAATTTCATTGAGTCAAGCTCGATGAAATTATGAAATAGAACTTTAGGGTTTACGCGAAGGAGCTGTTTAGAAAAAAGAATATTTTAGGGCGAGGACGAAGTAGCAGTAGTACGCGGCTTTACGCCGCTTAGGAAAAGTATAATAATAGAAGCATACTCTTCAAATGGTTATACATAATCTTCTTAAAAGAAAAGATTTAAGAAATCTGATTCTGTATAAGGAATATAATTTGTCATAACATAGGTTATGATGACAGGTACACTGGCCTGCCCTTTTTTTTAGAATTTGTTTTTTTAAGTACAAATTATCCTTCCAAAGAAAATAAAGGAGCATTTTTTCATCGGTTCAAGCCCGATGAAAAAATTGAATTATTAAACTTTAGGGCTTGGACGAAGAAGCGGTTGTACGCGGCTTTACGCCGCTTAGCAAAAGTATAATAATTGAAGCGTACGCTTCAAATAGTTATACAGAAATTTCTTAAAGAAAAAAAATTTGAGAAATTTAATTCTGTATAAGATTAATGATTTGTCATAACAAAGCTTCAAAGCCGATAAAAACTTTGGCACAAAAGTTGCTTTTCGTGGCTTTACGCCACCGCAACTTTTGTGCCAATTCTGCCGTTGGCAGAACCGTTTTTACTGTTTAAGCAATTGTTAGGTTGATGGCGCACTGCGCCACTTGTCGTCGATAAGGTAAATCATCCAACAAATTTTTTCTCTAAAAATTTGAGTAGTGTACACTACTCAAAGGACTTGAAAGAGTCCTTTGGGCGAAGTCTTGTTACACTCGACTTCGCCCAAAAAAACAACAATAAAATCGTTGGAGGATTTTATGAAAAAAAATCTTAAAATCGTGGCAATTCTTGCCGCATTGGTTCTGTCATGTGCATTTACTGGATGTAAAAATTCAACAAATGAAGACGACGGGAATTCCATATCAAAACTTGATGCACCAACAAATTTGGTTATCAATTCTATCACAGATAATACAACTACCTGTGCTGTCAACATTACATTCAATTATAGCGGCAAAACAGGTATTGATGGAGCAACTAAAGCAGTACTTGGATATTCGACAACAAATGATTCTTCACAGGCAATTTATGATGACAACATTAATTATGCCACTGTTGAATCCGGAGCAAATACACGAACCGTAAACTTTTCTTCCAGTGAGTTATACAGTGGGCCATATTTAGTACCTGTCAATGGAAAAAAGTATTATTTCTGGCTTAAAGTGACAAGTGCTGCAAACAATGTCAGAGAAAGTGCATGGAGCAATGTAGCTGAGTTTACATACACTAAATAAGAAATCTTGTTGTTTCATTTAGGCAGGCGGAAAGCCTTTTTTGTTTATTGACAAGAAAGGCTTTCCGTGTTATAAATTTTATTAGTGAGGCTCGCTCTCCTCTAAAGAGCAAGTTACAAGAGGTTTCCCTTGACCTTAATAAGGAATTTACACGAGGCATATCGCGGCCTTTATGCGCGAAACTTAACAAGGCAGGCCTAGAGCTTGCCTTTTTTTTATGGAGAAAATATGGAAAACTTGAAAATTTATGAAATAGAAAACTCATACATTGATCATCTTGTTCCTTTTGCTCCACATTTGTTTCATAACAAAAAAGAAAATCAAGAAAATGAGCGAAAATATATCGGAATTATTTTGACAGTAAATGGATTAGATTATTTTGCACCTCTTTCTTCTTTCAAAGAGAAACACAAAAAAATGAAAAATAATATGGATTTCCTTAAAGTTGGAAATTACGCTGTTATAAATCTAAACAATATGTTTCCTGTTCCAAAGTCTCAGTGCATTTATGTAGATATTTCAAAAGAATCAAATCCGTCTTATAAGGCTTTGCTTTCTGCAGAATATCGTATTATCACTTCACTTACAGAAAGAATTCTAAAAAATGCAAAATCACTTTATGAATATAAAATGAAAAATGGTAATTCGACTCCGCTTGCAAAAAGATGTAACGACTTTAAATTACTTGAAGAAAAGTGTAAGGAATATTCTGGTGAATGTAAAAATTAACCTAACAAGAAGTTCAAAGCCGACACAGGCTCAAGGCCTGTGCGGTTTAACTCATTGTTATGTGGACGCCCGCACTGGGGCGCATTTGGAGAAAGAATAAAAATGTTCCAAGATATAAAAAATCCTAATACATATTGTTTCGTATGTAGTCATGTATTAAACCAGGAAAGACAAATCTCTTTTATTCATCATGACAATGACGGTGATTGGCAATTTTTGTGTGAAAAGGAACATGAAATAAAAGATATAAAGGTTTTATCTATATCGGAAATTACAAGTTTAGATAAAACATTAGAATTGTGTCCAAAATTGGATTATGGCCAATCTGCTGAAAAATCCAAAAAAGGAATATGGAATATTTTTTCAGCAAGTCAAGCTTGCTGAAAAAATTAATTGAACTTTAGGGTCAGGACGAAGAAGCGGTTATAAAAAATGAAAGAAAAAAGCATAGTTATAAATTACTGTAATCTTCTTTTGGGCATAATACTTTTGTTTCTCATTTTGACAAATGTGGAATTAAATTCGACTATTGCAAATTTTATCTTTCCATTATTTATTTTACTTTTTGGATTTCTTTCGTATAAGAAAATCACGACTAAGCAAAAAGGAAAGCTGTTATTTTATCTTCCGTCATTTATCGGTGGATTTGGTTTTTATATAGTAATTATCTTATTTTTTCTCATCAATTTTTTGGGCAGTCTCTTTTGGCTCA
>SAMEA3663112__coassemble_1725_pt1 | contig 4336 bp, 3 predicted proteins | sample SAMEA3663112__metabat2_low_PE_006 | metagenome-assembled genome bin SAMEA3663112 (sample SAMEA3663112) | pig gut metagenome | biome: pig gut; feature: pig-associated habitat; material: faeces | place: Denmark | collected 2012
AAGAATTTTCTTCAAAATTACGTATATTGGAAAAACTTGAATTTTGACCTATAAATATTTTTTCTGAAATCTTTTGCAGAATGAAAAAAATCTAGTTCAGATTTTGACATGGCATTTTTATCTGCCTTATCTTTTGTTAATTCTAATGTACAAATTAAATCGGCTACTTGAAATAATTTATATTCAGATGGCTTTACTTTTCTAAATTGAACATTATCGAATAAAGTTGAAAAAACAGTGGTTATTATTTTTGTTAGTTCGCCTTGTCCATTATCATAATAATTTATTATCAAATCAAATGAATTAAAAAAATTATAATACAGTTTTAATTCTTTAGAAAGTTCTTTAGCTAATTTTGCAGTATATGCATATACGTTATCTTCACATTCTTTTTTATCAATTTTTACACATAAATAATTAATATCTATTTTTCGAGTGAAATGATATAATGAGTTAAACAATGTCTTTCTATTTTCCATTAATTCATACTTATAATATTGTTCCCTTCGGATTATAGGACCAGTATGAATTGCATGATTAGGATAACCGATTTTTTTTAAATGTTGTTCCAAATTTTCTATATTTTCAGATATATTTATTGATTGGTCATGAAAAATCAACGAGACATAATAATATGGATTTTTTGAATCATATCTTCCAAAATCTCCTGATTCATCTATAAAAATACTTAATATTTTTTCTTTCATGCTAAGTCCAAAAAAAATAGCGGGGTAATTCCCCGCCGTTCGGTGGACCTGGGTCTTCCGACCAGCCCGTGACCTTTCGATCATTTAAAATGTAGTTTAGTTCAATTACTTTGTCAAGATTTTAACTATTTTTTTGTAATTTTTCCCGCACCCGCAGAACGTCCATATAACCATAGAAACACTGCCAGTCAGTTGCGACATCCTGTCGCGACAAGAATCGCTTTCACGATTCTCGCCCTGTCTTCTTCTGAAGCGCCATCCGAAATAAGCCTGCGTCCATGCATTTCTTTCTGAATTGAACAAAGACCATAAAATCATTATAATGGCCACAAATATCAATCATTTCTTAAAAGAGGACACTATGGCATATTTTTATGAAGAGCCTTCTCACACATTCGGTGAGTATCTGTTGATTCCTGGATATACTAGTGAAGACTGCATCCCGGATAATGTTTCACTCAAGACACCTGTTGTTCGCTACAACAAGAAGGCGGGAGAGAAACCTGCTCTTTCTATGAATATTCCAATGGTCAGTGCCGTAATGCAGTCTGTTTCAGATGACAGGCTTGCCATTGCACTTGCAAAGGAAGGCGGAATCAGCTTTATTTTCGGTTCACAGACAATCGAAAACCAGGCAGCAATGGTTGCACGCGTTAAGGCATACAAGGCAGGATTCGTAACATCAGACTCAAACATCAGGCCAGATCAGACTATCAAAGAAGTTGTTGCACTTATTGAAAAGACTGGACACAGCACAATCGCAGTTACAAGCGACGGAACTGCACACGGAAAACTCGAGGGAATCATTACAGAACGCGACTACAGAATTGACCATGTTGATTCAAATGCAAAGGTCAGCGAATACATGACTCCATTCTCAAAGCTTGTCACGGGAAAAGATGGAATTTCACTTTCAGAAGCAAACGACCTTATCTGGGCACACAAAGTAAATCAGCTTCCAGTAATTGATTCAAAGGGAAACCTGGTTTCAATGGTATTCAGAAAGGACTTCGACAATCACCAGGTTTATCCAAATGAAAACCTTGACTCACAGCACAGATATATCGTAGGTGCCGGTATCAATACACGCGACTACATGGACCGTGTTCCAGCACTTCTTGATGCAGGCGTTGACATTCTTTGTCTTGACTCTTCTGAAGGTTATTCATGCTGGCAGGGAAAGGCTCTCAAGGATATTCATGCAAAATGGCCTAATGCAAAGGTAGGTGCCGGAAACGTTGTTGACCGCGAAGGATTCCTGTACCTTGCTGAACAGGGTGCAGACTTCGTTAAGATTGGTATTGGTGGCGGATCAATCTGTATCACTCGCGAAACAAAGGGTATTGGTCGTGGACAGGCTACGGCAACTATTGAAGTAGCAAGAGCCCGCGATGAATACTACGCAAAGACTGGCATCTACATTCCAATATGTTCTGATGGTGGCATTGTTCATGATTACCACATCACTCTTGCGCTTGCTATGGGAGCAGACTTCGTAATGCAGGGACGCTATTTTGCCCGCTTTGAAGAATCTCCAACAGAAAAGCTCATCATCAACGGAAGCTATGTAAAGGAATACTGGGGAGAAGGTTCTAACCGTGCAAGAAACTGGCAGCGCTATGACGTTGGCGGAAAGAAAAGCATGGCATTCGAGGAAGGTGTAGATTCATACGTACCATACGCAGGACACCTCCACGATGGAATTGCTCTCACAACAAGCAAGATCATTCACACAATGTGTAACTGTGGAGCCCTTTCAATTCCTGAACTCCAGGAAAAAGCAAAGATTACCCTCGTAAGCCAGACAACAATCAGTGAAGGTTCGGCTCACGACGTAACTGTAAGAAACACAAGCATTCACAGCTGATTTTGCTGAACACAGCAAGCAGGGTTGCCTCAACCGCATTCCCTGCTTATTTTTTTGCAATTATTTTTTGACTGCATCTGGCGCTGAATGCATCTCGTGCAGTCAGGAGGATTTTATATGAACGTTGTAATCATCGGTGCCCAGTGGGGAGATGAAGGAAAAGGTAAGATTGTTGACTACCTTGCAGAAGATGCCAAGTATGTAGTTCGCTATTCAGGCGGACCAAACGCTGGACATACAATTGTTGTAGACGGAAAGCAGTTTGCACTCCATCAGGTTCCAAGCGGAATCCTTTACAAGGACAAGACTGTATTTCTTGGAAGCGGAATGGTAATTGATGCAGAAGCTCTCTTCAACGAACTCCAGATGCTTAAAGACAACGGAATCGACTGGGAAGGCCGCGTATTCATTTCTGACCGCGCACAGCTAATCCTTCCTAAGTACAGGACAATGGACAAGGAACGCGATGCACAACGCAAGCGCCCTATCGGAACAACAGGACGTGGAATGGGTATTGCTTATGCAGAAAAAGCTCATCGCGATGGTGTTCGTCTTGCTGACCTTGACTGGGCAGACAAAATGGCTGAGTTTGACGGCGAAGATCTTGAATACATAAACAAGTACAAGGACCAGCTTCTTTCCATGAGAGTTGACCTTGTTGCAAAGATGCATGAATTCAGAAAAGACAATATTCTTTTTGAAGGTGCTCAGGGTGCAATGCTTGATATTGACTCAGGTACATATCCATTCGTATCTTCAGGAACTTCCTGTGCAGCAGGTGCATGTACAGGTTCTGGAATCGGACCTCACCAGATTGACAAAATCCTTGGTGTTTTCAAGGCATACCAGACTCGCGTAGGAAACGGACCAATGCCAACAGAATTCAACAACGAAAGCGAAGGTGAACTCTGCCAGTATGTTCGCGACACAGGACGTGAATACGGAGTTACAACAGGACGCGCTCGCCGCTGCGGTTACCTTGACCTGGTAGCACTCCGCTATGCATGCCGCTTCAACAGCATGGACGGTCTTGTTCTCACACATCTTGATATCTACGATGCAATGGATCAGATTGAAGCTTGTGTGGCATACGAAATCGACGGAAAGATTGTTACAGACTTCCCTGCAAACGTTGATATGCTCAACAAAGCAAAGCCAGTTCTTGAAAAATTTAAGGGATGGAAGACATCACTCAAGGAAATCAAGAAGTATTCCAAGCTTCCAAAGAATGCCCGCAACTACATTGAATTCATCGAAGCATTCACAGAAACTCCAGTTTCAATTATTAGTGTTGGATACGAAAGAAACGAAACATTTATCCGCAAGAATCCGTGGAAGTAAAAAACTAAGTTATTTTTACTCAACGTAATAAAGTCAGGTCAGATTTTCCAGTTCTTTAATGATGGAAAAACCTGGCCTTATCAATCCCCTGGAACTAATACAATTTCAGTTTCAGTTTCAGGGGATTATTTTTTGTGGCGGACACGCCATTGGCCTGCTTGTGTTACAAGAAAAAATCCATCAACAAATATTTCTCCTCAAAAATTTTCGCAACATAATTAAGTCGGAGGACATTAAACTCGGAGGATATTTTTTATGAAAAAACGTTGCATTTAATTTGACAATTCAAGTTTAAGTAATCAAAAATATAGTGTATAATAATGTAAATAATTATTGGGGGTAATTATGGCAATAGAAATGTTAGTAGAACAAATTCGTACAATGCCTCAAGAATGTTTGATTGAAGTTCAGAATTATGTTA
>SAMEA3663112__coassemble_2784_pt1 | contig 3413 bp, 3 predicted proteins | sample SAMEA3663112__metabat2_low_PE_006 | metagenome-assembled genome bin SAMEA3663112 (sample SAMEA3663112) | pig gut metagenome | biome: pig gut; feature: pig-associated habitat; material: faeces | place: Denmark | collected 2012
TGCGCCAATTTTGCCTACGGCAAAACCGTTTTTACGGTTTAAAACGCTAGTTATGTGGACGCCCGCACTGGGGCGCTTGGAGGTTAATAATGAAGAAATTACATTCTTTACTATTTATATTTGTTGTATTACTTCTATCAAGTTGCGTTAGCTTAAAAGATGCTGAAATAACTAAATATGAAGATATATCTTCTTACAAATATATTATTGTAAACTCTACCGATACACTTAATTCAAGTGTCGGAGCAACAGTTTACGGTGGGGGATATTACTCAACAGGAAAATCAGTAAATCCAAAAGATGTGATAAGCGGGTATTTAATAAAAAAAGGCTTCGTTATTTTACCAGAGAAAGATGATGAAGTTTTGAGCGATACCCTAATAGTTAATTATGGCGAAAGTGGTAGAAGATATGTCTATTTGGGAATGGGGTATACAACAGAGGTAACGATTCAATTTATAGCTGCGCAAACAAATAAAATTGTATGTGTTACAACAGCAGAAGGTATCGGTGACACGGAAGCTGATGATATTAAAGAAGCTATTACTCGTGCTTTAGATGCTATTTTTAAATAATGACTATTTTATCAGCAAGTCATGCTTGCTGATAAAATTAATATAAACTTATTGGACTGTAAATGGCAAAGAAAATTTGGTTTAGTAAACCATTGGCTAGACAATGGGACATTTATCTAAAAAATTATAAACATTATCATGAAAATGTAGAGCGATTCTTTCAAAGAATGTTGCAGAAATTAAATGATCCCTTTCAAGGCTGGCAGAACAACCAATTAAATACTTTTGTATGGAGTCTTTGGTATTCCGATGCAACAAAAAAAATGTTGCATTTATATTTTGTAGATAAAAGCCTAAAAGAATTTCTTGAAAATGTTCCACTTGCTGATTTAGACGGTATTTCAAAATATATTGATGAAAATGGCCTAATAACAGATCAAGGTATCTTACAGTTAAAGTATTTTCCATTCGGTATACATATTCCATATGAAAATAAATATAAAGCTTTTGCTTTTGGATTAATGAATAATCAGTTTAATCAGATGGTTTTATCTTGGGCAGTCGAAAATGGCGGTGCATGGTGTTCAGAGCTAAACTACAAAGAATTACTTGAAAAGGATACAGAAGAAGCAAAAGAAATTACCAAAATATTTAGACTCGCAATAAATACAATTGCATATATGGAAGCGTTTACTGAATGTGTAAAAGAAGGTGTACCAGAATTTGTAAAAGAGCCCACAGAAGATAATTCTATTACCCTTGAAATTGCAGAAAAGGTTTTGGAACCTATTCAACAATCCAAAAGTGGAAAAATAATTTCTCCACATTTTAGAAAAGGATATTATAAACGACTTTCATCTGATTTTTATAAAAATAAAAAAGGTCAAATAATTTTTGTTTCGGAAACAATGGTAAATGGCAAGGCAAAGACTGTATATACAACAGAGCGAATAAAAGATATAGATAGTCTTTGAAATATATCACATAACATGGTTTTCAAAACCGATAAAAACTTTGTCACAAAAGTTGCTATTCGTGGCTTTACGCCACCGCAACTTTTGCGCCAATTTTGCCCGTCGGGCAAAACCGTTTTTACGGTTTAAAACGCTAGTTATGACGACAGGCGCACTGGCCTGCTTTTTTTTAGGATTTTAGGGAAAAACGAGGAAGCGATAGGAAAGTAAGCTCGCAGGAAAGCCAGAAGAAAAGATTTTTTTGAGCAACACAAAGAAGCGGTAGTAATTAGGGCAACTCAAAGTAGTGATAAGAAGGAATATAATTTCAGCAAGTCAAGCTTGCTGAAATTATGTAAAAATATAAATTTTGGGTTATGCGGGAAGCGGTGGTAATTTAAGCTCGCAAGAGAGAAAAGGAATATTTTTTCACCGAGTCAAGCTCGGCGAAAAAAATAATTGAACTTTAAGGAAAAACGAAGAAGAATTTATATTTTTAGAGTTTATTTTTTATAAGTACAAAGTAACCTTTCAAAGAAAATAATGGAGCATTTTTTCATCGGTTCAAGCCCGATGAAAAAATTGAATTATTAAATTTTTAGGGTTTACGCGGAGAAGCGATTTTAGGAAAAGAAGAATAATTTTTTATTCGAGTCAGGCTCGAATAAAAAATTCTGAAATTTAACTTTAGGGCTTGGACAAAGAAGCGGTTGTACGCGGCTTTACGCCGCTTAGAATTTTACAAAAAGAAACATTGCTTCTAAAATATAATACAAAATCTTCTTAAAGGAAAAGATTTAAGAAATCTAATTTTGTATAAGAAATATAATTTGTCATAACAAGAGGTTCGTAGCCGACAGCGGGTCAAGCCCGCTGCGGTACAACCCATTGTTATGGCGACAGGCACACTGGCCTGCTTATTGTTAATAAGTAAAGTCTCCAAACAGTTCTCCTAAAAATAGAATCTTTGGAGGATTTTATGAAAAAAAAATTTGAAATACTTGTCATACTTTCAAGTATTCTTTTCTTCAATTGTGCATCAACCTATAAAATGGAGTATCTGACTGCTAGCGACGTAGAGGTCTTAACTAGTTATGATGACAGTGGAAAAGTGTCTGTAGAAAAAAGTTTATTCAGTAGACTGCAGGGATTATTTAAGAAGGATGACAGGAATCCTGCACAGAGATTACAGTATTATGTATCTTCGACAGTAACATATAGCTGGAGCAGTACAAATAAAAGTGATACAAACTTTAGTATTTCTAAGGATGGAAAACTAAAAAAGACTGATGAATTTAAGGATAAAAGATTTATTATTTATGACAATACGTTAGGAGTCCTAAATGAGAATCCAAAAAAGATAAATGGAAAATACAGAATTAAAGTAAACTTTGACAATATTGAAGTTGAATTTCTTGAAGGTGATGATGGTTTATTTTATTTGAATACCTCAGAAATTTTCTACAGTGGTTATAAATACGAAACAAAAGATACCTGCAAATTGCAATATGAATACATGGAAGAAAAATCATCTAGTATAAACAAGAAGTCTGCAAGAGGAAAGAAAGTAAGAAATTAAATAATTATAGATTATTTCCTTAATAAAAAAATCAAGCTCGCAGGAATGGAAAGGAATAATTTAGAAAATCTGTTCAAGCCAGATTTACTAAATTTAATTAAACTTTAGGGCACAGCAAGGCAGCGATAGTACGCGGCTATACGCCGCTTAGAAAAAAAATAATAAAAGAAGCATTCGCTTCAAAAATTTGTACAGAAAAATTCATAAAAGGAAAAAAGATTTGTGAAATATAATTCTGTATAAGAAATATTTTTGCCATAACAAAGGTTCGTAGCCGACAGGCAGTCAAGCTGCCTGCGGTACAACCCATTGTTATGCTGACACCCCACTGGGGTGCTTGGAGGAAAAATGAAAAAGATAATTTTC